>Ga0180431_10009465_pt1 | contig 10997 bp, 6 predicted proteins | sample SS_ome_11_FD_132459 | JGI IMG/M metagenome (GOLD analysis project Ga0180431, IMG submission 132459) | Hypersaline lake sediment archaeal communities from the Salton Sea, California, USA - SS_1_MS_1 metaG | ecosystem: Environmental > Aquatic > Non-marine Saline and Alkaline > Hypersaline >...
CTCGACCGCTTCATGTTCAATACGTTCGTCGACTATCCCGACGAAGAGGAAGAGTTGGAAATCGTCAAGCGGACCACGGCCGACGTGTCGGTCCAGGTGACTCCCACGCTTTCCGGTGAGGAGATTCTCGATTTGCAGCGGATTGTTCGGCGGGTGCCGGTGGCCGACCACGTGGTGCGCTACGCACTGCAACTGGCCCGGCTCACCCGGCCCAACCACCCCGGTGTACCCGATTTCATTACCGAATACGTCAACTGGGGAGCCGGCCCCCGTGCAAGCCAATACCTGGTGTTGGGGGCCAAAGCCCGGGCCGTCCTCTACGGACGCTACTCGGCCGGCTGCGACGACATCCGCGCCGTGGCCTTTCCCGTGCTGCGACATCGCATCGTCACCAATTTCAACGCCGAGGCCGAAGGCGTCAAGCCGGACGACATCATCCGACGGCTGATCGAAACCGTTGCCGCCGGGGAAGACGAGACGGCCGAAAGCGGGAAGCTGCCGGAAGTTTTCAGGGCCAAAGATTCCGGCGCGGCTTGATTATTTGAGGAATACGGGACGGACGAAAGTGGAAAACCATCAGAAGTATTTAGATCCGGAGATCCTGTCACGGCTCGAGGGTCTGGGGTTGCGGGCCCGGCGGATCGTCGAAGGATACGTCTCCGGAGTGCACCGCAGCCCCTATCACGGCTTCTCCATCGAGTTTGCCGAGCACCGGGAGTATGTCCCGGGTGACGATCTGCGCTACGTCGACTGGAAGGTCTTTGGCCGGACCGACAAGGTCTATCTCAAGCAGTTCGAGGAAGAGACCAACCTGGTTTGCTATCTATTGTTGGATACCAGCGAGAGCATGCGTTACCGCAGTGCGGCCGCGCCGATGTCGAAGCTCGAATATGCCCGATGCGCCGCCGCCGCACTGGCCTACCTGATCCTGCAACAGCAGGATAGCGCAGGCTTGGTCACCTTCGACAACGAGATCCGCGCCCTGGTCCGAGCCAGCAGCAACCCTTCACACCTGGAACAGCTTTTGCACGTGATGGAAGAGTCGCTGCCCGAGCGAAAGACGGCCACCGGGGCCATCTTCCACGACCTGGCCGAGCGGTTCAAGAAGCGGGGGATCGTGGTGATCCTCAGCGACCTGTTCGACGACGTCGACTCGATGATGGCCGGCTTGAAGCACTTCCGACACCGCCGACACGAAGTGATCCTCCTGCACGTGCTCGACCCGGCTGAAACGGACTTCCCTTTCAGTGAAACGACCCTGTTTCGCGGGCTGGAGCAATTGCCCGACGTGCTGGTCGATCCCCGCGCCTTGAGAAAGGCCTACTTGAGCCAGTTCAACCGCTTTGTCCACCGCTTGAAGAAAGGATGCCGCATGCACCAGATCGACTACGCCCTGATGCAGACCGACCAGCCACTCGACGTGGCCCTTTCCAGCTACCTGGCGTCGCGGAGGTAGGGAACAGTGGGCAGTTGTCAGTTGTTAGTTATCAGTTGTTAGTTATCAGTTGTTAGATGGGATTCATTGTGGCGGATGCTTTGCATGATGGGAGGTGAATGACCCTATGGCGGTGAAGAGCTACCGGGAATTAATTGCCTGGAAGAAAGCGATGGATCTGGCAGAAACCATATACAGAGAAACCGCCGGGTTTCCAAAGGAGGAGACGTATGGGTTGACGAGCCACACTCGGAAGTCTGCTCTCTCAATCCCTTCCAACATAGCAGAAGGACAGGGTCGAAAGTCAGCACGCGATTTTGCTCGGTTTCTTTCTATCGCCCGCGGATCACTCTGCGAACTGGAAACCCAAGTAATACTCGCCGCACGCTTGGGATACCTTACCGGCCCCAAGCGATCCCAAATCCTCGACCAAGCCGCAGAAGTAGGCCGCCTGACAAACGGCCTGTTAAACTCGCTTCGCACCACTTGACCACAACTTCGTCAGCAACTCTACCAACGACCGATCGACGACTGACCACTACCAACAACTAACAACTGACAACTGACAACTAACCACTAATGCTCCCAACCGCACCCATCGTCGCCTTCGGCCTGACAAACCTGCCGATGCTCGGCTGGCTGGCGGCGGCGGCTACGCCGATCTTGATCCACTTGTGGAGTCGGCGGCGATATCGGGAGACGGCCTGGGCGGCCATGGAATACCTGCTGGCCGCGCTGAAGCACAGCCGGCAACGCATCCTGCTGGAGCAATGGCTCTTACTCCTTATCCGTACGGCCGTGGTGACGCTGGTCGTGCTGGCCGTGGCGGAGCCGCACCTCGAGCTGGGAGGATTTGTTTCGGTAACGGGCGGGCGCACTCACCGGATGCTGGTAATCGACGGTTCCTATTCCATGGCCTACAAGCCGACCGACCAGAGCCGTTTCGACAGGGCCAAGCAACTGGCCGCCCGAATCGTCGAGGAAAGCCCCCAGGGTGACGGCTTCACACTGGTGCTGATGAGCACGCCGCCGGAAGTCGTGGTGGGCACGCCGGCCCTGGAGCCGGGTGAGTTCTTACGGGAAATCGACAACCTCACCCTCCAGCACACCTCGATCGACCTGCCGGCCACCTTGGCCAAGGTCGAGGAAATCTTGATCCAGGCGCGGCGCGAACAGCCGAGGCTGACCCAGGAAGAAATCTACTTCCTGACCGACCTGGACCGGGTGGGCTGGCTGCCGGAGTTGTCGGGTGCCCGGGCCGTGGCCGAGTTCCGTGAGCGCGCCGGGCGGCTGGCTGAATCGGCCAGCCTGGCAATCATCGACCTGGGGCAAGCAGCCGCGGAAAACATGGCCCTCACCGGCGTGCGCACCATGGTGCCCTACGCGGCCGTGGCCCGCAACTTGACGGTCGAAGCCGATCTAAAGAACTTCGGCCGCCAGGCCCGCAGCCGGCAAGTGGTTGAACTGCTGGTCGACGGGCGTCGCGTGAAACACCGGCAGGTGGACGTGCCCTCCGGGGGATCGGCCTCGGTGGCGTTTTCCTATCGCTTCGAGACACCCGGTGATCATGTCCTGGAGATCCGCCTTGAAGCGGACAACCTCGATGTGGACAACCACCGCTGGATGGTTTTGCCGGTCAAGCAGTTCATTCACGTATTGTGTGTCGACGGTCGACCGGCGGGCGAGACATTTGGCGGTGCCACCGGCTACCTGGAATATGCCCTGACGCCTCGTCGCGATGATCCGGCCGGCACATTGATTCGGCCCGAAGTGGTGCCGGAAAGCGCGCTTCTGGAATGGGACCTGGGGCGCTACGACAGCGTCTTCCTGTGCAACGTGGCGCAGTTCACCAAGAGTGAAGCCCGCGTGCTCGACGCCTACTTGCACAGCGGCGGCAGCCTGGTGTTTTTCCTGGGCGACCGGGTGCTGGCCAATCGTTACAACCGCGAGCTGGCCGACCGGCGTCCGGGCGGTGTTTGCCTGTTGCCGGCCAGGCTGGGGCCAGTCGTTGCCGACAACAAGCAGCGTCTCGATCCCTTGGGCTACCGGCACCCGATCGTGCAGGCGTTCCGGGGCCGGGAGAAGGCCGGGTTATTGACTACGCCGATCAACAAGTACTTCAAGTTGAAGGTGCCCAGGGGTTCCAAGGCTAAGGTGGCATTGGCTTTCGATGGCGGCGATCCGCTCGTGGTGGAAGAGCCGGTCGGCCGGGGACGCGTGGTGTTGGTGGCCACCTCGGCCGACATTTCCTGGACCCCGATGCCGATGTGGCCCAGCTACGTACCCATCGTGCAGGAAGTGCTCTCCTACGCCCTCGGTGGCCAGGTACGGCAGCGAAACCTGCTTGTGGGCCAGCCGTTGGCCTCGTCGGTCCCTTCACCAACCACCGCCGTATCGCTCGTGGTGCAAACACCCGATGGACACAACGAGCCGGTCCGCCTTCGCCCGGAGGGTGACTACAGCGGTTGGAGCTACGCGGGCACGATGACCAGCGGCATCTACACCGCGCGGTTTGGAGCACCGGTTTCGACCAGCGAGCCGTTTGCGGTGAACGTCGACACGGTGGAGAGTGATTTGGCGCAGATCACCCCGGAGCAGTTGCGCGAGGAGGTTTGGCCGGGTGTGCCCTTCCTCCACCAGACTACCTGGGAAAACGTTGATGAGCAGCCGGTCGCCCGGTTTCAGCGCCATGGTTCGCTTTCAAAAAGTCTTTTGTACCTGGTTCTTGGCCTGTTGTTGGCGGAAACGTTTTTCGCCTGGCGTTTCGGACATCACACGACATGAGCGGCACCTTACCCCACTGGATTGAACGATTGCTCGGCGTGGAGGCCGGGCCGGGTGAAGGTACGGTCTGGAGCATCGAGCACTCGTGGGGTTGGCCGCCGTGGGTTACTCTGCTGGCAACCGTCTTTGCCGTGACGTTCGTGGTGATGATCTACCTGCGTGAGAATCGCGAGGCGAGCCGCCGCCTGCGGCTGGCACTGGCGGCCGTCCGGTTGGGGATACTGGCGATCGTCCTGTTGATGATCGCCCAGTTCATGCTGTCGCTGGAGCGGACCGGGTTGCCTTACGTGGCGGTGCTCGTCGACGACTCGTTGAGCATGAGCATCGTCGACCGCTACGACGAGAAACTTCGCAAGAAGCTCGAGAAGCAGATCGAGAAGGCCGGCTTAGGGCAACTCAGCCGGCTCAACCTGGCCAAGGCGTTGTTGTGCGAAGACCACGGCAAGCTGCTCGGTGGAATCGCCGCGGACTACAAGCTCCGGGTTTATTTTCTCACCGGTACCCGGCCCGCCAGTGCCGCGAATATCGAGGAACTGCTGGAAGAAACCAAAACCCTGGAGGCGACCGGCGAGAGCAGCCGGCTGGGGGCCGCGGTGCACACGGTATTGGACGATTTGCGGGGAACCGCTCCGGCAGCCGTTGTGCTGTTGAGCGACGGCATCAACACCGACGGCCCGACCCTGGCCAAGGCGGCCGAGTACTCTCGGCGCAAGGGCGTGCCGCTGTTTACCGTCGGCCTGGGCGATGAAAAGCCGGTCCGCGACCTCAAGCTCCGTGACCTGCTGGTAGAGGAGGTCGTGTTCGTCGACGACATCGTCCAGTTTGAGTTCAAGCTTTCAGGGACCGGCTACCAGGGCCGCCGGGTGCAAATCATGCTTCGCCAGCAAGGAAAGCCCGGGGTGCTGGCAAAGATGGAAGCCACCATCGGGCCCGACGGCCAGCCCCAGCAGCTTCGCTTACCCTATCGGCCTGAGCGGGAAGGCGAGTTCCGCTACGTCGTCGAGGTGGAGAGCCTCGAAGGGGAGCTGGAAACCGAGAACAACCGTCAGGAGCGAACGGTCCGCGTGCGCAAGGAACAGATCCGCGTACTCTTCGTGCAAGGGTATCCCAGCTTCGAGTTCCGCTATCTCCGCAATATGCTCACGCGCGACGACACGATCCAGTTGAACACCTTCCTGCAAGACGCCGAGTTGGAATACGTGGAGCAGGATTCCGCGGCGCTGAGGGTCTTTCCCGTGCGACGCGACGAGCTGTTCCAATACGACGTGATCATGCTGGGCGACGTGAACCCGGCCCTGTTGAGCGATTCGGTGATGCAGAACGTGGCGGAGTTTGTCGACCAGCAGGGCAAGGGTGGGGCCCTGATTTTCATCGCCGGACCGGAATACATGCCGTTGGCCTATCGCAACACCCCCCTGGCCCGGCTGATGCCCGTCGACCTGAACAGCGCCAGGTACCCGGACCCCGACCAGGTGCTCAGCGAAGGGTTCGTCGTCCAGCCGACGGAGTTGGGGCTGGCCAGCCCGCCCTTGCAGTTGGGCCTAACGCCGACCGAAACCCGGACCATATGGCAGAACCTGCCGCCGCTTTACTGGATGCTCGAAGCGCCCGAGCTGAAGCCGGCGGTCCACGTGTTCCTGGAACATCCGCAGCAGACCGGCCGCGAGGGGCGCCGTTTGCCAATCGCCTGCATGCAGTACGTGGGAGCCGGTAAAGTGCTGTTTCACACCACCGACGAGACGTGGCGGTGGCGGTGGCGTACCGGCGACGTCTTCTTCGCCCGATACTGGATCCAGATGATCCGTTATCTCAGCCGCTCCAAGCTTGTCGAGGGCGACCGGTCGGCCACGCTTTCCACCGATCGGCGAGAGTACCGCCGGGGGGAGTCGGTACGGCTGCGAGTGCGATTTGCCGACCAGCGGCTGGCCCCGGCCGCAGACGACGGCGTGACCGTCGTGCTCGAGCACCAGGGCCACACAACCCGGCGGATGAAGCTGCGTCGCAACAAGGCGACTCGTGGTGTGTTCGAGGGCGTGCTGAGCAAGCCGCTGATCGGAAACTATCACGCCTGGGTTGCCCTTCCCACGCTGGAAGGTCAGGCCCCGGCGACCGATTTCACGGTGATGGCCCCGCCCGGTGAGTTCGAACGCGTGCGAATGGCCGCGGCCGAGCTTCGCCGGGTCGCGGAGCGGACCAAGGGTCGCTTTTACACGCCGGCCACCGCCCACCGCCTCTTGAAGGATCTGCCCGAGGGACACCAAGTTCCGGTCGAATCCCTGCCCCCCAAACCCCTCTGGAACAAATGGCCCGTGCTACTCCTGTTCCTGATCCTCTTGGTGGGCGAATGGATACTGCGAAAGGCAGGGGGAATGGTGTAGAATTAAGGATGAAGTATTAATGATGAATGATGAGGTGCACAACTCTCTCGTACTTCATCATTCATAATTCAGAATTCATAGTTGCTCCAATGTCGCACCCACTTGAACAGAAGATCGGCACGCTGCGAAGCCGGATTCGCCGGCTGCTGGCGATCTACGCTATGAGTTGGATGGTGGGTGCAGCCCTGGCGACAATCATGGTGCTGGGGCTGGCAGACTACCTGATCCGGTTCCAGGACCCGGGGATTCGCGTGATTGCGTCGCTGGCGGTGGTGGCGGTCTCGGCATGGACGTGCTACCGCTACCTGATCTTTGGCCTGCGTGCCCGGCTCCGCGACGTCGATCTGGCCCGGCGACTCCAAAAACGGTTCCCGACCCTGGGCGACAACCTGGCCAGCGCGGTGGAATTTCTCAAGCAGCCGGAAGACGATCCTATTGCGGGTTCTTTTGCGTTGCGTCGGGCGGTGATTTCAGAGACGACGGCCGAGAGCCAGCCGCTGGAATTTTCTGACGTGATCCAGAGAGGCCCGACCCTTCGCGCCGCCATGGTCGCCACAAGCATTTGCCTGCTCGCGGCAATCCTGGTGGTTGTCGATCCGGTTTCCTCCGGAATCGCCGTGGCCCGGCTGGCCAACCCGTTCGGCGACGTTGCCTGGCCGCAGAAAACACACCTTCGCTTGCGCAAGCAGCTAAACCGGGTTGCCCGCGGACAATCGTTCGAAATCGAAGTCGTGGCCGCCGAAGGTACCCGACTGCCACCGGAAGTACGGATCCATTATCGCTTTGAAGGCCCGGACGGCGCCACGACCGATGAGACCGAGCGGATGCGTCTTTTGGGCGGAGCGATGGTTGCGCGGCGAGAGAACGTCGTGCGGCCTTTCTCGTATCGTGTTCAGGGCGGCGACGACCACTCCATGCCGTGGATCCCGGTCGAAGTGGTCGAGCCCCCGGCCGTCGCGTCGATCTCGGTCGAGCTGACTCCGCCCGACTACACCGGATGGCCCACGGAGACCGCCCAAAAGCACCTCAGAGCGTTGGTTGGTACGCGGGTGCGGATCACGGCCGAGGCGACCAAGCCGCTCCGCTCGGCGGCCGTGGTGTTGGATTCCGGTCGGAAGAACCCCGGCCGGCTGAGCGACGACGGCCTTCGCTTCACCGTGCCGGGCGACGCTGCGTCCCGGTTTGTGATCGAGAAGTCGGGGGCCTACTGGTTCGAGCTGACCGATCGCGAGGGGCTGTCCGGCGGCGACGACGTCCGCTGGGAAATCCGTGCTGTGCCGGACCGCGCTCCCACCCTGACTATCGAAAGGCCGACGGCCACGGTGTTCGTTACTTCCGGCGCGGTGGTGCCGATTCGGGTGGCGGCCAAGGACGACTTGGCCATCGCCGGCATGGCGCTGCTGCTCGACCGGCTGGACGGGAAAAAGGGCGAGAAACAAGAGCGGTCTTTCCCGCTTTACAGCGGTCCCAAAAACGTGGCGCCGCAACCCGACGGCGGACTGGCCAGCGGCGCCGAGTTGGGTGAGAGCAGGGTGGTCGACTACCGTTGGGAGTTGGCCGGCCTCAAACTCCAGCCCGGCATCCAGGCCGCCTTCCACGCCACGGCCACCGACTACCGTGGTCAAACCGGCAAGAGCCAGCCGCGGCGATTGGTCGTCATCACGCCCGAGGAACTCACCGACCGCATCGCCGGCCGCCAGAACTTCATCCTCGCCGAACTGGCCCGCGTGCTGAAAATGCAGCGCCAAAGCCGTACACAGGTGGCGGAGCTGGAAATCCGGCTGGCCGAACTCGGACACCTCGACCAGCTCGACCTGGACCACCTCCGCGGAGCCGAACTCAACCAGCGCCAGGTCGACCGCAGCCTGAGCAGCCCGACCGAAGGCGTACCCATGCACATCCTCGGATTGCTGGGCGACCTGGAAAACAACAAGGTCGACAGCCCCGATATCCGCCGGCGGATGCGGGCGCTGCTGGTCGAGATCGATCGACTCAAACGGGAACACCTGCCTATCATCAACCGGGAGCTTACTGCCGCCATCAAGACTTCTCAGGTCCGGCTCGAGCAGCAGACCCGCCAGGGTGACAAGCCGCCGGATGGCGCCGCCCAACGCGATACCAAGATCACCGCTTCGCTGGCCACTGCCGGCAAGCACCAGGACCAAGTGATCGCGTCGCTGGAGGAGATGCTCGGCCGGCTGGCCCGCTGGGACAATTATCGCCGCTACCACCGCGAGATCGGCCGGCTGCTCCGCGACCAGGAGGAGTTGATGCGTCGTGCCACGGAGTTGGCTCGGAAAACGCTCACCCGGGAGTTAAAAGACCTCACACCTCAGGAGCTGGCCAACTTGAAGGTCCTCGCCCGGCGGCAGACAGAGCTGGCCCGACGTCTGGACCGAACCTTGCAGGAAATGGACCAGACAAGCACCCAGTTGCAAGACAGCGATCCCCTGGCTGCGGAAACAGTGGCCGACGCGATCCATCGTGCCCGAGAACTGGCCGTCGGCAGCCAAATGCGGTCCGCCGGCGACCACCTCGAGCAGAATCAGATGGGCCAGGCGATCAGCCGGCAAGACCAGGCCGTTGAGGATCTTCAGGAGGTTCTCGATATTCTGGCCGGCCGTCGCGAGCATGAACTGGTCCGACTGATCAAAAAACTCGGCCAGGCCCAGGAGGACCTTGAAGAGATCATCCGGTCCCAGGAAAGCCTGCAAAACAACATCGAGCAGGCCGCCGAGGACCCCGACGAAGCGGAGCGCCGCAACAGACTCGAGCGTCTGGGCCGCCAGCAAAACAAGATGCAACAGGACACCGAGCGAATGGCCCGGCGGCTGGAGCGTCTGCTGGCCGATCGGGCTTGCCAATCAACTTGCGCAGCCGCCGACAGTATGCAAAAGGCCGGACAGTGTGCCCTCGACAAGGCTGGAACAAAAGCCGCCGAGCTGGCCAAGGAGGCAAAACGGCATTTGCAAGAAGCCCAACGACTGGTCGCCGAAAAACGCCGGCAGGCCCGGGCCGAACTGGCTATGGAGCAATTGGCTCGGCTCGAAGACGCCATCGAGTCTATCCAACACCAGCAGAAAAACGTGATAGACGAGACCGGGCGACTCGACACACTGCAACAAGATCATGGCCAGCTCACCGCGGCGCAAGCGGTGAGTCTCCGCGATCTGGCCAGGCAACAGCGATTGCTCCAGACCGAGACGACCGGGCTGGGTGAGAAGCTCGTCGGCGCCGGCGCGTTCCAACTGGCCCTTTCGGGCGCCGCCCGGTATATGACTACCGCAGCCGGCCTCCTCGAGCGCCGACAGACCGGTCCCCCTACCCAAGAGGCCGAAAAAAACGCTCTGCACCGACTCGACCAGCTCCTGGAAGCCCTCAAGCCGGAAGAGCCGGACCCGCAGTCCCAAACCGGCAGCAGCGGCCAGGGTGCCCAGGGTGGCTTGCCCGGCGGCGGCGTCCAAACCCTGGCCGAACTGAAACTCCTCAGAATCCTGCAGCAGGAGATCAACCTCCGCACCCGGCAGCTAGAGGAGACATACGGCAAAAACGACCCGTTGCCCGACAACGCACGCCGCGAGTACGCCGAGCTCAGCCGGGAGCAGGGCAGCCTGGCCGACCTGATGCTGGAGTTGCTCGTGCCGGGGAAGGAAGAATGATGAAGGATAGGAGAGTTGCTATGAGTCTGCGCGCCGTGGGTCTGTTTGTGAGTCTCGGCCTGGTGTTGGCTGGGTTGCCATCTGCAACACTTGGGGTCGATCCGCCGCAGGACCGCTCCCTGGACGACCGGTTGCTCGACGAGCTCAACGCCGATCCAATCGACGAGGTGGACCGGGAGTTGTTCGGCCGCAAATCCAAAGAACCCCAGCCTGACGCGATCAAGCGAGAACTCGGAGAGGCCGGTATCTCGGAAGATGAAAACCCACTGCTGGAAATTGCGCGGCTGATGCAAGTCGTCGAGCGGCAAGTCGGCCAGGCCGACTCCGGTCCCCAGACGCAACAGCGACAGAAGCAAATCGTCGACAGCCTGAATGAATTGATCAAGCAGGCCCGCAAGGTCTGCCAACAGGCCAAGCCATCGGATACTCCATCCCAAAAAGTCGCTCCTCGCCAGCAGGTGGCCCAGCCGCGACAGGACCCGAGTCGCGGTGGGCAAAAACGGGGCTCCAAGCCGGCGCACACCAGCAACGCCCGGCCGGGCCAGGCCGATGCCCATCACCCCAACATGGGCCAAATGCGGGCCGTGCTGCGACGCCTCTGGGGAAAACTACCCCAACGCGCACGCGAGCAGATGCTCGAACTGCCCGTCGAACAGTTCCTGCCGAAATACGAGCTTATGATCGAAGAATACTTCAAGCGATTGGCAGAAGAGAAAGGGGTGAATGAAGGATGAATGATGA
>Ga0180431_10009467_pt1 | contig 10996 bp, 9 predicted proteins | sample SS_ome_11_FD_132459 | JGI IMG/M metagenome (GOLD analysis project Ga0180431, IMG submission 132459) | Hypersaline lake sediment archaeal communities from the Salton Sea, California, USA - SS_1_MS_1 metaG | ecosystem: Environmental > Aquatic > Non-marine Saline and Alkaline > Hypersaline >...
CGAGATGAAGACGCGGCAGTGGTGGGTGATGTCTTTGCTCTCGTTGGGCAGGCGCGGGTGGGAGTAGACGAGGTCGTCGGCGTCGTGGGGGTGCGGGCCCTTGCCGTAGAAGATGTTATCGGCGTTCCGGGTGGTGGGCGGCGAGTCTGTGGGCGGCTGCCATCCGGCGTCGTCGAAGGCCTGGCGGAGGCGTGCGGCGGCCGTTTCGCGGTCGGTGGTTGCGCCCTCCTTGGGCGTGAGGGTGAGCTTGCCCCAACGGCCGCCGCGACCGCGGAGCACGCGAAAACGGACGTCGTCGAAGTCGCCATTCTCGACGAGGAGGTGGTAGATGGCGGGGAACTCGGCCCTGAAGCGCGGCACGGCGTCGTCTGTGTACTCGTCGGGCGCCAGGGGTTGAAGCGACCGGCCGACGGAACGGATGACGGCGAACGCCAGGACGGCGCCCGCGACGAGAACGAGGGCAACGACAAGGATGACTTTCTTCGCGTTCATTCTTTCACCGGGTTGTTGACGGGCCGCCGGGCGCGGGAGGGGCGAAGCTCACGTCCGGCAGGGCGACGTCGTCGGTTTCGAAGTACTCGGCGCGCCCGATGCCGGCCATGCCGGCGACGAGGCTCGAGGGGAACATCTCGGTGATGGTGTTGAGGTCGCGCACGTTGGCGTTGTAGAAGCGGCGGGCGGCCTGGATGCGGTTCTCGGTCTCGACCAACTGCTTTTGCAGGTGCATGAAGTGGCGGTCGGCCTTGAGCTCGGGGTAGCCCTCGGCGACGGCGAAGAGCGATTTCAGCGTGCCGACCAGCGCGTTCTCGTCGCGGGCCTGGCTTTCGGGCGAGCCGGTGCTCTCGACGGCGGCGGCGCGGGCGCGGATGACGGATTCCAGCACCGTGCGTTCGTGGGCGGCGTAGCCCTTGACGGTCTCGACGAGGTTGGGGATGAGGTCGTAGCGGCGCTTGAGCTCGGTGTCCACGTTCGACCACGACTCGGGCACGAGGTTTTTCAGGCGGATGCAGCGGTTGTAGGTGCCGACGATGTACAGGAGCAGAATCAGTACGATCGCGCCGAGTATGATGAGTGGGACCACCGTTTTGCCTCCCGGTTTCGCGTGTTCCACACCGGCATCATACCGCTTGCAGGGCGCCGATGCACGCGTGAGCGTTGTAGGGCGGGCGCCCCTGCGCCCGCCGAAGCGCCGCAGGCGCGCCAGAGATGTACCACCGGCGATAGGTGTCGCCCCTCCTGATGGTGGGGCTCCGGCGGGCGCAGGGGCGCCCGCCCTACATCCCGCCCGTCTGGGCGCGTCGCCGGTGGCTGGGGGTTCAGCCGATGCTGCTACTGGTCGTCGCTGTCCACCGGCTTGTCCTGCTTCCCCAAGGCTTCGCAGGACGTGCGCCCGAGGCTACTCCCAATCGCCGCTCCGCGGCTCCGGTGCGGCCTCGGACGGCTGTTGGCTGGAATTGCCTGGTAGTGCTTCGTGCCTTCCTGTTGCCATGGACCGCCTGAGTCGCTGCCACAATCGCGTAAAAGGCCCCTTCCGCATTCGTAGGTGGGGACGAACATGATCCTCGATCCGTTTGACTGCTGCGCTCAGCTCCTCGCCATACCCATCTTGCCCCTTCGAATCTGGCAGGCCAAACAGAACCTGATCCGTGTCCTCAGGCATCTTAGTCATCCGGACTGCTGGGTTCCTGACCCAAAGGTACAGCTGAACACGCGTCCGCATCCTGTGAACGCACCTGTGCAGAGGCACGACGCAGCAAAGGAAATCCTCGCCCCACAGTGTTTCCGCCTCCAGCTGCTCTGCCTGAAGCTCCGTCGCGGCGTCATGAACCTGCTGCCAACGAGTGCTATACGCAAACTGAAGAGCACGAAACTCCTTCTCTCCTCCCTCTGTCACTTCGGCAAGCTGAGCACCTTCAAACTCCCACCCTGACATTTTCGGATAACGAAGCCACTGGATCGCATTTCGTGTCTTGTACGCGGCTCGCAAGAGCCTCCTTGCCACGTCGTACTCGGTCCCGCCTTTCAGCTTCCTGTGCCACGTGCGAAGGCCGCGAGCGGCGACGATTGCGGTGGTGAAGGCCGCGGCGGCGATGACCGCGTCCTTGATGATTGTGAAGATGGAGGCGTTTTCGGGCCAGAATGGCATCTGTCGTCTCCTTAGAGCCTATGATTGCGAGACTGTGCTTTTCCTCCGTGCGTAGTGCTTTTTGACGTAGTCGGGGATTTTGTGGAGGAAGTCGGCGGCGAACTGGAGGAGGTAGCGGACGCCGGGGGCGCGGAGGGTGCGCTCGCGGAAGAAGATGGCGCGGTGGCCGACGATCTGGATCGTGAGGTCGCGCGCGGCGGCCCGGGCGCGCAGGAGGAACTCCATCATCGGCGCGGTCACGACGGCGTAGGCGAACTTGCGGTCGCCGGCCCAGACGTAGAAGCGCTTGTTGAACTCGTCGGACTCGAAGTCAATGTCGGCGCCGGCGATGAACTCGAAGAATTCGCGGAAGGCGGTGTCGGGCTTGATGACGAGGCCGGGGTAGGCCTGCGGGAGCTCGAGGGCGACGACGGTGCGGGTGGAGTAGTGGCGGCTGGTGTTGCCGTCCGAGTCGGTGGACTCGCTGTAGTAGGTGTAGTCGAAGACGTCGGCGGGCATGTCGTGCCACGTGCCGCGCAGGTGGTTTTGGGTTTCGTAGGGGTTGTTGCGGCGGAAGAGCTCGAAGGGCTCGCCCCAGTAGGGGCGGCCGTCGCGTTCCGTGGGATCGAAGCGGAGGCCGAGGCGGCGGGCCAGCGCGGCGAGCTCCTCGCGGCGCCTTTTGGCGGCGCGGTGGCCGAGGACGGCGCCCACAATGACCAGGACGATGAACAGGAAGAAGACGATGACCACGATGGGCGGCATTGTCTTGGGCCTCTCGCGCCTCGGTTGACGGGTGCACGGACGCCACTTATCATAAGGGTGGAGCAGGATTTGAGTCAACGGGCCGGGATGCTCGAAGGTTGAAGCGGTACCAGGTGATAGTGCTCGCGGTGGCGGTGATCGCGGCGTTCGGCGGCACGGTGTGGCTGCTCGTGCAGCCGGGTGCGCCGCCGGCGCTCGACCCGGACGACCCGGCACACCTGCCGCAGCTCGTGGGGCTGGCGCCGCAGCGGTTGGGCGATTTCGTCGGCGAGCTCTACACGGGGTTCGATGTGTACCGCCACACGCCGGGCTTCTCGGCGAAGGGGGTGGCCCGGGACATGCCGGCGATGACGCCGGCCGAGGTGCGCGGCGCGCTGTGCACTCTGGTGGTGTTGTTCCGGCGGAACGCGGACTTCCAGCCCGACGGGGTCCCGCGCACGCTGCGTCCCTGGGCGAAGGAGCACGTGCCGGTGAGGTGGCGGTTCGTGATCGCGGGCTACGAGGACCTGCGGGCGCTGAGCCGGGCGCAGGCGGACATGCTCAAGGGGTCGCTCAAGGCGGTTGCCGAGGTGCTGGCCGAGCGCGAGGAGTCGGACGGCGCGGCCGACGCGCGCAGCACCGATGCGGAGCAGTTCCGGCGGATCCGCGAGGTGATGATCGAGGGGGCGCCGTGCCGGGTGCGGCTGGGGGAGTCGAGCGCGCTGGTGTACAAGATTACGGACTACGAGCTCGCGTGCGTGCTGTGGGTGTACGATCCGGACGACATTTATCGGCGCGATGAGCAGACGGCGATCAAGACGCTGGTGCTCTACGACCGGATCGAGAAGCGGTTCGTGTTCTTCCTGGAGGGGTACACACGCAGCGGCACGGTGGTGGCGCTGGATTAGACGGCGGTTTCGAGCGGGAAAGCAAGGAGTCTCACGCATCCTACTCCGCTCTGACGAGCTTCGTAGGACACAGAAGGTGCAAAGGGGCAAGGGCGCAAAGGGGTAAAGGGGATGCACATCAAGCGGGCGAGAAGGATTGAGCCGGGGGAATATGATATCGCCGACCCGAAGGGCCGGGGGGCGATGGTGGTCGAGGGGCGCGATTTCGTGCTGGATCTGACTGGCGTCCACGTGCGTGGGGCACGCATGCGGGGCGGCCGGGGCCGGCCGTGGACGTTCGAGGGCGTCGGCATCTTTTTGAGGAACTGCCGGAACGTCACGGTGCGCGGCGCGCGCGTGAGCGGTTACTGGCGCGGGATTGTTTTGGGGAACTGCCGGGGGGTAACGCTCGAGGGGTGCGACACCTCGGGCTGTTACGACCAGCAACTGAGGAGCACGCCGGAGCACTACGACCACCGCGACTGGGTGGACGTGTTCAAGCGCGCGACGTGGGAGACGTACGGGTTCGGCGTCTATGTGCTGAAATCGCGCGACTGCCAGGTGCGCGGGTGCGTGTCCAAGCGGGGGCAGAACGGGATCGGGTTGGTGGAGTCGAACGACTGTTTTGTGGGGGATTGCGACGTGAGCCGCAACAGCGCGTGGGGCGTGTGGATGTGGGACGCGTCGGACAACCGGATCGTGGGCAACCGGGCGGACTGGTGCGTGCGGTGCGAGAGCGAGCACTACTCGGCGGGCGGCGACTCGGCGGGGATCATGATGAGCCACAACTGCTGCCGCAACGTGATCGCGCACAACAGCCTGACCAACGGCGGCGACGGGTTCTTCCTCAACGGGCTGCGGGTGGACGAGAGCACGGACAACCTGGTGGCGTTCAACGACGGGTCGTACTCGCCGCACAATGCGTTCGAGTCGTCGTGGTCGCGCGGCAACGTGTTCGTCGGCAACATCGCGTCGAACAGCCGGTACGGGATGTGGCTGGGGCTGTCGTACGAGAACCGGGTGGTGGGCAACATCGTCGAGAACAACCTCTTTGATGGGATCGCCATCGAGCACGCGCACCACAACGTGGTGTCGGGCAACCTGATTCGCCGCTGCCGCAACGGCGTCCGGCTGCTGCACCGCAAGCCGCGGATGCGGGTGTCGCACCACTACACGATTCACGGCAACATCATCGAGTCGTGCCGGGAGGCGGCGGTGGCGCTGTCGCGCACGCGGGACACGAGCGTGACGGGGAACCGGATCGCGCGTTCGGCGGTCGCGTTCCGCTGCGACAAGGGGTGCGAGCGGATCGAGATCGCGCGCAACACCGTGGTGGGGACGACGGGGCGGCTCGCCGAGCTGGGCGACGCGACAGCGGTCCGAATGGACGACAACTACTGGGACGTCGAGCGGGTGCGGTCGGTGCTCTCAAGGGTGAGCATCAACCGGCAGAGCGAGCTGACGCTGGAGCGGATTGCGCGGGCGCGTTTCGCGGCGCCGCAGCGGCCGGTGCGCGTGGACTACACGAGCGACGCGCGGGCGCGGGACCGGTCGTTCAAGTGGTACGCGGAGCTGAGGCACCTGGTTGGATTCTGAGCAGGCCTCTTTTCACACGGCGCGCGATCGCTGCGACCACGGACGCGCATCGGTTCTCAGGCGACCTCTTGTTCTGCGATCTGATTCGCCTCAGTCTCGATCGAGCCGCTGAAGAAGCTTCGTGCTCATGTCGATCTTCGCGCGAAGACGCGTGCGCACGATGTCTGTGAGTGTGCGGGCCTTCTCTTCGAGCCGAAGCCACGTGTTGCGCGCGAGCACGTAGTCGCGCCATTCTTTCGGGATCGCCTCGCAGCCCGCGTAGGCTCCGATGAGACCTGCGCCCACGCGGCAGACCGTATCGGCGTCCCGCCCGATCCTCGCACAGGCGAGGATCATGCCCTCGGCGTCTTCGCCGCGCGTGATCAGGAACGTGCCCAGGACCGGCCCGAGGACTTCGGAGCAATTCCACGAGTTGCAGTACTCCGTACCTTCATGCTCCCAGTCCTGAAACGGGATGACAACGTCCAGGATCTCGTCATAGTAGCGCTCGATGAATTCGTCACAGGTTGTGCAGTTCGCCGCGAGTTCGATCATCGCTCGCAGTTCCTTGACGCTTTTGGCGTCACGCGTGTGTTCCACGCCGATCTTTACGATCTCTTCTGCCGCACGACCGGGCTGGAAGCACGCGGCGACGGCCGCGGCGTACCCGCCGGCGACGTCACGCGGCCGGCCGTGCTGATTGACCGCTGTGATCTCCACGGCCATTAGTTCGGCCTCCAGCGGATCCCCGGCGCACAGGACGCCGACGGGCACGATGTACATGATGGCGCTGGTTGTGTTCGCCTCGCCGCGTCCAAGGTCGCGCTTTTGGATTTCGCGCAGCCGGTTCCGATAGAACGGGATCTGCTCGATGAAGTGGAGCCGCTCGAGTCTGACGACGTCGTCGCCATCGGGATTGGGCACCGGCGTGTCGAGATTCTCCCACGCCCTGGCAAAGTCGTATGCGGTGACATTCCCGTCGGTCTCAATGATGCTGTCCAGAAGCACATCGGCCAGCACCGTGTCGTCGGTCACGAGGCCGATATCGGCAACACTCCGTGTGAACTTGCTGTGCGTGAGCATTTCGTCGGTGAAGTCTTCGAACCGCCGGACTCCGCCGAAGGCGTCTCGAATGTCTTTGTAGTGCATGCATTCCATCGGCGCGCCAAGCGCGTCCCCGACGGCGCTTCCGACGATTGCGCCTGTGATTCGATCCGAGAGTGTGGGCTCTTTCATCATCCTCTCCTGCGGTGCGAAACGGTGTGCGGAACGCCACGTTCACGTGCCGGGCGGACTGGTACCTTGTCGTGACGGCGGATGTCTTGTTCCATCCCCGCGGCCGGCGTGTCAACTGAAGAATGACGATGCGCTTCCAACGGCTGACGTTTTGGTGTATGTGGGCGTGGGGACCGTGGACGGGAAACCGCCTGGGCCGACCTGTGTCACTGTGTGTTTCGTTCTTCGTCGTGGAGGATCCCGGCATGGCGCTGACGCCGAAAGAGAACTTGTTGCGGGCGTTCCGGCGGGAGGGGCCCGAGTGGGTGCCGCACGCGGGCGAGGGGGTGGTGGTCGAGGTCATCCCTACGGAGTGGGACCTGCCGCGACTCGACGAGCCGGGGGTCGAGGCACGCGACGCCTGGGGCGTGGTGTGGCGGCAGGCCGATCCGCGCGTGTCGCCCTACGTGAAGGAGTCGCCGCTCAAGACGGTGGCCGAGATGCGCCGCTACGAGATGCCCGACCCGACGCGCGCGAGCCTTCTCGACGCGCCGAAGGCCGTGATCGCAGAGCTGGCCGACCGGGCCGAGCACCTGCTGTGGGGCGTGATTCCGCCGGGGCCGTTCACGCGTGCGTGCACGCTCGTCGGCATGGAGAATTTTCTGGAGTTGATGCTGACGGATCCCGACGAGGCGAACGCGTTCGTCGGCCGGATCGTAGACACCGAGCTCGTGCTCGCGCGGCGGCTCATCGAGCTTGGGATAGAGATCGGCGGCGTAAGCGACGACTACGGCGCGACGCAGGCGCTGCTGATGTCGCCGGCGGTGTGGCGCGCGGTCGTCAAGCCGCACCTGGCGCGCCTCTACGCCGTGTACAAGGATGCCGGCTGCATCGTGAAGCAGCACTCGTGCGGCAACGTGACGGAGATCATCCCCGACCTGATCGAGATCGGGCTCGATATCCTCAACCCGCTGCAGGCGGGCGCGCTCGACCACGCGGCGATCAAGGCGCGCTTCGGCGAGCGGCTCATGCTCTGGGGCGGCGTGGACGTGCGGGTGCTGACGGCGGGCACGCCGGCGGACGTCGTCGAGGAGGTCAAGCGGCGGCTGCGGATCCTCGCGCCGGGCGGCGGGTACGTGTGCGCGCACGACCAGGCGCTGCCGTGGCCGGAGGCGAACTGGGCCGCCTACCTCGACGCGGTGCGCCGCTACGGGCGCTACCCGCTCAGCATCTAGTGTAGTGCGTCATAGGAGACTTGCCGTTTCCCGGAGGGGTGGCAGGTGGCGTGCCGGTGTTTGCCACGGCCTTCGGTTGGTGAGAATGCTTCCTGTGTGAACACGGGAGTCGAGAAGGCCCGCCAGGGGCAGGGGCTGAAGCCGGCTCAGGCGGATTCCCTGAGAGGCCGGAGACCACCGGCTGAAGGGCCTGTTCAAAAACCTGTGCGCTCGACGCCCCGTAGGGGCACCACGTGAGTAGCCGTAGGCGTAAGCCTACGGGCAGGAGGCGACCGATAAAGGTCCTCTTTCTTGACGGGCGACCGGCCCGGACGGGGCCGGTCGCCCGTCAAGAAAGGGCGGTTGTGCCTCGCTCGCGGTCCGTAGGCTTACGCCTACGGCTACTCACGTTCGGCCCCTTCGGGGCATGGGACGACGTGCGTCGCGCCCTGGATGACGTGCTGGTGGCGGTTTCTTCAACAGGTCCTCACGCCCCAGGCTAGGCTCTGCCGCCGCTTCGCGGCTGGGCGACTGCGCTTGGGCATACACGAGCTTACGCAATCGGGCGCCGGGATTGACGGATCTGGCGGGGATGCCATTCAAACGGGGGAAGAATAGCACTGCCGGCGGCGGGGGTCAAGGGCGCAGGACGTTTGAGGGCACTTTTTGTTTGACAGGGGTGCACGCGGCGCGTAGAGTGCAGCATCAGACTGGCGGGGCCGGACGTATGCGTGCTCCGCCGTCGGTGTCCTATGGGCGATTAGCTCAGTTGGTTAGAGCGCTAGCTCGACACGCTAGAGGCCACTGGTTCAAGTCCAGTATCGCCCACCATTTTTGTCTGAACTCAGGGTAAAGGATCAGGGCAATGAGTGGCGAGTACGTATCCGACAGCCATCCGGCCGATGCTGAGCTGGAGCGCTATCGCCACTCGACGGCCCACATCATGGCGTCGGCGGTGAAGTCGCTTTCGCCCGAGGCGAAGCTCGGGTTCGGGCCGGCGATCGAGGACGGGTTCTACTACGACTTCGACGTGCCGGAGCCGTTCTCGCCGGAGTTTCTCGGGGAGGTCGAGGCGCGGATGGCGGCCATCATCGAGGCCGACGAGCCGTTCGAGCGCCAGGAGATGGCGCGCGAGGAGGCGATCGAGTTCTTCCGGGGCCGCGGCGAGGCGCTGAAGGTGGAGCACCTGGAGACCGACCTGCTGGACGGGACCGTGACGCTGTACCGGCACGGGGACTTCGTGGACCTGTGCCGCGGGCCGCACCTGGCGCGGACGGGCGAGGTGAACCCGGCGGGGGTGAAGCTGCTCTCGATCGCGGGCGCCTACTGGAAGGGGGACGCGCGCAACAGGATGCTCCAGCGCATCTACGGCACGGCGTGGAAGGACAAGAAGGAGCTCGACGCGTACCTCGAGCGGGTCGAGGAGGCGAAGCGGCGCGACCACCGGCGGCTGGGCCGCGAGCTGGATCTGTACAACACTTACGAGGACTCGGGGCCGGGCCTGGTCATGTGGCACCCGAAGGGGTCGAAGGTGCGGGCCATCATCGAGGACTTCTGGCGGCGCGAGCACGAGCGGGCCGGCTACGACTACGTCTATACGCCGCACATCGCGCGTGGGGGGCTGTTCGAGCGCAGCGGGCACCTCGAGAAGTTCTCTGAGATGATGTACAACCCGATGGACATTGACGGGATTGACTACTACCTCAAGCCGATGAACTGCCCGGCCCACATCCTGATCTACTCGAGCCGGGGCCGGAGCTACCGGGACCTGCCGATGCGGTTCTGCGAGCTTGGGACCGTGTACCGCTACGAGCCGTCGGGCACGCTGCACGGGATGCTCAGGGTGCGGGGCTTCACCCAGGACGACGCGCACATCTTCTGCACGCCGGAGCAGTTCGAGGACGAGGTGGTGGGCGTGCTCGACTTCGTCGAGATGATGATGCGCACGTTCCACTACACGTTTACGCGGTACCTGGCGACCCGGCCGGAGAAGTACCTGGGCGACGCGGCGACCTGGGAGGGGGCCGAGGCGGGCCTGCGCCGGGCGCTGGAGCGGCGGGGCTCGGACTACGTCGTGGACGACGGGGGCGGCGTCTTCTACGGGCCCAAGATAGACTACAAGCTGATTGACGCGCTGGGCCGCGAGTGGCAGGGGCCGACCGTGCAGCTCGATTTCAACCTGCCCGAGCGGTTCGACATGGTGTACATGGCGCCGGACGGCACGCGGAAGCGGCCGGTGATGATCCACCGGGCGCTCTTGGGCTCGATGGAGCGGTTCATCGGCGGGCTGGTGGAGCACTACGCCGGGGCGTTCCCGGTGTGGCTGGCGCCGGTGCAGGCGCGGGTGATGACGGTGACGGACGCGCAGCGCGAGTACGCCGAGTCGGTTGTCGGCCGTCTGAAGGAGGCCGGGCTGCGGGCGGAGCTGGACGGCCGCAACGAGAAGGTGGGGCTGAAGATCCGCGAGGCGCAGGTGCAGAAGGTGCCGTACAGCCTGGTGGTGGGAGACAAAGAGGTTGCAGCCGGCACGGTGGCCGTGCGAAAGTACCATACGAAGACGACCGAAACGTGCACAGTTGAGGACGTGGCGGACCGGCTCTGCCGCGAGGCGGCGAGCAAGGAGCTGCTTGTGGGAGGAGACTAGGTATTCCGACTCACGCACGGATCAACAAGGAGATTCGGGCTTCGGAAGTCCGAACGATTGACGAGGGCGGCAAGCAGGCGGGGGTGTTGCCGATCGAAGAGGCCCTCCGGCTGGCCGAGGAACGAAGGCTTGATCTGGTCGAGGTGGCGCCCGGCGCGCAGCCGCCTGTGTGCCGGATCATGGATTACGGCAAATACCGCTACGAGCAGACACGGAAGGAGAAGCTGGCCAAGAAGCACCAGCACGCGGTCAAGATCAAGGAGATCAAGCTGCACCCGCGGATCGATCCGCACGACCTGCGTTTCAAGGAGAAGCACGCCCGGGAGTTTCTCGAGAAGGGCTACAAGGTCAAGGTGACGGTGCAGTTCAAGGGTCGCGAGCTGAGCCACATCGAGTTCGGCCAGCAGTTGCTGACCGAGATGCTCAACGCGGTGAGTGACGTCGGCGCGATGGAGATGAGGCCGCGGCTGCAGTCGCGGCGGCTCTCGATGGTCATCGGCCCGCTCAAGGGCAAGCCGGGGGCCCCGGCGCATGCCTGACGGGGCATGCCTGACGGGGCGTGCCTGAGGGCCCCGCCCTGAGCGTGTCGACGTGC
>Ga0180431_10009468_pt1 | contig 10996 bp, 6 predicted proteins | sample SS_ome_11_FD_132459 | JGI IMG/M metagenome (GOLD analysis project Ga0180431, IMG submission 132459) | Hypersaline lake sediment archaeal communities from the Salton Sea, California, USA - SS_1_MS_1 metaG | ecosystem: Environmental > Aquatic > Non-marine Saline and Alkaline > Hypersaline >...
GAAGCTGAACCAAGATGCCGTGGATAGCAGCGTCTTCGTTCAGTCGCTTCACCAGCGCTTCGACTTGCTCCTGTGACGCATCTTTGGGAAGATGCTCACCAATCGAGTTAAAGCCGCACTTGGTGCACGTCTTCTGCTTGGATCTGACGTAGCTCTGTGAGGCGGGATTCTCACCCACGAGCACGGTCGCCAGACCAGGGGTGATCCCATGTTTCTCCTTCAACTCGGCTACCGCAGCCTGAATCTCCTCGTAGATCTGAGCCGCTATCGCCTTACCGTCAATGAGTTTCGCTGTCATGTCGCTCCTTCCTTGTCTGGTATGACATGCGTAATGCGTACGGATTCATAGGCGGAGGTAGGAATCGGTGTAAATCACCCTATTCAAGAGGATCTGGACGGTCTTCCAGATGTCCGCCTGCTGAGGATCGGCCATGTCCACGTCCTCGGACTGGAGTTCCTCCATGCCCTCCACCCGATCGTACAGTTTGAGCAACAACTTATTGAGCGGCGTGCTCTCGTCTCGCTCCTCGACCACGCGGATCCACTCCATCAATTCGCGGTCGAAGGGATCGGCAATGACCATGTCAATACCAGAGCCCATCAGCATCACCATGTACGTGCGGTTGAGCAGCGGGCGCATCTCGGCGGGGACAGCATTGGAGACGTTGGAGAGGCCCCCATTGGTCAGCGGGGGCGGGTCCCACGCGAACTTCAGCGTGCGCACCGCCTCTATGCACTCCGGGCAGTACTCCTGACAGCCAGAGACGGTCAGCACCAGGGGGTCAATGATCAAGTCGGTGATGGGGAAATCGATCTCCAGCATATGCGGGATCAGCGCCTCCAGCGCAATGGTGACCCGCTCGTCAGCCCCAACCGGGATCATGCCCTCCGCCATCGTCAGCGCGACCAGACGGGTGTTGAACTTCTTGGCCACCGCGGGCACCGACTCCAGTCGCTCCGCCCGCGCGTCGGTGGAGTTGATGATGGGCTGCGCCTTGGACACCGTCTCGCAGGCTGCCTCGATAGCCATCAGGTTGGTGGTGTCGAAGACCAACGGCACGTCTACCAACTCCTCGACGATCTCCACCAACCAGGGCAGAATCTCGTGCCCATACTTCTTCTGTGGGCCGACGTTGAGGTCAACTGCATCGGCCCCGGCATCGACCATCCGCGCCGCCAGGTCCTGGAAGAACTTCGCATCCCGGTCGGCGACAGCCTTCTTGACCCTGGGGGAGATGATGTGGATGTTCTCGCCAATTATGTACATTTTTAATCCCTCCTTAGTTCTGTAATCATCCGTCATGCGCGGATTCTGATCCGCCGATTCGCCGATTCGCTGATTTGCCGATTCGATGATCCGCCTACGTCCTTACCCCAGCACTTTCTGGGCTATGTGACGAACAGCCTGGTATACTGGCGCCTCGGCCGGCAGTTCCACCAGTGGCCGGCCTGTGAACTCAAACTCCGCCATAGACAGATCGTCAGGCACCTGGCCCAGCAACTCCAGCCCAGTTTGCTCCACGGCCCGGGCCAGCGGTGCGGGCATACCATTCCGTAACCGGTTGACGATCAGGTAGATGTGATCCACGTTGATTTCCAGCTCGGGCACCATGTCACGCATGCGCTGCGCGGTGGCGAGTCCCCGCTGCGTGGGGTCGGTCACCAGTAGCAGAACATCGACGTCGCGGGTGGTACGGCGGCTGAGATGCTCCATCCCGGCTTCGTTGTCGATCACCACGTAGTCGTACTGCTTTTCGATCCGGTCCACGATCACCCGCAGCATCTGATTGGCCGCGCAGTAGCAGCCGGGGCCCTCGGGCCGCCCCATCACCAGGAGATCCACCCGCTCTCCCTCTTCCAATGCCATCTGTACCTGATAGTCCAGATACTGCTGCTTGCTCATTCCACCAGGCATCGATCCAGCCACCGCGCCGCTGGTCTGAACCAGATTCAGCATCTCCTCACGGATATCTCCGATCGTCTGCTCGACCACTATCCCCAACACCATGTTGAGGTTGCTGGCGGGGTCAGCATCTATGGCCAGGATGGAACCAGCTTGCTCCTCAAGCAGGTAGCGGATGAGCAACGCAGCGATGGTGGTCTTACCGGTGCCACCCTTGCCAGCCAACGCGATAGTCGTCGTCATTCAGGCCCTCTCAGTAGGATCGTCCCCGGGACGGGGACTTGAGCAAATTAGTCGTCGTCAATTCAGGCCCTCTCCGTACATCTGTCCCGGTCCCAGAACATCCGGGAACCGTTCCCTCAACATCACCCGCGCCTCATAGCACAGATGACAGGCGTCCACGTAGTTCTCCGCGTGCGGTAGGTCATATCGTTCCACCAGCGCCGCCGGACCGCCTGCCAGCAACGGTCCGACGACCGGGTGTGCGTGCGGGGCGTACGAATCCACGATCTCCACCAGAGGGCGTTCGAAGAGACTGCCCATCGTGAGTCCCTGGCATAGGTGAAGGTTACCCAGGTGATCGACGTGTACCCGACCGGGGTCATCCAGCTTCTCGTGCGGACACTCGGTGAACTCCTGCCAGGGCCGCCGTGCTACCCCGCGGATCAGAATCCGATCGACCAGTTTTGCCACCGCCCGGCCCTTGAACATGATGGCCCCCGCATTCTGATGCGCATCTCCCGCATTCTGATGCGCATCTACTGACTCGCCTTGGGGCTGGGCCGGGTAACCGGGCGCTCCCTCTGGCACCTCGCACACGATGGTACCTGCGGGGATACCCAGTTGCCGGGCAGCCTCCAGCGCGTTCCGCGCGTGGGCGCTCATGACCTCGTTGCAATGGAACAGGTCTGTGGAGATGGTCAAATCCTGCACGAGATCGGCCAGCGGCCGCAGCCACTCGACCGCGTCCTCGACCGTGGTGGCCCAATAGTTATTGCTCAGGACACCGACGCGAAAACCCAGCGCCGCCGCCTCCCGCGCTGCCTGGACCATGATGGGATAGTAGAGGAACGGCTCCCCGCCCTCCAGATAGATCCAGTCCACCGTCCCCAGCTCCTGTGCCTGGCGATAGACGTCACGCACCTGCGAGAGCGTCATCACGCCTTGCTGCGAGGGACCTCCCCAGACAAAGCAGTGATCGCACTCATAGTTGCACTGATATGTGAGCAGCAGGTGCAAACCCGTCAACCGGATTCCAATCCGTGTCATTGCCCCCCTAACAAATCCTCTTTGTTCTCTGAATGCTCTTCATTCGCCGGATGTCGCCATTCCGATGCCGCCCCGCCATTCCGATGGCGCCTTTATCCGCCAAGGCCGCCACCGACGGGAACTGGGTCTCGTCGGTGTGCGGCAGGAACAGCGCTGCGTTGAACTCATCGAAGAAGGTATTGTCGGCGGAGAGTTCAAGGTAGGTCATCATGTGCCCAATCTCGGTCACACGCCGGCGCATATCTTGTGAAAGGAGCGCCATGTACGCGCCCCGCACCGAGGTATTGCCCAAGAAGTGGAAGCGATCATAAGGCATGTCGGGCAGCATACCGATCTGCACTGCCTTCTCCACGTTGATGTACTGACCGAAGGCCCCACCAATGAGCACTTGCCGCACGTCGGACAGGCTCAGTCCCACGCTGCGGGCCAGGACAGAGAAGCCAGCGTAGATGGCCGCCTTGGCGCGCATCAGGTTGTCGATGTCCACCGCTGTTATAGCAATATCCTCACCGGTAGCGGTCTCGTCAGCCCATGCCACGACATACTCCGGGCCGTGCTCCCCCTGACGCACACGCTCAGTGGGCAGGTTCAGGTTGATGTTGCCACTCTTGTCCGTAACCCCGGCGACGAACATCTCCGCCATGAGGGAGATCAGACCCGATCCGCAGATGCCTCGTGGCCTGTCCTCGCCGATGATCCGATACTTGACCTCGTAGTCTCCCGAGTTGATCCACACCTCCTCGATGGCCCCGGCGGTAGCGCGCATCCCGTGCACCACCCCAGCGCCCTCGAAGGCCGGGCCGGCGGAACAGGCACACGCGATGAGCCACGTACAGTCTCCCAGCACCATCTCCCCGTTGGTCCCGATGTCCAGGAACAGGACGAGATCCTCGGTGCGACACATGTCGGAACTCACCACGCCTGCCGTGATGTCTGCGCCCACGTACGATGCAATCCCAGGTAAACAGTCCACCGTCGCCTCGGCGTTGATCCCCAGGCCCACCTCCCGGGCCGGGAAGGGGGGCACCTGATTGACGACCGGGATGAAAGGCATCAGGCGAATGGAATCTGGAGGGACGCCAGCGAAGAGATGGATCATCGTGCTGTTACCAGCTACCACCGCCTTGTAGATCTCGTCCGTGCTGATGGACCGCTCCTGTGCCGCCTGCTTCAGCAACCGGTTGAGCGTCTCCACCACCAATCGCTGCAGTTCCTCCAGACCGCTCCCCTTGGAAGCATAGATGATGCGCGAGATGACATCCTCACCCCGAGCGATCTGGCCATTGTAGTCGGCTTTCTGAGCCATCACTTCACCGCTGATCAGGTCCACCAGCCATACGTGATTACTGGTCGTGCCAATGTCGATGGCCACGGCCCACAGGCTCTCAAGACGCTCTCCAGGCAGAACGTCTATCAGGCGCGGTCCGACGCCGGTTGGAGACCCTTCGGGTTTGCTGACACCCGAAGGGTCTAAGTCAACCACCAGCGTGACAGTCCACTCGCCCTCTCGCAGTGCCGCGCCCAACTTGCGCAGCACCGGCAGGGGCACTTGCAGTCCGTGCAGATCGTAGCGACGGGCCAGTTCCCGCTGCAAGCGAGACCAGTCGTCCGTCTGATCCTGCAAGGAAGGCGGATTCAGCGTGACGACATACTTGCGCAGCGGTTGGTCGTCCAGGTCGTACGGGAAAGGCAGCGCGACCTTCGCAGCTCGCTTGCTTTCCTTCAACCGTCGCTCGATCTTCTCCTGCGGCGGAACCAGGACGACGATGTCTCCCTCGACAGCCGTCTGACAGGCCAGCGCGTAGCCGGCCGCCACATCCTCGGCAGACAGGCGCTGGGTAGAACGCCTCCCCACCCGGCCCTCCTGGACGATCACTGCACAGCGGCCACAGCGCCCCTGACCACCGCACGGCATATTGATCGCCAGACCGGCCTCCCGAGCGGCGTCGCTGATCAGCGCCCCGACGGGAACCTCGACCTCACGGCCAGATGGCAGGAACTTCACTCGATGCGTCATGTGTAATGCATAATCAGTCTACGCCGGTTGCCATATTTTCAGATAAGCGGACAGATCTACAGCCTCGCGCGGCCCGACCTGTATCTCCCAGCCCGGCAGTTCTTCCTCCAGTTCGCCCAACAGCACCGACACGTGACCGGGGATGATCAACTTGCGATGACTGACCTTATCCTCCATATCGGCGGACTTGACCGCTTTGGCGATCCGCTCGGCGTCGAACTTGCCGGCCGCCCAGGCTGTGAGCACGCTCATACCCTCAGCGTCAGCCACGAGAAGCCACCCGGGGTTGCCGCTGCCATCCACCTCGTTGGCCACGGAGAAGTAGGTGATGGAGAAGTTGGTCGTCACCATCACCGGCGAATCAGCCCCTGGATCGTTGATCTCATACAGACCCGGCTGGACCTGGATTGGCTGCTGAGGATCAGTGTAGATGTTGGTCCGCAGAGCCAGCAGGGGGTAGACCGTCGCCGGGCTGAAGCGATCCAGCACGACGAAACCACCGTACTTGGTGATTGCCTGCGTCGCAGCGACCGTGACCATACCCTCGTCATCGGCACATTCGCCAGGGAAAGTGATGATGGGGAAACCCAGCGGCCGGAAGGTCTTCTTGAGCGCCATGCGTCGAATCAACGTATTCATCGTCAGTGAAGAACGAAAGTCACGCACGCTAGGGTCGAGGACAATGCTCTCAACACCCGTCCCCTTGATCTTCTCAGTTAACTCAGCCAGTGCGCTCAGTGTGTCGGCCCGGACGGCCATGGGGGCATCGTGCGCCTTAGCCAACTCTGCAAACGATTCCCAGGTGTCAGCCGTGGCCCCATAGATCAACGGTTTGGTCCCCGCTGCTACTTCTAACCCCTTGGCCATCACGGCGGGATCGGTGGCGATGAGAATCAGCGGCAGCTTGGCCGTGTCCAGAACAGTCTTCACGGCCGCTGCGAAGGTGTCACCGCCCCCGGTCGCCTCGACGGCAAACCCGTCGATGGTCAACGACATCCCAACGTACTCGACCGAGTAGTTCGCCGCTTCCTCGACCTGGGCCTTGATCTCATCCAACGGGTGGTCATCCACCACCCGGATGAAGAGGCCTGCGGGGTTGTAGAAGGTCTTCTCGTGCCGAAACAGCACGACTTCGTTCCCCGCCTTGACCTCTCGACCGTCGGCAGAAACGGTCACCAGCCGGACAGGCGGGGCGGCCGACTCAGCCAGCTTCTCTCGCGCCTCGTCAGATACGTAGGGACACTTGTCCAGATCGGCCTGCTTGGCCGCCAGCTTCATCGCAAAGGCCAGACATGTAGGGAAGCCACACTCCTTACAGTTGGTCTGTGGAAGCAGTTTGTAGATTTGAATGCCCGAAAGCGCCATTTTATTTCTCCTTATACCTCACCCATCAACTCTTCGATCATGGCGTGGATCCGCCGGACCGACTCAGGATGGCGCAACGCGACGACGTCAGCAGCCGACTCGATCAGGGCAGCGGCGGTCACCGTCTCCCAGTTGATGGCCCGTTCCTGCCAGTCGCCCCAGGCTTCGGGCACGCCCTCGCCGACCTTGCTCTCCTTCTGTCGCCAGGCCTCGTAGCCCACTGTGACGATCATGGGCAACTGGGTCATACTGTCACCCTGCAGAGCGGCCAGCCGCAAGCGCTCCATCACCGAGTAGCCATACTCCATACCGTAGCCCACACCCGCACAGGTCGGGTCCATCAAGATCCTGTCGATGGGCAAGCTCATGTCACTGATCAAGATGTTGAGTTGCTTGGCCAGGTTGACATCCATGGCTGTGCGCGCGATGACCAGGTGACCATGCGCCAACGCTGCCGCGACGATGGTGCGGTAGTTCTTCTCCTCACACACGCCCAGCGTGACCCGCTCCCCGGCGGCCTCCTCGGCCACACCGACGAGCAACTCGTTGTCCGCATCCACCTGACCCGGCCCAAGGACGATGAGAGGCAGCCCAGTGGCCTTGAGCACCTTGCGCACCGCCGCACGGGCGTTGTCCACAGTGTTGGGTTCACCAGCAGCGTCCGTCAGACTGAGTTGTAGCAGGATGAGATCCGCGCCAGCTTTCTCGGCGGCTATGGCCCACTGGCCGGGGTCACCCATCGGATTCTGATCCGCCACGTCCTCCCAGGCTTTCATCAACAGGGGTGACCAGTCTTCAGGCTTGCGATCCTGGATTTCAATGGCAAGCACGGGCCGGTGAGGCATCTTGCCTTCCAGGCCCAGGAATGGCATAGCCGTCTGTCCACCGACAGTGACGGTCGTCGTACGCGTGCCTCCCTCATCTGCAGTAGCCCCCAGCGTGACCTCGCGGACTTGGCCCATCCACTTTTCCTTGAGGATCTCCAGGCTCGTCTCCCTGTCCTCAGACCAGGGTGGCACGACCGGGCGAGCTTTCTTCTCCACCACGGGCGCAGCAACCTCAATTGCGGGGGCTTCTACGAGTGGCGGTGGAGCTACGGGGATGGTTGACACTGCAGGCACAGTTCCACCCAGCTCCCGAAGTGCGGCCTCCAGCGCGCGCCGAAAACTGGACACGACGATTCCGGCACTGATCTCAGCGATCTGCTGGACATCGGCACCCACCGGCACCTGAGGCACAGCGGGCGCAGCGGGCGCAGGCACAGCCACCGGCTCGGGCACAGGCGCAGGCACAGCTTTCGCAGCGGGCGCAGCTTTCGCAGCGGGTGCCACGGCGGGCTCAGGCTCCTTCACCCCCTCCCCTGTTCCGACGGGGGAGGGCTGGGGTGGGGGCGGAGCTGCCTCGACGGCTCCTGAGGCTGCCTGCATCACCCCCATTTCCAGGGCCGGGTGCTGCTTTTCCTTCAGCCACTCAACCAACTCGTCCACCGAGGTGACGCTGTGTTCGTCTGCGATGCGGTCGATCAGGTCAGGTACTCCCTCACGCTCGGCCACAACGGCGAGTTCGTCCGCCATCGAATCCTTGAGGAAGCTGGACATCCAGACCACGCGCTTGAACCCACCATCGGCCGAGACGAACTTGGGGCTGGTCAGGTAGTATTTCCCCACCCCCATCACGCCGGGCGTCTGAAGGCCGCCGCCGGCCATGCCAGCCAGTGTGGAGAAAGTCATGCCGGCCGGGGTCATGCTCGGGTCTTCCCGGCTGACGACCATAACGCCCTCCGCCTCGGGAATGTACATCACGATGCACTCGAAGCAACCACAAGCGGTCATAGGGTTCTCCATGATCGAGTACATCGCGACTTCTTGCACAGTACCCTGCGAGTTCTTGACGGCGGTCTCGTTGGTGCCGGTCCAGTACCCCTTAACCGGATCAAGAAGATCTCCCTTGGGCACGGGCTGGTTGGGGCCAGTCGGGTTGATCTCGTAGGAGGCCTTGCAATCCAGCCAGTTGTAGGCCCCGCACAGACCCAGGCGCTGCGGGCTGACGATACAGACGTGCGTCGGCGCGAACGACTGGCACAGGGTGCAATCGTAGAAGATGTCAACGGCTTCGTCGGTGAGGTTGGCCAGGCGCTGGTTGCGGAAGTCATACGCTGCCCGGGCCTTCTCCAGCCACTCGGCATGCAATTTGGGATCGGTGATGATCTTGACCTGCACCTTGTCCACGATGGACCCGAAGTCGGCGTGGAAGCGGGCGTAGAGAATATCGCCGAAGTGGCGCAGGGTAAAGCCCTTGTCGGCGGCATCGTTACTGATACGGATCCAGGCGATGTCCCGCTGACCGATGTGCTGGATACCCGAGGCACCGTTGACGAAGTAGTGCACCTGCCGCTCCAGCACCGGTTCGAAGTCCTCCTGCATCTTGCGGCCGGCCACCTCGATCAGAATGCCCATATCTATCGAGCCGCCGACTTCGACCTCGTCAAAGTCCGGACCGATGACCTCGATCTTGCCATCCTCCACCTCGTTCATCGGTGCCATGCGCAAGTACTCATAAGCACGACTGCGCTTGCCGCCGAACTCGACGCGCATGTCGGCGCGACGGACAACCTCGCCCTCGAAGGCGGAACCGTAGGCGACGGGAACCGGCACCTCAGTGATCTTGACCTTGACGCCTCGGATTTCGATGCAGCGCTGGACGAGTTTAGCGGCCCGTTCGGCGTCAGTCTCGGCGTCAATCTCATTCCAGGGCATAGACACAACGTGCTCATAGCGGGTCACGCCGGTGGGGAGGATCTCCGGGATGACGGTGTCGGCGATGGTGGGAAAGCCGTAGGAGATGGCCCCAGCCGCGGCGGCATACTTGAGGTCGTCGACCTCGCCCAGCGCCAGGACAAAGGCGAACACGCGGAACTTGTTATACAGTAGAATCTCGCGCCACTGGCCAGGCTTCAGGCCACCGAAGGTGAGACCCGAGCGGGTGGCAAAACCGAGAGGATAGATGGCGGAGATGGTATCCTTGCCGAAGGGGACGATGTAGGTATCGTAACCCATCTCCACCCCTTCCTCCTGCAACTGGTCAATCACGGAGCGACCGTTGGTGTTGCCACACAGGAAAATAAGGATGTTGCGCTGCTGGAGTTCGCGGATGATGCTGACGGCGGCCTCGTTGGACCGGGCCGCGCCAGCAATGGCGGCGAAGCCCGGCATGCGGCCGTCGACCAGTTGGATACCCCACGAACGCAACTGGATGTCGTCAATTGGCCCGTTCAGGTGACCGTCTCCGGAGAAATCAGGATAGGCAGTACTGCCGGTCAGTTCGAGTCCTGGGTAAGGTTCGGGCTGCTCCCCGTAGACAAAGCGAATCCCCTCAATGGCCTCGGCAGCCAGGAGCGTCGCCATGCCGGAGTCGAGGGTCTCTCCCAGGTAGGGCACCCACACATTCTCATCCGGCAGCGGATGCAGGAGCTTCTTGGCATGTGCCAATGCCGGCTCAATATCCCCCAGCGTCTGGATCTTATGCTCCAGCATGCCGTAGGTGACCGGCAGGTAGTAGGCGGTGTTGGGGAACGCCACCGGTGTGTCCGGCCCCTTGTCGGCGATGGCCTGTTTGAGCAGGGCATCCGCCTCGGCCACAAGGGCGTTAGCGCCACGGATGGCTCGTGTTGCGATGTATCGAGACATTTCGTCCTCCTTCGGATTCTGATCCGCTCTAACCCTTCGATGCCCCGTAGATGGCCTCGATGCGCTCTTCCATCGGCAACGAGAGCAGTTCCGGCATGCGCCGGTCACCGCTGCGGCCCCACTTGCCGGGGTCATATTCGGCCAAGCCCAGCGCAGCACGCTTGTTATCAATGTGCGCCAGCGCCCGGCGGACGATTTCCTCGCCGTCCTCAATGAACTCCAGCCGGCCGCCGACCTTGTGTTCCCAGACCTCGCTCATGATGCGGAGCACGCCTTCGCTCCCGGAGACTGGGCCATCACTGCCGCCGAGAATAACGTAGGCCCCGGAGGCCACGCAGTAGGTGGCGATGGAAAGCGCCTTCTCGCTCATCCACTCGGGCGCCATGCCGACGGCCGGGATGTCAGAGAGGTCCTGGCCCAGGCCGCCTTCGGTGGCCATTTGCGACAGAACTGTGAGGATGCGGGAGTTGTCCACGCAGGAACCCATATGGAGCACGGGTGGGATGCCGACCGTCTCACAGACCTCGCGCAGACCGGGACCCGCGATCTTCAGCGCTGTCTCGGGGGTCATGTACCCTATCTTGGCGCTGGCGATGGCCCCGCAGCCGGTCTCCACCACCAGGACATCGTTCTTGAGGAACTCCGTCACGACGTAGTTGTGGAGGCTGTCGTGGCAGATACGGGCGTTGTTGCAGCCGATGTTGGCCACGACACCGCGGATGCGCCCGGTGATGATGGCGTCGTTGAGCGGCCGCA
>Ga0180431_10009471_pt1 | contig 10995 bp, 8 predicted proteins | sample SS_ome_11_FD_132459 | JGI IMG/M metagenome (GOLD analysis project Ga0180431, IMG submission 132459) | Hypersaline lake sediment archaeal communities from the Salton Sea, California, USA - SS_1_MS_1 metaG | ecosystem: Environmental > Aquatic > Non-marine Saline and Alkaline > Hypersaline >...
CTCGGATTCAGAAAACCTTGTCCGAAAAGTCATGGCCACTTTTGTAGATGAGGAGGTAATCCCCGTCGCACGGGAGATCGATGAAGGCGGTGAGTTCCCGTTCTACCTCTTTAAGAAACTCGCTGATATGGGAGTCCTGGGAATCCGGTACCCAAAAAAAGTGGGTGGCTCAGATGGGAATACGACCCTTTACTGTATTGCCATGGAAGAGCTGGCACGCGGGCTCATGAGTCTGGCTGCCACGACAGCCATGCAGTGCCTCATGGGCACAAACGGCCTGTATCTCTATGGCACCGAAGAGATGCACGAAGAATATCTACGCCCGGCCCTGAGAGGAGAAAAAATCGGTGCGTTTCAACTTACAGAACCGGAAGCCGGCTCCGACCTGGCTGCCGTGAGAACCCTGGCGACCCGAACCGAAGACGGATACAGAATCAACGGGATGAAGACCTGGTCCACAAGCGGTCCCTATGGCCATTTCCATACGGTACTTTGCCAGACCGATCCGGAGAAAAAATTGCGGGGGCTCATGTTTTTCTTTATTCCAAGCGACACACCCGGCTTCTCCCACAGTAAGAAATTCGAGACCCTGGGGACGCGGACCTCCTCGCTGTCGGAAATCTATTTCAACGATTGTCACGTTCCACCGGAATACATGCTGGGAGAATCGGGGAAAGGACTGAATGTGCTTTTGACCATCCTGGCGGAAATTCGGATCATGACGGCCGCCTTAGCCCTGGGTCTGCATCGTGCCGCACTGGACGATTCCATAAAGTACTGCAAGGAAAGGCAGTCCTTCGGCAAACCCATTGGAAAATACCAACTCATTCAATCCAAGATCGCCAATATGGCTGTGAACCTGGAAGCCGGGCGGCTGATGGTCGACAAGGTTACGCATCTGATCGACAAAAAAATCTCCTGTTTAAATGAGGCGACAATGGCCAAGTACTTCACCGTCGAGTCCACATGCAGCGCGTGCGATGATGCGACTCGCATCTACGGCGCTTACGGCTATTCCATGGAGTATCCGATTCAAAGATATTACAGGGACAATCGCTTCCTACTCTATGGGGGGGGGACCCATGAGGTACTGCAAACGACCATTGCCAGGGAGATATTGAAAGGGTAATGAATGACGGTTCGGCACCGTTTTTTCTTTGCTTCAATCGCTCGAAGCGGGTAAGTGGGTCGCGGAGTAAATCGACATGGCAGATAAAAAAATCAGGGTTCTATTGGCCAAACCCGGGCTGGATGGTCATGATCGTGGGGCGAAAGTCATTGCACTGGCGCTCAAGGAGGCTGGAATGGAAGTGATTTACACAGGTCTCCATCAGACCGTTTCCAGTATTGTAAATCAGGCAATTCAAGAGGACGTGGATGTGGTGGGTCTTTCGATCATGTCCGGGGCACACATTCCCATTTGCAGGAAGCTCATGGGAATGCTGAAAGCGGAAGAACTTGAAGATAAGCTGGTGGTTGTGGGAGGTGTAATCCCGAACAAAGACATTCCGGTTTTGAAGAAACTGGGTGTGAGGGGTATCTTCCCCGGTGGGACGCATTTTGATGAAATTGTGAAGTTTATTTCGGAGCATGCTCGAAATCAGACCGTGTCCCCCGGGATGTAACCTGAATTTGACGGGGCGCCGCTTTCCAGCGACCGGGAACCCGGGAAGTGAGTGCGTCGTACCGCCGTGAGATCGTCGATGCATGATCTTTAAAACGGTTGAGGAGAAACAGCTATGGGCGTAGCGACCTATATAAAGGATGAGAAAGACGCCATCAAAGCGGTCATTTTACAGTCAGGCATAGAGATCAAGCCGGTTTACACGCCGGCGGATCTTGAACGTGTCGGGTTCGATTATGAGACGGACCTCGGCGAACCGGGACAATTTCCGTTCACCCGGAGCCTTCATCCCCAGGGCTACCGAAGTCGAAACTGGACGACACGCCAATACACCGGATTCGGCACCCCGGCGGAGACCAACGAACGATTCAAACTGATGATTTCTCACGGGCAGACAGGGCTGAATGTTGCCTTCGATCTTCCCACCCAGATGGGCTATGACTCCGATGATCCCATGGCGGAAGGGGAAGTGGGGCGCGTGGGGATGGCGATTGATTCCTTGCGGGATTTCGAGATCGCTTTTAAGGACATCCAACTGAACCGAATCGGCACGGGCCTCACCATCAATGCCGTCGCTTCGGTCATGCTCGCCATGTATCAGGCGGTGGCGGAAAAATTCGGATACCGGAATACGGAGATATCGGCGACGCCTCAGAATGATATCCTCAAGGAAATTGTGGGCCGCGGCGCTTGGATCTACCCGGTGGAGCCGGCGGTTCGGCTCATCGGGGATACCATCGAGTACGCCATGAAAGAACTACCCCGGTGCAACCCCGTGTCGGTGGCCGGCTATCATATCAGAGAATCCGGCTGTACTCCGGCTCAGGAAATCTCCTATGCGTTCCTGATCGCATTTGCCTATATCGACAATGTGGTGGCGCGTGGGTACAAGGCCGAGGACTTCGTGGGGAGGTTCTCCTTCAATTTGAACATCTACGGCAACCTGTGGGAAACGGTTGCGAAGTTTCGAGCGGCACGAAAATTGTGGGCAAAACTCCTTCAGGAAAAATACGATGTACAGAACCAGAAAGCACTTTTTCTGCGCGGTATTTTCGGCGGAGGGGGCTCCGGCATGACCAAACAACAACCGGAGAACAATATTATGCGCGGAGCATACTATGCCTTGGGCGCTGCCCTGTCGGGCGCTCAAACCACGGCACTCTGCTCATTTGACGAGGCCTACACCATTCCGACGGAGCGCGCTGCCCTGTTATCCCTCAGGACTTTCCAGATACTCATGGACGAAATCGGCCTTCGGGATACCGTGGATCCTTTGGCCGGGTCTTACTTCATCGAGACGTTGACAAAGGAAATGGAAGCAAAAATTCTGGAAGAGATGGAAAAGGTGGGAAAAGTCGGGGGCATGGTCGCGGCGGTCTCCTCCGGTTTTGTGCAGAGAGAGGTAGCGAGGCAGGCCTACGAGTTTGAGAAAAAAATCCAGGAGGGAAGCGTCACCAAGGTCGGCGTCAATAAGTACACGGAAGGTGTCGACATGGAGGTGGAACTTCACGAATATAATGAGGAATGGGCCCGCAAACAAATCGCCCAGCTCAAGGAACTGAAACAAACACGGGACGGAAAGGCGGTTAAAGACTCCCTGAAGGCGCTCGAAAAAGCGGCAAAGGCGACGGAAAACGTCATGCCCTACCTGGTCGAATGTTGTAAGTGCTACGCAACCGTCGGGGAAATGGCCGGCGTCTTCAGGAACGTTTTCGGCGAGTACCGGGAACCCGGTATTTTTTAGAATCCCGGAGGATCATTCGCATGCCCAAAAAAATGAGAAGGGAGGTGAGAAAAAGGTTACTGGAAGCGGAATTCAATCCATCGCAAACATAGAAGGAGGTCGAGATATGAGACGAAACATAGGAGTTGTGCTGGCGGGTCTGTTTTTGGCGACCCTATTTGGAACTGCCTGGATTTCAGCGCCGGCTGTGGCAGCGCCCATCAAGCTAAATTACGCGAACTTCCCGCCGGCCCCGACGTTTCCATGCGTTCAAATGGAGCGGTGGAAAAAAGAAGTGGAAAGCCGCTCGGGGGGGAAAGTCGCCATAGACACCTTCCCCGGGGGAACCTTACTCGGTGCGAAAAACATGATGGATGGGGTCATTGCAGGGCAGGCGGACATCGGGTGCCTGTGTATGGCCTATCAGCCGGGGCGGTTCCTCGTCACGAACGCAACCGCCTTGCCCTTGGGGTTTCCTGACGCCACCGTGGCCAGCCTCACACTGTGGGATCTTTACGAAAAGTACAAACCCGAGGAATTCGCAAAGGTAAAAGTCCTCACCATGTTCACCTGCGCACCCGCCAACATCTATTCAAAAAAGCCGGTCAGAAACCTGGAGGACCTGAAAGGGCTGGAACTGAGGGCATCGGGAGGCGTTGCTCAGGCGTTAAAGGCCTTGGGTGCGGCGCCGGTGGGGATGCCCCAGTCCGAAACCCCGGAGGCCCTTCAGAAGGGCGTGGTAAAAGGCGCGGCATCGTCCCTGGAAACCCTGATGGATTTCAAATATGCGGAAATGTGCAAGTACGTGACCATTATGAATGGCCCGATTTACCCTTTTGCCGTGGTTATGAATATGGACAAATGGAATTCTCTGCCGAAAGACGTGCAGAAGGTGATGGATGATATGCAGGTGGAACAGGCCTGGTGGACCGGGAACTACATGGACACCCATGTCAACGACTCCATCGAGTGGTCAAAAAAGAATCACAACATTGAAATCACCACCCTCACGCCACAGGAGTCTGCAAGGTGGGATGAACTCCTCAAACCCATTACCGATCAGTGGATCGAAGAGGCGAACGCGAAGGGCCTCCCCGCGACGAAAATCCTCCAGGATATTAAGGTCGCCAAAGAATATCACTCGCGATTCTAGCCGATTCGACTTGCGGATTTCAGCCCTTAAGCCGAAATCCGCAAGACACGTGGAACAAAACATCCGGCAGTCAGGATCCGGAAATGGAATTTTTGGAAAAGCTCAATCGTATTCTCAATCAACTGCTCGTCTGGATTGCGGGGACCTTCTTGCTGGCAATGGTGGTGATGATTTGCGCAAATGTATTTCTGCGCAGAATATGGACGCCGCTCTTGGGCACCTTTGAACTCATGGGTTACTTCGGGGCTCTTATAACGGCCTTTGCCCTGGGATATACCCAGATCAAAGGCGGGCATATTTCAGTCGATATTCTGGTGCTCAGATTTTCGCCAAAAGCACAACGGATTCTGAACGGCTTGAACAACCTCTTTTGTATGATTTTTTTCGCCCTGGTGACATGGCAGATTTCCAGCTACGCCGCGACCCTGTGGAGGACAGGGGAAGTGACTGAAACACTCAAAATTATTTATTACCCCTTCACGTATGGCGTCGCCCTGGGCTGTGCCGTCTTTTCACTGGTTTTTCTAACGAACTTCTTAAAGTCGATTATCCCCAAAAAGGAGGACGGGGCGTGAGTCCAACTTTGGTGGGAGTTCTCGGCATTATCATCCTCCTGCTTGTCTTGTTCCTCTTGGGCATGCCTGTGGGGATTGCCATGGCGGTTGTGGGTTTCTGCGGCTTTTGGTATGTGGTTTCATTCAAAGCCGCCATTACCATGGTGGGGGCCGACATTTGGAGCACGTTCTCCAGCTATGGCCTCACGGTCGTGCCGCTTTTCGTGTTCTTAGGATACCTGGCGTTCAATTCAGGAATCGCTGAAAGACTTTACAACACCGCTTACAAATGGTTGGGGCACTGGAGGGGCGGACTGGCCATCGCGACCATCGGCGCCGATGAGCTCTTTGCAGCGATTTGTGGTTCCAACACCGCCACAGCCGCCACCATGGGAGCTGTGGCTTTGCCACAGATGACCAAATACAATTATGACACCCGGTTAAGCACCGGCACGGTTGTCACCGGAGGCACTTTGGGCACGGTGATGCCGCCCAGTGTTGTTCTGATTGTCATCGGGCTTCAGACCGAACAGTCAATCGTCAAGCTTTTCCTTGGCGGAATCTTGCCTGCCGTTCTCCTGGGAATTCTTTTCGCAATCACCATTTTCGTTCTCTGCCGAATCAAACCGGAGTTCGGACCGTCAGGTCCAAAAGCAGGGCTCAAAGCGCGGATAAAGTCTCTTGCGGGAGTGAGTGAGGCGGCTGCCATATTCCTTTTGGTCATCGGCGGTCTCTATGCCGGATGGTTTACTCCCACCGAAGCGGGCGCAGTGGGTGTCTTTTTCGCGTTTATTGCCACCGTACCATTTGGCAGGCTCAAGCTGAAAGGCCTGATCAATTCCATCGGGGAAACCCTGAAGATATCCTGTTTTGTCTTTATGCTGGTCACGGGAGCCATCATTTTTGGGCGCTTCCTGGCGGTCACAAGGATCCCTTTTATGGTTGCCGACTTCGCAGCGAACCTGGATGTATCGCGCTATGTGGTCTTAGCATTCATATTGGTCATCTATCTCATCGGGGGCTGTTTCATGGACTCCCTGGGATTCCTGGTGTTGACGATCCCCATTTTTTTCCCTTTGGGGATGGCATTGAATTTCGATCCGATTTGGTACTCTATTATCTTGACCATGGTAACCACCATGGGCGCCATCACACCACCGGTGGGTGTCAACATCTATGTCGTCAAAGCGTTGGCGCCGGAAATCCGTCTCGGCACCATTTTCAAAAGTGTAAGCTTTTTCTTGCTGGCCTGCATCATCGGTATCGTCATTTTGATCGCCTTTCCGCAAATCGTCCTGCTTATTCCAGGAATGATGAAATAGGGACCGTTGCGGATACGGTTTCAAAGGCACCGCTGCCACGGGAAAATGAAAAGCCTGCTTCAATTCAATGTGAAGCGTGGACGCGTAGGACAAATCATAATCCGGAGCAACCTTCTATCATGAGGTGAAAGGACGTATGAAAAAAACCTTTATGCCTGCGGCGAAAACAGAGGAGGAATTGCGGGCGCTGCAACTCAACGGGTTGCAGTGGACGGTAAAGCATGCATACAACGGATCGCCTTTCTATAAGTCTCTACTGACGGATGCGGGGCTCCGCCCGGAAGACATTCGTTCACTCGACGATCTGGAAAACCTCCCCTTCACGACCTCCCAAAATCTCCAAGAAGGATATCCCTTTCCGCTTCTCTCCGTGCCGTTTGAAAAAGTGGTGCGCATTCACGCATCCTCGGGTACAACCGGGAAACGCAAAGTCCTTTGTTATACCCAAAAAGATATCGCAGACTGGACACATTTTTTCGCGCGCTGCTATGAAATGGCTCAGCTGGATCCCGAAGACCGGGTTCAAATTGCCGTGGGCTATGGTGTCTGGACGGCGGGTATCAGTTTTCAAATGGGATGCGAGGCATACGGCGCCATGGCGATTCCAGCGGGTCCTGGAAATTTGGATATGCAGTGCGAATTCCTGATTGATTTTCAGACCACGGTCATGTGCTGTACCGCCTCCATGGGGCTTTTAATGGCCGAAGAGGTGAACCGGCGTGGAATCAAGGAAAAAATAAACCTTAAAAAAATGATTTTCGGATCGGAACGCTCCAGCGATGCAATGCGGGAGCGGATTCACGACCTCCTGGGCGTGGAACATATGTTCGATATACCGGGGATGACCGAACTTTACGGCCCGGGGACGGGTCTGGACTGCACCTATCATACGGGGATACATTACTGGGCCGATTACTATATTCTGGAAATCCTGGACCCCGAGACCCTGAAACCGGTTCCCGTGGGGGAAACGGGAGAGATGGTGGTGACCACTCTAAAAAAGGAGGCGGCCCCCCTCATTCGTTACCGAACCCGCGACTTGACCCGTATGATCGCCGGAAAGTGCCCTTGCGGTTCCGTCCTTCCGAGACATGACCGCTTGCTCGGCCGTTCCGATGACATGATCATATTTCGAGCCGTAAATATCTACCCCGGACAAATCGATCATGTACTTTCCGGTATCGACGGTATCGGCAGCGAGTTTCAAATTATCCTGGAAAGAAAAGAAGACGGCCGCGACTACATGACATGCAAAATCGAATGTGGAGAGGGCGTTGATCCCGGACAGACCTCGGCACTCACCCAAAAAATTGCGACGGAAATCAAAAAGCAAATTATGGTAAGCGCAAATATTGAACTGGTCGGATACGGATCATTACCGAGGTCCGAAAGGAAGAGTAAACGGGTATTCGATAATCGTGACAACCGTTAAGGAGTTCACACATGATTGACTATGACTACAAGAAGCCCGAGAGTTTGGAACAGGTTTTCAACCTTCTCAAAACCCACGGCTCCAAGGCCAGCCTCATTGCCGGTGGAACGGACGTGATGGTCCAAATCAGAAATACAAAACGGGCGCCCGATGTCTTGATTTCTCTCCGAGCGCTCAAGGACCTCCGGTACATCACCAAAAACGGAGGATATCATATCGGCGCCTTGACCACCCATCGGATGTTGGAATTGTCCGGTTTGATCAAAAAGGAGCTCTCTGCCCTGAATGACGCCGCCGCCTCGGTAGGATCGGTTCAGGTCAGAAATGTGGGCACCATCGGCGGAAATATCTGCACGGCAGCCCCATCCGCAGATACGGCCGGCCCTCTCCTGGTTTTGGATGCCGATGTGGTATTGGAGGGTCCCGAAGGCAGGAGAACCGTTCCCATTGCTGAATTTTTCACCGGGACATACCGGACCGCCCGAACAAAAGATGAGGTACTGATCGAGTTCCATATTCCTGAAAAAATGGGGGAATTCGGGAGCGCCTATTGGAAGCATTCCAGGAGGAAGGCCATGGAATTACCGTTGCTGGGGGTCTCCATTGCACTCAAGCTCTCGGAAAGCAAAGAAATCACCGATGCGAGAATCGCCCTGACGGTGGCGGCACCGACGCCGGTGAGGGCTTACAAGGCGGAAGAATTCTTGAAAGGTAAGCCCGTAAGTGATGCCGTCCTGAAGGAGGCGGGGAAAATCGCCGCATCCAAAGAATGTTGTTCTCCGCGTGACAGCCTGAGGTGTGAGGCCTGGTATCGCGAGGAATTAATTGAAGTGCTTGTCCCCCGAATGGCCCAATCGGCCGCGCAACGTGCCGGGGTCAAGTGGAAAAGGAGTCCAAGATGAAAAAGGGATCCATTTCGTTTACCCTAAACGGGGACCCGGTGATTGCGGAAGTTCCATTGACCTGGTCGCTTCTCAAGACATTGCGGGAATACTTTGAATTGACCGGCGCAAAGCAGGGGTGCGGTGTCGGCGAGTGCGGTGCGTGCACGGTCATTGTGGACGGAGACGCCGTTAACGCCTGTTTGTACCCCATTCCTGAGATCGAAGGCAGATCGGTGGCCACTATTGAAGGCATTGCCGTTGCCGATGGGACCTTACATCCGGTCCAGAAGGCCTTTCTTGAAAACAACGGGGTCCAGTGCGGATATTGTACATCCGGAATGATCATGTCGGCCAAAGCCCTTCTGGACCGGAACCCCGATCCGACAGAAGACGAAATCCGAACGAGCATCGCCGGCAACTTCTGTCGTTGCACCGGGTATGTTCAGATCGTTGAGGCAATAGAAACGGCCTCAAGAATACGTAAATAGGGCAGGCAATACCCAGAGGAGGAAACGATGTCCGACCATCTCTACGTGGGGAAAAGTGTCCCAAGGACCATAGAAACCGACAAGGTGACAGGCAGAGCCGTTTACATTGATGATCTGAAACGGCCCGGGATGCTTCACGGAAAAATTCTATACAGCAGATACGCCCATGCGAAAATCAAACACATCGACACGTCCAAAGCGCAGAAGCTGACCGGTGTCAGAGCGGTTCTCACCGGACATGACATCCCGGATGTCAGAGTTGGATTCATAAAAGACCAAACGGTGCTGAAGAAGGATGTCGTTCGGCAGTTTCGGGATGAGGTGGCCGCCGTTGCCGCCACCAGCCCCGAAATTGCAGAGGAGGCGCTGAGCCTGATTGCCGTGGAATACGAAGAACTCCCCGGGGTGTTTGATCCTTTTGAGGCGATGGAAGCGGACACGCCTCTCGTCCATGAAGTGGATGCGAGAGGAAAACCGGTTCGGAGCAACATCCTGCCGCTGCCTTGGAAATTCAATGCAGGGGATATCGAACAGGGACGTAAAGATTCAGCCTATGTCGTAACGGATACCGTTCGCACGCCATGGGTCGCACAGGGCTGCCTGGGCACCAGCGGTTGCATTGCAGAGTTTGATTCCACAAATAACTTGATTTTATATAACCAAACCAATGTTCCCTTTTGGGATAAGCAAAGAATCACGGAATACTTTGCCCAGATCGGTCTGCGGGGAAAACGGGTTCGGGTTTCAAATGTGGTGGTGGGGGGAAGTTTCGGAACAAAACTGGATACGGACATTTATGAATTTATCTGCATCCAACTCGCGTTAAAGACCCGCAGGCCCGTCAAGATTCAGTTCACCCGGGAAGAAGAGTTTCACGCAATGCCGCCGAGGCAGCCGGCACATTTTACGATCGAGCAGGGATGTGACAAAGATGGGAAACTGACGTTCCGGAAATCGGAAGCGATTCTTGACAACGGCGCTTACACTTCATGGGGGGCGACCACCCCCTCGGTAATGATGATGCCCATGTCCTCCCTATATCGCGTTCCCAATGTGAGCTTTGTCGCAACGTGTGTGTATACAAACAACATCTACTGCCAGGCCATGAGAGGCTACGGGAATCCCCAGGCAACCTTCGCCGTGGAGACTTCCATGGATACCCTGGCGGAAGCCGCCGGCATCGACCCGGCGGAATTCAGGCGCATTAACTGCAATCAGCCGGGTGAGGAAACGCCCATGCGACTAAAAATTACATCCTGCGGCCTCAGGGAATGTATCGACTCGGTGACGGATAAGCTGAACTGGACCGAAAAAAAGGGCAAACGCAACCGCAGGGGTGTCGGAATGGCTTCTCTCATACATGTTGCCGGGGGCGCGAGGGTCTATAAGTCAGACGGCCATGGAATGCGGATTAAAGTGGATGAACACGGCAATGTCGATGTCCTGTCAGGCGGAACAGATCAAGGCCAGGGATCTCCCACGGTGCTTTCACAGATCATTGCCGAAGCCCTCGGGTTCAAACCGGAGGACATCTCGATGACATTCGGTGATACGGAACTCTGCCTCTGGGATGCCGGAACCCATGCAAGCCGCCACACCTTTGTCGCGGGAAATGCGGCCCTCATGGCCTGCCGAAAAGTAAAAAACCAGATCCTCGAGATGGCTGTTGCGCATATCCCGGGCTTACTCAAATCCAAGTTCAAACGCGAGAAGCGGAAAAACCCGGATTTCGTGGAACCGGATCTTGATTACAGCCTGATATCGAATCCTGAAAAACTGGACATCAGAGACTGGATGGTTTTCCCCAAAGATGAA
>Ga0180431_10009472_pt1 | contig 10994 bp, 9 predicted proteins | sample SS_ome_11_FD_132459 | JGI IMG/M metagenome (GOLD analysis project Ga0180431, IMG submission 132459) | Hypersaline lake sediment archaeal communities from the Salton Sea, California, USA - SS_1_MS_1 metaG | ecosystem: Environmental > Aquatic > Non-marine Saline and Alkaline > Hypersaline >...
ACGTTGAGGTCTTTGTCCAGACCTTCTCGAAGGCTCCTTACGAGTGTGACGGTGACCTGCTACAGTTGGTCATGATTTGCAATCTGTGCAAGATGTGCTATAATCGGCTCACGCAGAAAACCCCTAGATATGGGGTTTTTGTTTCCTCATACCCCTATATCTGGCGTATGCTGTAGTCCCATTCTTATAGGAGGCCGAGACGATGAAGTGTCCCTACTGTGATAACGCTCGCACGCGGGTGATCGACACGACGCACACCGTGCGAGGTGTGCGTCGCCGCCGTGTGTGCAAGGGGTGCGGACAACGTTTCAGCACGGTAGAGCGGGCAATCCTGACCGCCCCCTTGGTGGTCAAGCGCGACGGTCAGCGGGAGGAGTTCAGTCACGAGAAGTTGCTTGGGGGCTTGCGCACGGCTTGCGCACGGCGGCCTGTCTCGGCCGGTGACCTGGAGCGATTGGTGGATCGGGTCGAGAATCGCATTCGCCAGATGGGCAAGACGGAAATCCCCAGCCGCGTGATTGGAGATTTGACCATTGAGGAGCTCAAGGCGCTGGATCCGGTCTCCTACATTCGCTATGCCATCGTCTATCTAGGACTGGACGATCTGGAGTCTGTGCGGGCTGAGATTGACCGGCTATTGGCAGACCGGAAATAGTGTGGGTGGGGTCATTTGACGACGGAGGCGGCGATGTTGAATACAGTTCAATCCAGGTTAGATTCGCTACCCCAGGAGCAAGAGCGGATCAGAATCCGTAGGCCAGAGATCAGGTTGGCAGACAACGCTTTGGCCGTCCTGAAGCGGCGTTACTTACGCAAGGGACCTGACGGGCATCCTACTGAGACGGTCGAGCAGATGTTCCACCGCGTGGCTGGTTGCGTCGCAGCGGCCGAGGCGGAGTGGGGACGTGATGTGGCGTCTGTGGAGGCCACGTTCTATGATCTGCTTACTAGCCTGCGTTTCTTGCCCAACTCGCCCACCTTCACCGGGGCTGGAACGCCCCTCGCTCAGTTGGCGGCCTGTTTCGTATTGCCCGTTTCCGACGACATGGGCCGTGCAGAAGACGGCATTTTTCAGACGCTGCGTGATGCGGCGCTCATCCAGCAGACCGGCGGTGGAACGGGATTCGCTTTCTCTCGCCTGCGTCCCAAGGGCGCTACGGTACACAGCAGTGGGGGCCAAGCCACCGGTCCTGTAGGTTTCATGCAGGTCTTCGACGTGGCCTCTGGAATCGTCAGTCAGGGCGGTGCGAGGCGGGGCGCCAACATGGCGGTGCTGTGCGTGGATCATCCTGATATCCTTGAGTTCATTCGCTGCAAGCACAGCGAGAGTGCCATCACGAACTTCAACATCTCCGTGGGTGTGACCGACGAATTCATGCAGGCGGTAGCGGCGGATAGCACGATTGACCTGGTGAGTCCTCAGGATGGACGGGGCTGGAAGACCCTGCCGGCTCGGGAGATCTTCGATGCGATCGTTGCCGGAGCCCATCGTAACGGGGAACCGGGGGTGCTCTTCCTGGATACGGCCAATCGGGAAAACCCCTGCCCGCACCTGGGCGAGTACGAGGCGACGAATCCGTGTGGCGAGCAGTTCCTTCTGCCCTACGAGAACTGCTGCCTGGGCTCGATAAACCTGGCGCGGCACTTGAGGCATGGGCAGAATGGGCGACCGTCGGTGGATTGGCGAGGACTGCAGGAGACGGTCGAGCAGGCGACGCGATTCTTGGACGACGTGATCGACGCCAATGATTACGTGCCGGCGGTACTGCAGCTTGAGGAGGCTGCCCATCGTACTCGCCGGATTGGGCTGGGCATTATGGGATTGGGCGACGTATTGTATCATCTGGGCGTGCGCTACGGGAGCGGTGAGGCCCAGGAACTGGCGGCCCAGGTGATGGAGTTCGTCCGCCACCACGCTATGCGTGCCAGCATCGCGTTGGCGCAGGAACGTGGGCCGTTTCCTGCGATTCGCGGCAGCACATACGATCCCGACGACCTGCGCTGGACGCCCCCACGACCGCTGACCCCTTACACGCGATTGGAGAAGTGGGGTCGCCCACGATTGGAGTGGGAGGCGGTCGTGCAGGGTATCCGGCAACACGGCATCCGCAACGCTGCCCAGACGACTGTGGCTCCCACCGGGACGATCGCTACCGTTGCAGGCTGCGAAGCCTACGGATGCGAGCCGGTCTTCGCGTTGGCCTACGTGCGCCATGTCAACGACAACGGCCAGGATATGGAACTCCAGTATGTCAGCCCGCTCTTCCTGCGGGCGTTGGAGGAGGCAGGCATGGATGGTGCAGCCTGTGAGCAAGTCGTGCAGCAGGTGATGACGGCGGGAAGCTGTCAGAACGTTGAGGACGTGCCCCCGGGTGTGCGCGACATCTTCGTCGTGGCAGGTGACATCTCGGCCGAGGAACACGTGCGCATGCAGGCGGCGCTTCAGGCGTTTGTGGATAGCTCCATATCGAAAACCGTGAATTTTCCGTCCACCGCCACTCCTGCAGACATCGCGCATGCCTTTCAATTGGCGTGGAAGTTGGGTTGCAAAGGGCTGACGGTCTACGTCACAGGCTCGCGGGAGAAAGTGGTGCTGGAGACGGCGGCGACGCGGCAAGCCAGACAGCAGGCCCACGGCATAGTAGCGTCCACGACCGTACGGCGGCCCCGCCCGCATCGCCTGGCTGGCGAGACATATCGCCTGGGCACCCCACTGGGTGTGGCCTATATCACCATCAATGCCAACGGCGATGGGGAACCCTTCGAGGTCTTCCTGAACGTGGGCAAGGCCGGTTCGGACACGGCGGCGGTGGCGGAAGCTATCGGGAGGCTGATCTCGCTGGTGCTTCGGATTCCTTCGCCGCTCTCGGCAGCGCGCCGGCTCAAACAGGTAGTTAGACAGTTGAAGGGTATCGGTGGCGGGCGGCCATTGGGCTTTGGCCGTGACCGGGTGCGTAGCCTGCCCGACGGCGTGGCCCAGGTGTTGGCCGAACATCTTGGGATGGTGGGGTCAGCTTCCGAAGGCGCGGAGGCCGAGCAGCTTTCCCTCTTTCCAACCGGCGATCTGTGCCCGGAATGTGGTCACGCGGCGTTTGTGAACGAAGAGGGGTGTCGGCACTGTTATTCGTGCGGCTATAGCGAGTGCTGACGGCTGTCTATCCGCTGGCTGCCCAGCCCAGGCTCTCCAGACCGATCTCCAGCGCCGGGCGCCAGAGCGAGGGGGAGCCCAGGAGCATGCGCAGGTAGGTCAGCGCCGGGCCGGGGCGCAAGGCCCACGACCGGAAGGCCCGCTGTGCCCATTGTTCCAGTTCCTCCGCCCGCAGGTTGGGGTAGTCGAGCACCGTCGAGCGATCCATGTCCACCTGCTCCCAGCGGGTGCCGGGGCGGAACCAGCCTTTCTCCACCACCTCGAAGAACAGGGGCGAGCCCGGATATGGGGCGGCGATGTGGAACAGCACCAAATCCAGGGGTAACCGCTTGGAGAAGCGGATGGTCTCCTGGATGGTCTCCTCGGTCTCTCCAGGCAGGCCGATGATGAAATAACCCCAGTTTCGGATGCCCGCTTGCCGGGACCAGCGCAGCGCTTGCTCCACCTGCTCCAGTGAGATGCCCTTCCGGACGTGCCGCAGGACTTCCTCACTACCTGACTCAATCCCCCAGGAGATCCAACGACAGCCTGCCTGCTTCATCAGGCGCAGCATCTCCGGATCCACGAAGTCCACCCGGCTGTTACAGGTCCACTGCATCCGCAGTCCGCGCTCCAGGATCAACTCGCACAACCCGACTACCTGTTCGCGGCTCACGGTGAACAGGTCGGCATACATGTGGACGGATCGGACCCCCAGGTTGGCCAGGAGTTCCATCTCTGCCACGACGTTCTCGGGCGAGCGAAAGCGGACCGAGTTGCCGTAGGAGACGTGCTTGATGCAGAAGCGGCAGCCACCGGGGCATCCCCGGCTGGTGACGACGAAGGCGTAGGGGCTGCGCACCAGGGGAGCTCGATATGCCTTCAGGGGTAACAGGTCGTGGCGGGGCAGCGGCAGGTCGTCCAGGTTGCGGATGAAGGGCCGGTCTGGATTTACGACGACCTCATTCCCGTCGTGCCACACCAGTCCCTTGATGGTCTCCAGATTGAGGGTTTCCGGTTTCAAGTTTAGCCAGGCGGGCTGCCAGTCCGGGTCTGCCTCGGTGAACAGCTTTCGCAGCCGCTCCTCGAATTGCGACTCCACCCCTGGCCACCATCGCTCCGGCGCGGGCGCTGGCCGTTGGGTCGTGGGACTTGCCTGCTCCAGTGTGTCAATCAACTCTCGCAGTGTCAACTCGGGCTCCCCACGCAGGACGAAGTCCAGGGTGGGGAAAGCGCGCATCGTCTCTCGTGGGATAGGGGTGACGTGGGTACCGAAGGCGATGGTCTTCGCCCCCAGGCTGTGGGCCAGAAAGGTGCCGTACATATCGTTGCGCAGGGTCGGCGCAGTGACCTGGGTCACGTAGTAACGGGGACGTTTCTCCTCTAGCAGTTGCTCGAACGCCGCCCAGTCCATCCGCAGGGGAATGGCATCCACCACCTCGACACGGTAGTCGGGGAAAAGCGCCGCCATTTGGGCCAGGCTGACCTGGTGCCAGATCATCCCTTCCCTGGAGCGCCGCCCTACTCGATGCTGGCTCCGGATCCAGATGTCGCCGTCGGGGGCTGGCGGGTTGACGAACAGGATATCCACTGCCGCTGCGGGCCGGGCGTTCAGCCCGGCCCGCACGACGGCATCGGCGTCCGGAAAGCAGGGCGTTGGGACACGCTCCCGCATTCCTGCCCCGAGGTTCACCCCTCGCACGGCTGGCCCTCCATATCCTGGGCGACCTGGGTCGCTCGTTGACTGAGTTCATCCAGCACGCGCATGATCAGCCAGAAGACAATCAGTTCCAACCCCACGACCAGCAGCATAGCCACGCCCAGCAGGTAGAGCCACAGCCGCTCAATGGGCCACCCGCCCAGCGAGAGGGTGAGGCTCACAGCGCCCACTGCCAGCCCCAGGCCCGCTGCCAGCAGTCCCAACCAGCCGAAGTGCCGCTCCAGTGGCTGCTTGAACACTGGCTTGCCGAATAAGCCCTGGCGGATGGGTTGCTGGTGGAAGAGGGATACCAGGTAGTTGAAGGTGGCTCCCAGGGAGAACAGCGTGATGCCCGACACGGCGCACAGGCTGGCGATGAAGACGCCGACCACGCCCCACGGACCCAACTGGGTGATCCCGGAAAGCCGCATCCCTATCAGTGTTGCTGCGATGGCCCCGGTGATGGCCGCTAGACCCAGGCCGATGCCGCCCAGGATGCGGACCGGGTTGTAGTTCAGTGCGGTCCAGATGATAGTGTACAGAAACCGTGTCCCGTCTTTGACGACACTCAGCTTCGAGCTCCCGACCCGCTCTTCGTACGGGATGGGTATCTCCCGCCAGCAGATTTCCTCGTGAAGGGCCCGGGTGCTCATCACGGGGGTGAAGTTGAGGCCGTCGGGCAAGGGGTACAGGCGTGGCAATGCCTCCCGGCGGATGACCCGCATGCCGCTGGAACTGTCGCTGACGCGATGGTTGCCCAGCAGGCTCACCAAGTTGGCGAAAATGAAGTTACCGATGCGCCGAACCAACGGCATCTCGCTATCGGCGCCCGACATGCGGGAGCCGACCACCAGGTCTGCCTCCTCATTTATAGCTACCTTGCACAGTTCGGCGAAGTGCTCCGGTGGGTACGTGCCGTCGGCATCCAGGAAGCCCAGCAGGTTCCCCCGCGCCCGGCTGAACCCGGTCTTCAGTGCTGCCCCGTATCCCCGGTTGGTCGTGTGGCGAATGAGGCGGACCTGGGGGTAGCAGGAGGCGATGACCGCGGTTCTGTCGTGGGAGCCATCGTCTACGACGATCAACTCCAGGTCGCCCACGCCTGCCTCTGCCAGTTGGGAGCGAGTGGAGAGCACCCGCTCAACGATCTGAGCGATGCCTCCTTCTTCGTTGTAAGCTGGAATCACTACTGAAAGAACGTTCATTGTTTTCCTCCATCAATCTACGGCCACGGCCTGGAGGCCGCGTACCGTTTCGACCATTTCGAAAATCTTGCCATAAACCTTTTCGCCAGCGTCCAATTGCCGCACCACTCGGGCTGGCGTGCCCACCGCCAGGGTGCGGGGGGGGACATCTCGCGTCACCACTGCCCCGGCCCCCACTACTGCGCCTGCGCCCACCCGGACCCCGTCCAGCAAGATTGCACCTGCACCGATCCAGGCTCCGTCCTCTACGACGACGCCCTGCGCGGTTATCCCTTGCTGCATGACAGGTTGGGAGGGGTCGTCGAACATGTGGTTCACTGCCAGTATCTGGACCCGAGGGGCCAGCAGGACGGCGTCACCGATGTGCACGCCCCCCTGCCCGCGGATCAGGCAGAACTCGCCGATGAAGCAGTTGCGGCCCACCCAGATGCCGGCATTGGGTAGATTCCGGAAGTTATACACGTGCAGTACGCTCCCGTGCATCACGAAAGTCTCGTCGCCGATGAAAATACCCTGGGGACAGGCGTGGAGATAGACGCCATGGTCCAGATAGACCTGGCGGCCCAGGTGGATATTGGCCGGCTGGCACAGGCGGACTTGATCCTCCACGATCGGAAGGCCGTCACTTCGCAGGATGAGCCGGTAGGCCAGGGCCCGCAGACCGATGCCGACCAGGCTTGGGATACTCTGCAGGAAGAAGAATAGGGTCTGTTCCAGGATGTAACGGCCCAGGCTGGTGGATTGACCCTCAATGTAATATTGCAATCGGCCCCGTTGGGCTGCGGCCGCGGCTGCGTCGGCCATGCGTGAGACAGCGAGATCTTCGCTACCGTTTACCATCCCCCTCCTCCTGTGCAGGCGAGGTGTGGAAGATGTCGTTTCACCCGATCCTCCCGGCGCAGGATGGCGTTCACTGCTGCTCTCAGATTCGGTTTCACCCTGATCCCCCGCTCGCCGTGGAGCCAGCAGTCGATTAACTGCCGCCGTCCTCGCCCGGTGAGCACCAGGTAGCGCTGGCATCCTGCCGCGCGTCCGGCTTTCATATCCGTCTCCGCATCTCCGATGAGGTATGAGTGTGTGAGGTCCAGTTCCAGTTCCTCCGCTGCCTTCAGCAACAGCCCTGGCTGTGGCTTGCGGCATGTACAATGCTCGTCGGGCCTGTGAGGGCAGTACATCACCCGGTCCACTCGTCCCCCCGCTTTCTCGATCGCCTGTACCATGCGGGCGTGAATGTCCTCCACCACCTCAGCGGAAACCATGTGCCGATTGATGATTGCCTGGTTAGTGATGACGATGATATAAAATTCCGAACGGGCCAGCCGGGTGAGTGCTGCCAGGGCATCGGGCAGGAAGACGAACTCTTCCCAGCTCCTCACATGGTTGTTCCGGTTGTGACAGATTACTCCGTCACGGTCGATGAATACCGCTCGACGCATAGATCCCCCCATAAGCCAGCAGTCCGAAGAGGCCGAAAGCTACTGTCTCGGCAAGTCCCAGGCGCGTCTGATGCGTCTCTGGGCTGACTATTGGCTCCCGTCCTCCAGTTCCAGTGTCGTTGATGAGGGGGGCACCAGGATCGGTTGCTGTTCCCTCCGCCACCCGGCAGTATCCAGCATCAGTGAAACCGGCGGCTCAATCCGCCGCAGCCGCTCCCGCAGCACCGTGCAGGTCAGATGGCACAGGATCATGTGCACGTCTTCAATCTGCTCCATGCAGTCGCACGGAACCACGACCGGTACGTCCACCAGTGTGCTCAGTCGCCCGCCGGCGAAGCCGGAAAAGCCGATGGTGATCCCTCCCATACGGCTGGCCAGTTCGACTGCCCGCAGGACGTTGGGGGAGTTGCCGCTGCCGCTGATCGCGACCACCACGTCCCCTCGCCCAATCAAGCCGCTCAACTGCTCGGCGAAGACTTGCTCGTAGGCGACATCGTTGCTCCAGGCCGTCACCAGCGGCATGTTGTCCGTTAGTGCTATTACTCGGAAGCGCGGCCGGCCTGGCGTGATGGTGCCCTTCGCCAAATCACATGCGAAGTGCGATGCTGTGGCCGCGCTTCCGCCATTACCCAAAACGAACACTGTACTGCCCACGTAATTGGCGCTGAGGAGCACGTCTACTACGTCCTGGATGCGCTCCAAGGGGAGCGCGTTCAGCGTGTACTTCATTTCGTCTAGGTATCGTTGTATATGCTCCATGGTTTCTCTCCTTCGCTTAGCCAAGCTCTACCTCAGTCTCTTCTATGATCAGGGGCATCTCATTCAGGGCATTTGGTCGTGGCCAGGATACTGCCTGCATCACTTGCACCCCCTCTTCGTCCAGCGTGAAGGGCCGCCGTTGTAGCCCCAGCTCCGTTAGCGCCTCCGTCACCGCCTGCTGCTGTTCCATAGGGCAATAGAGCATCATAAATCCACCGCCCCCAGCCCCGGTCACTTTCCCTCCCCAGGCGCCGTTCTCCCGGGCTGCTTCGTAGCATTGGTCCAGGAACGGGTTGGTAATTCCCTCCGTTACCCGTCGCTTCTCCATCCACGATTTGTGGAGCAATTCGCCGAACCACCCCATATCCCCGTGTTCTAGCGCCGTGCGAATTTCCTGGCCCAATTCCTTGATCGCGTCCAGCCGGCGGACTGTTTCCTTATCCCGCTCTCGGCTGGCCCGGTTCTGACGCCGGAGGATAGTGGAAGACTGGCGGGAACTGCCGGTGAAGAACAGCATCAGGTTGTTGTTCAGCGCCTCGCGCGTGGCAGGTGATACACGCAGGGGTTCGATGTTCACACCGTCGCGGGAGAACGTGATGCAGTTAAGGCCGCCGAAAGCCGCCGCGTATTGATCCTGCTTGCCGATTGGCATGCCCATCTTCTCGATCTCGATGTAACAGGCTAGTTCTGCCACCTCCGCTGCGCCCAGGTCCAGGCCACACCAGAAGGCAAGGGCCTTGATCATTGAGACTGCTACGCTGGAGGAGGAGCCTAACCCTGTGCCGGGCGGGACTTGAGACGCCAGGAAGATGGTCAACCCGTCACGCAGGTTGAAGTAGTAGGTGACTGCCTTGGGCAGGCCCAGGTCGCCGTTCCAGATCAGGTCTTCACACGTGGGCCGCTCAGAGAGAGTCCGGTAGTCTGCGGAGATGATCTGGACCCCGTTGTTCGGCCAGCCGGGGGTGAGGATGGTGTAGACGTAGTAGTTAATTGTGGTACTGACCACCATCCCACCGTACTGCTCGTAGTAGGCTGGCAGGTCGGTTCCCCCGCCCCCGAAACTTATGCGCACTGGCGCTCTTGTGATCAAGACCATGCGATATTAGACCTCCCGATTCTCGGTCGAACCTACCTAATAGGCTCCTCGCCCTTGGAGTACTGCCTGTATGGTGCCGAACAGAACTTTCAAATCCGACCAGACAGTGTAATTGCGGATGTACTGCATGTCCAGTTGGACCCTGTCTGCGTAAGAGAGGTCGGAGCGACCACTGACCTGCCACAGGCCAGTCAGCCCTGGTTTGACTGTCAGCAGGTTGTGCTGCCAGCGTCCGAAGTGGTTTAACTCTGCCGGCGTGAGCATCCGTGGCCCGACCAGGCTCATCTGTCCCTTCAGCACGTTGAACAACTGCGGCAGTTCATCCAGGCTGTAGCGGCGCAGGAAGTTGCCCACTCGGGTGATCCGGGGATCATTCTCGATTTTGCCGTTCCGATCCCACTCCTCCTTCAACTCCGGGTGTGCCTCCAGATAGGCCTCGGCGTTGGGGATCATCGTACGGAACTTGTAAGCATCGAACTCGTGCCCATGCAATCCGACTACCCGCCGACGGTAGATGGCTGGCCCTGGCGAATCCCGCCGGATCAGGAAACTGACGAGTGCAAACAAGGGGGACAGGAGGGTGACACCTACCAGCGCTCCTATGTAGTCCAGTGTCGTTTTCATCAACTCGTTCAACCCAGTAATCCGTGTCCGGTTCAGGCTCACCAGCGGGACGAAGCCCACCTCTCTGACCTGGGCACCGTTGGTGAACAGTTCGTATAGACCGGACGAGAGGCAAATGCGCACCCTTTCGTCTGTCCCCCAATCCCGGTAAATGTTCAGGAGCTCTTCCCGTCGCAGGGCGGTGGGGATGACGATGAGTTCATCCACCCCCAGGCGCTGAATCAGTGTGCCCAGCTTGCTGGGGGTGCCCAGCACTGGTAGTCCCTCGACCTCCGTCCCGGAAGGCAACGTCGGATCCACGAACCCTACGGGCTCAACCCCCGCGTTCGGTGATCCGTGTAACTGGGTGACCACTGCCTGCCCTTCCTCGTTGGCCCCAACGACCAGCGCCCGCTGCACGAAGACCCCCCGTCTCCGCAGGTAATAGATCACTTGCCGGTAGCCCAAGCGGGCCAGAGACACGCTGGCGATGGACAAGAACCAGGTCAGGGCCAGCCATCCGCGGGAGATGTCGTGTTCAACTTTGCGGTCCAAGAAGCTGTAGATGATCAGCCCGACCAGGCCAGCCGTACAGGCGTTAACCACGTTTATATATTCCTGCCTGCCACCGAACAGGTGATCCTGGTGGTATAGGCGTTGGATAGCGAAAATCGGCAACCACATAGGGATGGCGACAAGGGCTAGTCGGATGTAGAAGGCCTTGGAGAAGGTAGCGTTGTACGCCATCAGGTGGAAGCGTAAGTGGTAGGCCGCTGCCATGCCCAGGACGATACACACTGCGTCCAGCAGGAACAGCGGAGCCACTGCCCAGAAAGCTGAGACGCGCCGCCTGGCCTTCATTCCCGTGCGCAGAGCCCGGAGGCGTGCTGTCCCTATCATTGCCGATCGGACTTCTGTCTGTCTGATTCCTACTGTCATTGTTGCCCTCTTTCAAGGATTTATGGATTAGTGAGAGTCTTTTGACTGACGATTATCATTGTAGGGGGTAATCGTTAGAGTTCGGTGACTGAGAAACTTAAAATTGGCTAGAGATGCTTAATACAAGAGCGGG
>Ga0180431_10009473_pt1 | contig 10994 bp, 7 predicted proteins | sample SS_ome_11_FD_132459 | JGI IMG/M metagenome (GOLD analysis project Ga0180431, IMG submission 132459) | Hypersaline lake sediment archaeal communities from the Salton Sea, California, USA - SS_1_MS_1 metaG | ecosystem: Environmental > Aquatic > Non-marine Saline and Alkaline > Hypersaline >...
CAGGAAATCGCGCAACGCTTCCATCTTGGCCATCGAGGGCGTGTCGTGGATGCGGTACACGAGCGGTGAGCGCTTGGCTTCCAGGGTTTCGGCAGCCGCCACGTTGGCCTGGATCATGAATTCCTCGATCAGGCGGTGAGCCGCCAGCCGGGGCGGTATCTCGATCCGCTCGACATGGCCCTTCCCGTCGAGAACTACCTTGCGTTCCGGCAGATCGAGCTCCAGGGGCCCGCGGTCGTCGCGTGCCTTCGCTACGGCCTGATAGGCGCGGTAGAGGTCTCGGAGCGGACCGGCGATCTTTTCGTCGTCCGCGCTCGACGGGTCGTCGAAGATGATCTGCGCCCGCTTGTAGGAAAGGCTGGTGGCGGAGCGCATCATGATGCGGTGGAAACGGTGCCCGCGCTTGCGTCCGTCGGCGCCGAACACGAGGCGGACGGCCATTGCGGGACGATCCTCGCCTTCCTTCAGCGAGCACAGATCGTTGGAGATCCGTTCCGGGAGCATCGGCACCACGCGGTCGGGGAAGTAGACCGAGTTGCCGCGCTCAAGCGCTGCGCGGTCGAGCGCGGTGCCGGGACGGACATAGTGGGCGACGTCGGCGATCGCGACGGTGACCACGAAGCCGCCGGGGTTCTCCTTGTCGTCGTCTGGCGCGGCGTGCACCGCATCGTCGTGGTCCTTGGCGTCTTCCGGATCGATGGTGACGAGGGGGAGTTCGCGCCAGTCGTCGCGTCCCCGCAGGTTCGCTTCCTTCGCCCTGGCCGCTTCGGCGAGCGCGGAGTCGGGAAACTCGTAGGGAATGCCGTGGTGGAGAAGTGCGATCAGGCTCACCGCCTTCTCGTTCTTCATGGAGCCGATAACGTCCTCGACGCGCCCGCGTCGCAACCCGTGTCCGCGCTCGCCACTGGCCACCACCGTAACCAGATCGCCGTCCTCGATGCGCTTGTCGCCGAGGTCGATCAGCATGTCCTTCTGTTTGCGGTCGACCGACTCCAGCCGCCACCCCGACGGAAGGCGGCGGGCAATTCCCAGTACCGTACGGGGTGTGCGCGACAGCACCTTGATGACGCTTGCGCCGTACGGCTCGTCCGGAACGGGCGCGGCCGACAGGCGGGCGAGAACCCGGTCGCCGACGCCGGGCACGGCGGCGCCGCGGGCGCCGCGCTTCACCGTGAGGCGGATCGCGGGCGGGTCGCCGCGCTCCTCCGGCCAGGCCTGCGGCACGGCCATCAGTTCGCCGTCCTCATCGCGGCCGGTCACCTCGATCACGGTGACGGGCGGGAGGTCGCCGGGGCGCTTCAGATCGCGGCGGTTTCCCTCGACCAGGCCTTCCCGGGCGAGGTCCTTCAGCATGGTCTTCAGACCGATCCGTGCGGCCCCGGTGATGCCGAACGCGCGTGCGATCTCACGCTTGCCGGCCTTGCCCGGATTCGCCGCGATGAAGGCGAGGATTTCGTCGCGCGACGGCAACGCGCCCGATGTTCGCCGCGTCGTTGCGCGCCTGGCCACCTAGGCTTCGTCCGCGGGCTCGGCCGAGGCCTTCTTGCGTGGTGCGGATGCCTTCGCCGCGGCCGCCTTGCTCTTGGCTGTCTTCGTCCCGGTCGTCTTCCTGGTTGCGGTCTTCTTGGTCGTCGCCTTCTTGGTCGTCGCCTTCTTGGTTGTCGCCTTTTTGGCGGCGGGCTTCTTCTTGCTGCCCGCCTTCGCCGCGATCAGTTCCAGCGCCATCTCGGTCGTGACCGCCTGCGGGTCGGTGTCCTTGGGCAGCGTGGCGTTGATGCGACCGTGGTTGACATAGGGCCCGTACCGGCCGTCGCGCACCGTAATAGCGCCGCCGTCGGGATGGTCGCCGAGTTCCTTCAGCACCTTCGCCGCATTGCGGCCGCGACCGCCGCCTCGCGCCGCCTTTTCAGCCAGCAGGCTGACGGCGCGGTTGAGGCCGACCGAGAACACCTCCTCGACGGAGTCGAGGTTGGCGTAGGTCCGCTGGTGCTGGACGAACGGTCCGTAGCGCCCGATACCGGCGCGGATCATCTCGCTGTCTTCCGGATGCGGCCCGACATCGCGGGGAAGCGCCAGCAGCGCCAGAGCCCGCTCGAGATCGAGCTCGCTGGCGTTCCAGCCCTTCGGGATGCTCGACCGTTTCGGCTTGTCCTCTCCCTTCTCTGGATCGGCGCCGAGCTGGACGTAGGGGCCGAACCTGCCGGTCTTGACCAGAACCTCCAGCCCCGAGTCCGGATCGGTGCCCAGAACCTTGCCGCCGTTGGCGAACTCGCCGTCGGCGTCGGCACTGCCGTCCGGCACCTTGAGCTGTCGCGTGTACTTGCAGTCCGGATGGTTGGAACAGCCGATGAAGGCGCCGTAGCGGCCCACCTTCAACGACAGTCGTCCTTCACCGCATGAGGGGCACAGGCGCGGGTCGGCGCCGTCTTCGCGGGGCGGGAAGATGTGGGGGCCGAGCAGTTCGTTCAGCGAGTCCAGGACCTGCGACACGCGCAGGTCCTTGGTGTCCTCGACCGCAGCGGAGAACTGCTTCCAGAAGTCGCGCAGGACCTCCTTCCACGAGAGGTCGCCGGCGGAAATCCTGTCGAGCTGTTCCTCGAGCGCCGCCGTGAAGTCATACTCCACATAGCGCTGGAAGAAGCTCTGCAGAAATGCGGTGACGAGGCGACCCTTGTCCTCCGGCACCAGCGCGCGCTTCTCCAGCCGCACATAGCCACGGTCGCGCAGCACCGACAGGGTCGAGGTGTAGGTGGATGGACGGCCGATACCGAGCGCTTCCATCTTGCGGATCAGCGTTGCCTCGGTGTAGCGGGGCGGCGGCTCGGTGAAGTGCTGGTCGACGTCGATACCGTGCCGGGTCAGGGCGTCGCCCTGCTTCATCGGCGGCAGGCGGGCATCGTCATCCTTTTCGTCCTCGTCGTCGCGGCCTTCCTGATAGACGGCCAGAAAACCGTCGAAGCGCACCACCTGTCCGGTCGCGCGCAGGTTCACCGCGCCGCGAACGATGTCGACCGTCGTGCGCTCCAGTTCGGCTGCGGCGATCTGGCTGGCCAGGGTCCGCTTCCAGATCAACTCGTACAGGCGCATGTGGTCGCGATCGAGCACCTTGCCCAGCGAATCGGGATGGCGGGCAATGTCGGTGGGGCGGATCGCCTCGTGAGCTTCCTGGGCGTTCTTGGCGCGCGTGGAGTAGTGGCGTGGCTTCTCGGGGACGTAGCGGTCACCGTAGCGGGCGCCGATCTCGTGCCGCAGCGATGAGATCGCCTCGGGAGCGATCTGCACGCCGTCGGTTCGCATGTAGGTAATGAGACCCACGGTTTCGCCGCCGAGCTCGAAGCCCTCATACAGTCGCTGGGCGATCCGCATGGTGTGGGCGGCCGCGAAGCCGAGCTTGCGCGAGGCCTCCTGTTGCAGCGTGGAGGTGGTGAACGGCGGCGACGGATTGCGCCGGACCGGCTTGGCCTCGACCGAGGCGACCGCGTAATCGCCCGACTTCAGCTCCGATTCGATCCGCCGGGCCAGGGCTTCGTCCGAAATGTCGAGGCGTTGCAGCCGTTCGCCTTCGAAGCCATTGACGCGTGCGACGAACCGGCCGCCCTCCGGCGGTTCCAGCGTCACGCCGACCGACCAGTATTCCTGAGGCTTGAAAACCTCGATCTCGAGTTCGCGCTCCGAGACCAGCCGCAGCGCCACCGACTGGACGCGACCGGCCGAGCGCGCGCCGGGAAGCTTGCGCCACAGCACCGGAGACAGCGTGAAACCGACCAGATAGTCGAGTGCGCGGCGCGCCAGGTAGGCGTCGACCAACGCGTCGTCGATGTCGCGCGGATGGGCCATGGCGTCGAGAACCGCCTGCCGCGTGATGGCGTTGAACACCACACGTTTGACCGGCAGATCCTTCAGCACCTTGCGGTCGCGGAGAACCTCCAGCACGTGCCACGAGATCGCCTCGCCCTCGCGGTCGGGGTCAGTTGCGAGGATGATGGCATCGGACGTCTTGGCGGCCTTGACGATGTCCGAGAGGCGTTTCTGGGCCTTGGCGTCAACTTCCCACGCCATCGCGAAATCGTCGTCGGGATCGACTGATCCGTTCTTGGACGGCAGATCGCGCACATGGCCGTACGACGCCAGCACCTGGTAGTCGCCACCCAGGTACTTGTTGATGGTCTTGGCCTTGGCGGGGGATTCGACAATGACGAGGTTCATGATCTGCTGGCTGTTTTCCAGGAACTCCAGGCGTTTGGAGGTCCGCATTTCGGGGTGCGACGCAGGAGCCGCGGCACCGCTCGCGGCGCCGGACAATCCAGAAATCGTGTCCCACTGTCAATGAAGCGACGGAGACGGTTTGCGCCGGCGACACGACAGATGTGGACGTTTGGCTGGCTTTCAAGCTGTGGCGGTTGGTTCGTGTGTGGATTGCGATAGCCCGAATTGTGCCAACAAAAGTTGAAGGCGCGCCGGCGCAAACCTTTTGTTGTATATATGAGCCGTGCGGGAGGAGGCCGCCACCACGGGGGTAGACAGCATGGAGAAGGCAGGACCCTGGGCGACGGGAACCCAGACGGCGCGTTACATCGAGAGAATCTCCAAGGAATTGAAGGGACTGGCCAACGATTCGGAGCTGGCCTTTCTCGGCTACCTGTTGGGGATGGTTCAGGAGGAGGCAGCCACAGCGGCCATCGGAACCGAGCCGAAAGGCGCGCGCAAGCGCGCCAGGACCGGGTAGCGCCTCAGCCGATCAGCGAGACGCGCTGGCCCGCGTGACGCTGGATTCGGCCGGCGAGTTCGAGTTCGAGCAGGACGACGTGAACGTTCGCGGGCTCGATTCGAGTGTGGCGGATAATCGCGTCGATCTCTGTCGGTGACGGACCGAGCGCCTCGATGATGAGGTCTCGCGTTGCGTCGGGCGTTGCCGCAGGCAGGGGGCCAGTATCGGTGGTTTCCGCCGTCGAGTCGTCCCGCGACCATATGTCGGCAAGATCCGGCGCCCGGCTTTCCCGGGCGGCCATAGGCGCGATGTCCTCCAGCACGTCGTCGACGCCCGTCACGAGTGTCGCTCCGTCGCGGATCAGGAGGTTGGCGCCCTCGGCCCGCGGGTCGAGCGGGGAACCGGGGACGGCAAACACGCTTCGTCCCTGCTGTCCGGCGAGCCTCCCGGTGATGAGAGAGCCGGAACGCCGCGCCGCCTCGACCACGATCACGCCAAGCGAGAGGCCCGAGATGATCCGGTTGCGACGGGGGAAATCGCGCCCGCGCGGTTCCCATCCGAGCGGCATTTCGGTGACGAGCGCGCCGGTTCCGGCGGCGATGGCATCCGCGAGTTCGATATTTTCCGGTGGATAAAGCCGGTCCAGACCACCTGCGAGCACAGCGACCGTTCCGGTCTCCAGCGCGCCGCGATGGGCCTCGGCGTCGATGCCCCGCGCCAGACCGGACACAATCGCATAGCCGGCACTGCCGAGCCCTGCAGCGAGGTTCAGCGCCATGCTCCGCCCCGCGACCGAGGCGTTGCGCGAACCGACTATGGCCAGGGCGGGCGCTCCCAGCACGGCCGGAGATCCGCGAACGGCGATGGCCGGCGGCGCATCCTCCAGCGCCGCGAGCGGGCGGGGATAGCCGGGTTCGTCCAGTGTCAGGAAGCTCGCGCCCATCGCGGCCGTGCGATCCATTTCGCGCGCGATCTCGCCGGGGTCGGCGAGCCTGAGGCGTCGGCCCCCGCGATGGGCCAGTTCGACGGCGCCCTCGGCAGCGTCCGTGGCCGACCGGAAACGCCGCATCAGTTGGCGATAGGTCGCAGGGCCGATCGATGGCGTCCGGATCAGCCGAAGGCGGGCTTTTCGCTCTTTTTCGTCAATGGGTTGGGGCGTCCGGTTCAAGTTCCGACGCTTTCTCCGATCCGGCTTTCCGTGCCCGCGAGCAGCCGGCGGATGTTGGCCGCATGCCGGGTCCACAAGAGGGCCGCCATCGGAAGGAGGGCAAGAGCTGCGACCGGGCCCGCGGCGAACCACGCGACGACGGGCGAGGCCGCACTTGCCGCCAGCGCACTTGCAGACGAGAACCGCGTGAGCCCGGCCACGGCCAGCCAGACCAGCGCGAACGCGATCGCCACCCGCCAGTCGAGACCGATCAGAACGCCGAGGAAGGTCGCCACGCCCCGGCCGCCGCGAAACTTCAGCCAGACCGGAAAGATGTGACCGACGAACGCCGCACCGCCGCCGACAAGCGCCCCGACCGGGCCGAAAAACGCGCCGATCACAACGCCGACCGTCCCCTTCAGCACGTCGAGGATCAGCGTGACGGCCGCGAGCGGGCGGTTGCCGGTCCGCAGCACATTGGTCGCGCCGATGTTGCCGGAGCCGATCTTGCGGATGTCTCCCAGGCCCGCGAGCCGTGTCGCGATCAATCCGAAAGGGATCGAGCCGACGAGGTAACCCGCCGCAACGGCGATCAGTATCCCGAGTGTGTCGTCCGCCATGCCTGCTCCCCCGCGGTGGTCAGAGAGCGTAGTTGCTCACCGTGCGGCCGGCAACAACGGTGCGCTGCACGGCGCCCTGAAAGCGAGCGCCTTCGAACGGCGTGTTCTTTGACCGCGACCGCAGCATGTCGGTGTCGCATATCCAGGGCTCGTCGGGATCGAGCACGATCAGGTCCGCCGGTGCGCCGGCTGCCAGCTTGCCCGTGTCGTGGCCGAGCAGGGCGGCGGGCCGCGCCGACATCGCCCGCATCAGGGTGGGCAGATCCACGTCGCCGTTGTGGACGAGCCTGAGGGCGGCCGCGAGCATGGTTTCCAGCCCGACCGCGCCGTCGGCGGCTTCCGCGAACGGGTGGCGCTTTGTCTCCACGTCCTGCGGGTCGTGATCGGAGACAATCACGTCGATGGTGCCGTCGGCGAGACCCGCGATCATCGCCTGGCGGTCGTCCTCCGAGCGCAGCGGCGGGCTCAGCCGCAGGAACGTGCGGTACGGGCCGATGTCGTTTTCGTTGAGGCTGAGATGATTGATCGACGCGCCGCAGGTGACGTCGAGACCTTCATTCTTGGCGCGGCGGATGATGTCGAGTGATTGCGCGCAGGTGACCGAGGCGGCGTGGTAGCGCCCGCCGGTGAGGGCGGCGAGACGCACGTCGCGCTCAAGAATGACGATTTCCGACTCTTTCGGGGCTCCCGGCAGGCCGAGGCGGGTGGCGACCTCGCCTTCGTTCATCACGCCATCGCCGTGCAGATCGGGGTCGATGCCGAGGTGCATGATCAGCCCGCCGAAATCGCGGGCGTAGGTGAGCGCGTTCCGCATCAGCCCGGCGTGGGTGATGGTGCGACGCCCCTCGGTGAAGGCGACCGCGCCGGCTTCGCGCAGCAGACCGAACTCGGTCATCTCGCGCCCCTGCAGCCCCTTGGTGACCGACGCCGACGGATAGACCCGGACGGCAGCCTCGTCGCGGGCGCGGCGGGCGATGAAGTCGACCAGCGCAATGTCGTCGATCACCGGGTCGGTGTCGGGCATGGTGACGATGGTGGTGACCCCGCCGGCAGCCGCCGCACGGCCGGCCGACGCGAAGGTCTCGCGGTGCTCCGCTCCCGGTTCGCCGACGAAGACGCGCAGGTCCACCAGGCCGGGCGCGACCACGGCGCCGGCGCAGTCGACCACCTCCGCGCCGCCCGGCGCGCCGGTCTCGCCGCCGCCCCAGTGCACGCCGCCGATGACGTCACCGGTGACCAGCAGGCTGCCCGAACCCTCGCGTCCGCTTGCGGGGTCGACCAGCCGGGCGTTGGTGAAGAGAATGGCGCTCATGCGTTCGGCAGGTGGGCTGCGAGCGCTTCCAGCACCGCCATGCGCACCGCGACCCCGATCTCGACCTGATCGCGGATCACGCTTTGCGCGCCGTCGGCGACGTCGGAATCGATCTCCACGCCCCGGTTCATGGGGCCGGGATGCATGACCAGCGCATCGGGCTTGGCATGGGCGAGCTTGGCGGCATCGAGGCCGAAGAAATGGAAGTACTCGCGCACGGACGGAACGGAGTTCCCGGTCATGCGCTCGCGCTGCAGGCGCAGCATCATCACGATGTCGGCGTCGCGCAGGCCGGTGGCCATGTCGGTGTGCACCTCCACACCAAGGCGGTCGATTCCGGCCGGCAGCAACGTCGAGGGGGCCACAACGCGTACCCGGGCGCCGAGCGTGCCGAGCAGGATGATGTTGGAGCGTGCCACCCGGCTGTGGGCGATATCGCCGCAGATGGCGACGGTGAGGCCGTCGATCCGGCCCTTGCGGCGGCGGATGGTCAGCGCGTCGAGAAGGGCCTGGGTCGGGTGCTCGTGGGCGCCGTCGCCGGCGTTGATGACGGAACACGACACCTTGTGCGACAACAATTCGACGGCACCGGCCGAGGCGTGGCGCACCACCAGGATATCGGGCCGCATGGCGTTCAGCGTCATGGCCGTGTCGACCAGCGTTTCGCCCTTCTTCAGGGCCGAATTGGCGACGGCCATGTTCATGACGTCGGCGCCGAGGCGCTTGCCGGCGAGTTCGAACGACGACTGTGTTCGCGTCGAGGCCTCGAAGAAGAGGTTGATCTGGGTCCGGCCGCGCAGCGCGGTCTTCTTCTTCTCGACCTGACGGCCGAATTCCAGCGCCTCGTCGGCGCGGTCGAGCAACGAAACGATGTCGGGGGGAAGCAGCCCTTCGATCCCCAACAGATGCCGGTGCGGGAAGGTCAGTACGACGGGGGATTCGGGCGCGTTCATCAAAGCCGGCCCATAGGCTGAGTCGCACACGCCATCAAGCGTACCCGTTGTACGCGTGCTACTTTGTCCCAGGAGAATCGCTGACCGTCGGCGCTGTGCCGCTTCGGTCTCCAGGGGGCGACGCATTTGGTCACAGCAACCGAACCTCGCAGCCGGGACAACCTTCCCCCGCCGCTGGTGCCTTTCAACCTGTTCGATCGCGACCCTTCGCTGAGCGCGATGGTCGACGGGCTGCCGCAGCCGATCGTGAACGGGCTCAGCGAGGACGGCCGCGTGTGGGGGGCCGCGGAGATGTTCGAGCTTGGCCGGCTCGCCAATCTGCATCCCCCGCAGCTGAGGACCCATGACGCCTACGGCCGGCGCATCGACAGGCTTGAGGTCCATCCCGCTCACAACGCCCTGATGCGGCGCGCGGTGGCGTCGGGAATCGCGGCTTCGGCCTGGAACGCTGCCGGTCCGGAAGCCGCCGTCCGTTCGGTCGCCCGCGCGGCGCGGATCTACATGGCCAGCATGGTCGACGCCGGTCACCTGGCGCTTCCTTCTGCGACGAGTGCATCGGTGGCCGCCCTCGGTCATGCAGCTCCGGTGGCCGAGGCCTGGGTGCCGGGGATGCTGTCGGGCCGGTACGACCCCGCCGACCGCGCCGCCGCGGACAAGTCCGGGCTGACGGTCGGGTTCGCGCTGTCGGAGCGGGCTGCCGGCAGCGACCGCGAGGGGTGCACGGCCGAGGCGCGGCAATCGAAGGACGGCGACTGGCTGATCAGCGGCCACAAGTGGTTCGTGCTGCCCGGCGCCGACGGCCAGATAGCGCTTGCGCACAGCATCGGCGGTCTGTCGGCCTTCCTGGTGCCGCGGTTCACTCCGGACGGCGCAGCCAACGCCGTTGCGATCGAGCGGCTCAAGCCGACGATCGGGCTGCGCTCGGCGGCGGTGGGCGAGGTCACGTTCCGCGACGCTTTCGCGTGGCCGCTGGGCGAAGCCGGCAAGGGCGTGGCTGTCATCACCGATTCGATCGCCCTGATGCGCCTTGACGAGATCACTGCCGCGGTGGGGCAGATGCGCCACGCCATGGCGCTCGCCATCCACCATGCCCGGCACCGGCGGGTGAACACACTGCCGCTGTCCGATCATCCGCTGATGACCCGCGTGCTCGCCGACATGGAGCTCGACGTGATCGCGGCGACCGGGCTCGCCTTCCGCCTGGCCGAAGCCCACGACCGCGCCGACGGCGATCCGGCCGAAGCCGCCTTCGTTCGCCTGATGACGCCCGTTGTGGCCTACTGGATCACCAGGGTCGCGCCAGCGGTGGCGGCGGAATGCATGGATAGCCTCGGCGGCAGCGGCTACGCGGCCGACGGCGAACTCGCGCGCATCTTTGCCGCACTGCCGGCGGCGGGGCTCCGGTGCGGTGGCGGCAACGTACTGTGCATGGACGTGGTCCGCCTGCTGAGACGGAGCTCCGACACGCTGGAGACGGTGCTGGCCGGCATCCAGGATTCGCTTGGCCGGTCGGCGCAATCCTCCCTCAACATCCTGCGCGCCGCCGCCGCGGTGGCGCTGGCGGAGGAGGGGTCGGCGCGGGTGTTCGTGGAACAGCTCGCCATGACCGCCGCAGCTGCCGTGTTGCGCCGTCGCTTGCCGTCGGTGGTGTCCGATGCGTTCGTGGAGACGCGGCTCACCAAGCCGTGGCGTTCATCGTACGGCATGCTGGATTCGCGCTTCGACGCCAGGGCGTTCCTCAACTACCTGCATCCGCGGTGAGCACGGTGGCGTCAGCGGACGCTGCGAGGTGAGGTGCGGATGACGGCGTGGGGGGCGGGAATGTTGCGCTCCGTGGTTCCGTAGCTCCGTAAATGCGTAATTCCGTAACTCCGTAGGGCGGGCTGAGCGTCAGCGATGCCCGCCGGGTGCCGGACATGCAGGGACGGGTTGCAGGGGCGTCGTCCGACAAGAGCAAAAGACTGTACGCGGCGTGCGCAAGGGAGATCGCCGTGGTGTCGGCGGTGCTTTCGCCCTCAGCCCGCCCGGTGCGTTCGCGCTGTCGGAGCGGAGACGCGGCGGGAGCGAGGCGCTGGTGGCTCAGACCACGGTGACCTTCAGCGATTCCAGCCCCTCGATACTGGCGTCCAGCACGTCGCCGCGCTTGACCGGCCCGACGCCCGCCGGGGTGCCTGAAAGGATCACGTCGCCGGCGGCGAGTTCGAAGTACTCCGAGAGGTAGGCGATCATTTCCGGCACCTTCCAGATCATCTGC
>Ga0180431_10009474_pt1 | contig 10994 bp, 5 predicted proteins | sample SS_ome_11_FD_132459 | JGI IMG/M metagenome (GOLD analysis project Ga0180431, IMG submission 132459) | Hypersaline lake sediment archaeal communities from the Salton Sea, California, USA - SS_1_MS_1 metaG | ecosystem: Environmental > Aquatic > Non-marine Saline and Alkaline > Hypersaline >...
GTCACCCTTCACCCCTCTGCCAGCACGCGCGAACGCCGGGCGAAAATCGCCCGGCGATGACGCGTGCTGGCAGCCCCACGGGGAATCGAACCCCGGTCTGATGGCTGAGAACCACCTATCCTCCTTCTGCCTATCGTAACCCTCTGAAATACCTACTCGGTATGAAATCGGCAACGCCGAGCAGTACGGATATAGCTACGGCTTGCTCTCAGAGAGGAGAAAACGGTGGCACGTGGCGGTGTCCTTTGTGGGAAGCCCGTGGGTTCTCCGGCACGCAATGGCAGGGCGAACCGGAACGCTGATGTGCGTCGCAAGAATGCCCGATCCGTTGATAGGACTTCAACCGAAGGCAGTGAGAAAGCCTCTCAAAACAAGGAAGCCCTTACTTGGTTGGCTCGAGATAGAGCCATCAGTCTATTCCGGGATGAGGAAGGTGAGGCGTGTGCCCTGATCAAGCTGCCGGGCAGGCGTCGAATAGTCGAGGTCCAATCCAAGGAATTCAAGGACTGGCTGAGAGCACTGGCGTGGTACGAGCTGAAATGGGTCCCGAGTGGCGACCCATTAAGAGCGTCGATAGGAACGCTAGAAGCGATTGCCAAGATGGAGGGACCACGCTACCCGCTGCACGTTCGCTGCGCGTGTCGGGGAGAGCACATCTGGATCGATCTTGACGGCTCGAGGGCCATTCGGGCCAGCACCGAGGGCTGGGAAATCGATAACAAACCGCCGATTCTTTTCAGGTCCTTCCCTGATCAGAAAGCGTTGCCCGTCCCGGAGAAACCCGACAAGGGTGACGTGCGCCAGATTCTCAGGTTTGTCAACCTGGCGGATGATGGGACACAGCTTCTGCTTCTTTGCTACTTGGTAGTTGCCTTGGTGCCCGGGATCCCGATACCTGCCCTTGTCGTTCATGGTGTCCAGGGGTCGGCGAAGACTACTCTCCTGAGGCTCATCAAGCGGACAATTGACCCGTCGGTGGTCGATCTACGAGCGGGTGTCAAGGATGAAGACGAGTTTGCTCTCGCGGCATCTCAGACGCGTCTCCTCTATCTGGACAACGTCACGCTCCTACCCGGCTGGTTGTCCGATGCGATCTGTCGTGCCACGACGGGTGCTGGTCATGCGAAGAGGAAGCTTTACACCAACAAAGAATCGACCCTCATCCGGTACCGGTGTGCTTGCGGCATTTCCGGTATCAACCCTGCAAGTGGGAAGCAGGACCTGCTCGATCGAGCACTGATGCTGTCGCTGAACGGCATTCCCCCGGATACAAGACGGCCCGAGGAGGATCTCATTGCGGAATTCGACGAGGTACGGCCGTCAATCCTGGGCGGTTTGCTGGACTCGCTGGTGCATGCCTTGCGGGTGAAACCCAGCCTCGAATTAGCCGAACTACCACGCATGGCTGACTTCGCTATGTACGGGGCGGCCGCAGCCGTGGCGCTCGGAAGGAGAGCACAGGATTTCCTCGATGCATATCAGGGTAACGTCAGGCGGCAACACGAGGCCGCGATCGATGCGAGCCCTGTAGGGCAAACGGTTGAGGAGTTCATGTCGGACCGGACGAGCTGGCAAGGGTCACCGGCCGAGCTCCTAGAGTACCTTACTGCGTCAGCGGAGGGCCTTAAGATCCGCACAAACGGCAAGGGCTGGCCGGGCAATCCCAGCTGGCTCATGAGACGGCTTAAAGAGGTAGAGACGACCTTGACTGCTTCCGGCATAACTATCCATCGGACCCATGACGGACAACAGCGGCTGGTAACGCTAAGACGGGATTAACGGCACTCTCTTAATTACTTGCTTGCTCCTATCCCTCCTCCTTGCCACCCCGCAAGAAGAGAATTGCCGCTGTGCCGGCAGTGGCGTTAGTCGGACAGCAATGACAACAGGTTGCGGACTAACGGCAAGCACAGGCTGGCGTTAGTGGTGTTGGAACCTGGAAGAAGCTGTGTGCAGCGTGCTACTCCTCCTCGACTTCGCAGGATTCAGATAGGTCTTCAAGGAACTCCGGCTTGAGGTACTGAACGACAGAGCCGACTTCCTTGAGACGATCCCGCAGTGTCGAGAAGGACACAAACCGACAGACCTCTGCCAAAGGGGGAACAAGCTTTGAGAACGTTGGGCGATTGACCTCTGTGATCACCTTGCTGCGCCGTTCATCGGGAGCGACAAGAAACAGAGGAATATTGATGTTGGGTTGCATTGACACCAGGTCTGCCATACGAAGAAGTCCCGAGTAGATTGAGGTCGTGCTCTCAACCTCAAACGCACCGACAATCGCATTGCCTTTGACCCACAGTACGTCAATCATCTCAATCGTCTTGGTGGTAGGCTCATCGAATTTCACTGGCAGTTCGGACAGGAGGCTTGGGAGATCCGAAATCCGTTTGCTGCTCACTACCTTGCCACGGTCGTTGCGCGCCACCCATACATCCAGACCCATGTCGCTGCCAAGCTTGAGCAGGAGCCACTGGATTTCCTCGTGAGCCGTAGGCTCTGTCACGTCAGATTCGTCTCTGCCTGGAACTGTGACCGATCCTATCTTGGCCTTCAGAGCCCGCGGTCTTTGGGCCAGCTTCTTGGGATCGACCGGTCGAATAGTAGGGTTGTCCTTTGCTTCCCGGAGAGCGTCTACCACCGCCTTGGCGTCGGCTTGCTTCCACCGTGTGGGCGAGCCCCGGAAGTGCCCGATCCATGAGTATCGGCTCTTCAGGTTTCGGAACATGCTGAGCTGGGCTTCCAGCTCGCGGACAGGAACTGCGGTCTCCGGCCTGAGGGCGACGACCACTTTCACTCTCATGCGACACGGAAAGATCTCGTCTTTCCAGATCGGGCTGTCGTCTTTGTAGGGTTCCGATACAACCTCCAGTATACCGATGAACCTGGAGACGCCGATCAAGTAGCACAGCAGGAAGTCTCCAGGTTTAATCTTCTGTACCGTCGTCCAGCGGTTCTCACGGAATCCCGAGACGTTTGCGCCAGCGTCAAGGAACTCCTGCCAGGTAGTCCCGGTGAACAAATCAAGCCAGTAATTCGGTGCGCCCATATCTCTCGCTCCGGATGATCGGTGTACTTCAGCGCCTTGCCTCTGGTTCTGTCCTCAGGGTGTTTGGTGCGGCTCCTATCGAGTCTCTCAGATGTTGGTTCGACCGGATCAATCCCGAGCTCGTGCACCACTCGCAGACAGAAGCCTCCGATTCAGTATATTACCACTCGGCATATCCTGACAAGCCCCATGTGCCCAGACAAGATTCTCGAAACTTCGAAATCTCAGAGTTGGAATCTGCCTCCTAAATCGGGTAGTATCAGGCTGGAATCTCCTAGCAGCCAAGGTCGGCCAGAGGCACAGCGCCTCACAAGCCTCGGCTTTAGTACAGTCTCCTGAAGCTGAGTGAGGTGGCAGCAGGATGGGAACTTCAAACAACGTTGACGAAGTGAAGAACCGCGTTTTGACTGAAAACACCTCCCAAGCTGTCTTCAAGCACCTAAGGAAGCTCGAGGACCACAAAGAGCAATTCCAATGTCGCTGGGTATGGGAGCTTCTCCAGAACGCCCGGGATGCCGCGCGACTGGGTGACGGCGCCAAGGTGGAATTGGTGCTAGGACCACAGGAGCTGCTCTTCCGACATGATGGAAAAGCATTCTCCGAAGAGGAAGTGGCCCACCTCGTCTATCATGGATCGACGAAGCTGGCGACTGAAAAGGCCGTAGGACAGTTCGGGTCCGGCTTTCTTAGCACTCACCTGATATCAAAGACCGTTCGAGTTCGGGGGCATCTCAAGAAAGGGGACGAATTCGATTTCGTCTTGGAACGCCACGGCAACTCCCCGCAAGAGCTAGCTCAAACGATGGATGAGTCCTGGCAACGATTCAAGGATTCTCGTCGAAGTACTTCCCAGAATGACACGCAGCTAACTGAGTTCGCCTACCACTTAGAACCGATCGTGAAAACGGTCGTTGAGCAGGGCATTGAAGCACTACAACGGCACGCTCCCTACGTGCTTGCCTTCAACGACGCCTTGGGGGAGATTCACCTCGACCAGAGGGAATCCGTGAGCAGCATCAGGAAGGGTACTCCTGAGGAACTTAGAACTGGTATTGCCCTTGTACCTATTGAGCGACAGCCTACAGACGAAGAGCGCGGCCGAATTCAGATAGCCTTGGCCTGCGACGATGATGTTTGTGTCGCTGTCTTGCTGAGGCTGGAGGCGGGCGAGACAATTGTTGAATTAGATCAGACCACGCCAAGAATATTTGTGGCCTTTCCGCTTCTCGGCACCGAGGATTTCTGCTTTCCGGCGATCATGCATAGCGACGCCTTCGTGCCTGAAGAGGAGCGCGACGGCATCCCACTTAAAGGCGAGAGTGAGACCAACACACGGAACCAAGAGGCTGTCAAGCGAGGTTTTGAACTCCACGTTGGACTGATCGAAGTGGCTACTGCGAGAGGATGGCTCAAAGCCCATAGAATGTTGCACCTCCCTCCCTTCGCTGCGAAGACCTGGCTGGACCGTCGGTGGTATCGAGATATAGTCGCTGACAAACTCGTGGATTCGGCTAGGAGCCGGGAGATCTTGAAGACCATCGAGGGGAAGACTCTCACGCCACAAGAGTCGTGGGTCCCTATGTCGCCGAAGGTTCCCCCGATGGACTTGTGGAATCTTGGATCCCGCTTGAGCGCGGGACTTAGTAAGCTTCCCCAGCGGGAGGACGCTGAGGAATGGACGGCCATCTTGCTCAGCTGGAGCGAGTTCATAGATGACGATCTTGCTGCTCTGCCAGAGGCGTTCACAATCGAGAAGCTCGCTCTACACGTCTCAGGCATGACGGAGTTGAATAGTCTAGGGGCTGGGCTCGTTTCTTCTGAACCAGTGGCTTGGTTGGGCGAATTCTATGATCTGATCTCACGGGCCGGTGAGATATCTCTCTTAGACAAATTCGAACTGCTGCCGGATCAGAACGGTACCCTCAGGAAGCGTGTTGACCTTCAAAGGGACGACGATGTCGACGAGGACCTGAAATCGATTGCAAGCCAGTTGGGACTTAACGTCAAATCGGAGCTGCTGCACCAGGGCATTTCCCACCCCGAGATATTGGGAAACCTCCGTGTGAAGAGTGAATCTGAAGTCCTTACTACCGTCGCTCAGAGGCTCAACGAACGCTGTGAGCAAGACCCAAGTGAAGAGACTGTCCGCCATGCTTGTGTTTCACTCTTCTGGTGGGTGGTGGCAAGGGAGCGCTTAGCGGATCTCCAGGGTCTCCCGGTGCTCACAAGTGTAGAGGGAACCGGTGAGAATCAGATCATTCCGCTGCGGAGACTTGCTCATGACGAGGAACGTATTCCCCTGGCACCTCCATCCTGCTGGCCGGAAAAGGCCCGTCCTTTCGCCGGTCTTTTTCCTCGTCGCTTCATCCTGAGCTCAGAATACACTGAGGAGTGTGGTGACAAGGAACCGTGGCGTAGGGTCGCTGACGAGGGCTATGTAAGGCTCAGTCCTGTTTACGACAAGACAGCAATTGTCGAAGCATTCATCGATGTTGACACGGATTCCGAACAGGAACAACACCACTCTGATAGCTTGGTCAGGGGCTCGGACATAGCGTTTCTGACTGGAAGTGGTGGGAGTATAATTGACACCGTTCGAGGGAGCAAAGCAAAGGGTCGCGAGCTATTGCACTTCCTTATTAGCTTTGTACTGGCGGAGGATGATGAAGCCCTTGCGGAGGTAGAGTCTGTCTGCACGTGCTCGGAGACTCATCGGCACTTCCGGGCATTTTGGCTTACTCCCATCAAGGTCCGCAAATGGGTCAGACTGGACAAGACCTCTTCGCTGCCAACCGCCAAGTCCCTCGCCCAGCTACTGGAAGACAAAACTGACCTGATCGATATGTTGAGAATGCGTGAGGCTGCTCGGCTCATGAAGGCCCTCGGCATCAGTATGGCTGATCTTTCGCTAAGATCGATTTCCGGGGACGAGGATGAACGATTCGAGCTGGACAGTTCTCTAGCTCGCATGGTTGGAGCGGCCCACAGTGGTCCGACGAGAATACATGAGTTAGCTGATGAGATCAGCGAGTGTCCGGAGGCGCTCGATTGGATCAGGGAACGCCGGAAGAAGCGAGAAGATGTTCGCAAGAACCAGGAAGTTGGGCAGGCTGTTGAGACACTGCTGAGGCAGCATCTGGAATCATTGGGCTTCCATGTGGAAAGAACAGGCATTGGCTCCGATTTCGAAATCGCGTACGAACATGAGGCCGATGAGGTTGATATACGTGTCAAAGTTAGTGGCAAGGGCAAATCGTTTCTCATAGAGGTCAAGGCTACTGTGGACATGACTGCCAAGATGACGGAGAAGCAGGCAAGTACAGCAGTTGAGGAGAAGGATTCATATCTCTTGTGCATTGTCAATCGTTCACCAGGAGGGCCCTTGGAAACCCAAGTCAGAGAGGGCGCCCGATTTGTCCACGATATCGGGGAACGACTGGGAAATCTCTGGAGTCGCTATCGGCACTTGCAGGAGACACGAAACATTACGCCCACGAGAGACGAAGACATCGAGTTGGAGATGGATCAGGGAATAACTCGCTTCAGGGTTGGGGCGGCAGTCTACGCCACTGGTCTCAACTTCGATGAACTCGTGGAGCTCATTGGGTCCTGCAAATAGTGCGGTGCGAATATCAGCCACGGTGACAGGGTCCGGTTTGTTCTCGGAGGCGGCGTGAAGACAGATATCAACCATCAGGTAGTCGCGCTAGTTGAACGGTTCGACCGCAATCTGGAGGCGTACAAGAGACCCGGCTACAAGGAAGTGTCTTTGCGCAGGAAGTTCATCGATCCGTTTTTCGAGTTACTGGGCTGGGATGTTTCAAACACGCAGGGATGGGCGGAGCAATACGAGGAGGTCATTCACGAAGACGCCATCAAGATGGGAGGAGTCACCAAACGCTCCCGACTACAGGAAATTCGGGACAGCGTGGCGTAGGAGGTGGTTAAGCGTTGAAGGCTTTTGACCGCAGATGCCGGGTGCCATTCTTGATCATCACACTTCTGATGACCAGTTGTGGAGATGACGGCGGCGGTCCAGGCGATGCATCTCCCCCGACCGCCGTGTCGGACTTGGCGGCCAGCGCCCTCAGTGATTCCTCGGTCGAACTCACATGGACCGCTCCCGGGGACGATGGCCTACAAGGTACTTCGTCGCAGTACGATCTTCGCTACTCAACATCACTACTGGTCACAGAGGGCGGATGGAGCGCTGCCACCCGCGTCCTCCAGTTAGAATCCCCGAAAGAGTCTGGAGAACCGGAATCCCTAACTGTGGTTGGCCTCACAGCCGAGACCAACTACAATTTTGCGCTGAAGACAGGGGATGAGATTCCCAACTGGTCCGGACTGTCAAATGTGGCCAGTGCAACGACACTCGAGTTTGTCGAGGGTCCCGACATAGTGCCACCCGCGGCGGTTAGCGACCTTGCGGTCACAGCCGTAACAAGCTCCAGGGTTACCCTCCAGTGGACCACTCCTGGAGATGATGGCTGGACGGGCGGTGCATTTCTATTCGACATACGCTACTCACAATTCGAGTTGAGCGAGTCGCAATGGTCGACAGCGGACCCAGTTACCAACGTGCCAACGCCTTACCCGGTAGGGCGGCTGCAAGACGCGACAGTTTCCGGCTTGGCCAGCGAGACGGACTACTACTTCGGGATCAAGACTCGCGATGAAGCAGCCAACTGGTCAGAGTTGTCCAACGTCGTGCAGGCAACCACCTTGCCTGCCCACCAAGCGGAGCCAGTCCTCTCTGACGGCTCGGTCAATTCAGCGAGTGGGTCAAACGAGACCGTCTTCACATACCGAGTGACCTACTCAGACCTCGACGGAGACCCGCCTGGCATGCAGGACGTAGTAATCGACAACACTCGGAATGAAATGACGCGAGTATCTGGCAACGATACGACGGGGGCAAACTACGAATTCACAACGACGCTGGCGCGCGGCGAGCACGAGTACTATTTCGAGTTTGATGACAGCTTCGGTCACAGTGTGCGATTGCCAGTATCTGGAATCCTCCTAGGACCCTCCATCCACCTGGTACGGCTCACTACAGACTCGGTTGGTGACGACCAGCCGAGTTGGTCTCCCGATGGGAGCAGCATCGCATTCAAGTCGTGGCGCAGCGGCAACGAGGATATATGGGTAATACCCGCGACCGGCGGAACGGCAACTCAGATAACGGTGGAACCTCGATATGAGGAGCATCCCTCCTGGTCCCCTGATGGATCTCAGATTGCCATCACAGCCTGGGCGGACGGGGACGGCGACATCTGGATTCTGCCAGCCGCCGGAGGAGTGGCCACACAAGTCACCACGGATGTTACCCACGATGAACAGCATCCTTGTTGGTCACCCGATGGGAGTACCATTGCATTTCAGTCCGACAGTAACGGCAACTCGGATATCTGGGTGATACCGTCATCTGGGGGCACTGCCGTTCAGATTACTAATGATCCTGCTTGGGACGTCCATCCTTGTTGGTCACCCGATGGCGCGAAGATCGCGTTCACCTCTGATAGAAGTGGGGTGGGACAGATCTGGGTTGTGCCTGCTGAGGGTGGCGCTGCCGTTCAGATCACGACGGAATTCACTGGCGCAATGGATCCCGCGTGGTCACCTGACGGCGAGTGGATTGCATTTGAGCGTAGCAGTAGTCTCTGGAGGATTCCTGCGATCGGCGGATCCGCAAATCGTCTGACCGAAATCTCAGCGGGGGATCCATGCTGGTCCCCGCTGGGCGATCGAATTGCCTTCATGTCGACGCAGAGCGGGAAACCCAACATTTGGGTCATCGATGTCGAGTAAGAGGCTCAAGCCAGGGTTTCAATGGTACGGCGAGGCAACAGGACTTGCTGTGATGGGAGAGGCGACGCAAGGGATCGGATGATTCCAGACTCGAAGATCCGTTAATGATTCACTCCGTGACGGTAAGCGACGCGACGCTCTGGGGAGGATCCAATGAATGAGGAGTCATCGCGACACGACTATGGACTTGAGCTTGATCGTTTGTTCGCTGGCGCGGACGATCGCCCGGTACTTCTACTCGGCGGACCTGCCTCAGGCAAGACGCATGTGCTCAAGGAATACACGAGACGAGCTAGAGAGCGTGGCGATCTTGTCGTACTCATACACTTGCGAGCCCTGACAGATCCAAGGGATATTCTCTCAATAATAACGGATCAGGTTCTTGAGTGGTTAGAAGGTAGTTCGGATCAGAGGCATGCTGACGAGATTGCCTCAAAGCTCCGAAAGCTAAGTGTTCAGTTGGCACACGGAACCTCGAGAGACCCCACCCACAGCATATCCGCGTTTCTGAGGCTCCTTGAGTCTTCGATTCCACTCAGTCCTAGGGTAGTCATCATCATGGATGGTCTTGACGAGGTTGCAGACCCGGAGAGGTTTCTAATAGTCTTCGAGCAGCTTGCCTCCCTTGAAGGGAATGCCCGTCTGATCCTCTCCTCCAGGCCCGCCTCAGTAGTTGAGCGTGTTAGACGCGTAGGATCACAGGCGTTTCACGTACTCGAGCTCCGAGAGTCCTTCAGGGAGGAAGTATGGGGATCCCTTCTGTCCTTCTGGCCAGATGCTGATTCAGTGCAACGGGCGCTGAATCAGCTCGACCTCGAAGCTGTGCCCTTAACTCTGTCAGAATTCATTCCCTTCGTTTTCGAAAAGGGTTTGGACGAGGCGTCTGCGGGCGATTTCAGTCGGGCGGACCTTGAGCGTCTGATCAGCATGGTAGCTGTGTTTCACCCCATCTCGGTCGATTCACTTGCACAACTGATGCGCCTATCGCCCGATACCGCTGAGCAAATGGTCGCAAAGATCTGTTCTCCGCCACTGAGCGTCCTCGTGGTCACCTCGGCCCGTGGCGTTGAAATGGTGCATCCCACATTTCGCGAGTTTGTTCTGGAGAAGATTGCTGGTGGGCAGGAGGTTGACATCCCCAGTCTTCAATTCGGTTCTGAAGAAGCAGAGCAGGACAATCTTCTGGCTGAGATCTTCGTCAGGCGTCCAGGTCTCAGTGGAATCCTGAGCTGTCAAAAGACTATTGTTCTAGGGGATCGAGGATCTGGGAAGAGCGCTATCTTTAGAGTTATAAATGGGTTAGAGCACTCGAGGCAGGCGACAGTCGGAGGATGCGAGTCTGAAGGACTGCCGGAAGACACCATTCCGGTCGCGGCAGATGATCCATCGTCCTTCCTACAGAAGACACTGGGTGCCGTTGATAGCGAGCATACTCCAGAGAGATTCCGGGCCTTCTGGCTGCTTTACGCCGCTGCCTTGATTGCTACTAGAATGGTCGAGGAAGATGAGAAAGATGGTGCGAATCAGCCATACTACAGTGATGCACGACGCATCCTGCAGACTGTAGGCTGGGAGAAGCACCTCCGGAGACAGGAGTCGAAACTCAATAAGGTCTGGCAAAGAGCAAAGTCGATCCTTGCTGGAGGAGTCAGGTTCAGTATTGGGCCTGTGACAATTGAATTCGATCGTCCTTTCGCTGGTCTCTCCGGAACGAGGACGCTAGACATCACCCAGTTCATCATAACCAGTCAAAGCGTTCTGGAACAGAAGGGGCTTCGGATGCTCCTTCTGATTGACAGGATTGATGAGATTTTCAAGTACCAGCGGACGCTGCAAGAGGCGCTCGTCCAAGGCTTGTTCCTGGCGGAGGCTCACATTGCACAGTCTGGAACAGTTAGGCTGTCTGTATTCCTTCGTACGGACCTGTTTGAGATCTACGACATCCAAGAAAAGAACAAGTTCGTGTCGAGATGTCTCCCATTGAGTTGGACTGAGCGAGACCTGCTGTGTCTGATGGTCCGGAGATTATACTCTAATGCCCAGTTGCGTCGTGTCGCCGACCTCCTCGGGATCGATCCAGCGGGTCCGGAGTTCGGGATTGGGGCTGCCCTCCGGGTTGTCTTCCCGGAGTACA
>Ga0180431_10009477_pt1 | contig 10990 bp, 5 predicted proteins | sample SS_ome_11_FD_132459 | JGI IMG/M metagenome (GOLD analysis project Ga0180431, IMG submission 132459) | Hypersaline lake sediment archaeal communities from the Salton Sea, California, USA - SS_1_MS_1 metaG | ecosystem: Environmental > Aquatic > Non-marine Saline and Alkaline > Hypersaline >...
AGGGCGAAGGCCCGAAAGAGGGTGTCGAGCTCGCGATAGATCGGTTCTTTCTCGGCGATCTTCTCGTAGAGGATCGTAAAGTCTTGCACCCATTGCTCGGAGAGCGGATCGCTGCCGGAGGTGTCGACGAGCTCGCCGCTGCTTTCGAGGGCGGTCGGATGGGTCAGGACGCGGACCGGGGATTGCTTGATGAGGACGATCCCATCGGCTTCGAGGTACTCATTGTCTCCGGGCGAGAGCCAGTATCGGCTCATGCTCGAGCTGACGGAAACCTCCTGAGTGCGGACCACCTCGGCGCGAAGCTCCTCCAGGCGCATGGCCGAGAGGCTGATAAAGCCCGGCAGGTCGAGCTCGGCCGAGCCGTTGGCGAGGCTCTTCATCCGATAGTCGGCCTCCACCATGACCTGGCCGAAGTGGGTGTCGAAGGGGACACCGAGGACAGAAACCTCCTGAGGCGATTCGCAGACCCGCTGCCACTGGGCGAGCGCTTCTTCGATCTCGTCCGTTTCCGAGGCGGCGTAGATCCGCTCGCGGATGACCTGAAGCCTTTCGACGATCTCGCCGTCGGGCCGGATGTCGCAGCCCGGATAGGAGTAGGTGAGCACGTTCCCCTCCTTGACGGCATACAGGTCCCAGGCGTTGCGCAACGCGACCACGAAGTCGTCCAAGCGGGTCGCCGGCCAGTCGGGATCACCCAGTCCGAGGAGGAGCACGTCGTTTTGCTCAGCATCGATCACGTACCCGAGGAGGCGTTTGAGCTCTCCGAGGTACAGGTCTTCCTGCGCGCAGCGGTTCTCAGGGCTGCAGGTTGCAAGTCGCCGCTGGAGGGCCTTCAGCGAAAGCGTATGGAGGGAGACGATCTTCTCCGGTACCTCGGAAGCCGACCGGGAGTCGACCGGGGTGTCCGGGGAGTCGATGCGCATATGATAGGTGGCTTTCGGGGCTTGCTCCTGCGGCGCCGTGTCCGGACGTTCTTGGTTGGGAGCGGTGGACTCCTGCGGGGTGGCGGTCGTCTCTTCGCGATCACTCTCGCCTTCGGGCTGCCGGCCGCAGGCCAGGCCGACGACGAGAGCCAACGGAATGATGGGAAGCAACGCGAGTTGGGCGAATCGGTGCATGGCTAATTTTCCTCCTGAGGCGACCGCGAGGGTCGGATATCGATCTCGGAAATTTGTTCAGTTTATTGGCATCGGAGAAGTCGCTCCGAGCAGCTTTTCGGCGAGCAGATTCTTGAGCTCGCGGTTTCTCGCGGTGCGCGACCAGTTTTCGATCCAGCTTTTCATATCGCTCTCGAACGGATCGTAGGGACACCCGAGGCTCCGTTCGATCAGAGGGTCCAAATTCTCGATACCGAGCCGCTCGAGCCGGTCGTAGGACCGGGGATCGAGCCAGCGCAGGAAGCACAAGGGCGGCACGCGATCGCTTCGGAGCTCGCCGACCGCGGCGACGGTGGCAGCGTCGGGCACCAGGACCAGGGCGGCGGCGCGCAGCAGGTCGACCTTGACCGCCCACTGCTCCTCGTGCGCCCCGGGAGGGCGATGCTTCTCCACCTCCGCGACCCAATCGACGAGCCGTCGGGCTTGGGGGTCGTCGGGCTCGAGCGGCTGCATGCGCTCATGCTCCTGAGGCCGAAGCCAGCGGCGATCGGCGGCGCGTGCGAACGCGTAGATTCTTTGGACGATCGGAAGAGCGCCTTCGGGCAACGGGCTGAGCGGAAGCTCGAGTCCCGGTCGCGACATCCCATGAGGGAACGGATCCCATGGTTCTTCCGCCGGGGTTTCTTCGGGCATCTCCTCCGGGACGGGCCCTTGGGGCGCCGCGGGTTCCACCGTTGCGATGCGGAGCTCCTGAAAAACGACCGCCGGTATCAGCTCCGGGTCGGCATTCAGCAATGCCTGCGCCAGGGCCCAGGCATTTTCGGCCGACGGCGGTTCGCTCTCGGGGAGCGCCGTGAATCGTTGGCCTGCCGGTTCCACCAGAACGTCCCATCGGCTGGCGAGGTCTTCTTCTCCGGCGCGGTTCGACGGAATCCAGCCGGCCAGCGACAGGTGATCGGCGACCTGGCGGGCGAGCGGCAGGAGGAGCACGGCCTGGGCCTCGGGAACGAGCGGCTTGTCGAGTCCGCGCAGCCAGGCCGGCCGCCGCCCGGCCAGCAGCTGAGCGTAGAGCTGCTCGAGGATCCGCTCGTCGACGGTGGCTTTCAGGGCCTCGATGCCGCGGCCGATCGCCTCCGCGATCTCTCGTTCGGAGAATGCGATCGGCGGGCAGTCGTTTTCGTCGATCGGCAGGGCGAAATCGGCACGCCCCCACGGCTGCCCGGCGAAGCGATTCCACCAGACGTCGTCGGTGAAGGTGGCGACCCGGGGCAGCAGAAGCAGGGCGGCGAGGGCCGCGGGAACGTCTGTGCGCGGCCAGGCGATGATCTGCTTTTCGAGAAAGCCGCTGCGATTCGCCGCATCCCGGGCCCGGCTCGGGTAGCTGACGACGGCGTAGCAGCAATCCGGCAAGGCCCGCCAGAAGGTGGAGTAGCGCGGTCGATCTTCCGTGCCCACGCTGAGCTGGTGCTCGAGGGTCCGATCGAAGCGGGCAAACCCCGGGCTGCGGGCGATCCAGCGGAAGTCGGAAGGCTGACCGTGGACCTTCCCCCACACCGCCCACTCCCAGCTGAGCAGGGTTGCCCCGGAGGGGCACCAAGGAAAGTCAGGAAAGGACGGCCGATCCGCGAGCGCCGGCCAGTTGAGCGACAACGGTTCCGGTGAATTCATCATGATCCGGTCACCTGGTCGAGGACCCAGGCAAAGGGTGCCATCAGGTTGAAGGGCTCGCCGCTGCGGCCGATGCGCGGGGTCAGGTTCTCGTCGTAGAAGACCGGGGATTCGACCACCCCGTGGCGCAGCTCGAGGCCGGCGGCGGAGACCGGAAACAGCTTGTAGTTATCGCAATATTTCTCGATCACCGCGACCAGGATCGGATCGACCCGCTCGTGGTTGCGCACGAAACCGTCCGGGTCCTCGGTCGCCCGCTTGAGGTCGATCGGCGAGGAGATCAGCTCATCGGCTTTGGAGACGCAGACCGCGATCGGCCGTGGATCCCTATCGCCTTCGCTACCGCTATGCACATGCACGTCGACGATGGTCTTCCTGACCTCGATCTCGAGCTGCCTGCGATTGCGGGTGGGATCGAACAGCAGCACCAGCCCCGCCGCGGAGCGCATGCGTTCCTGCGCATCTTTTTCGAGCTTCTCGTAATCCCGACCGGCCCGATCTTCCACCAGGAGCGATGCTTTGGCGCCGGTTTTGTGGTTGCTGAACTTGTAGACCACCCGTTCCGGCATGCCCACCGCCGTGGCGACGGGAAACTGGTTGCTGCCGAGCATCGCCTCGCGCATCTGGGTGAGGAACTCTTGCGATTCCTTGCTCGGAAAAACCTCCCAATCGATGCCGTCGGAGCGGGTTTTTATATAAAGAAAAAGCTGGGCCAGGAGCACCGTTTTGCCGGCCGCCGACGGACCCCAGAGGGCGACCTGGACCGGGGCCTGGTCGCCGGCTGCCGGGCCACCGGCGAGCGGCGCGGCGTCGCTTTCGAGAAGCGCCGGATCGCCTTGAAGAAGGGCCCGGGCCATCGACGACGCTTGCCGATGTTGAGCATCCGTGGCGGCCGGCCCGGTGGGCTTGAGCTTGAGCGAGCGGTCGCCCAGGACCACGTCCCAGCGCTCGCTCAGGGACTCGGCTTCGACGCGCTTCGACGACGGCCAGCCGGCCAGCGAGAGCTGATCGGCGAGGCGGCGAGGCAGCGGCAGCAGGAGCGCGGCGAGCGCCCGCGGAGCCAGCGGTTCCTTGAGACCGGGCAACGGAATCGCCCGCTGGCCCGCGACTAGCGAGGCGTAGAGCTCGGTGAGCACGTCCTCCGGTACGCACCGCGCGAGGCTCTCGATCCCGGCGGCGATCGCTTCCCCGATCGCAGCGGCCGAAACCAGGACCGGCGGGCTGTCCTCGGACGTGATGTCGACGAGGAAGTCGCTCTCCAGGAAGCGCGGGTCGGAGCGCCGGTCCCACCAAATCTCGTCGGTCCATTCGCCGACCCGGGGCAAGAGCAGCAAGGCTCCCAGAGCCGCTGGCACCGTCTCCAGCCGTCGCCATGCGAGCACCTGTTTTTCGAGGAACTTGGTGCGTACGGCGGCGTCGACGGCGCGACTGGGGTAGCAGTGGACCGCGTAGTGGACCTCGCCCAGGGTGCGCCAGAGCTGGCTGCGATGCGGCGCGTCCTCGCTGCCCAGCAGGAGCTCGCGCTCCAGACCCGTGTCCTGGGGCGTGAACGTGGGGTTGGCGGCGATCCAGCGATAGTCGCTGGGGACGCCGTGCACCTTGCCCCACACCGCGCGGCTGTAGGTCAGCTGTTCCGGCAGCGGCTCGTCACCGGCATCGAGGGCGGGCCAGCCCGGGAGCTCCGACATGGATTTTGCTGCGGCCATGATGACGTCACTCCTCTTCCTGCCAGCTCGGCGTCAGGTTGCGCACCCGCATGCGCAGGGCCGCCGGGGGTAGTTCGTGGGGACTCAGGCGGTCGATCTCAGCGAGGACGCTCCCGGCCTGCTCGGCCAGGTCGCGGTCGGCGGAGCTCTGCACCTGTTTGCGGAGCGCCCGCCGCGCGCGTTCGAGATCGCGGGCCGCCAGGCGCCGGGCCTGGATTTCGAGCCGATTGAATACCCGCTCCGCCTCGTCGAGCTGCTCGACGACGGCGCTCCACTGGCGGGGTTGGTCGGGAATGCCGTAGACGAGCGCCGTGACCCGCTGGGTCAGCTCGGGGCAGAAGCGCCGCAGCTGGGCTTCGTTGAACGAGCGCAGGCGCTGGCGCAGCGTCTCGCGCCGGGCTTCGGCCGTCATCTGCTCCTGCCGGAGCTGGTCGAAAAAAAGCGCGCATTTCTCGACCAGCTGATCGAGTCGCCGCAGACGTTCCACCGCGTCTTCGGTGAACGCCCAGGAGCCTTCCCGTAGCTCCGTGAGCAGCTGCTCGGCGTCCTCGCGGTCGGCCGGTTCGAGGCTCGGGAGGTGGATCGCCTCGATCTCGGCGAGCGCTTCTCGCCGCTTGCGGTCGACGACCTCGATCGCACTTCGGAGCTGGTCGTTGAGCTCGTCGAGCCGCCGGGCCTCGGCGAGAACCGCGTCGACGGCCGGTTGCGGCGCGGCCTCCGGATCGATCTCGGCGCCCGCCGGCAAGCTCGGGGCGTCGCCGACTTTTTCCAGGATTTCGACCCCGGCCCGAACCCGCATGTGGTGTTCCGCAAGCCGTTCCCGACATTCGGCCACAAACCGGCGCCGGCGCTCCTCCAGCGCCTCGGTGAGGGATTCGGCAGCGCGTCGCGCCGCCTCCAGCTGGGCGACGTTGGCGGTTAGATCTTCAATGGCGGCGCTCGCATCCTCGACTCCGATCCCGAGCCGCGCCGCTTGCTCGAGAAGCGCCGCGTTGCGCTGCCGCAAGGATTCCTGCTGGGCGGTGAAATCTTTCTTTTCCTGCCGGGCCTGGTGGTCGAGCTCCTCGATCCGCTCCTCCAAACTCTTGCTCTGACGCAGTCCCTTGAGGGTTTCGGTGATTCCGGTCAGCATCCGCAGCCGTTCGAGGTCGTCCTCGAGTCGATCGGCTGCGCCCCGCACCCGATCCGAAAGGGGTTGGCTGCGCAGCTGCCCGAGGCCGCTTTCGAGCTTTCCGATCAGGTCGCCCAGGCGTTTCGCCAACGCCGCCTGCTCGTTCTCGGCGATGGCATGGAAAAAGTCATTCGCCGCGGTGTATCGCTTCAACCAGGTGGCATGGTCCTGGTGACGCTGGACGCTGAGCTCTCGGAGCGGGGCGATTTTTTTCTCCAGGCCGGCCTGCGGGCCGCAGGCCTGGACCAGGTCGCCGAGGTAGTCCTCGATCTCGCGGAGCTTGGCGTTGCGGATTTCCTGCCCGCGGCGGGTGAGCCGCTCGTGCAGCTTCCGGACCTCTTCGAGCAGTTGGTCGAGCGCGGTTTCATCCTGCGTCCAATCCGGGGCGACGAACCGGTGCCGTTGCTCGAGATCCTGCACCTCTTTTTCGAGCTCACCGATCTGCCGCGACCAGCCGCGGGCGTCGGTGAGCAGGGAGTTGACGGACTGCAGCTGCTGGGGTGGATCTTTGATCCGCTCGGCCCTTTCCTGGAGCGGCTGAACCACCGCCTTGAGCTCCTCCAGCCAGGCCTCGGAGGCCCCTTCCCGCAGCAGGCGCTCTTTGAGCCCGGGGAGCGTCGCGGCGAGCCGTGCCGAGCCGTGGGGATCGGCCTCCAGCGCCACCATCACCGTGCTCGCCTGTTGCAGCCAGTAGCCGATCTGGAAGTGGAGCCGCAGCTCCTCCTCGATACGTTCGACGGCGCTCTGCTCGTGGAAGAGCTCGGGCTCGCGGTCGCTGTTGGCGCCGACGCGCTGGAGCCGGACCTGCCACTCGCCGCAGCGTTGCGAGACCCAGTCGACGAGTTGGGGATCGTCGTACCCCCCGGCCTTGTGCTCGAGCTGGCGCACTTCGTCCTCCAGCCGCGCCGCCTGCTTGGTCAACCCGGCGAGGCCGTCGGCGACGCGCTCGAGGCGTTGCATCTGGTCGTCGAGGCGCTCGAGCTCGTCGTCGGCGATCCAGAACTGCCACCACCGCGACACCAGGCTCGAGACCCTCGCCTCCAGGTCCTGCCGCACGCTGTGGAACCGCCGGGCCCGTTCCGGCACCTCCTTCTCCCAATCCCTGAGCTTGAGCTGATGCTTCTGCAAATCGGGCCGGGCCTTGTTGCTGAGCATAGATTCGACCTCCGGCAGAGTAGACCTGCTTTGGGTGATGTGCAGACTAGTAGTAGCACAAAAGGGCGGGAGTCTCCAAGCGGACGAGCCACGAGACGCAACGCGCCGCGGCTATCGTCTTCTCAGCCTTGGCGATGACCCCTGCGGCAACCAAACCACGCGTCTCTACAGTAGAGCGGGGGCTCCCGACCCCGCGCGGGTGGTATAGCTGCCGCGGTGGTCGTCAAGCCGCCGTGCTTGGCGTCGGTAGGCGCTGGCCCATCAATTACAATGAGAGCTACTGAGGTGACGAGACCAGAGTGGAGCATTCGTAATGACTCTGAAAGAAAGCTCGGCGACGTCCGGCTCGGCGGTCCCAGCCGTCGACCTCGAAATCCGTGTGACCCTTACCAGGCGCAAAGGCAGCCAGCGCTTGGACTACGTGCTGAGCTCGCCGAGCCGGATCGTTTCGTTCCACGAGAAGAAGATCCGGGGTCCGGAGATCGAGCGTCCACCGAAGGAGTTTCACCGGCAGCTGCTGCGGCAGATCGAAAAGCTCGGCAGCAACCCAAGCGAGCTCGAAGACCTGGGCCGCGGGCTTTTCCGCCAGCTCTTCCCGTTCGAGATGCGCGATGCCTACCGGAAATTCCGCGGGGACGTCAAAACCCTCCTCATCACCTCGGACGAACCCTGGATCCCATGGGAGCTGATCAAGCCGTTCGACGACAGCGATCCCGAAAACGTCATCGACGACGATTTCCTCTGCGTGCAGTTTCAGCTTACCCGTTGGCTCGCGGGTGAGACGCAGCCCGGAGCGACGATCGGGCTGCGGCGGATGGCCTACCTCGAGGCCCAGTCGCCGGAGGGTCCCGCGCTCAGTCCGGGAGAGAAGGAATGGGACGCGCTTGCCGAGCTGGCCGGAGGGAAACCCGACGTCGAGCTCATCAGCCTTCGCGAGCCCCAACGTGACGAGGTCGTAAACCTGATCCGGAGCGGTGACCTCGATCTGCTGCACTTTTCCGGCCATGGGGGCACCGACGCCGAGCATCCGGACGAGGCCAGAATCGCTCTGCCCGAGTGGCAGGATCTTCGGGCACGAAGCCTGGATGGGCCGCTGATTCTCGAGATCAAGAAGCGGCGCCCGCTGGTCTTTCTCAACGCCTGCCGGGCGGCGGAGCAGGGTTGGGTCCTCACCAGCCTTGGCGGCTGGGCTGAGGCATGGGTGCAACGCTGCGGGTGCAGCGCCTTTTTGGGACCGCAGTGGAGCGTCTCGGACCATCTCGCCGGGGACTTTGCCGAAGCCTTCTATCAAGCGCTGGCCGCAGGCGAGACCATCGGCCGGGCGGCGCAGGGGGCCCGGGAGCAAGTCCGCGAGCGCCAGCCTGGCGATTCCACGTGGCTGGCCTACGCGGTCTATGCCCATCCCAACGCCCGCGTGGTCCTCGGTGATCGACCGCTGACGGCGGAAGCGCCGTGCCCGCGTCCTCCTCAGGTGCGACCACGCCAACCCGACTCGCCCCGGGAGGTTGCCGGCAAGCCTGCGCAGCGCCAGAGGGCTTCATTCCCGGATGCCTGGCTTCGGACCCTTCGGACAGCGGCGTTCCGGAGACCTCTCGCCACGGGTTTCCTGGCGGCTCCTCTCATCGTCATGCTGCTTCTGGCCGGATGTTTCCTCCTCGGTGATCGGACCCATCAGGCGCGTGAAACTCTGGTCGAGATCGAGGGCCTGTCCTACCCCGGCACCGAGCTCCTGCGGACCGGCGCCCGCGTGGTCCTGACGCTGCCGTGGAAGGGGATCCACGCGCTCCTGATCGACCATGCGACGCTCAGGTGGTGTGCCGTGGCCCTGCTCGTGATCACCCTGGGTTGGCTGGTAGGGCTCGGACGTCTCCGTGCATCACCGGGGTGGCTCTTGAGTGCGCTCGTCGTCGCGGCCCTGGTTTTGTCAATTGGCAGCGCCTTTTACACCTTCGCGGTGCGGGCTTCGAATCTTCATATCCGGGGAGCCCGGACGTTGGGGCGAGCTCCCGAACTGAGCGGCAACGTGAGAGATCGGATCGCGGTTGAGACCGCCAGCTGGCTCAGAAACGACTCGCCCCGAAACGAGGACCGCCGGGAGGCCCTCAACGGCCTGATCCTGTGGCTGCTGCTCGCCACCGGAACCGGAATGTGGGCAGGAATCCGTGCACGAGCTCCGGGGCGACGGAGCTCGCGTCTGCGTTGGACCCTGGTCGGAGCCCACCTGCTGGTCTTCCTGTTTCTGCTCGACAAGCTGCCCCACGCCCATGCCATGGGGGAATGGGGGCACAAGTATCCCAGGGTCGTCGCCGCGGAGTGCGACCCGGAGCTTGCGGCCGTCCTTGCCTCCGGTAAATGTCGGATCTACGACGTCTCCGCCGGAGCCAGGGAGAGAAAGCTCAAGCGCGTGGGGACCTGCTCCCTGAAGCGTGACACGGTCGTCGAAGGCTGCGATCCGGAGCTGGGACCGAAGGAGGTAATCGGTTCCGTTCAAGTTCAAATGCGCGCGAACGACCAGCCGAGCCCAATGGGCTGAAGCGCAAGTAATTCCCGCGTTTAGCAGAGTGGAGGAGCAAACATGATCGAGCTCGAGAGATCTCCCCGACGGCTGTGGATGTGGAGTTGCCTGCTCGGCGTCCTGGTTCTGGCCTGGGTGCTGGGTGCCGAGCAAAGCGATCCCGGTCCCCCGGAGTGGCTGGAACTGGTGCCCAACGCGATCCAGGACGAGGACCACATGGCCGTGATCGTGGGTGGTATCCCCCAGGGTGGCGTCGTTCATTTCGAGGTGCTCCGGGACTGCAACGGCGACGGCAAGCCGGAGCCGAAGAGCGTGGATGATTGTCGGAGTCCGGTCCACGAATGGAACAGCGTGCCGGCCGACGACAAGAACATCGTCAACGAGGAGCTCGACTTCCGCGATCTCGGGACGAAAGGGGTGCAGCTGCCGACCAATAAGGTGCTCTGGTTGCGCGCTTCGCGTCCCGGCTCGCGTCACACGCGGGAAGTGATCTTCGGCATCGTTGACGATCCTTGCGACCTTTGGGAGACCGTCATCGAAAATTTCCTGGGGGGCAGGTGTGACCCCCATCTGGCGCAGGCCCTGGTCAAGCACCGGTCCGAGACGCATCTGGAGGACCTCACCTTCGAGGTGCGTCTCATAGAGATGGACGGTAAACCCACCTCGGAGGGTGTCGAGGCCGTTTCCGTGCCCGGAACGTTGGGGGCCACCGGTGTGAGCTGGCTCGACGAGAAGCGTTTGCTGGTGACGGTCGCGGCCACCGCAATCTCGGAAGAGGACGACGGGGACCTTCGTCCCGCCGAACCCGGCCTCTACCAGATCTCGCTCGCCGGCGGACCGACCAAGCTCCTGTGGGCGCCGGACGCCGGCGATCTCTGGCGGCCGGTCGCACCGCTGGCGCTGCCGGATTGTCGGATCGCCCTGGTACGCCAGCCTCTGGGCAACCCTCCGGCAGGGGAGCCGGCCGCTTTGCTCCATATCTGGCGCGATGGCCGACTTGACGAGGGGATTCCGCTTCCGTACAAGGTTCACCAGCTGGTGGCCGGTGATGCCAGGGGGAGCGCCGTGCTGGCGCTGACTCTGGGTCGGGAGCAGAGCCTTCCCGCCTTCATGAAAGTCGACCTGCCGGAGCGAACGGTGGAGCACCTGGGATACCACCACGGCCTGTACCACGCGGCGATGCGCTCGCCGGTGGGCGAGATCTCCGTGGTTTCCGCGGAAGACGTCACGGAGCGGCTGCGATGGTTTCTCATTTTGGTCGATGAAAACGGGCAATGGGTGAAAGATCTCCAAGTGCGGGAGGATCTCCATGACATCTTGCCGGCTTGGCACCCTGATGGAATGCGTATCGCCTTTCTCGGAGAAAATCCAAAGCTCCTCGCGGAGGGAGCCATGAATTGAACACGCTCCTTTCCTGAAAAGCGCGAAGCGTGGTGCCGAGGTGCGGGTGGCCTATGAGCTCCTGGAGCAAGGGAATACGGACGAGGCGTGTCGTTTACTTCGCGCACAAATACTCAGCAGCACGCTTGATCCATGGAGTTTTGCAGGTGTGTGGGCGGCGTGGATCCTGGTCGGGGACCCACGATGAGACAGGGTTCCCAGGAAATATTCGGAGAACGATCGTGGACAGAGAATACAATGAAATGGAGAACCGTGATGAGGCGAAATAGGTTGACAC
>Ga0180431_10009480_pt1 | contig 10988 bp, 14 predicted proteins | sample SS_ome_11_FD_132459 | JGI IMG/M metagenome (GOLD analysis project Ga0180431, IMG submission 132459) | Hypersaline lake sediment archaeal communities from the Salton Sea, California, USA - SS_1_MS_1 metaG | ecosystem: Environmental > Aquatic > Non-marine Saline and Alkaline > Hypersaline >...
AACTCTACAAGCGCTGGGTGCAGTCCCGGGATGCTCGTCGGGCGTTTCACGTGCACGCGGGCCTCACCGGTCGAGTGTCCCAGTTTCAGGCTTGGATCACCACTGAAGAATCGACTCCGGCGTTTCTCGCCTGGAAAAAGAGCAATGTCGACACTAAAAAGTAGTTTATTGCCACGCAATGATGCGGTCATAGTGGTTGTTGGTCAGCAAGAGTGCCAAGTTTGGTGCACCTTCTTTGTGCTCAGAAATCAGGGAGGGTGGTTCGTCCGGCGAGTTGGAGTAACATAACCACACGTTGACTTTGAACAGCATGGTGAAACATTGCAAGCACGTGCCATCACCCCATGTGCGTTCGCGTGACATGTGCTCACAGTATTGATCGACCGATGTGTAGCCCTCGGACACAATGTCGGTTTTGAACGCGTCCGGGTGTTGGTAAATGTAATGCACTAGCATTCTCCGGATGACAGTGTGATCGATGCCGGGTTTCTGGAAAAAAGATGCTAACGACGCAAACAAGCAATTGCCATCCTTGGGAATCGGTAAAATTATCATATTATCTCTGGTGTGATCAAGATAAAAGCGACGAATCTGTCAACGCGCGGTGAAAGTGGGCTCGAAAATGTGTTGATCCCCCGCCAAGATGCGAGTTCCTGGGTTCATTTTTGGTGGCGCCTTGGTCTTGTTGTTGATTTGGTTTGCCAAAGTCAACGGTCCCAGGTGAGTGTCTTTCGTGTGGTGGTGTTTTCATGTGGACTAAAAAATGGATGTCAGGTTGTATGGGGCATTCACCAAGAAATATTCGCGGGTATCGACGGAGCCTTATTTGCCGCTCTCTGATTTCCCGCGGGAAACCACCCTGCTGAGTGAGCATTGGCAAGAGATTGCGGACGAGGTGGCCGCCATTCCGGATGGTGAGTTGACCAAAATCAAGGGTGATTTGTTTTTCCGCAACATTGCGGACGACAAGTGGAAAAAGCTTTACCTCAAGTGGTATGGTGATTTTGATCCAGTGGGGGCTGAAAAGTGTCCTCGCACGTGTGAGATTCTCCAACAGTTGCCCACGATCAAGTCGGCGATGATCAGTCGTCTGGAGCCCGGCGCAAAAATCAAGCCCCATCGTGGCCCGCTCGGAGGGATCGTGCGCCTGCATTTGGGGCTTTCCACCCCCAACGATAGCAAATGTTTCATAAACGTAGACGGTGTCAACTATGCGTGGCAAGATGGTGAAATCGTGTTGTTGGACGACACCTACGAACATTACGTCGAAAACAACACGGATCAAACTCGCACCGTGCTTTTTTGCGACATCGAACGGCCTCTCCGCGCGGGTGCTCCGAGTGCCATCAACAAGTTTGTGATTGAGCACTTGGGCCCTCTTACCAGTCGCGCCAACGCCAAGAATGAAGTTGCAGTAATGAAATAAAAGTGTGTGTTTATTGTTTGTTTTTAGCAGTTGCAATCCTCGTCTTCCTCTTTGGGCTGGATCTTGCAGTGGAAAGCCGAGACGCTCTTGACAAGAATGGCGCCTGCATCCGTCTCGGAATCTTCAATGAGCGGGCTCACTGAAATGTAACGGAATGGGACGGCGGCGCCATATTTGATCAGCGTGTCGCGGCTCTTGTCGAGCGTGGGAATGCAAATGGTCTGGCAAATCTCGTCGGCCGAGTCGTTGTTCACATACTGGAAGAGTGACTCGCCCTGTTCACCGAGCGTGTTGGAACCCCAAATTTCGTAACCCTTCTTGGCCTCGAGCTTGCAAATGGTCAGCGCCGGCTCGGAGCAGTTGTTCTCGCGCGTGCGAATCACGTCGGCCATGTCGAACTGGACAAAGTGAGCGCCGTCGATCAAGCCACCAGCCACCTCAAAGATGCCCAATCCAGTCTCACCCGGTGCGATGGCGGCACCGCGCACGCTCAAGTTGGCGGGCACCGTCACCACGTTCTCGGGATCGGTGGTGTCAAACTTGTATCCGTATGCCACCACGTGGGTGAACTCGTCGTCGGCGTAGAAAGGTTCCACGGCCTCAAGTTCCGAGATGGGCTTGGAGTTGCCCTCGAGAAAATCAATCAGCGCCTCGCCACACTCGCAAACGCACTTTCCGGCGGGCCCTTCAGGACCTGCTGGACCGCGAGCACCTGCGGGACCGACCGGACCGGGGATGGGACCACAATCACAGCAGCCAGCCGGACCAGGTGGACCAGCGGGCCCGGCGGGCCCAGCAGGACCTGCGACACCTTGCGCACCGTCACGACCATCCTTGCCGGCGGGACCAGCGGGACCTTGCGCACCATCACGCCCGTCCTTGCCTGCAGGACCTGCGGGGCCTGCAGGACCATCGCGACCATCCTTCCCAGCGGGACCTGCGGGACCGTCTGAGCCGGGAGCTCCTGGCGGGCCAGCGGGACCGGCAATACCTTGTGCACCGTCACGTCCATCTTTCCCATCAACACCGTCCTTACCGTCTGAGCCAGGAGCTCCGGGTGGGCCAACCGGGCCAGAGATACCCTGTGCGCCATCGCGACCATCCTTGCCTGGGGCACCTTCGGGACCAGCAACACCTTGTGCACCATCACGACCGTCCTTGCCTGGGGCACCAGCGGGACCAATGGGGCCGTCGCGGCCATCTTTGCCTGCGGGACCCGCGGGCCCAGCAGGGCCTACGGCGCCATCACGACCATCCTTGCCACAGGGTCCAGGGGGTCCGGCGGGGCCGTCACGTCCGTCCTTCCCTGCGGGACCTGCGGGACCGTCACATCCGGGTGCGCCGGCGGGACCTACAGGTCCATCACACCCTTTCTCACCTTGGGGACCTTGAGCCCCCTTTTCACCTTGGGCCCCTGCGGGCCCTTTGGGTCCTTGTGGACCATCGCATCCTTTCGGTCCCTGAGGCCCTTGGAGACCTTGGTCTCCCTTTTCACCTTGTTCTCCTTGGGCCCCCTTGTCCCCTTTGGGACCGCGATATCCACGGTGTCCCCTCTGTCCACAGCACTCGCTCGAAGAATTCGAATGTTTTCCCATAGCTTTTATTTTAAACGCAACATTTCTTTCACGGTAACACTTGGCTACTTCTCGTCATGGGTCGAGTCAAAGATTTTTGTGAAAACGACTCGTTGGCGCTCTCGTCGACCGAATCATGATGATTTCTAGAAGAGCACGGACACGCCACACGTTCGACGCCCGGCACGGGACAACGCACCCAATTCACGGGGTTGTAGTCGTGGCGCGTCGGATCACGGGGCTGACATCTTTTGCGGCTACAACTCATGTTCTCACTATTGAGTAAGAAACATTTTCTGGAGTGTGAAAAATATGTTTTTCTTGGAGTAGTGTTTAAAAAATGGCCCTTCCTTCGCCCAATTTTCGTTTGGACAAACAAGGCTTGATGCCCAACTATGACCGCGTGATGGCCCCGGTGCCTTTGCGTCGTCCCCAACCCTCGCCTGGTTACGCCGGGTTCACCGCCCGAATCGACGGCACCATCGCCGCCAGTCAGTGGTCGTGCATGTGCGGCGGAAATCCGTCGGCGCCTGCTTACGGAATCAAGTCGGTCGAGACGGCCTCCGTCGATCCCACGCGTGCTTACTTTTCCGAGGTGAATTGCACGGGCACGCCCGGCGCCTGCACGGATCCGCTGTCGGTGACCTACAATGTGAACAGCAACGTCGGCGATCACCTGGCCTGCGTGTATCACAACCCGCTCACCACTGATTCGTGCTCTGAAGCCCGCACGCCTGCCACCGGCTGTCACTTTTGAAAATAAATAAGAAATCAATTCTCACTCGTTCAGTTTTGCCCACCGCCGCCGACATTTTCACGAGCTGCGCAAAGAAAAATATGAACAAATTCATCGTCATTTCGCTGGTGGGCCTGGTTATTTGCACCATCATCATGCTCTTGGTGGTCACGCCCATGATTCGGCACGATCCGGCTAATGGCATAAACGTTTTCCTGCTGTGTGTGGTCGCCGCATTTTGGCTGGTGTCCTTGGTGGGACTCGTGTATCACTCCATCAAATCCTGTCAATCGCGAAACAATGAATGAACGTTTTATTTTGAAATGGCCCACACGTCTTGTTCGGTGACGTCACACAGGTAATCGTTTGCCTGGAGCAGCGACAAAATCTCTTGCAAGCTGCAATGTTTGTGCTCGACTTTGATCAAGTGCGGTCGGAGTGGTGCCGAGAAATCCACCGTCTTCAAAATGGCCAAATCGTGTCCTTCGGTATCGATTTTCAAGTAATCCACCCGCGTGAATCCACACTGTTCCAAGAGTTGAGCATAAGTCACCGTTTTCACCGTGATCGATTTACTGTGCGCAGGCCATCGGTGAAAACTCGACATTCCCGAGTAATCCCGACCGCGCTCACACCACTCGTCCCAGCACACCCAGAGTTCACGTTCGCCGGCGGTGTCGTCGATGGCCGCGTTAAGATACACCACGTTCTCATGACGCTCCAAACGGTCAAGATATTTTTCACGGGTTCAACAATAACGCTTCGCCACGTGTTTCCCAAGTCGTTGAGGGTGCCAAAGTCACACGCGCCAATCTCGATAAACGTTTTCATTTTGCGCTTCGAATGAGACTAAAAACCGCCGATGTTCAACCCACTCTTTATTCGTCACACATTTCGCGAACGGCATCGTGCTTGGCCTGCCATTTTTCCAGCAGCTCCTTGTCCACCAAACCCATTCGGTCCATCTCGGCCACTTTGGCTTCGCGGCGCTTGATCCATTCATTCAGATCCCCGGTGGCACCGCCGCGCTGAATGCATTTCTCGAGGCGCTTCCGGGTGCGTCGAATGCTTTCGTCCCATTCCCGGAGGTCGTCCTTGGAAAAATCAGGGTCCTGTTCAAGTTGCGAGGTGAATCGGATCTTGGCGCGCAAACACCGATGAATCCGCGAAGCCTCATCGAGATAATCCACGGCATCGCGAGATGATGAAGTGCTGCGACGAAAAGTGACCGTCTTTTTTCTCTTTGGCGAATCCCCCAGTTCACTTTTGAGTTGGGCCATGGTTTTCCTTTTCACCTGCTCGGCGGTGTAACCCAACAGCTTTACTGCCTTGGCTTCAAGTTCCGGATCACGTTCCATCTTTTCGTTTCTGATCACCCGTCGAGATTTCTTGAAAAAGTTGACCAACGATCGGGGGCGCCATGGAATTTCTTGCTCCTTTTTGGGACCGCTTATTCTATCGGTGTGATCCCGCGACTCAATACGCCTTGCTCCGGGTGTGCACGCGAGTATCGGCGGTTGGAATGACGTCTGCACGTCTTGGTCATCGCCTGCGATTATACAAGCGAAGATGGCAAGAAAAGTGTTTCCCCGACCAGGCGCCTGAAAAATGCTTAAAAGAGGTTAAAAATAATCGGCTGATTCATTCATTAATTCTTCCTGAGAACTTGACGCCTGAACTATGTCTTGCACTGGTCCAAAAAGACGGATTCGCAATCAAGTTTTTACCACCTGAAAAGCAGACTCGTGACATATGTCTCGCTGCTATTCGTGACGATTATGAGTCCATCTTTTACATTCACAAAGATCAACAAACTGAAGAAGTTTGTTTGTCTGCTGTAACGGAATTTGGGGCTACTTTAAGACTCATTGATGTAGACAAACGCACTTATGAAGTGTGTCTTGCTGCTATTTCTAATGATAGGCGTGCCCTGGAATTTGTTCCCACAGAGTTCCGTAGCTTTGAATTCTTTAAGCAAAGAGATCCAATGCAACTGGAATGTCATCATACCTCCAAGTTAAGTGCATATATTCTTGACCGACAGGGTTCTCCGTTTAGACACCTTCGTCACGATCCAAGTAATCTTGAGATGTATAGATCACTTTTTGAGTGTGGTCATTGTTTAAGCACAGTTCCCATCCGCCACCGCACACCAGAGATTTGTGCCGAGGCTATTCATCAAAACCGGTTCGCTATAAAATATGTGTTTTGAATAAATAAGACGTCATGGCTGAAAAGGGAAAAGAAGAAGTCCGCGCATCCAATATGGTGCAAGACGCAATCGACACCGTCGATGTGACCAAATACAACCTCAACATTTTCGATGAGGTGTATGCCAAGTTGCATGCCATGGTGTCGAAGAAGGAGTTTAACGCCGGCAACTGGATCACCCTGGTGACACTGGCCATGGAAATGGTGGAGACCCTTCCTCACCTGAGTGGAAAAGACAAGCGGGCGCTGGTCATTGACTTGATCACCAAGTTGGTCACTGAAATTCCCATGGCGGACAAGGACCGCGCGCTCATCCAAACTATTTTGTCCAGCTCTCTGCCGGCCATCATCGACGCCATCTGTGATTCGTCGTTGGGTGTATATGCCATCAACTTGGTGCAAGAAGCCCACGCTGAGTGCAAGGGCTGCTTTGCTTCGTGCAAGGGTGGCGACAAGAAAACGCGCCAAAAACGTAAATAAAAAGTGTCTATATACCTAGAACCACACAATGGAAGGAGCCCCTCAGAAATCGCCGGAGATGAAGTTCATTCCGGCCAGTCCGTGGAGTGATCAGGCGTCGAGTGGCTACTGCCGGGTGAAGCCCGAACCCGACGGCATACTCTACGACGCCGGCGGTAATTTTCGTGACATCCGGCGGGTGTATCAGGAGCGATTGGCCGATATGAAACGTGAAATGTTGGATATGCAGCGGGCGCGTGAACGGGCCATGAAGGCGTTGGCGAGCGCGGCGGAGAAATACTTGAACGGCGCCGAGGTGCAATACTGGGCCCGATCCAAGTCCCGATACGTGCCGGCGGTGATTGAAGGCGTCAAGTTGGATCTCGACCGTCACTACGACACGGAAGATCTCTACCTGAAAATCCAGGTGATGGGTGTCACCCGACTGGTGCATGTAAACGACGTGTGTTTCAGCGCCGAGAACTTGGAACAACTTTCACGCGCAGAATTTCTGGGAGAATAAAGTGTTTTATTTACAGCGGAGTGAATTGACTTCCACCACTGGACTGACTCAACGAAATACCACCCTGGCCACTTTGGCCCATGCCCGGATCAGTGGAAAAGGCTCCCATGCCCACTTGGCCGCCGGGACCTGCCGACGGGCCGGGCGTTACATACGACGGTAAGCCATCTGAAGGACCGCCTGGAAGGCCGGCGGCGGGGTTGGATGGATCGCGCGTGGGGATGGGTTGTTGCATTTGCATGGGCAACGGGGGCGTGTGTGAGTTGGGGTCCACTTGGCCATGCAAACCAGCGAACTTATTTTGGGCCGATGGATGTGAAACGGCGGCGCCCGACGTGCGAATTTGCTCGAGCTGCAAATCACGCTGGCTGAGAGCATACTCCAACTGCTCGACTTGACTCTGATAATCGAGCACCTGCTGCTGCAAGATCTCAATCACACTCGGGTCCACCTGGAGAGGGGCGCGCTCGGAAGCTTCGGCGCCTCCGCTGAGAGCTCGAAGGCCATTTTGAATTTGCTCTTCGTCTTTCTTCTTGCTCATTCGGCTCGAGTAAATCTTGTAAGTCAGCGCGACCACCAGCGCGCCGGCACCCAAAATCAGATACCCTTGATACTTTTTCAGGAATCCCAACAGGCCGCCGGCGGATTGTTGGCTGTTTGCACCTCCCGCCGATCGGTGACGAGGTCCTTCGCGCACCACTGATTTCTTGTGCGATCTCCCCGGGTGATCATAGTAATTCCGGCGACGTTCCATTTCTTTTTTTTTCAATCTATCGTCTTGACGAGCAATTTTATCGTCGACCCTGAACGATCACGCGCGCGCGTCTGAAAAAGTCCGTTTTTTGTCTGGGGACCAAGACAAATGACCAGTCGTCGCTCAACTTCTTCGCTGAGCGCGGGTTCACCGCGTCGCAGTTTTACACCCCCAAGTCGGGCCCGATCAGTGGTGCCCTCAGGGCCCGCAGGCGAGTGGGACGGTGCACTGAATGCCCTCAAATCGTATGGAGCCCCTCTGGCCACTTTGGCCTTGTGTGGTGTTGGAGCAGTGTATTTCGCCAAGCGCATGACAGACTTGGAAACCAAAGTGGACGTGGGACGTCGTAAAGAAGTTCGCACCCTGAATGAGACAGATGTTCGCATGATTGTTCAACAAATGGCCAAGGACGGTCTGATCAACATTCCCCAATGGCAGCAACATCCACCACATGAGCAGCCGCGAGCTCCCATGCCACAGCATGGCCAGCGCCCAACGCCTCAGCCACCCACCAGACAGGTGCCTAGCTCAGCGCCGGCTTCAACCCCTTATGTTCCATCGTCTGCTCGAGTTGAACCCATTGAGTCAGAGGCGCCAATTGTCGCCGCTACATCCTGGAAACCCAAGGGTTCTGCCAAGCCTGATCCAGTGACAGCGAATTCCGCGCAGGCTGACGAAGTCCCGGCAGGACCCGAAGGGGTCGAAGTAGCCCAAGGCTCCCAAACGTCCCAAAGGTCCCAAACGGGAGGAGAGAATGTGGAATAAACATGGCTTTACTGTAACAATTTCCGAAGAGATAGTTTACCGCGCACGTTGGGCATCTTCTTGTCACCCTGATGCGCACACTTCCAGACATTTTGCAAATCCTTGTAGTCCAAGTGGCGCGCCTTGCAATAATCAATGAGCGTTTCGTCTTTGGTCTTGGTGGATACGTGTTGAGCGACTCGCTCGGATACCAGGTGGGCCCAGTCGATAAAGTTTTCACCACGCTGCTGGATCTGTGGAAAACTGGCCATCAGCTTGCGGCGATAGTCTTCTTTTTTTTTCCAGCCAAAGTAGGCTGATTTCTCAAACGACCCCACGGCTTGCTCACTCGGCTCCCGTGGAAAATGCTTGGCCACGCCCCAAGTTGACAGAGCAGTGGCCATCTCCTGCAGCTCCCAGTTGTGCTGTTGATACACCGCGTGGTTCAGACAGTCCAGAGATGAAATGTATTCCGACGTTTTCTCGAGCGACTCGAGAGTTGCCATCTTACTCTGAACATCGCACCCCTGCTGATCGTGCGCGCGGATTGCATTTTCTTGCAGGAGCATGGCCAAGCTGATGGGGTGTAACTCAATCAGATCGGTGAGCTGCTCCAATGATTGGCTTTGGTGATCATTCAACAGAGTTTCCAACAGACTAAACATGCTGTGCTGATCGGAGAAAATGGTGTCAACATCGATCGTTTCGGTCACCGTGTCGCCGTCCAAGTTTCCCAACGCCAAAAAGTGGAGTGTGTTCAACAGTCTGCGAATATCACCACCACAGCCTTTGACCACTTTTTGTTGTAACGCCGTCGGCACTTCCAGTGATTCCCGATCGCACACACCCTGGAAAAAACTGGTGAGCTCGTCGCGTGGAGCCGGTTCGAATTCGACCACTTCACAAATGCGGGCCAGTGTTGACAGGTTGGCCAAGTCGCCGTGGTCGCAAGTGATCACGACTGGAGCCAACCACACCCGATCGATTTTTTTGTCAAAGTGTTGCGCATACTTAAGGCCCGAAAGCACTTCGACCAGGTGCTTGAGTGTTTCGTTGCGCATAGGCGTGACACCGTCCAGCAATAACCCAAACTTTCCAAACACCTGATTACGAATGAGCAACGTGTAAAGCACTTCTTCGATGCCCCGGTCAGACAGGATAGCATACTGTTCTTTTTTGGTGGTTTCCACCTGATCGTCCGGCGAGTATTCGTGAATGATGTAATCGCTCTCCTGAAACATCAGCCTGGCCGCAGTGGATTTTCCAATACCGCTCGGTCCCACCAACATCAGGCACCGAGGCGTGCCCGACACGTGTTTCTCAAACTTGCCCAGCCACGCGCGAATCTGTTCAACCACCGCGTGTTTTCCGACCAACTCGTCCAGCCGTGCAGGTCGCTGTCGAGCAATGATCAGATCTGGATCAGGCCGCTGGGGTTTTTGAAAATCGGCGGGTTGATCATACGTTTCCGCTTCGAATTCAACCATGGTGGTCATTTGAAACACCGGCGCCTCCTCCTCCTTTTTGGGCCGTTTCCGCCGGCCTTGGTTGGAAGTTCTCTTGGGAGGCTTCCAATTTTCCGGCGGCGGTTTAAAGGGTTTCTTGGGAGGTTGTAAGTTCGTCACCGACGGACGTGCTGTGGGTGGCGCTTTGAACTTTTTCTGCGGCGCTTTGTTTTCTGATAAATCCAGCGGCATGATTCGTTTGCGCTTGAAAGGCACCGGCGCCGGCATCGCTTCGGAATTTCCAAACGCACCCGACGAGGCCGGCGGAGATGAGGGCTGATACATGCGATCAGAAAAATGAGTGGAATGAAGGGGTTCTTGTCTGGCTACTTGAAAATCCAGGCTGTCGCGTTGCCGAGTTATGCCAGTGCTGCTTTATACTACGGAAAATACCGAGGCAGCTATCGGGTGCAAATGTGGAATTTGGCTGGTGATTTAACCAAAATGATTCTTGCCCCTGTTTTGTTGTGGCCAATGATATTGAAAACTTTGGGTGAACGGAAATAAAAAAAAAAGTTGGAATGTGAAAATGTCGTTGGATCTCTGGAAAAAGTTGTCGAAAACTTTTTACAAAGATGGTGTTGGATCGCGTGGTGGTGGTTGATGACTTTTATTGCAACTGGGAGGAAGTTGCAGACAATGCCAAAAACCAGCTCGGGAGTGCTCATGCAAAAACCACTGGTGGTGGAAACATGAATGTTGGCAGCATGCAGGATGCGTTTCAACGTTACATATCTCACAAAATCACAGGATTTCCAGAATTTGTGGATTCCCACGACAATGGCTGTTTCACCAATGAACTCGACACCCTGCTCGAGATACAGAGCTCCATGGCCGACTGGACCGGACTCATTTACTTGGGCCATTGCGCGAGTTGCGCGAGTGATGATGATCAAGGTGTCTTGTTGATCAATGTGCCGAATCACGGTGAGATCCAAATGACACCCAACACGCTGGTGCTGTTTCGTTCACGCCACCAATCGGCTGCCAGCCTCGTCGAAGCGGGAAAGACGCCCATATTTCAAGTGTTCTTTTTCAACACACACAATTCACACT
>Ga0180431_10009483_pt1 | contig 10987 bp, 6 predicted proteins | sample SS_ome_11_FD_132459 | JGI IMG/M metagenome (GOLD analysis project Ga0180431, IMG submission 132459) | Hypersaline lake sediment archaeal communities from the Salton Sea, California, USA - SS_1_MS_1 metaG | ecosystem: Environmental > Aquatic > Non-marine Saline and Alkaline > Hypersaline >...
ATAGTCGAGCTTGTAGAGGCTCTCGAGCTCGTACTTGAAGCCCTTGGCGATGAGGCCGTACTTGCGCGCCGCCTTGAGCACGTTCGATGCCTTGCTGCCGTCGCGCGACACCCCGCACTCGACCCGCAGCTCCTCGAGCGGCACGATCTTGCCGTAGTAGGCGAGGATGATCGCCAATGCCGCGGCCCCGCACTCCACCGCTTCCATCTGCAGCACGGTGGGCACCGGCACCCGCCGGTTCGGCGGCTTCGGCTTGGCGGCCGGCGGCGGGACCGCGGGCACGGTCATGATCAGCCCATCCCCAGAGCTTTCTTGGTCAGCGGGATCACGTACGAGATCGGCCGCCGATGTTCCACGATCACCTGCGCGGTGCAGGGGGTGGAGCTGCTGATCGAAATCGGCGGGCCCTCGGCCGAGGTCCACTCAAAAAGGCTGGGGGTGTCGGCCGCCTTGGGCTTGGCGATCACCTTGAACGGCGTGTCCTTGGCGAACTTCTGCGCCAGCTGGTCGTTGTTGAGGGTGCGGCGGACTTCTTCCGGGGTCACCGGCTGCCGCGAAACCGAAAGGATCTCGCCCTTGATGAAGCCGTACTCCTCGGTCTTGACGTTGGTGGGAGCGATACGCACTTTGGTGGGCTCCCCCTGGTCGTCCAGCGGCCTGACCTTCTTGCCCTCGGCGAAAGGAACGAAGAGCAGGACTTGAAAGGGCTCGTCCGCGGCTTCCAGGTTGAGCAGCCGGGCGCCGGCGGTGACCAGCTCGCCTTCGGCGGCGAGCACCGCCGCCACCCGCCCGGCGTAGGGACTCCTGACGATCGATTCGCCCTCGAAGCGGTCTTCGAGCTGGCCGAGCTTGCGGCGCTCGTCCTCGATGACGTTGCCGCGGTCGTTCAGCCCCATCTCGGCCTGGATGACCTGGGCGTCGATCGAGGCGATCTGGCTCTTGATCGCGAGCACGTCCTGATTGCGCGCCAGGCCTTTCCGGTACAGCCTCTGCTTGTTGCGCCGCTGCTCGTGCAGCGCGCTCAGCTGCGATTGGTAGCTCGCCCGCAGGCTCTCGACCTGGGCGCTTTGGCGCTCGTACTGGCTATCGAGATCGGCGATGCGGTCGCGGGTGGCCGCGATCTCGGCCTCCAGCGCCGGCAGCTCCAGCTCGGCCACGATCTGCCCGGCGACGACGTCGTTGCCCTCTTCCACCTTCAGCTTCTTCAGCGTCCCGGCGGCCGCGGCCTGGACCGTCTGCACGGTCTCGCCACGCAGCAGGATGCCGGTGCCGTCGACCTTGACCGACAGCTGGCCGAGAATGCTCCAGACCACCACCGCCAGGATGATGACCCCGAGGGTGGCGAGCGCCAACCAACCGGCCGGCGAGGTGACCCGCATTGCGGTGTCGAGCTGCTCGGGCGAGGCGAGACGCTCGATCGATGCCTTGCGTAACAGGTGCTGGGGACCGACCATCGTCGCAATTTCCCTTGGTGCGTCACGGCGCCGCCGGCGCAGTGGCAAGTGCGAGCCGTGCCCGGATGGGGTCGTACGCCTCGGCCTCCTCCGCCGCCAGCAGCCGGCCGGACTCGAAGCGCAGCTGCGCCTCCAGATCGGCGATCTCGCTCTTGAGCCCCACCACGGCGAGCCGCGCGTCGGTCAGCTGCTCCTCGGTCAGCAGGGTGTCGATCAGGGTCAGCTCCCCGGCGCGGTAGAGCTCGAGGCTGGACTCCAGCGTCTTCTCCAGGTTGGCAAGCGTCTCCCGGAGCTCTTGAAGCTCGGCCCGCGCCCGCTGGTGGGAGGCGGCGAGCTCCCGGATTCGCAGGCGGATCAGGCGCCGGAGGTCGGCGGCGACGATCTCGCTGCGGGCCAGCGATGCCTCGGCCTGCACCAGCCGCCCGCGAGCGGTGTTGTTGCCGATCGGGAAACCCCAGCGCAGCTTGATCCCATAGCTCGGGCCGGCGACCTCGCCGGTCAGGGCGCGGTAGTACCCCTCGAAGTCGTAGATCCGGTCGCTGTAGGACTCGTAGAGACCGTTGAAGGAGAGGCTGAACGACAGGTCGAGCTGGTGGCGGCGATTGACCTCGGCCGCCCGCGTCAGGATGGTGCCCGCCCGCACCGTCTCCCGGGCCGCAGCCAGGTCGCGGCGCTGCGCGTAGGCCTCGCGGACCAGGTCCTCGGGATCGAAATCGGCCGCGCCGTCGCCGTCCGGGAGCGCGTCGGCGGCGAGCGGCGCCTGGTCGAGGTGGCTGGCGCCAACGCCCATCGCTTCGACCAGCGCCAGGCGCGCCGTCACCAGATCCCGGCGCGCGCCGGCAACCTCGCCGTCGACCGCGGCCACCTGGGCCCGGGTGCGCTCGAGGTCGGCGGCGACCAGCTCGTCGGCCTCGACCAGCTCGCGGGTGTTGTCCAGGATCTCCTCCTGGGTGGCGGCCGAGCGCTCGTAAAGCCGCAGCCGCTCCTGGGCCGCGGCCAGCTGCCAGTAGGCGCCGACGGTGGCCAGCGCCCTCTCGGCGGCGGTGTGGGCGTAAAGCGCTTCGGCCGCCTGCAAGCTCGCCTCGGCGGCGCGCTCCGGCGCCGCCGCCGCGACCCTGCCGCGTCCCTTGCCCAGCGGCACGTCGAGGGTCATGCCCAGCGCCGAGGTGAAGGCGTTGGGGAACAGGCTGTCGCCAAAGAGCGGATGAAGCGGCTTGCCGGCATAGTTGTCCTCGGTACCGTTGAACGACAGGCTGGAGGTCAGGGCGGCGCCGTTGCGGAAGCGGAACTGGTAGCCAACCACCAGGTCGAGCTCCAGGAACTGCTCCTCGTCCGGCATCGGTCCCAGACGCTCGCGCCCGATCCGCAGCGCGCTCGCCGCCAGCCGCAGCTGGCGCGCCAGGATGCGCATCAGATCGGAAAAGTACTCGAGGTAGTCCTGTTGGAGATCGTCGATCACCGGATCCAGGGCCTTAAGGGAGCGCAGGATCGCGGTCAGCTGGGCCCCGGAGTACGCCGCGCCCGGGAAGATCAGGCCGCCGAAATTGCCGTCGGAATTGAGGCAGACGATGATCCGGGTATCGTCGGGGGTGTAGAGCACCACCTCGGTCTGGCCGAGCTGGCATTCGTCGAGCAGCAGGCTGCCCGCGGTCGGCAGCCGGCTCATGATCGAGTCCGCGGCGCGGTCGAGGGCCACCGAGGCGATCTCGAAGCGCAGGCGGCGGTTGCGTTCCGACTGCCACCGGTTGCCGTAGAGCTCCTGGCGGTCGAAGGCGAAGTGGCCGTCGAGCATCTGGGTCATGTCGAAGGTCCCGGAAGCCTCGCGCAGCGCCGCCCGCCGCTCGGCGACCACCTCGCGGGCCTGGCGGATGGCGGGGTCGTGGCGCAGGGTGCGCGCCACCGCTTCGGTGAGGGTGATCGCCGGCTCCGGCGCCGCGGCGGCTTGATGGGCGCCGGCCGCCAGAGCGGCTGAGATCACGAGAGCCACGAGCTGGAGAGTCGGTCGCATCGCTCACCTCCTCACGAGCCCGGCTGCTCGCCGGGGAGCGCGGTGAGCATCGCCAGGGTGACCTGGCTGCCCTCGGCGTCCTCGGCGACGATGGTCCCGGTCTCGAAACGCAGCTCCGCGAGCAGCATCGCCACCTCTTGGCGCGCCGACAGCAGCGTCAGCTGCGCGCCGGTCCGCTGTTGCTCGGTCAGGATCGTATCGACCAGGGTCGAATCCCGCTCGCGGAACTTTTCCATCTCCGCCTCGATCGTCTTCTCGAAGTGCTGCGCCGCTTCCTCGGCGCGCTCCAGCCGGCCGCGGGCCTCGACGAGCGAGCCCAGGGCCCGGAGAACGCCGATGCGCACGTTGCGCTCGAGGTCGGCGGCACTGATCTGCTGCTGCCGGAGCTGAGCCTCGCGCTGCTCCATCTGCCCCCGCCGGACGTTGTTGGCGAGCGGCTTCTCGTACATCAGATCGAGGCTGAAGCTCGGTGCCACCCAGCGATCGACCGCCTCCGAGACGCTCGACTCACCGAGCGCCGTGGCCCACATCCCGGCGCCCAGGTCGAGCCGTGAGCGGAGCTCGATCCGGGCCGCCCGGGCGAGGATCCTGCCGGAATCCACCAGCGCCCGCGCCGCCGCCAGGTCGCGGCGTGCGCCAACCGCGGCCGCGGCGAGCTCGGCGCTCGCCAGCCCGGCGATCGCCTCCGCGGCCGGCGGCGCCGGAAACGGACCGGTGGCCAGCGGCGCGTTGGTGTCGTCGGCGACGTTGATCCCCATGGTCTGCGCCAGCACCAGGCGCGCGGTCAAGAGATCACGCGCCCCGGCCTGGGCCTGGGCGCGCGCGTTGGCCTCGCTGGCCAGCACCCGGGAGAGCTCGGCGCGCGGGATCTCGTCGGCATCGATCAGCTCGCGCGCGATCTCGACCAGCTGCGTTTGCAGCTTGACCGACTGCTCGAGGATCTCGAGCCGTTGCTGGGCGGCGAGCAGGTTCCAGTAGACGGCGACGGTGCTGAGGATGCGCTCCGCAGCCGCGTGCTCGAGCACCAGGGCGCTCGCCCCGAGGTCGACCTCCGCCGCCGTCTCCGCGGCCGCCGCCGCCTCCGTGCCGCGGCCGCGCAGCAGCGGTACGTTGACCTGGAAGCCCACCTTGAAGGTGTAGAGGGCTTCGACGTTCTTGCCGCCGAAATCGATGAAACGGCGCTGCGGGATGCCGTACTCGTCGATGATCTGGTTGCCGGCGGCGTCGAGGCGCGGCTGGTAGTAACCGTCGCGCTTGCCGATGTACTGGGTGTCCTCGTAGCTGCCGTCGAAAAAGGGCGAGAAACCGATGCCGTTGCGGAACAGCTTGTCGAGCCCGAGCCGCAGGTAGCCGTCGTCGAACTCCTCGAGCTCCGGCGTCTCGCCGAGGCGCCGGAGGTCCTCGTCGGCCTCGTGGCAGCTCTGAAGCGCCGCCGCGTGGACCTCGCCGGCGGCTGCGAGCTCGACGTCGATAATGTCGATCCGGGTCTGTCTCAGCTCGTCGATCCGGACCGGATCGTCGGCGCTGGCGATCAGCTGCTCGATCACCTGGAGCTGGGCGTCGAGCGCGGGGTCGGCGCTGATTCGGACGCCCCCGTCGACGCGACGCGCCGCCCGCAGCTCCCAGATCTTCTGATTCTCGCGGTCCGCGCGCTCGCACGAGGTGTCGCGGATCCTCGCCAGATCGGTGCGCCGCTCTTCCTCGCGGTCGAAGACGCTGCGCCGCAGCTCCTGCTCGTGGTGCTGGTAGGAAAGCTCGCCGGTGAGGTTCCAGTCGAAGGCACCGCGGATCTCCTGGAGCAGACCTTCCTGGAAGCGCACGTCTTCCTCCTGCAGCAGGAGGTTGGGATCGTGCTCGAGGGTGAGCCGAACCGCCTCGAGGAGCTCGATCTTGCCGTCCTCGAAACGGATCGTCGGCGGAGTGTAGGGTCCGGTGGCGGGCTCGTTGGTTGGCGTCTCGGCGCCGCCTACGCCGGGCAGGCAGGCCAGAACCAGAACCACCATCGCCAGTCGCCGCGATGGGACAAATCTCATTTCAATACCTCCTCTCCGGTCCCTTGCGTCCCACTGCCTCGGAGCCCGAGGTCACCGACGCAGCGATCGGCATGGCTTCCGGCTTGTTTTCCCAACGATAAACAACCCGGGTTCGGGCGTCAAGCTCCGGTGGGACGGAGTCGGAGGCGGGTACCGCGGGTCTCGCCCACGAAACAGGCGAAGGGGACGATCCAGCGGCGGATCAGCCCCACCATGCCGGGGTAGGAAAACGGGGTCACGAAGGTGCAGAGCCGGCACGGGGTCGGCTGCAGCCGTTCCAGAACCGCGTGGTAGAGCGGCAGGATCCGTCCCCGCCGGCTCAGGTCCTTGCGCATGAAGCTGCAGGTGAAGCGCACCACCTCTTCCGAGACCCGGTGGTTGATCACCCAGCCCACGACCCGGCCCCGATAGCGGGCTCCGACGCTCGAAGGGTCGAAGCCGAAGCGATCGAAGCGCCAGGGCTCGAGCGCCGGCTCGATCCACCGACGGCGGTCATTGGAGCGTTTCATCTCCCGGTGCTCCGCCGGCTGGAGCTCGGACCAGGGAAAGATTTCCAAATCGCGCGCGAGCACCCGCCGGCGCTTCTCGGCGAACAGCGGGGCCGCCATCGCCGCCTCCGGGGTGAAGCGGACCGAAAGCGTGCGCGGCTCCGGCGGCGACCAGCCGCGGCGGACGAAGATCCGCTCCAGGTAGGCGATCTCGGGTTTTTCGTCCATCTCCCTGGGTCCCAAACGCTGTCCCGGAGCGGGCTCACTGGCGAGCGAACGTCCACGTTCGCCGAACGGGGGTTTCCCCGCGGTGTAGACGGCGACGATCTCCGCGAATCGGCCGGCGCGGAGCAGGTTCTCGACCTCGGCCACCAGCGCCGAGGCGATCCCCTGGCCGCGCACCGCCGGCCGCACGTAGACCGACAGCACCTCGGCTTTCTCACCTTCGACCGGCAGCTCGGCAAGCAAAAGCCCCACCGGCTCGCCGCCGCGCCAGGCCGCGAGCGCCAGCGGATCGATCTGCCGGCGGTCCCCCTGCTCCGGGTGACGGGAAGTACGCTCCAGCGCCAGCAGCCGGCGATAGGCCGGGAAAGTCATCCCCGCAAATTCGCCGGGGACCGGAGCTTCGAGGCGGCGAATCCCGATCTTGTTCTCGTTCATGCCAGACCCTCCACCCGGCAACGGCATTCGCTCGGCAGCTCGAGCGCCAGCACGTCCGGCAACTCCGCGGCGCCGGCGAGCCGGAGCAGATGGTAGCCGATCCCGTCGAGCCCTTTGAGGAAACCGGGATCGGGCTCCCGGTTCTCAACCGGATCGGAACGTAGCCGAAAGCCGCCCTCGGCCGACGCCCGCTCCAGGGTCAGCGCCGCCAGCCGCCGGGCCTCCGCCAGCCGCTCGTCGCTGCCCAGCCGCTGGCCGGCGCTGAGCAGCACGGCGCTGCGCCCGAGGGTGCCGCAGCACAGGTGGTCGAGCCGCGCCGGCGGGGCCGCGGCCGTGGTCCCGAGGGCGGCCGCGAGCTCGGCCTCGAGCACGGCGTCGGCGAAGATCGCGGGCAGCAGCAGGCGCGACAGGGCGATCCCCGGGGCCCCGTGACACCAGGCGGTCATCCAGCTGCGCAGCGGCGGCCCGGAGCCGGCATCCGGCGCCAGCACCGGCCAGTTTCCGCGTTTCGGGTCGAAGAGGGTACGCTCGTAGCCCAGCGCGGCGGCCGCCGCTATCCGATACCGGTCCTCGGCGCTCGCCTCGGCCAGGGCCGCCAGGGCGCGCGCGATCCCGGCCGCCCCATGCGCCCAGCCGGCCAGCGCCACGCCGCCGGCGTTGCGCCAGGCGGCGCCGGCGGAGCTGACCAGCTCTTGGTGCGCCAGCAGGTGCTCGCCACAGACGCCGGCACGCGCCACCAGCGCCTCCTCGCCGGTGGTTTCGGCGAGCGCCAGGAGACCGAGAATCGCCCCTCCGGCCCCTCCCTCGAGGTCGAAGCTGCGGTCCGCCCGCACGCGTTCGCCGTCGATCCAGAGCGCCGCCTCACGGGCGCGGGCGACGAGCTCTTCCGCCTCCAGCAGACGGCCGAGCCAGCTCAGGCCGTAGACCACCCCGCCGAGGCCGGAGAAGCCGCCGATCCCGGCCTCCTCCGGCGGCCGGCGCAACGGCTCCACCAGCGCCGCCGCGGCCTCGCCGTAGCGCGCCTCGCCCCGGCAATGAGCGAGCGCGGCAAAAAATAGCGCGATGCCGAGCCGGCCGCCGCCGAGATTCCACGCCGCCTCGGGGAGCGGCGCCTTCGACAACCGGGTGAGCAGCTCCTCGCCGAGGGCCGGGGCCAGGGTGCGGCAGCGGCTTGCGAGCTCCTGCGGCGCGCGCGCCGGCGCCAGGAACGCCAGTCGCTGCGGCGGTTCGAGGGCGCGGCCGAGCAGCGCCAACTGGTGGGCCAGATCGGTCTCGTCGAGCCCGGCAAGGCGGGTGCGTACCGCCGCCAGCCCCGACTCGACGAAGTACCCCGTCACCTCCTCGCCGGCGGCCGGGCGCAGCACCGTCCCGGTGGCCGGCACGGTGAAATAGGGCACGTCGCGCGCCGCGAGGGCGGCGCGCTCGTCGCCGGCCAGCGGCCAGAGTACCGGTTCCGCCTCCTGGTCGGCGAAGATCGCGAGCAGGGCCTCGCAGACCAGGCTGCCACTGAGCCCGGAGCGCTGATGGCGCGGCAGTGCCATCAGCGCCAGCGCCGTCCAATAGTCCTGGCTGCGCCGGAACAGCACCCGCACGTTGGTCCCGCGAAAGAAGCGCAGGGGGCCGCCGGCGGCGACGAGGGCCTGGCGTTCGGCGATCAGGAACCGGTAGGCGCGTGCGAAGCCGTCGGCGATCTGGTCGCGAAATTCCTCCGGGGGGGCCGGGGCGTCGCCGACCCGGAGGGCGTTTTGCCGCGGCTCGCTCCAGAGCTCGCCGGGCTCGACCGTGATCTCGTCGCGATGGAGGTTGCGCCACCGGCGGCGGGAGCGCGAGCTGCGGCGCCGCGGCTCGCTGCGCAGGCCCCCGAGCTCACGGTCCCCGCCCCCGGGGCCCCGCTCGGTCAGCGTCAGCAGACCGGAGTCCAGGCAGGAGTCCCGCTGCCGGGCGGCCGCCTGCGGTCCCGCGTCGGTGCTGATCCGGGCCCGCACCGGCTGCAGGAACATCTCCGCATCGACGATCACCGGCCCTTCCCGGGTCGCCACCAGGTTTTCGGCGTGGAGATCCCGGGCCCGCAGCACGTAGGCGAAGGCGGCCAGGGCACCGGCCCGCCGGTAGTACTCCCCGGCCTGCTCGCGGCTCTCCAGCCGTTCCTGCACCACCAGCTCCTCCCAGCCGTAGCCCTCGCCGCGCAGCACCCGCGGCGCCCGCAGAGGCAGCTCGAACCCGTGCTCGGCACACCCGTCGAACCACCGCCCCAGCGCCAGCTCGAGGTCGACGCTGCGGGGCTTGTAGACCAGCCGCAAGCCGGAGTCGAGCTCCAACACCAGAACCTGGCGGCCGCCACGGTGGCGGTCGGAGATCCCGGCCACCACCGAGCGCACCGCTCCCGGCGGCCGGCCGGCGCCGAAGGCCGCGGCAATTCTCGGGCGGTCGGCGGCCAGGCGCCGGGCGAGCTCGATCACTCGCTCGCGCCATTGGCGCACGCTCTCGGCGGTTTGCCGCGCGAGCACCGGAAAAGGCTGGTAGAGCCGCGTCAAAGGGTCGCCGAGGCAATCGCGGACGAAATCCCGATAGCACCCGCGGCCGCCGGCGGTGCGGCGGCGGGCGTCGTAGAGCTCATAGGCCGCCAGCTCGGAAAGGGTGGCGATCTCGGCCAGCAGGTGGGACTCGAGCTCCGCCAGCGCCGGCGGCGAGAGCTCGGCACAGACCGCCTCGTGCGCGGCCACCCGCGCCGCAGCGGCGGCTACCCAGGGAATCCAGAGCTCGAGGAAGGGGGTATCTTCCCTCCGCGCCCGGAAGCGGTCGAGGAGCGCGCTTTTGACGCCGTCGAGCTCGGCTGCGAACGCCTGCGCGCCATCGACGTAGCGCTCCAGCTCCGCCGTCCACGGCGCCGCCGCGGGAGCGGGCAGAGCCGCCGCCGGCAGGAACGCGGCGGCCGCCTGCTCCGGCTCCCAGCCGTCCCACGCCAGGCGCCGGCACAGGGCCTCGAAGCTGCCGCGCGCGAAAACCTTGCTCCACGGGGCGAGAAGCTTCCGCAGGCGCTTTTCCCGCTGGTTTCCCCCGCGGGCCGCCGGCAGCTCGACTGCTCCGCCCGCAAGCCGCGCGAGCCGTTCCGAAAGCGTTTCGGAGCGCTGGGTCAGATCGGTCAGGAGAGCGGACGGCGTCACCGGTGGTTTTTCACTGGCCGCAGTTGGACGCAAACGTTGACTGGGACCGGCTTTTGGGCCGTTGTCCGAGCTTGGTCCATCGAACGGTGGAATTCCTCGCTCCCGATCACGCCGTCCTTCGGACATCGATCAGAAGAGGCTGGCGTTGATCTCGACGACGGTGCTCAGGGTAGCATCTTCGCAATTCGCTTCCTTGTCCAGGAAACCGCCGGCAAGCGTCTCGAGGTCGGCATCATCCAGCTCCGCACCCTCCTCGACCACGTGCGGGACCACGACGTAGATGGTGTCGGCCGTCTCCTGAACCGCTTTCACCTGAATGCCTTCGGGCAGCTTCATCTGGAACTGCTCCGCAACCACTTCCTTCGGGTCCTTGAGCAACGCTTCACGGTAGCCCGGGTTGTTCATCGAGAACTTGGCCAACAGATCCTGCATTTCGCCTCGGCTCATCTTCATGGCTTTGACTCCTTTTAGGGTCGCCCTCCCGGTCCATCTCGGGGGACGCTAAGTGATGAGTACTTTCGTGCTGGCGAAGCAATCTCTGTGCCAACTCGGAAAAGAAAGGCTGCACGCCGGCTTACGGCGATGAGCGCGGGGTGCCGGGGGGGCGATCTGGAGATCCGGCTCCAACTCCTGGAGCGAGAGCTCCAACTGCCGCCCTACACCGTTGCCGGACCACGGAATCGGTCGCACCTGGGTTCGCCGATCGTGCTATAATAATTTCATGACACGTCCGAAGATCCTGGTTCTCCGCATTCCCAAACACCGTGCGAAACCACGGATCGGCCGACTGACCCTGCCCCGGCCCAAGCCGCCGCCCCGTAGCGCTTCCCCGCCATCAGCCCCCGGGAGGCAACGTGGCCGTTAGGGTTCAGCTCCGGCTGACCGGTCCGGAGGGGTCGGAGCTCCTGTGCAACTCCGTGCTCAACGGAGGCTTCGAGGTGCCGGAGCCGTACCTGCTGCTGCCGGCAGCTTGTGCCGAGCGGTTGCTGGGAGATTACCGTGCCTCCGCTCGGAATCAGGAGATGGAGGCGGCCGGGGGTGAGGTCACCTTCCTGATGGCGGAGCAGGCGATCACCGGCCGTGTCCATACGATCGATCGTGAGGGTCGTCAAGTGAGCTTCCGGGTCCTGGTCTCGGCCGGTGACGCCGAGGTGCTCGTCAGCGACACCGGAATCGACGC
>Ga0180431_10009484_pt1 | contig 10986 bp, 6 predicted proteins | sample SS_ome_11_FD_132459 | JGI IMG/M metagenome (GOLD analysis project Ga0180431, IMG submission 132459) | Hypersaline lake sediment archaeal communities from the Salton Sea, California, USA - SS_1_MS_1 metaG | ecosystem: Environmental > Aquatic > Non-marine Saline and Alkaline > Hypersaline >...
CTGCGGGGTGATCGCCTCCACATCCTGGGTGGTCATCCGCTCGCGCACGACGCGCTCCATGCGGCTCAGCCCGACCCGGATCTGGTTTTGGATCAGCTCGCCCACCGTACGCAGCCGGCGGTTACCGAAGTGGTCGATGTCATCGACCTCGACGGGCACCTCGACGCCCCCGGGAGCCGTCATGGTCTCGGCAACGCCGGTCTCGGCGGCGTGATGCAGCCGGACCAGGTACTCGATGGTGGCGACGATGTCCTGTTCGGTCAGCGTCGAGTTGGTGATCGGCTCGCCGGGATTGAGACCCAGTTTCTTGTTGACCTTATAGCGGCCGACCCGGGCCAGGTCGTAGCGCTTCTCCTTGAAGAACAGGTTCTCCAGCAGGGTCTGCGCGGATTCCTTGGTGGGCGGCTCGCCCGGACGCAGTTTGCGGTAGATGTCCAGCAGCGCCTCGTCGGTCCCCGCGTTCTGGTCCTTCTCCAGGGTCGCCATCATGATCTCGGAGAACCCGAACCGCTCCCGGATCTGCTCGCTGGTCCAGCCCAGCGCCTTGAGCAGTGTGGTCACCGGCTGACGGCGCTTGCGATCGATGCGCACCCCGACGGAGTCGCGCTTGTCGACGTCGAATTCCAGCCAGGCGCCGCGGCCGGGAATCACCTTGGCGCTGTGCAACGTCTTCTCGGTGGATTTGTCGATGGAGGCGTCGAAGTAGACACCGGGCGAGCGGACCAGCTGGCTGACCACCACGCGCTCGGTGCCGTTGATGATGAAGGTGCCCTTGTCGGTCATCATCGGGAAGTCGCCCATGAAGACCGTCTGGCTCTTGATCTCGCCGCTTTCGGCGTTCATGAACTCCGCGGTGACGAACAGCGGCGCGGCGTAGGTGACGTCTTTGTCCTTGCACTCCTCGATGGAGGCCTTGACCTCGTCGAAGCGCGGGTCGGAGAAGGTGAGCGACAGGTTCCCGGAGAAGTCCTCGATCGGGGACAGCTCCTCGAGAACCTCCTCGAGGCCGCCCTTGGGACCGACCTCTCCGCGTGCCTCCGCGGCGGCCTTCCAGCGCGGCGACCCGATCAGCCAGTCGAAGGACTCGGTCTGAACGTCGAGCAGACCCGGAACCTCCAGCGGCTCGCGCAGCTTGGCGAACGAGACCCGCCGCGGTGCGCCGGGAACGGAGTTGGTGATCGAGTTGCTCTGGCTAGAGACTGCCAAGATGCATCCTTCCAGCACTTATGCGGGACGGGGTCCGGACGTGGGCCCTGCACCGCTGTTCTGCGTCGGTTCGGCTGGCGTACACCTGTCCGGTACGCACGACACGAACAGCGTCTTCTGAGCTCTGCACGGCTCAGAACGGACGACGGTGTCTTGGTGCGGATCAAGGATGGGCAGGGGGCAGCCAGCGCAACGTCCAACGATAGCGCAGATTGACCGCACGTTCAAATAGGGCGTTCCCGGGTTGGCGCTGGCTGGCGCCCAACTGCTCCGCCGGGTCACGCGTGTTGGAAAACAGCGTGAACCGTCAGCGTCGTTCCGTCAAGCGTTTCCGCCGGTTTTGGTGCGAAAAGTCCCTCAGCGGGCCCTCCGCGGCAGCCCTCAGACCGTGACGGCGGTGGGCAGTTCGGCAGGCCCCGGCAGCTGTACGCCCGCGGCGGGGTCGGTCGCCGGGAACTGGCTGGTCCGCAAGATCGGGCCCCGGATGCCCAGGAGTTGCGCGCGGTCCAGCAGGGCGTCATAGGCGGCCGCGTCGATGATCTTGTCGCGGGTCAGGATGTAGCCGCTGAAAAGGTTCGGGTCGCTGACGATCGCCCACGAGTAGTCCGGCGCGTAGTCGAGGATCCAGTAGTTGCCCGGCTCGCTGTCGCTCGGCTCTCCGAAGAAGAAGCCGACGTTGAGCCGGGTGTTGAAGGCGTTCACCGGCACCGCCGAGCCGGTGATGGACGACTGCGGGCCGTTGTTGAAGAAGTAGTTGCCGGAGTTCTCCACCTTGACCGAGCCGTCCGGGTTGAGGCTGTAGGTCGCGGTGGTGTTGACCAGCCCGATGGAGAAGAACTGCGGGACGCTGCCCTGCTCGTACCAGGTGCCCAGGTAGGTCTGGTCCGGCGGCAGTGCGGCGTCGATCACCACCGGCGGCGGCGCCGGCAGCGTGGCGGCGGTGGCCTGCCCCATCGCGATGAACTGATTACCTCCCGAATAGTCCTGCGGCCCTTCGCCGTTGGGCCCGTACACGCCGTACAGCGGCGCGGCCGGGTTGGTCCGGTAGGTGGTGTTCCCGGCGTAGATGTCGTTGACCCAGCCGGTGGCCAGGGTGCGCACCGCGGCCTTGCCGCCCGGCGGGGACGGCTTGACGATGATGTCGCTGAGGATCTCGGCCAGGTCGGCGAACAGGTTGTCGCCTTCGATGACGTCGGTGTGGCTGCCGTTGATGATCTGCAGGCCGTTGAACCGGTCCGGGTAGGTGGCGACCATCAGTTCGGTGGCCACATCCCAGGCGTTCCACTGCTGCGGGGGTGCGGCGATCTGGTAGTCCGGGATCTGGGTGGCGTCCAGCGCGGCCAACGAGTCGGTGAACAGCGGTGCGCGCGAGACGCCGTCGAACATCACCACCCCGAGCAGGTCGTCGACCGCCGCGGTCTCGGTGACCAGGGCGCCGACCCCGGTGGCGAAGTTCCCGCCCGCGGAGTGTCCGGTGAGCACGAAGGTCTCCGGCAGGGTGCCCTGGAAGATGCCGGTGAGCCGGGCGCTGTTGTTCAGCTGTTCGCGGCCGTCGAGGAACATCGACGCCGCTCCCTCGCGGATCAGCGGGGAACTGAGGTAGCAGCCCGGGCAGAACGGGGTGTCGAACCAGAAGATGTTGGGCGCCACCACGATGCTGTTCGTCTCCTGGGCCAGCGCCTGGGCCATGTCGGAATACCAGTCGTTGAAGCCCAGGAACCCGTGCTGGAGCCAGATGACGCCGTTGGCCTCGATGGTGCCGTCGGCCTGGGTCGGGAAGTACCAGTTGGCCGGGGCGGCGTAGAAGTTGTCGTCCCCGCACGGGATCTCCAGGACCGCCGAGCCTGACCGGACCCCGCTGACGCCGTTGCCGACCCGGGTGACCGGGGTGGCCGGGTTCAGTCCGTTGTCGCCGGTGTTGACCTGGGTGGGCAGCTGGAAGCCGATCAGCCCGCCGATCGCGTCGATCACCGAGTACACAACGCTGTCGATCAGCCCCATCTGGTTGGCCACCACGCTGGGCAGGCCGTAGGCGAAAGTCGGCCCCATCGCGATCTGCTGGTTGGACGCCGCGTACAGGCCGTACTGCGGGGCCTCGGGGGTTGCGCCGGCATACATGTCGTTGATCCAGCCCGAGCTCAGGGTGTACACCCCGGCGGTGTTGCCGGCCGGCACCCGCTGGGTCACCAGCTGGAGCACGAGGTCGAACAGCGGGTTGACCCCCAGCATGGAGTCGACGTGCGAACCGTCCTGCATGACCACGCCGACGAACTCCCCGCTGCGGGCGGCCGACAGGACGTTGGTGGTGGCGCCGAAGGCGTTCCAGGACTGGGCGGGGGCGGCGATCTGGTAGATCGGCTTGTCGGCGGCGGCCAGCAGCGCCACCTCCTCGGCGAAGCCGCCGCCGAACGCGCCGTTGGAGACCCCGTCGAACATGACCACTCCGACCAGGTTGGCGTCCTGCTCGGTGCTGCCCTCGCCGATGTAGTCGGCGGCCACCGCCGAGGCGAACCCACCGCCGGCGGAGTGCCCGGTCAGCACGAACCTGCCCTTGAGTTCCTCGACGTCACCGGTGTAACCGGCGGCCAGCGCGCTGTCGATCAGGGTGGTGCGGTTGGGGTCCAGGAATGCCGCGGCGGCAGCCTGCTGGGTGGTGTCACAGATCAGGCAACCCCCGGAGAGGGTGAACGGGATCGACGACAGCGTCGGCGCCACCACGATGCTGTTGGTCCGCTGGGCGAGGTCGGTGGCCAGCGCGGAGTAGAAGGTGTTGGAGGCCCCGAAGCCGTGCTGCAGCCAGATGACGCCCTGGGCGTCGATGGTGCCGTCGGCCTGGGTCGGGAAGTACCAGTCGGCGGCGACGGTGTCGCCGAAAAAAGCACCCGGGATGGCCAGCCGGGAGTGGCCGGTCTGGACCCCGGTGACGCCGTTGGGATCGTTGGGCAGCAGCGGGTCGGCCAAAGCGGCCGCGGCCGCGGTGACGGCCGCGGTGACGGTCTCGGCCACCGTTTCGGGGTCGGCCACCGCAGCACCTTCGGCGGTCGGGTCCGGGGGTGCGCCGGCGGCCACGGCCGCGGTGCCGGTGACGGCGGTGGCCGCCGCGCCGGCACGCTGCCCCGTGAAGGCCGCCAGCGCCGGGGCGCCGATGACCGCCCCGCCACCCGGGCCCCAGCCCAGCGCGGCGATCGCGGTGTCCAGCAGGGCGGTGACCGGAGCCGCCGCAGGGTCTGCCGCTGGGTCTGCCGCAGCGGCGACCGGTGCCGACGCGGCGCCCGAGATCCGGGCGACGCTCTGGATCAGGCGGCCGCGCACGGTGGTGACCACCTCGGGCGTCGGCACGGTGGCGGTGTGGAGTGCCACCGCCGGCTCCGGGGCCGGGGCCGGAACGGGCTCGACGGGGAGCGCGGAAGAGGGTGCCGCGACGGCGGCCGCGGGAGCGGTGTCCGAGGAGGGGCGGGCGCGGTCGATGCTGACGGCCGCCCGGGATTGCCGGGCCCGGGCCGGCGGCCCGGTGGGGGCGGCGGATGCCGGGGCTGCGGTCTCGGGGCCGTCTTTCCGGGGGTCCGCCTCGGCTGTGGTGGCGTTCTGCGCCGCGGGGCGGGTGCGCGCGGCTCCCCGGTGCGACGGGGAGGCGGCGGACGATGACTGCGCGGCCGGACCGGCCTCAGCGCCATCGGCGTCGGTGGTGTCGGCGTGCGCGGCCGCGGTGCCTGACAGCAGCGCACCACCCATACCCAGAACCACCGCGCCGGTCCCCAGCAATACCCGTCGTTCCGCCATGTGAACTCCTCAGCTTTCCCTCAGGGCAAACCTATCCGACGTTTACCCGCGGGCATAGCAGACCGAAGAAAGCGGACGACCGCGTCACGAATTGGTCAGGGCGGAACGCCCAAGCGGAGTTGAGAGCGCACGAAGCGCTGTGACGTGAGTGAAGCGCCGGAGGGGCTGCCCGGGAGGCTCAGTCGCCGTAGTCGGGCGCGGGGTCTCCGGCCACCGAGCTCATGGACTGGCTGCTCTCGAGATCTTCGAGGATGGCCTCCTGGGCCTTCGGCGGGAGGGTGGGCAGGAGCTCCCGGACCCGCGCCTGCCGCCGGGCGACGCCCTTGCGCTCCGGCATGCCCGGGGTCGCCTTGATCTGCGGCGGCACCCCCTCGATCTCCTCCACCCCGCCGTCGCTGTGGCCGGCTTCCAGCATGGCCTGCTCGGCGGCGGCGGTGGCCTGGTCCTTCTCCTCGGACATGCCGATCGGCCCGATCCGCCGGCCGTTGAGGAACTGTTTGACCGCCGGCTCGTCGCTGGTCAGCAGCACCTCGCGCGGGCCGAACATGACCAGGTGCTTGCGGTAGAGCATGCCGATGTTGTCGGGCACGGTGCGCACGATGTTGATGTTGTGCGTCACGATCAGGATGGTGGCGTCGATCTGGGCGTTGATGTCGATCAGCAACTGGGACAGATAGGCCGTGCGCACCGGGTCCAGGCCGGAGTCCGGCTCGTCGACCAGGATGATCTCCGGGTCCAGAACCAGTGCGCGGGCCAGGCCGGCACGCTTGCGCATACCGCCGGAGATCTCGCCGGGGAACTTGTGCCCGTCGTTGGGCATACCCACGATGTCGAGCTTCTCCATGACGATCTTGTTGATCTCGCTCTCACTCTTCTTGGTGTGCTCGCGGAGCGGGAAGGCGGTGTTGTCATAGATGTTCATCGAGCCGAACAGCGCGCCGTCCTGGAACAGCACTCCGAACAGCGTCCGGATCTCGTAGAGCTCCTTGGCCGAGCACTGGATGATGTCGGTGCCGTCGATGACGATCGAGCCCCGCTCCGGTCGCAGCAGGCCGATCAGCGACTTGAGGAACACCGACTTGCCGGTGCCGGAGGGCCCCAGGATGACGCTGAGCTCACCGGACGGGATGGTCATGGAGACGTCTTCCCAGATGACCGAGGATCCGAATGACTTGGACAGCCCATTCACTTCGATCGCGACGCCCATGTGTGTTCCTTCCTGCACCAGGTGATGACCTGTGGATTCCGTCACTGTAGCGCACGCCCACTGAGCGCCGTCGCGATTGCGCCGGGCGGGCCCGGAAACGGGAAATCCCCCGCCGACCCGGTAGGGCGGCGGGGGATTTCCGAACGCGCCGAAGCGCGAGGGACTACTTGACGGTGACCTTGGCGCCGGCGGCCTCCAGCTTGGCCTTGGCCTCCTCGGCGGCCTCCTTCTTGGCCTTCTCCAGGACGGGCTTGGGGGCGCCGTCGACGAGGTCCTTGGCCTCCTTGAGGCCCAGGCCGGAGACGATCTCGCGGACCACCTTGATGACGCCGATCTTCTTGTCGCCGGCGTCCTCGAGGATCACGTCGAACTCGTCCTGCTCCTCGGCGGCCTCGGCGGCACCGCCACCGGCGGCCGGGGCGGCCGCGACGGCGACCGGGGCGGCCGCAGTGACCTCGAAGACCTCCTCGAACTTCTTCACGAACTCGGACAGCTCGAGCAGCGTCATTTCCTTGAACGCCTCGAGCAGATCGTCGGTGCTCATCTTTGCCATGGTGTGTTCCTTCCTTATATGGGTCTGGGGGGTGTGGGTCTGGGGTTAGGCGGCGGTCTCGCCGGACTTCTTCTCCTGCAGGGCAGCGGCCAGTCGGGCCACCTGCGAGGCGGGGGCGACGAACAGGCCGGCGGCCTTGGTCATGTTGCCCTTCATCGCGCCGGCCAGCTTGGCCAGCAGCACCTCACGGGATTCCAGGTCGGCGATGCGGTTGACCTCGTCGACGGACAGCGGCGCGCCGTCCATGTAGCCGCCCTTGATCACCAGGGCCTTGTTGTCCTTGGCGAACTTCTTCAGCGCCTTGGCGGCGTCGACGGCCTCGCCGGTGACGAACGCGATCGCGGTGGGGCCGCTGAACAACTCGTCGAGGCCCTCGACACCGGCCTCCGCGGCAGCCCTCTTGACGAGGGTGTTCTTGGCGACGCTGTAGGTCGCCACCCCACTCAGCGAGCGCCGCAGTTCGGCGAGGTTGGCCACGGTAAGACCGCGGTACTCGGTGACCACGGTGGCCGTGGACCCTTTGAACTGCTCCACGATCTCGGCGACGGCGGTGGCTTTTTCGGCCTTGGCCATGCGGTATCTCCTTCGGTGGTTCGTGTGCACCACCGCCCCGCGGGCCCGCCCGGAAAACACGAGCGCCCCGGCGCAGAGCGGCCGGGGCGCGATCAGAATCCGCCGATCAATCAGCGGTCGAGCCTCGTCCTCCTGCGTGGGCCGCCGGGAACTCCCGGACCTTCAACCAGAAAGGTGACCAACGGTCTTCGGTGGAACGGCGAAAGGTTACCACTCCGCGCGCGAACCGCCCAAAAGGGCGGCGGCGCCGACCAGGCCGGCCTGCCCGCCCAGCGCGGCGGGCAGCACCGCCAGTCCGCGGATGAAGTCCAGCCCGAGGTAATCGGCCAACGCGGCCCGCAGCGGGTCGAACAGCACCGGCCCGGCGCCGGCCACTCCCCCTCCGATGACCACCCGGTCCAGGTCGCACACAGCGGCCACGGAGGCGATCAGCGCGGCGACGGCCCGCGCTCCGCGGTCGAAGGCCCGCGCCGCGACCGGTTCCCCGACGGCCGCGGCGGCAGCCAACTCCTTGGCGTCGTCGCCCTCCCACCCCTGCTCGCGGGCCCAGGAGACCAGCCGCGGCCCGCTGGCGATCGCCTCGGCGCACCCCCGGCCGCCGCACGCGCAGGGCGGCCCGTCGAGCTCGACGACGACGTGCCCGACGTGCCCGGCGTTGCCGGTGCGGCCGTCGTAGGGCTCACCGTCGAGGACCAGCCCGCCGCCGATCCCGGTGGAAACCACCATGCCGAGCAGGAATGACGCCCCTCGGCCCGCTCCGCGCCGGTGCTCGCCCAGCGCCATGCACAGCCCGTCACCGGCGAGCCGCACGGGCACACCGGGCACCGCGCCGGTGACCCGCTCGACCACCGGGAATTCGCGCCAGGCCCCGATGTTCAGCGGGCTGATCGCGCCGGCGGACAGGTCGATGGGCCCGGCTGAGGAGATGCCCACCCCGCGCACCGGACCGCACTCGAGTGCCTCGCCGATGGCGCGAGAGGCCGCCGCCCACACCTGTTCGGCGTCGTCGATGCGAGGGGTGGGCTGCCGGAACTCCCGCAGCAGTACACCGTCGCCGTCCACGAGCCCGGCGGCGATCTTCGTGCCGCCGATGTCGAGTGCGAGGACCGGAGCCGGTTCGCCCATCAGTGCCGGTGGGTGTTGTCGGGCTGGCGGGGGTCGCCGGGATGTTCGTAGCCCGGAGCCAGCCACACCAGCGCCGCGCGCCGCTGCTCCAGCCAGATCCGGAAGGCGCGACGCCGCGCCGCGCCGCGCAGCATCTCCGCTACCGCCGCGTCCGGGTCTTCACTGTCATCGAAGCGACCCGGGTTGCGGCGGCGGTAGTCGGCAACGGCGGCATCGGGGACGTCGACACCCGCGGTCACACCGGCGTAGAGCGCGCGGGCCACCGGGGCGGCGAGCGCGGCGGCGGCGATGCTGCCGATCTCCAGACGGGCGGTCAGATCCGGCAGCACGTCCTCCAGTTCCGGCGCGCCCTGGGCGCCGACACCCGACGACCGGGCCTCGTGAGCGACCACACGTTCGGTGACCACGATCTGGGTCAGCCAGCGCCGCAGCTGGCGACCCTCGCTGGTACCCGGCCGGGGCAGTGCCGCGGTCTGCGGGGAGGCCCGCAGCGCCGCCTCACGGGCGTCGACCTCGGCGATCGGGACCGGCTGCCCGGCCACGGTGGCGGCCACACTCATCGCACCGTCACCGCCACCGCCGGGGTATAGAGCAACCGGCCCGCGCAGCCGATCCGGATCAACGCCCACCACCGGCCCGGGTTGACCCACGGCGGAGGGGTGACGTCGAAGCCCACCTCGACCTGCGATCGGGCCGGCAGTTCCGCCCCGAGAGCCGCCGGCCCCATCCACTCCCAGGTGCCCCACGGGCTGATCAGATGGGCCTCCAGAGCCAGGTCGCCGTGGGCCGCGCTGGCGACGACGGCCGTGAGCCGGGCCCGTTCACCGCGGCCGAGGACGACCTCGGACGGTTTGCCGACCAGATGCACCAGGTCGTCCCCCACCTCACCGACGCTGACCACGCACACGTCCTCGACCTCCTGACTCCAGGCCGGCGGCACCTTCCCGGGCAGCGAGAGCACCGCGCGGACCGGGTACAGACCGGGTTCGGCGTCGCCGGGCACGGTCAGGGTGATCTCGGTTTCGACATGCCCGCGGGGCGCAAGCTCGAACCGGCGCCCGCCCCGGGCCGCGAACATCGCGACTCCGACCTCACCGGCCTGCCAGCCTGCTGGGGCCTCGATCCGCACGTGCGCGTCCAGTTCGGCGTCGCTGCAGTCGCTGGCCACCGTCAGCCGCAACCGGACGGTCTGACCGGGAGCGGCGCTGACCGTCTGGGGGTGCAGGTGGGCGACGGCGGGCAGCCCGCCCAGCGGAGCGGGCCCACGGTTGTGCAGCCAGTATCGGGAATACAGCGGCTGCGCCGTTTCGGCATCGGGGGCGAGCACGGCGGCGTCGAGTACCGGTTCAGCCTGTAGACGGGCCACCACCGTGGCTATCTGGTAGCCGTGCAGGGACAGCGGATCGTCTCCGGCCCGCGGGGCTTCAAGGAGATCGGCAGGGGCGATGTCGGCGATCGCTGCGACGGGGCTGGAAAGTCTCACATCGGCCGGCGAACCCAGGGTCTCGACCAACCGAAGAGTGACCGCGGCGGGGTCGACCTGCTCGATGCTGCCCACCGCGGTGGGATTGCCGCGCGCCTTGAGCGCCCCGACCGCCACCGCACCGGCGGGCTCCACCCGCAGCAGCGCGCCGTCGGCCGGGAGCGGACCACCGGCGGTCCCGGGCACGCAGACCATGGGGTGGTTGAACTCCGCGCCGCGGCGGGGCATCCCGACCTCGCGCCAGTCCCCTTCCCCTGCGATCAACGCGAAGTCGAAGGTGTGGCTCCAGTGCTGCAACTGGAAGTTCGACCCGTCCGGAGCGGTGCGCCTGGGCGGGTCGATCCAGGTCCCGGACGGCCAGCCGGTACAGGACCGCATCAGCGAGGCGTGCAAGGTCCCGTCGGGGTCTACGGCGAAGCCGGGCACCCCACGGTTCACCAGCGCCATGGTGCGCGGCTCGAACTCACCGCAGTCCGCGGGCGCGTCCTGGGTGACGACGACCTCCGCGTCGGCCAGATCCTCGACCAACCCGGCCAGCGCCCGGTCCCCTGCCACGATCAGCACCGGCAGATCGCCCACCCCGCGCAGGTCGGCGTCGGGCCGCCACACATCGGTGAGCGCCACGGCGGCGGGCACGTACACCCGGGCCGAGCCGTGCGCGGCGAGTTGGCGTTCCACCTCCGCGGCGTACACCGGGGAGGCAGCGGCCAGCACGGCGGCGGTGAACGCGTTGTCGGCCGGTCCGCCGATGGCGATGCGGGCGTCGGGCAGATTCGAGTCCACCTCGAGATGGCCGTAGCGGGGCGCGTCGGCGGCGCTGCAGGTGGCGGTGACTCCCGCACGCACCAATGCCACCATCAGTTCGCGCACCCCGGCCAGCCCTGGCGGTGCGACCACCTCCGCCACCGCCACGGCTCGCGTCTGCGAGCCGGTGCGGATCCGCGCGCAGGAAGACAGCCCGAACCAGCCGTGGGCCGGGTTGTCCAGTGTCCAGGGGTGTGCGGCGGTGTCCACCGCCCGGTGCGGGTCGCGGTCGTGCATCAGCCCGAAACCGCGGCC
>Ga0180431_10009487_pt1 | contig 10984 bp, 9 predicted proteins | sample SS_ome_11_FD_132459 | JGI IMG/M metagenome (GOLD analysis project Ga0180431, IMG submission 132459) | Hypersaline lake sediment archaeal communities from the Salton Sea, California, USA - SS_1_MS_1 metaG | ecosystem: Environmental > Aquatic > Non-marine Saline and Alkaline > Hypersaline >...
ACGAAAACAAGATGACAGCTCAACAAAGCAGATGCGAGGTTGTGGTATATTAGGTGTCCTATACGGGGAGGAGGCTGGATGTACAAAAAAAGACTCCTGCCGCGGGTGATTTTGGCGTGTTATCCTACGCTGGCGGAGAACGCAGAGAAAAAGGTCCCAGTGCTGCTGGGTGACAGGCCAAGCGGGGCTTATGAGTGACATTCTCGCATATTTTTTGACGTGGACGACCTATGGCACATGGTTGCCCGGCGACGGGCGCGGATGGGCGAACCGTCATGAGAACAAGTGGTCGGCGGTACGGTCACGCCGTCCGCCGCTGGAAGCTCACGCCAGGAACATGCTCAAGGAGGATCCTATAATAATGGATGTTGCCATGCGCGAAGTGGTGTGTACGGCCATTGAAGGAGCCTGCGTCGGGCTTGATTGGAGGATACACGCATTGGCAGTTTGTTCGAACCATGTACACATAGTTGTTACTGCCAATGACGCAAATCCAGGAAAAGTGCTGGGTGTTTTGAAAGTTGCGGGCACCAGGGCTTTGAATGAATGGGGTAAGGGAGTGACTCGAAGGCGCTGGTGGACTAAGATGGGCAGTAAACGCGTTCTTAATGCGGTGCAAGCGGTGGATGCGGCTGTGCGGTATGTGTGTGATCATAATCTTGCGTCAGGAGGAGAGTCGTCGAGTCCGTGAGTGTTGGTTGTGCGGTGGGATTGACCGTCCCCCAGCGGTGCTGGGGGCTTGTTGGCGTGTGTCGTTGTCCAGTATGTGTGTGATCACAGTCTTGCGTCAGGCGGAGAGTCGTCGAGTCAGTGAGTGTTGGTGGTGGAGCGGGATTGGCCGTCCCCCAGCGGTGCTGGGGGCTTGTTGAGGTGTGTTGTTGTTGGAGGTGTGGGATGGGAAATGAGGTTGAGAATCGCAGGGTGGGGTATGATGTGTCGGTGATACGGCCTATGATGCGGGAGGGGGATGTGGTGTTGGGGGGGGGGGGGATGGAGGCGTTGCGGTTGCGGGGGATAAGGCGGGGGTTGCGGGCGCTGCACACGCTGGAGTTGATGGCGGTGACGATCTATCGGTTTCAGATTACGGCGGAGCGGAGTGAGTTGAATCGGCAGTTGATCGCGGCGATGTGCAATGAGATGGTCCACTATCAGGATTTTCAGGTGAAGCTGTTGGAGTATGGGTTTAGGCCTAGCGTGTGGCGGTGGGCGTACTGGTTGGTGGGGTTTGTGTTCGGGTATGGTTCGCGGCTTTTGGGGCGGGAGCGTATTTTGCGGACGGCGATCTGGGTGGAGGAGAAGGCGGTGAGGCATTATGCGGAGCTTTTGGATCTGGTAGGGTGGGATGACGCTACGCGTGTGGTCGTTGAGAAGGATCAGGCGGACGAAGGGGGGCACGTGAGTCGGTGGCGGGGTCTGCTGGCGGAGTGTCAGGGGTAGAGGAGGGTGAGCAGTTCGGTGGGTTGGTCGGGCTGTGGGGGCGAGGGGGGCGGTGGGTCGTTGGGTGATTCGCGGAGGAAGGTGAGGTCTTCGCCGGCGAATTGGGTGGGCCAGAGTTGTTTTTGGTCGCAGAGGGCGAAGGGGGGTTGGAGCTGGTCTTGGGTGAGGGGTTTGTCGTGCTGGTCGAAGGCGATGATGACGTGGGGTGCGAAGGGGTGTCTGGGGTCGTGTTTGGTGACGACGGCGGTTTGGCCTGAGTTTAGTTTGAGTTTGGCGCCGATGGGGAAGGGTTGGATGAGGCGGGCGAAGACGTTGAGGATGTTGGGGTCGTAGAGGGTTTGGTAGGGGCCTTTGGTCATTTCGTGTAGGGCGCGGGCGGGCGATTTGGCGTTTTTGTATTGTTTGCGGGCGATGGCGGCGGCGTAGGCGTCGGCGACGCGGATGATGCGGGCGAAGATGGTGATGCGGTCGCCGGCGAGTTTTCGGGGGTAGCCTGTGCCGCAGTAGTTTTCGTGGTGGGAGCGGATGACGAGTCGGACCATGGCGTCGACTTTTTGTGGCAGGAGGGCGGCGCCTTTGAGGGGGTGCTGTCGGACGGCGGCGATTTGATCGGGGTCGAGGGGAGCGTTTTTTCGGTAGAGTTTTTCGAGGGGGACCATGCCGACGTCGTGGAGGAGTGCGGCGAGCGCGAGGGGGTTGAGGTTGAGGGCGTTGGAGAGGGACTTGGCGGAGCTGAGTCGTTCGCGTTCCTGTTTGACGTAGTTGCGCAGGGTGTTGCCGATGAGCATGCTGAGGTAGAAGACGTTGGCGGCGTGCTGCTGGAGGTAGTCGTCGCAGGTGGCGGTTTGTTCGAGGAGTGCGGCGTTGACGGGGTTGTCCTGGAGGTATTGGAGCATTTGGTGGATGGTGTCCTGGATGGGGGCGAGGGTCTGGGCGGTGAGGGCGGTGCCGGAGCGGAGGGTGGCGTTGACTTTTTGGGCGGCGTTGGCGACGCTGGCGCGGACCTGGTGTGCGGTGTCGGCGTCGCGGGAGTCGTCCTGGAACTCGACGTTCTGGTCGAGTATGGGGTGGAGGATCTGGAGGAGCAGGTGGGGGAATTTGTCCCGGAGGGAGTCGATGTCGTCCTGGGTGATCTGTCGGCGGTAGGCGAGGAGGATGGCGTTGTCGCTGGTGACATTGGCGGCGAGGGTCATGCCGGGTTGGAGTTGTGTGACGGGCAGGAGTATGGGCATCGGTCGGGCATTCTCCGTGGTTTATCGGACGGTACGGTTCGTGTGGGCGGTCCGTTATTTCTATCGTCGAGCGAGTGGGGGAAGTTGAGGTGGCGAGCAAGTCTGTAGTGAGCGGGCAAGAGAATCGGGCGAGGTGCAGGAGTGTTACGAGTGTTTTTTTGAGCATGACAGGTTGCGGTTGAGCCCGCGTGGGGGTGTCGGGTGTTGGTGTCGTATCTGTTTTTATAGCAATGGTTTAGGTGGTGTGCGGTGGTGTGGTGGTGTGCCATGTCTTTTTGGGGGGCGCTCTGTTGCTTGAGTTCATGGGCTGGCAGGTGCAGATGGGTGAGGGTGGATAGGCTGGTAAAGGTGGCGGGTGGGGTTATACTGCAGGTGGCTTGGCGTTGGCCGTCGGCGCGATGGTGCGGCGGAAGCGGGATCAGGCATTTGGAATAAGGATAGGGCGTAAGGGATGTTGTCGATTATCTGGCACGGACGGTTGCGTGGGGTGCGGGTGGTGCTGGCGTGCGCGGTGGCGGGGCTGTTGTTGATAGGTTTGGTGAGTATAGGGGTGACGACGAGCGGGGCGGGTTTTACGCAGAGGCACCTGGTGTGGATCGGGTTGGGGTTGTTGGTGTTTGTGGGGGTCAACGTGGTGCCTTATCGGACGTGGGGGCGATTTAGCTATCTGTTATATGGGTTGGCGTTGGGGTTGTTGGTGTTTGTGCTGGTGGGCAAGCATCTGGGGCTGCATGGGTTTGTGGAGGTGAAGTATGGTGCGGCGCGGTGGATTAAGTTGATTCCGTACCATGGGTCGTCGCCGACGGTACAGCCGTCGGAGGTGGCGAAGGTGGCGTATATTGCGGCGTTGGCGTGGTACTTGCGTCAGCGTCGTAGCTACCGGACGTTGGGTGGGTTGATCGGGCCTTTTGCGTTGGCGTTGGTGCCGATGGCGTTGATAGTGCTGGAGCCTGATTTGGGGACGACGCTGTTGTTTTTGCCGGTGCTTTTTGCGGTGCTGTTTGCGGCGGGAGCGCGTTTGAAGCATCTTGTGGTGGTGATCGGGTTGGGTGTGGTGTTCATGCCGGTGTTTTATTTCTTTTTGATGGAGGACTATCAGCGGACGCGTGTGCGGGTGTTGTTGCGTCAGGATTCGGATGATGTGGAGTGGCTTCGTGGGCCGGGGTATCAGCTTTACAAGTCGAAGGTGTCGATCGGGTCGGGAGGTTTGATGGGTGAGGGGCTTGGGTTGGACGAGGAGTCCGCGGAGCCGCCGCCATTTTATTACAATGATTTTATATTTGCGATGATTGCGCACCAGTGGGGGTTTGTGGGTGTGGTGGTGCTGGCGTTTTTTTTCGTGCTGTTGTTGTTGAGCGCGATAGAGATCGCGGCGGAGCAGCCTGAGCCTTTTGGGCGTTTGATCGCGGTGGGGGTGGCGGCGTTGCTGGGGGCGCAGGCGTGCGTGAACATGGGGATGACGATGGGGTTGATGCCGGTGACGGGAATGACGTTGCCTTTTGTGAGTTATGGGGGCTCGAGCATGGTGGTGAATTTTCTGGCGTTGGGTTTGTTGTTCAATGTGGCGCGGCACCGTTCTCATCGTTTGACGGTCAGGCCTTTTGAGTTTGGCCGGGGGGGTGAGTGAGCGTCTGTTGCGTGGGGGGGTGTTGGGTGTATCAGCGTATCGAAGGGGTCGATACGTGGCATATTTCGCGGGTGTTGGTTTGCCGGCGGTTTTTTTGGGGGGGCACTGCGCCAAGACTTTGTGTTTTTTACAAGTTAAAGGTCTGTTTGGTCTTGGTGGTGGGGGAGGTCGTTGTGGGCGTCTCGGATGGCGGCGAGGAGAGCTTCGGTGGGGCCGGCCTTGTTGAGGAAGGCGTTGGCGCCGGCTTGTCTCATTTGGGATCCCATTTCGTTGTCTTCGAACATGGACAGGCCGACGATGCGGATGTCGGGCATTTCAGTCTTGATGGCGCGGGTGGCTTCGATGCCGTTCATTTGTGGCATGGCGACATCCATGAGGATGACCTGGGGTTTGATTTGTCTTGCCAATTCGAGGGCTTCGCGGCCGTTGGAGGCTTGTCCGACGACGCGGAGGTCGGGTTCGTTTCGGAGGAGGGCTTCGAGGCCTCTTAAGACGATGCGGTGGTCATCGACGAGGAGGACGCGAATGGCCTGGGGTGTGTGTTTGAGGGGTTCGTTATGGGGCAGGGTGTCGGGTGCGGAGATGTGTCGGGGGTCGTTCTGTTGGTTGAGGTGGGACGTGTTTGTGTCGAGGTCGGCGAGGGTGCCCAAGGGGGCTCTCAGGACGAAGCGGCTGCCTTGGCCGGGGGAGCTGTTGATTTCGAGTTGTCCATTGAGGAACTCTAGTTTTTCCTGGATGCCGAAGAGTCCGAAGCCTTGGGCGCAGCCTCCTTTGCTTTTGAGGTGAGCGGGGTCGAAGCCGTTGCCCTGGTCGCAGACTTCGACGTGGAGTTGTTGGTTTTTCCTTGTGACGTTGACATGGGCGTGGGTGACGCCGGCATGTTGAACGATGTTTCGTAGGAGTTCCTGGATAGCGTTGAAGAGGAGGTTTTTGACGGTTTCGTTGTTCGTGTTGGCCTGGTCCTGGACGTGGAGTTCGACATGGAGTCCATGCTGTTGGAGCATTTTTTTGGTGAGCCAGGTCAAGGCGTCGTGGAGGCCGCCGGCGTAGATGACGGGCGGGTGGATATCGCAGGTACACGTACGGGAGGCGCCGACGGCCTGATGGAGTAGGTTCTGTAGTTCGGTAAGGCCTTCTTTGGTGGAGGGGTCGTTGGAGGCGGCCTTGACGGTTTCGGCGTGCATTCGGGCGGCGACCAGGACCTGTTGGAGGTCTTCGTGTAAGAAGAGGGCGAGTTGACGTTTCTGGTGTTGGGCGTTTTCGGCCAGGTCGAGCCACAAGTCGCGTAGCTGCTCGCTGCGTCTTTCAGCCAGTCGGGTACGTTGGTCGAGATCGGATTCGAGGTGTTTGCGTTGGCCGACGTCGATGCCGATGGCCATGTAGAATCCATCGGAGAGTCGGACGTGGGTCCAGGCGGTGTGGAGGGTGGTGTTCCATCGGGTGGTGACTTCGAAGTCGCGCCAGACGGGTTCGGCGCGGTGCATGAATTGGCAGGCTTCTTTTCGGTAGACTTCGTTGGGGTAACAGGCGGCCATGAGGTCGAAATCGTCGGTGTGTTGGGGGGAGTAGCCCGTGAGGCGTTTGAATTCGTGGTTGAAGAAGGTGGCGTTGGTGTCGGTGTCGTAGAAGACGAGCATGACGGGGACGCGATCGATGATGGTTTGCAGTATTTCGGTTTGGAGTGGCTGTTCGACACTTTTGCAGAATGTTTCGGAGGTGGGGCTCTTTGGGGTATGGTCCGGGAAGGTCTCGGTCGTGACGGAGCGTGTTTGCAGGTTTTCGGTTGGCGGGGCGGGCGACGGGGGAAAGGAGGCGTCGGGTTGCCTTTCTTGCCAAGCCACTTGGTTTTTAGATTGTGGTGGCTGAACCTGTTGATCCATATCGATGTCTTGCAATGTTTTTTTCAGGGCCCCGCCGATGGTGCTTTGCCCTGCCATGTTGATCTTCGTTTGTCGGGGCACCCATTACCCCGTAAACACCACACTCTATATTCACGTACTTACGTTATTTCAACCGGTGAGGGGTAAAAAACTGTCAATTCTGGGGGGCGTCGCGGGGGCTTTAAGGTGCGGTGGTGAGGTTTGGGTGGACTCGGCAAGGTCTGCAGTGGCACCAGGGCGGTTTTACGGGGGTGCCAGATTGGCATGTTGCGGGGCAGTTTGTCAGGGATGGGGTGGTGGGCGAGCCGGCTGAGGGTGGGCGGCGGAGGGCGGATTGGTTGTGAGATTGTTGGTATTTTCGGCAAGGTGCGAGGGGGTATCATCGTGGTCGGGGAGATCGGGTTAATTGGCCGAAATTGGGAGGGTTATTTGGCCGATAGGATAGTCAGGACGGCCCGTATTATAGGTTTGGCACGTTGAGAGGGTGATTCAGTGGCCCGATAAGTGAGGTGTGGCCAGGGTCGGCTTGATGTTGAGCGTTGGGGCGAGTAGAATAGGATGGTGGAAGCCAGGGGCAATGAGATCATGTGCCAGAAAGAAAAACCTGGGGATTTTGCTGAGTTTGGAGCGGCTTTTGCGGTAGGGTTGGTTGTTGAGGGAGTGTGAGTCAAGGCCTTGAAGGACGGGCACGAGCGACTTGTTGGAGACAAGCATGTTTGAGCGTTTTACAGATCGGGCGAGAAAAGTGATGGCGCTGGCCAACCAGGAAGCGCAGCGTTTCAATCACGAATATATCGGTACGGAGCACATTCTGCTGGGCCTGGTTAAGGAAGGCAGTGGGGTGGGTGCGAACGTGCTGAAGAACCTGGACGTGGATTTGCGTAAGGTTCGTCTGGAGGTGGAGAAGCTGGTCAAGAGCGGCCCGGACATGGTGACGATGGGCAAGCTGCCTCAGACGCCTCGTGCGAAGAAGGTGATCGAGTATGCGATCGAGGAGGCCCGTTCGCTGAATCATAATTATGTGGGGACGGAACATTTGCTGTTGGGTCTGCTTCGTGAACATGACGGTGTGGCGGCTCAGGTGTTGATGAACCTGGGTCTGAAGCTGGAAGAGGTTCGCGAGGAGGTGTTGAATCTTCTGGGGGCGGGTATGGACGCGGCGGAGGCGGCGGGTGGTCCGGGCCGGCCAGAGCGTAGTAAAGGCAAGAGCAAGACGCCGGCGTTGGACAGTTTCGGGCGGGATTTGACGGACCTGGCTGGTCAAGGTCAGCTGGACCCGGTGATTGGTCGCACGAACGAGATTGAGCGTGTGGTACAGATTCTCTGTCGTCGGACGAAGAACAACCCGGTGCTGCTGGGAGAGGCGGGGGTAGGTAAGACGGCGATCGTGGAGGGTTTGGCGCAGCAGATCGTGAAACACGAGGTTCCTGAGCTGCTGGCGGACAAACGGATCGTGGTGCTGGATCTGGCGATGATGGTGGCGGGGACGAAGTATCGGGGCCAGTTCGAAGAGCGTATCAAGGCGGTAATGAACGAGGTGCGTCGGGCGAAGAACGTGATATTGTTCATTGACGAGCTGCATACGCTGGTGGGGGCCGGTGGGGCCGAAGGTGCGATCGACGCGTCGAACGTGCTCAAGCCGGCGTTGTCGCGTGGTGAGATACAGTGTATCGGTGCGACGACGATGGACGAGTATCGCAAGTACATCGAGAAGGACAGTGCGTTGGAGCGTCGTTTTCAGACGATTATCGTGGAGCCGCCGAATCGCAGCGAGACGCTGGAGATATTGAAGGGGCTGCGTGATCGTTACGAGGCTCATCACCGGGTACGGATTACGGATGAGGCGATGGAACGTGCGGTGGAGCTGGCGGGGCGTTACATCACGGGGCGGTGCATGCCGGACAAGGCCATCGACGTGATAGACGAAGCGGGTGCACGGATAAGGCTCAAGTCGATGACGAAGCCGCCGGACCTGACGGAGCTGGAGGTGGAGGTGGAGCGGCTGCAGATGGAGAAGGACGAAGCGGTCAAGAATGCGGACTATGAACGTGCGGCGCATTTGCGTGACGAGGCGCAGCAGGTGATGGAACGCAAGACGGAGATGCAGCAGAAATGGCGAGAGAAGTCCAACGAAGTGGACGGGGTGGTGGACGAGGAAGTGATTGCGGAGGTGGTATCGAAGATCAGCGGGGTGCCTCTGACACGTTTGGAGAAGGAAGAGGCGGCGCGTCTTCTGGAGTTGGAGAACGAGCTGCACAAGCGAGTGGTCAGCCAGGACGAGGCGATCAGCGTGGTATCCAAGAGTGTGCGTCGTTCGCGTAGCGGCTTGAAGGATCCGAATCGGCCGATGGGATCGTTTATTTTTATCGGGCCGTCGGGTGTTGGTAAGACGCTGCTGGCGCGGGCGTTGGCGGAGTTTATGTTTGGTGATGAAGATGCATTGATGCAGATCGACATGAGTGAATACATGGAGAAGCATAATGTGTCGCGTCTGATCGGGGCGCCTCCCGGGTATGTGGGTTACGAGGAAGGCGGCCAGTTGACCGAGCGGATCCGGCGTCGGCCTTACGCGGTGGTGCTTTTGGATGAGATCGAGAAGGCGCACCCGGACGTGTTCAACATGCTGTTGCAGATCATGGAAGAGGGTCGGCTGACGGACAGTTTTGGTCGTCACGTTGATTTTCGCAATGTGATTTTGATTATGACGTCGAACATCGGGGCGGACCTGATTCGGAACCAGGGCGGTTTCGGTTTTGGTAAGCGTACGGAAGAGGCGAATTACGACAAGATGAAGGACCTCTTGAAGAAGGAAGTAGATCGTTACTTCCGGCCGGAGTTCTTGAATCGCCTGGACGATCTGATCGTGTTCAAGTCGCTGAACCGTGCGGAATTGCGTGAGATTGTTGATTACGAGCTTCGCAAGGTGTTCAGCCGGGTGACGGAGCGGGGCTTTGAGTTGGAAGTGAGCGACGATGCGAAGGAATTCCTGATGGACAAGGGGTACGACCCTGAGTTTGGAGCGAGGCCCTTGCGTCGTGCGATCGAGCGTTACGTGGAGGACCCGCTGAGTGAGAATCTGTTGCGAGGCGAGCTCAAGGGGGTTCATAAGATTCGCGTGGGGATGAAGGACAACCACCTGGACTTTGTACCGGCGGATAAGGACGGCCCAGATACGGGTCACGACGAAATAGCGGAGGTATCTCAGACGACCTAGCAATGGGTGTGAGAGACAAATTGGAGAGGAATCGGTCGGTTGGTTAACGCCAGCTGGCCGATTTTTTTTGTGCAGTTAAGCAGCAGCGGGTACGGTTTTTCCGGGCGGTTTGGTGGTGCGGCGTGCTGGAGGGGCTGCTGTGACACCTCTGGCAGGGCCAAGTCTTTCTTGTTGGAAAGCATTGTCGGCACGAACCTTACAGTCGTTACCGTCGGCACAGAGCGTTGCTATTCTGGAGGGGGATGTGAAAGTTTAGGAAAATTAGTGCGACCTGATTTGCCTTGGGGGTTTGCATTTCTTATTATTCAATGGATGCAGAATGAAGTGCCGAGCCATACACGAGAGAGTTGAACCAGAGACGGCAACGATAGAAGTGTTTGACCGGAGGGAGAAAAGCCCCGATGCTGAGCAGGACTCGGCGAGAGGGGTTGGATTTGAGAAGGTGTTATTCTGCCCTGGATCGGGACCCTGGCCTGGCTGCCTCCTACAGGCCGGGGTCCCACTTTATTTTATATGGACGAGTCAGGCGTGTCGGGTGAGGGGGCTTTATGGGGCGGGGGATTTTTCACGTTTTTTAGCAGGGGATCGGTGCGTCGCGTCGCACCTGGGGGGCGGGGGCGGTTATTTATGAAAACAGCTTGACTTGGTGGTTCAATTGTGCTATGTTTTAATTGAGGAGTACGTTATGCACAATGACAATCTCATCCGAGTCGTCCCCAGGATCCCCGATGTTATTATGTCGCAGTCGGTGCGCGCCGCCGGTAAGTGCACGTTTAGTACGTGCTGGTTTTATACGGAGGCGCCTCTGGCGAACGGCTGACACGAGATAACATAGTGAAACGTTTCAGCCGCTGCCAGAGGAAACTGGCGGCGGCTTTTTTTATGTTCGGTTTTTATAAACTCTTAGAGAGGTCGCGTGCGGCCCGGTGGTTGGGTTTCGCGCAGACCAGGAGGAATGTCATGCAGATGTTACGGCGCAACGACAAGCTGAATCAACGTCAACGTCGGGAGGCCCAGCTGTTGGCAGAGCAAGCTCGGCGTGAGATTCATGAGGCCCTTATGCGTTCGGGCAAGCGCGCGAATGTGGGGCAGATGATCAGCGTGGCCGCTCAGTTCGGCTGGCTCTCGCCGGAGTCAAAGCCGATGAGCCGAATTGCGTGAACATGGGCATTTAAGAGGGTGAGTGTGAAGCGATGAGTTACACAAAGGACAAGACGATGCAGAAAGTTACGCCGAGACGTGCAGGCCCAGTCTGTTGCACCGTTCGAGGACGTGGGGATCGCTTGCCGCGTCACGAGCGTGACCCGCCCGTCAGGCGTTGGCGGTAAGGGGATGGTGCTCTAGTGCTGAGCAGGCAGGCCGATCACTGAAGTCCGCTTTTGGGGCTGAGTGTTGGGTCTAGCGTTGCTTAGCCTACAGGCACAGGCTGCTGGTCCTGGCGGTTGTCTGGTGAGAGCGGTGGGGGCTGTACGGGGCGGCCATATTCACGCCGGAGTTGCCTGTAACGTTGTCTGACTATAGCCGTAGGAAGTTTGTTGGGTATGAGAGAGGCCTCGGTTCGGGGGCGGTCACCATACATGTAGACGCCGACCTC
>Ga0180431_10009488_pt1 | contig 10983 bp, 8 predicted proteins | sample SS_ome_11_FD_132459 | JGI IMG/M metagenome (GOLD analysis project Ga0180431, IMG submission 132459) | Hypersaline lake sediment archaeal communities from the Salton Sea, California, USA - SS_1_MS_1 metaG | ecosystem: Environmental > Aquatic > Non-marine Saline and Alkaline > Hypersaline >...
CATATGAATGACCCAACGAAGCTGTAGACCACAAACGTTGAGAAACGGGTGCGCACTACGCCGGCAGGGAATGAGATGAAAGTACGAACGATCGGTAGCAGGCGCGCTGGCCGGGGCGCGACGTGTTGTCGTAGGCCGGTGGCGCTTCGGCGGCTCGGCGATGGGTCTGGTCGCCGGTCGTGTGGCGGATCGGGTCCGGGCTGCGCGCGTTGTGCTGGGTGGTTGGCTCGCCGCCCGCGTGGTGGCCGGCTTTGATTTCGGGAGCGGTGGCGGCGGCGGGGGTGGCAGTGGCGGCTCGATCAAGATCGGCACGGCCAACATTAAGCGGTAGACGGTGCCGTCCTTGCCGCTAAACAGGTCGTTGCGAATCCCTTGGGCGATCTTGTGACGGCGTGTCGCGTGTTCGGTCAGCTTGTCGCGCTGGAGCTGCTTGGCCCAGCGCTCGGCCAGGCCGATGCGGAGCAGGCCGATCGCGCGTCGGGCCTCGGGCAGTCGCGACTTGTCGAACCAATTCTCGGCCTGGACGTCCATCTGGAGGGTTAATGTCGTTGCGATGGCGTGGCCGCCGCGGTCGGCCAGCAGCCGGCAGCGAACCAGCCTGGCGAAGAAATCGTGCGGCAGCTGCTTAGGGGGGCTTAGGGCGGTGGGCAGCAGGTCCAGGGCCTGGTCGATCTGCCCGCCTTGGCGCATGAGGACGGCCTGGAAGAGCCGTGCGACCGAGGCCAGCTCCGGACGTTTGGATTTCGTCAGTGGCGCGACCGAGGCCAGGGCATTGGCGGTGTCGGTCTCGCGTGCGAGGCTATTCAGGCATTTCGAGAACGCGGTTAATTGCTCGGCCGCCTGCGTGCAGCGGGAGCGTTGTTTGGCGGCTGCCTTGTTGGGCGGGGGCGACTTGGCGAGCTGGACCAGCAGCGTGGTGGCCTGGTCGATGTCGGCAAGGGCCGCGGCAGTGATGTCGCCCAGCCGCTTGCGCGTCGTCGTCGATTCGTCGCCGAGGATCAGGCGCGTGACGGCGGGCTCGGCCTGTCGGGCCAGGCGGAGATTGGCCAGGCTCAGCAGGAGCTGGACGCGCGTGGACGATTCGCGTGGGTCCTTCGCGCGACGGGTCAGTTCGGCCAGCTTGTCGTCGATCCACTTGGCGTAGGCACGCTCGGTGGTGATCTTGTCGGGATAGCCGCGCGGGGCGAGTTGGTAGTCGATTGCGGCGTGCTGGCGGGTTGTGGGTCTGGTTGCGGCGGCGGTCATGGACGCCGGATGCATCGTCGCGGTGGCGAGGAGCAGCGGTGCGACGCGTGACCAGGTGGCCATGGGTGGCATGGGTGTTCTCGCAATCGTGTTCATTCGGCCAATCGTCTTGGGGCGGTTGGCGACCTTCCTTTGAGGATTATCGCTGCCGCCTTGTGCGCTCCCTTACGGTCGCGGCTCTGATTGGGGGCGCCTGGTTGCTCCTTAGTCGAGTATGGGCGGTTCACCGTGGATCTTTGCGACGAGGGCGTTGGCCTTCTCGACGGCGTCGGTCGGTCCTTTGACCAACAGCCACGTCCCGCCCTCGGCGCCGCCGATTCCACCGGCGCCGATGGGCCAGGCCTCGACGCCGCACAGGTATCTTAATGCCTCGATTTCGGTAAACGGCTCGCCGGGGCTCAGCCACAGCGTTGGTCGGTTGGGCGCGAACCCGTCCGTCGGCCAGTTGATCCTCGACGCCGCGGCCGCCAGGTCCGTCGGCACCGACTTCTCCACCCCGATCGGGTGGATCAGCCTGGCCCGCCGGGCGACCGTCATCGGGTAGATCTTGCCGATCGTCCCGCCCTCGGGATGCCCGATCAGGATGGCGACCTGTTTTCGTTCGTGGTTGAGCGCGTTGCCGCCCTTGAAGACGACGTCGCCGGGCTTGAGGTCGGCCAGGGCGGCGAGCCAGTCGATGTCCTTCTTGGGTTCGCCGTTCACGATGACCAGGTTGGGGATCCGCGTGGCGGGCTGCTTCGTGCCGATGATGCCCGTCGTCGGCGTGATGTTGCCGGTCATGAACTGCGACTTGTCGATCCGCTCGCCCGTGAGTTCCTCGTAGATGTATCCGTTGGTCGATCCGGTGGTGACGATGACCTTGCCGTGGTCGAGGGCGGCGCGGACGGCGGGATGCTCGCGGACGCCGCGGGCGATCAGTCGTTTGGCCTCGGCGACGGTCAGTCGGAATTGGTCCTGCATGTGCTGGGCTCCTGGCGGATGTTCCTGGCCGGTCGAGCGCGGGCCGCGGCCGGCGCCGCCTATTCGCTGGCGACCTGAATGATCGAGTGAATGGGGTAGTCGCTCAGCTTGTCTCGCCCCTTGAGGAACGACAACTCGATCAGGAACGACACGCCGACGATCTGTCCGCCGAGGGACTCGACCAGCTCGCAACAGGCCTGCATCGTCCCGCCAGTAGCGAGCAGGTCGTCGACCATCGCGATCTTGTCGCCCGGTTTGATCGCGTCGACGTGGATCTCGAGCGAATCGGTGCCGTATTCCAGCTCGTAGCTGGCCGATCGCGTCTCGGTGGGCAGCTTGCCCGGTTTGCGGATCGGCACGAAGCCGACGGACAGGTGCTGCGCGACGGCCGTGCCGAAAATGAACCCACGCGACTCGGCCCCCGCGACCGCGTCGAGCTTCTTGCCGCGATAGGGCTGGGCCAGGTACTCGACCGCCAACGCTAGACTGGCCGGATCGAGGAGCAACGGCGTGATGTCCTTGAAGACGATCCCGGGCTTGGGGAAATCCACCACGTCGCGGATGCGCTTCTCTAGATCGTGGTATGACGGGAACGGCAGGCCTGCGGCTTTGTTCATGATTCGCTTTTCCTGCTGACGGTGTTTGCATGTGCGCCGTCTGTAGTCCGACGAACCCATGGATCATAGGCGATGGCTGTGCGCGCTGCAACCGTGTGCAGGTTTGCCGCGTGCAACAACCGATCAGTCCCACGGTTTGATGAGGACCTTGGCGGCCTGGCGTGAGAAGAACGTGTCGAACGCCTCCTGGGCCCGATCGAACCCGAACCGGTGGCTGATCAGGTGTTCGACGACGGGTGACTCGCGGAGGATTCGGAACATGTCCGGATACAGGTTCAGGTTGAAGTGCCATCCCCCGATCAGGTCGATGCCCTTGCGGATCATGTCGCTACTGGGTCCGAGAGGGACATCGTCGGGATTCTCGCCGACGAAGGCGATCTTGCCCCGCCGTCGGACCACGTCGATGCAGAGCCGTTCCGCCGGGGTCTTGCCGGTGCAGTCGATCGCGTGGTGGGGCCCCTGGCCTAGCGTGGAGTCGGCGATGGCCTCGGCCGCGTCGCCGTCGGCCGGGTCGATGACCAGGTCGGCCCCCAACTGCTTGGCGCGCTCGCGCCGCCACGGTTCGGGTTCCACCGCGATCACCCGGGCACCGCGGAAGGTGCCAACGACGACGGCACCCAACCCGACCGGCCCCAAACCCGTCACCAGGATCGTGTGGTCGGGTCCCGTACCCATTCGGCTAATCGCGCCGAGCGACGGCCCAAGCGCACAGCCCGCCAGCGACCCGACGTCGACATCGACGTCATCGGGTAAGACCGGTGTGACGAACTCCTGGGCCAAGGTGTATTCGGCGAAGTGCGTGCCGACCCGGGGCTGGTCGCGGCAATGGATGTAATCGCCCGACGCGCACAGCTCACACCGCCGACAGCCCGCCAGCGGCCCGAGGACGACACGATCGCCGACCTTCAACCGTTCGGGTCGGTCGACGGCCACTACCTCGCCGCTGCCCTCGTGCCCGCCGTGGCTGGGGTTGTCGGCGAAGAAGACGTGCCGATCGCTGCCGCAGATGGGCGAGGCCATGATCTTGACGACGACCCAGTCGTCTTTGGGTGTGGGGTCCGGCGCGTCCTCGACACGCACCTGCTGATTGCACATGACTAGTTGTTTCATGGGGGTGTCTTCCCTGGGGCCGATCCGGGCGGCGGAAGTGTCAGGCCTCCTCGTCGGGCCTTTTCGACGGTGACCACCAGTCGCGATCCTCGGAGATGTCCGCCACGATGTCGTCAAGGGCCGAGATGCTGATCACGGAGCTGTGCAGCACGAAGACACGGGCGCGATTGACGCGGATGCCATAGTGGGCCGACTCGATGGTGTAAAACTCCTTGCCGGCGTGGCCCTCGGAGCAGTCGTGGACGTCGGCATGCTCGAGCCAGATGCCCGTTTGATCGACGTCGGCCAATCGTCCGAGGTAGAGGATCTGTCCGGAGGTGTCGAGCACGACGTTTCGGCCGATCAGGTCGCGCAGGGACTCGCGCAAGGCGTTGTCTTTCCGGTCGTTTTGCACTTGATACCTCGCGAAGCTAAGGCTAAATTACAAAGGTAGTAAGCGGTACGTCAAGGGACCCAGGGACCGGCTGGAGGCCCGGGGGCGCCCCCACGGAGGTAAGGGTCATGCGAACTCGACTAGGGATGGTCGTGGCCGCCGCTGTCCTGGTCGGCAGCGTCGCGGCGACCGGGGCCGAGCAGGGCTCGGTCGTCACCAAGGACGGGCGGACGATATCGGGCGAGATCACCGAGGAGGGCGACCAGGTCCGCGTCAACCGCGGGGGGATCCTCATCGTTCTGAGCCGGGACGAGGTCCAGGAGATCCGGACGGCGGCCAAGGTCGGCGACGAGTACAGGCGTCGGCTGGCCGAGCTGTCGCGAGACGATGTCGCCGGCCACTACAAACTGGCCGAGTGGTGCCGCGACCGCGGCCGGCTCGACCTGGGCGTGGAACGCTGCGAGCACGTCCTGGCGATCGCCCCCGACCACGCCAACGCGAAGCTCCTGCTCAAGGCCCTGAACAGGCGCATCAACGCCAAGTCGGGCACGGGGCCGCAAGCAAAAAGCCCGAAGGGCAAAACGTCCCAGGAGCGGCGGAAGGAGGTCCTGCTGACCAAGGAGCAGATCAACCGTATCCGCATGGCCGAGCTGAAACCTGGCGAGCGGGTGACGGTCCGGTTCGGGAGAAAGGTGGTCGACCGTTTTCTCAAGGCCGTGGCCGGTACCGAGAAATACAGTCGTAGCGGGTACCGCGAGGAGTTCCTGGCCAGGCGGCGGCATGAACAGTTGGCTGAGATCGTCGAGGCCACGGGTATGTTCTTCGCCGACGACATTCAGATCCAGTCGGACCCCGAGGCCATTCGTGTTTTTCGCAGGGACATCATGCCGATCATCAGGGCGAACTGCGCGACGCTGAGTTGCCACGGCGCGGGCGGCACGTCAAAGATCCGGCTGCAGACAAAGCGGACACCGGACGCGTTGTATACGAACTTCTACACGCTGGATCGTTTCGAGAAGGGCGTCGCGGGTCGCGACGTGGTCCGGATGTTCGATCGGGGGTATCCGGACGATGGGTTCTTCACGAATTACCTGCTGCCGAGTGATCTGGCCGACCCCGCGCTTGCGCATCCGGGCCAAATCGAGCCGGTGGTCAGGGACAAGGAGGATCGCCGGTACGAGCAGGTGGTGGTGTGGCTCAAGGAGGTCTTGCGTCGTCCGCGACAGGACCCCGGCATTGACGAGTCGGCGGCCAAGGGCAAGGGCGATTCCAAGGCCGGTCCAGGGACCCGTCCGGTCCGCGCGAAGAAGAAGAGACGGCCTGAAGCAGAGTGAGCACCTCGGGCAGAGCAAGGAGGTGTCGCGCCCCGGTCGCCCGAACGCCGGGCGGGAAGGTGCGGGGGCCTATTCAGAACGTCGGTCAGGCCAGGGAGGGCGCCGAACGTTGATCTCCTTCTCCGGCGAGCTATGGGTTTTGTTGGCGGGCGTGCTGCTCGCAGGGGTCCGCCTGGCCCTGACGGGTCGGCGGCGACGGTGGCGGGCGCTGGTTGCCCGGTCCCGGGAGCTCGGGTGGGGGACCGAACGCCGCGACCAGGAGGGCCTGCCCGCCCGCTACGGACAACTGGAGCTGATGCGGCACGGCTACAACCGCCGTGTCCGTGACGTGATTATGTCGCACGGGCCGCGTCCCGCCCGGGCGTTCTGTTATCATTACGAGATCGGCTTCGGCAAGCGCCACGAGTCGCGGGACCTGACCGTTGCCGTGGTCGAGACGGAGGCGGATTGGCCCGGCGTGTGGGTGGGTCCGGCGCGGGGCATCGAGGCGACCGGAACGTTCGGACGCTACCGTCCGGTCGCGCCGGCCCAATCCGGCAAGGACCAGACGCCGGGTGACTCGTGCGGCGCGAGGGTCTACGGCGAGTCGGTCCGGTGTGTCGGGTGCGATCCGGGGTCGGAGATTCTGGGGATGCCCGGAGCCGTCGAAGGGGCCGCCGCCCGCACGTGCGAGGTCCGTGGGTCCTGCGTGGCCGTCTACGAAGACCGGATCGGCAGCGCCGCGTCGCAGATCGAGCTGTTGGCCCGGGCGGAGGCACTGGCCGATCGGCTCGAACGCATCCGCGCGATCGAGGCCGAGAATGCGATGCCGTCCAAGCGGAGCGACCGAACGGATTCGGCCGCGGCGCCGGGCGGATCGAGGGTCGAGTGAATTCAGCGTTGATAGGAGCCTGCCCGTGAAATCCACGATCATGACGGTGATGATCGCCGTGGCGGTGGTGGCGGTCGTTGTGGTCATCCTGGGCTTGCCGTGGGCGATGCAGTCCGAGCAGGTCCGTGCAAATGCCGAGGCTGATCTGCATACGACCAAGGCGCTTCGGGCGCTGGCGAATTATCAGGCGAACGTGGCCCAGATCGCGGTGCTTCGAGCGCAGCTCGACAGGCGGCTCGGGCAGGGCGCGGTGCCGGCGTCCGGACCGGCACGGGGCACCGATACGCAAGCGGCGGTTCGTGGCGCGCTGAAGGACTTCCAGGACCTCAGCCAGGAGCTGCGAAATCGTGCCCGCTCGGGGCACGTGGCCAAACTGGAGGAGCGGCTCCGCCAACTCGTGCCGGATGCGACGGACATCCCCGAGATGCCGAAGCTGGACTTCGGTCAGAGCGAGGCGTCGATCGCAAAGGGCGTGGACGCCGCGATCAAACGGGTGGACAGGCTGACGGCCGAGAACGCCAGGTGGCTCGATCAGGCCTCGAGGGAAACGCAGGCCGCACTGCGGGTCCAGTACGGGCAGGCGAACACGCTAAACCACGTCAACGCCAACCACGTCCGGGCCTACGTGCTCTACGTCCAGGGGGAGGTGAAGCGGAACGAAGCGCTCGCCGTCCGCGCCGAAGCCCACCAGGCGCGGGTGCGGGCGTGGCGATGGATCGATCAGTCACAGGGGTTGTTGGATCAGACGACCGCGACGGTGGGCCGGATGCCCAAACAGCGGGCCGAACGTCTGCAGCGCGAGAAGAAAGAGCTGGCCGAGCTGTTGTCGCAGGCCAAACAGCGACTGACGCAGCTGACGGCTCGGGCCGAGGCGAAGCGCAAGCAGATCGCCGCAGCCAAAGCGCAGGCGCAGACCGCCCGTAAGGCCCTGGAGACGTTGGAGGCGAGGGGATACGACCCCAAGAAGCCCGACGATGTCAAGCGTTACGTCGATGAGTACACCAAGCAGGCTGCCGCCGAACGAAAGGCGAGTCTCCAGGCCGTTGCCCTGAAAACAGGGACGCTGGAAGGCGCACGACTGGGCGACGCCCACGGTGGCGATCCGCTGAGGGATCGGTACGTCCCGTCGCCCGACGGCAAGGGGATTGCGGTGGTGAAGGGGCTGGACACGCTCGAACAAGAGCGGTCCCAGGCGGAAAAGGCCGTGACCGACATCGAGGTGCTGCTCAAGAAGAACGCGGCCGGGATCGAGCAGACCGAAGCGCTGGCGAGCCGACTCGAAGCGGACCGAAAGGCGCTGGACGAGCACAAGGCCCAGCTGGACAGGCGGATCAACCTGCTGCTGGTCGGGGCCGACGAACGCGCGGCGGCGGCGGCCAAGATCGAGGGGGATGCGCTCGGGAAACTCGAGCAAGCGGAGAAGGCGTACGGCAAGGCGGCGCGCTCGGCGCGGAACCGTGGCGGCGAACTGGTCTCGGATCCGTCGGTTTCGGACTTGTCCGAGGACAAGGACACCGAGGCGGCCATGGCCATCAGCCAGGCGGACGTGGTCCACGCGCGGGCGCTGGTCAACCTGCAGCAGCTTCGCGACCTCCGCGGGCAGCTCGCGGTCGTCAAGGGTGCCCTGGCCGCCGAGGTGTCGGGCGTCGACCAGGACAAGGCGCAGAAGGTGGCGGCCGAGGTGGCGAAGGTCCAGGAAGCGTCGGTCCAGGCGATCGACGCATCGATCAAGCTGCTCGGGCAGCGTGTGGCCAAGGCCATCCACAAGAACGCCCAGTGGGTCCCGCAGGTCAGCGTCGCGTCGGCGTATCAGCTCAGGTCGGTGTTGACGGGGGGTGACGAAGCAGCCGGTGCGCTCCAAGAGGCCATCGCCCTGTACGAAGAGGCCGTGGACGGACGCGAGGGCAGCCCGTTCGTCAAGCCCTATGTCCGCGTGGTCGAACACCTCCGCGCCACGTCGCGCCCGGCCCCCACGTCAAAGCCTCCCCCGGCCACGGCGGCGTCCAAGCCCGCGCCGGCAAAACCCAAAGCCGCGCCGCCCAAGGGCAAGCCAAAGGCCGCACCACCCAAGGGCAAGGCGAAGGTCCCACCACCCAAGGCGGCCAGGAAGTGAGCCGGTCGTCGCGATCGGTTGCGGGTGGGTGGACCGATCGTAACCTGAGGGCCCCATAACATGAGTGAGGCCGAGCGGACGGTGCGCATCGGAATGGTCGGGTGTGGATACATGGGTCAGAAGGCCCACCTGGACAACCTGATGACGATCCCCGGGTGTCGCGTGGTGGCGTTGGCGGAGGGGCGGTCGGAGACGGCCAAGCTGGTCGCGCGGAAGTACGGCATCGAGCAGGTCTACCCGGACCACCGGGCCATGTTGGCCGACGCCGACGTCGACGCCGTCGTCTGCGTCATGCACTACGCGCTGCACCATGCGGTCGTGCCTGACATCCTGAACGCCAAGAAACACCTGCTGACCGAGAAGCCCATCGCGGTTCGGCCCGAGACGGGCCATCGCCTGGCCGACCTGGCCGAGGCGAACGCCGTGATCTACCAGGTGGGCTATATGAAACGACACGTGCCGGCCAGTCGCGCGGCGGCCGAGGTGATCGAGGCGTGGCGGGCGAGCGGCTGTGCGGGCAAGATGAACTACCTGCGGGCGTCCATGCCGCCGGGCAACTGGACGTTCGGCATCGAGGGACCCGTCAGCGCCGGCGACGCGCCGCCGGCATATGAGCACCAGGCGCCCGAGAGCCCGCCCGACTGGATGGACGAGTCGACCGGCCACGCCTACGACGCGTTCGTCAACTACTTCATCCATCAGGTCAACATGATCCGATACCTGTTGGGCGGGTCGTTCCAGTGTGATTACCTGGACCCAACCGAGACGGTGCTGGCCGGCCGAAGCGATGGCGGCGTGCCCTGGGTGTTGGAGATGACCGGCTACAACCTTCGCGACCACTGGGAGGAGTACTACAAGGTCTGCTTTGAGAACGGCAAGCTCGACTTGTCGGTGCCCGCGCCGATGGCGCGGCAGTACCCGGGCGACCTGAAGATCTATCACGGCCCGGCGAGCGAGTCGGATCGGCCCCGATGGGAGCGACCGACGCTCGCGCCGACGTGGTGCATGATGGCCCAGGCGCGTCACTTCGTCGCGTGTGTTCGGGAGGGGAGACCGACCCTGGCGCCGGCCCGCGAGGCCGCCCTGGATCTCGAGGTGGCCGAGCAATACGCCAGGCTCCGGACGTCCCACTTCCCGACCGTCTCCTGACTCCGTTTCCTGCGGTGGATGCTCATCTGGCCAAGAAGAAGCAGCCCCGTCCGTGTGCCTCTTGATTGCAGTGCCAAGGCGTGGCACGGTCAAGCGACGCCGAGGGATGAGGCTGAGCTTGGCCGTGAGGCCGCCCGCAACCTTGGCAACATGGCAAAGATCCGACCCTCGCGGGTCGTCCCTTGACCATACCACACGGACCCCGCGATTCTTCAGATGCGCTCGACGAGGCCGCCCGTTGGCGTACGCGCTTGACTACGGTCTGGGTTTCAGGGAAAGGAAGGGGGCCGGGTCGGTCGAGCGACCCGAAAAAGTTCGGGGAACGTTGCTGGGAAAGGCGTTACCTGGGTATGACGAACGCCGGTCCCGATCAACCCGGCAGGACTGACCGAGCCGCGATGAATCTTACAGCCCCAACGATCGATCGTGCGACCACCTGCCCGATGTGCCACCACGACGCGCCCTTGCCCCAGCGGCCGATGGACGGCTTTGCCATGCGGGCCTGCCCTTGCTGTGGCGGGCGGTGGGCGGTCTGCGGGGCGGACGACCTGCCCGACTACGACGCCGACTACGAGACGGCCGAACGCGACGTCTACCGACGATATGGCGAAGAGCGCCGGGAGATCCAAGCCGGGCAGGAGCCGCCGATCTATTGGTTTCAACGACGGCAGCTCAACCGGGTCAGGCCGTTCGGGCGGCGACGGTTGTTGGAGATCGGCTGTGGCCACGGCATGTTCCTGCTGGCCGCGCGGCGCGCCGGCTGGCAGGCCGAAGGTTTGGAGGTCTCCGAACGTGCCGCCGCGTCGGCCCGGCGGATCAGCGGATGCCCGGTCCACGTCGGTCGCCTGGCGGACCTGGCCGCCGGGGGACCTTGCTTCGAGGTGATCAGCGGTTTCGAGATCCTCGAACACGTGCTCGATCCGCTCGCCGATCTGCGAACGATGGTCGACGCCCTCACCCCCGGCGGCATGCTGACGCTGAGCGTGCCCAACGACCGCAGCCCGCACACCGGCAACCCCCCCGACCCCGAGGGCCGACCGCCCTATCACATCAACTTCCTCCAGCCGCAAACACTCGCCGCCGTCCTGCGTCAGCTCGGGCTCGAGCTGACGTGGCTGTACGAGAAGCCCTTCGCCTGGACCGAGACGAAGCGCCCGCTCGCCGTCCGCCTGCTGATGCTGCCGTGGCTGGTGTTCGCCGGATACGTCCTA
>Ga0180431_10009489_pt1 | contig 10983 bp, 10 predicted proteins | sample SS_ome_11_FD_132459 | JGI IMG/M metagenome (GOLD analysis project Ga0180431, IMG submission 132459) | Hypersaline lake sediment archaeal communities from the Salton Sea, California, USA - SS_1_MS_1 metaG | ecosystem: Environmental > Aquatic > Non-marine Saline and Alkaline > Hypersaline >...
GAAGTCCATGATCTTGATCGTGTGATCATGAAGCACCCGGATGTTCTTCGGCGACATATCGCGATGAATCAGTCCATGCTCATGAACAAAGGCCAGACCCTGGGCGATGCTCATGAGATATCGCACCCGCAGGACCGGGGGGAGCCGGTCCTGCTCCTCGATCTTCTTTTCCAGATCGACTCCCGAGAGAAACTCCTCGATCAGGTAGTGGATACCGGCCGCCTCGTCGAATCCGAACTCGTAGACCAGGGCGATGTTGCGGTGCTTGAGCTGGCTGACGATCCGCGCCTCGCGGCGAAAGCGCTCGAGCTGGCTCTCCTCGTCGGTCTTGCAGAGCTTGATGGCGACATTGCGGTCGAGCTCACTGTCGTAGCCCTCGTAGACCGTGCCGAAGCCACCGGATCCGGCCGCCCTGATGACGTGGTACTTGCCGATCTTCTCGTACATGGACTTCCAGTCTATCAGACTGCCTGCATCCTCCGCAGCGAGGGGCACCGGATCCGCCGGCCATGGCGGGACCCGCGGCGGGGCGTTCGCGACCCGCGGCGCAGAGGATCTCACCGCGAAGCCCCGGAGGACCGAGCGGCGCCGACCCACTCTGCGTAGAGCTCGGGGCGGCGATCGCGCCAGAAGAGCTGCCGGCCGACCGAATCGGCCGAGCGGCCGAGATCGAGATCGGCGATCACCAGATCTTCTTCCAGGCGCTTGCCGCGGGCCAGCACGCGGCCGTCGGGATCGACGACGAACGACTCGCCGGCGAAGGTGAGCCTCTCTTCCGGACCGACGCGGTTGCACAGGGCGGCGAAGTAGCCGTTCTGGAAGGCGGCGGTCCGTACCTCGGCCTCGACCAGGCCCTCGGGCCACTCGCCGAGGGCCCCGGCCTGGGGAATCACCACCAGCTCCGCACCGCCGACGGCCATGGCCCGCATGTACTCCGGAAAGTGCCGGTCGTAGCAGATCGCCACGCCGATCTTTCCGATTCGGGTGGAGTAAACCGGGGCCCCGCGGTCTCCCGGGTGGTAGTACTCGCGCTCGTGAAAGCCCTCGTAGTCGGTGATGTGGACCATGCGCGTTATCCCGAGCAGGCGGCCGTCGGCGTCGAGGACCGGCGAGCTGTCGAAGGTGCGGCCCGCCTCGTCGACTTCGTAGAGGTTGAAGACCGTGACCAGGCCGTGCTCCTCAGCCTTGGCGGCGAGGCGCTCGGTGGTCGGACCGGGGATCGGTTCGGCGGTCTCGGCCGCGCGCCGGTTGCCCCGCTGCTGGGGGAAGAAACGCTGCAGGACGATTTCCGGAAACACCACCAGGTCGGCACGCCGGCGCCCGGCCTCGTCCATGACCTCGAGGACCCGGTCGAGGTTGCTGCGGCTGTCTTCCCCGGAGCTGAGCTGGGCCAGAGCGATGCGCATCGGATCTCCTCGAGCGACCATGCTAGCGGCCGAGCGGCTCGGCCAGCTCGCGCACCTTTTTTTCCAGGGCGGTGGCCAGAGCGGCCTCGCCGGCGTTTTCTTCGATCAGGGAGGCCAGGGCGCTGCCCACCACCACCCCGTCCGCCACTCCGGCCGCCGCCGCCACCTGCCGGGGCGTGGAGATGCCGAAACCCAACGCCAGCGGTGCGCCGAGCCGGCGGCGCAGGCGTTTCGCCTCCTTGAGCAGCTCCTTCGGCAGCTCGTCGCTTTCGCCGCGGACGCCGATCCGCGAGACGTGATAGACAAAGCCGCTCGAGACCTCGCCCACCATGCGGATACGTTCCTTGGTGCTGGTCGGCGCCACCACGAAGACGGTGTCGAGACCGTGATGGTGCATCATCGGGATGAATTCGTCGCGTCCTTCCTCGGGGGGCAGGTCCACGCACAGCACTCCGTCGACCCCCGAGGCCGCCGCCTGCTCGGCGAAGTCCGCCACCCCGCGGGAGTGGATCGGGTTGAAGTAGCTGAACAGCAGAATCGGTACCTCCAGCTTTTCGCGCTGGCGCGCCACCAGCTCGAGGACCCCCGAGAGCCGGGTGCCGGCCGCCAGCGAGCGGGTGATCGCACGCTGGATCAGCGGTCCGTCGACGATCGGATCGCTGAACGGGACGCCGAGCTCGATCAGATCGGCACCGCCGGCGACCAGGGCCTGCATCAGCTCGGCGGTGGACTTCAGATCGGGATCCCCGGCGGTCAGGAAGGGAATGAACGCCGCCCGTCCGTCTTCACGACAACGGGCGAAAACCTCCGCGATGGCACTCATGACGTCTCCTTCGACTTCTCCCTCGGCTCGGCCCATTTGCGAGCCGCCGGATGAACCGCAACCCTGGCGGCCTCCGGGTCGTCCTCGGCCTGGCCGTACTCCGCATCATAGCGCAGCACCGACTGGAGATCCTTGTCGCCGCGGCCGGAGAGGTTGACGAGGATGATGTGCTTGCGCGGCAGGCGCGGCGCCAGCTTGACGACGTGGGCCAACGCGTGGGCGCTCTCGAGCGCCGGCAGGATGCCCTCGGTCTGGGAAAGCAGGTGGAAAGCCGCGATCGCCTCGGCGTCGCTGGCCTGGGTGAACTCGATCCGCTTGGCGTCGCGCAGCAGGACGAGCTCCGGCCCCACCAGGGGATAGTCGAGGCCGGGCGCCACCGAGTGGGTTCCGGCGATCTGCCCTTCCTCGTCTTGCAGGACCATGGTGCGGGTGCCGTGCAGGACCCCGAGCTGGCCCCCCGCGAAGCGCGCCGCATGCTGGCCGAGGACGTTGCCGGATCCTCCCGCTTCCACCCCGATCATCCGCACCCGGCGATCATCGAGGAAGGCGGTAAACAGCCCCAGGGCGTTCGAGCCGCCCCCGACGCAGGCGACGGCGACGTCGGGCGTCATGGTCCCGGCCTGGCGTTTGAGCTGGCGCCGGGCCTCGTCGCCGATCACCCGGTGAAAATCGCGCACGATGCGCGGGTAAGGTTCGGGGCCGACGGCCGAGCCGAGGATCAAGGCGGTGTCGGCCGAGCGGCCGACCCAATCGCGCAGCGCCTCGTTGATCGCGTCTTTCAGGGTCTTGGAGCCGCGGTCCACCGCCACCACCTCGGCCCCGAGGAGCTGCATGAAGTCGACGTTGACGCGCTGGCGCTCCATGTCGGCCACGCCCATGTAGAGCGTGCACTCGAGCCCCAAGAGCGCCGCCGCGGTGGCGGTGGCGACCCCGTGTTGGCCGGCGCCGGTTTCGGCGATCACCCGCTGCTTGCCCATGGTTCGGGCGAGCAGGGCCTGGCCGATGGCGTTATTGAGCTTGTGGGATCCGGTGAGCAGCAGATCCTCGCGCTTGAGGTAGATCTGGGCACCGCCGAGCCGCTCGCTCAGGCGTTCGGCGTGGTAAAGAGGGGTCGGACGCCCGGCATAGTGGGTCAGGAGATCCCGTAGCTGCCGCCGGAAGCTGCGCTTGCGGCTCCAGTGGTCGTAGCCGCGCGCCAGCTCGGCGAGCGGGGCCATCAGGGTCTCCGGAACGAACCGTCCGCCGTAGGGTCCGAAGTAGCCTCTGGCGTCAGGGCGCAATGCTACTCTGGCCATCTTCGATCTCCTTCTTCGATCGCTCCGCTGCATCGAGCTTGTCGAGGAGGCGCAAGCCCTCCTCGCGCGAACCGGCCGCCGCGCGGGCGCGGAAGCGGGTCAAGGCGTCGAATTCCGTCAGCGCAATGGTTACGAGCTCATCAAACAGCCGGTTGAGACTGACGTTCTGGTGCCTGGCCAACTGACGAATACGCTCGTGCTTTTCATCGGGTAGTCGCAGCGTGAGGGTGCTCATGGCGTGATCTCCTTGATGAGGTCTTGCGGATCGAGGATGCGGAGAGCGGGAAAGCGAAGCTGGCTGTCGGCAAAGTCGCGGAGATTCTGGGTCACGACGGCTGCTGCTCCCCCGGCGACTGCGAGCTCGATGACGTGGTTGTCGGCCTCGTCGCGGAGATTCGGTCGCCAGAGGTAGTAGATCCTGACCCATCGGCAGCTACTCAGGAAAGCGTTCAGCAATGCCTCCCGCTCCTCGGGTTCCAGAGGGGACCTCTCGAAGAGGCTCGTCCTGGCAAGAACGGATTCGTACTCGGCCAACAGGCTGGCCCCCATCAGGGGCTGGAGCCGGTCCTCCAGGCAGGTCCGCACCACCAATCGGCTGGGTCCGTGCGGTCCCAGGACGGCCGAGATGAAGACGTTCGTATCCACGACGATCCTCATGAGCCCAATGATAGCATATGTGCAGTCATTTCGGGTCTGTGGATGTGATGAACGCAGATGGGACGCCGGCCGGAAACCCGCTCCGGGACTGCGTTTGGGACCCAGGGAGATGAGACGAAACCCGCCGCCCCTACGAGAGCTTTTTCGCCAACTCCAACGCGGTCAAAAGCGCCAGGGCCTCCTCGTCGGTCGCGCGCTCCTGCGCCGCCGGATCGGCACCGGCGCCGATGCCGGCCCAGACCATGACCGAGGTGGTGCCCTCGCGGACCACCAGGGTGCGGTGGGGGGTGCAGGTGTCGACGTTGCCGGAGAAGGAGAAATAACCCACCGATCCGGCATGGGGACCACGGGCCTCGGGCTCGAGCTCGTCGATGACCTCCAGGGCGCGGATCTTGGGGGCCCCCGAGACGGTCGCGGCCGGAAAACACGCCAGCAGCGCATCGAGGCCGTCGCGGCCGGCAGCGAGATCGGCCTCGACGCTCGAGACCAGGTGCATGAGCTGGCTGTGGCGCTCGACCTCCATGAAGCGGGCCACCCGGACGGTGCCGGCGATCCCTACGGCCGCGAGCTCTTCGCGGCTGAGCTCCACCAGCATGTCATGGCGGGCGCGCTCGTTGCGGTCGCCGATCAGGTGCTCGGCCAGGCGGCGATCGCCTTCGGCATCGATGCCCCGCGGCCGGCTGCCGGCAATCGGACGCACCTCGACCCGCGAGCCGACCTTGCGCACCAGCATCTCCGGCGAACCGCCCACCAGGGCGACATGGGGCAACTCGACGATCACCATGTAGGGGCTGGGACTGGCCAGGCGCAGGGCGCGGTAGATCGCCACCGGCTCCGCCGAGCTGCGCCAGGTCCAACGCCGCGCCAGCACGGTCTCGAGCAGCTCGCCCGCGGCGACATATTCCCGGGCCCGGAGGACCGCACGGCGAAATGCCGCCCCGCTGAGGCCGACGCACTCCAGACCGCGCTTGGCCGGCGATCGCGATGCCGACGGCTCGGAGGGCATGGCCACGGCGCGGGTGCCGCGGTCGGCGGTGAGGATGCGCGACAGCCGGCCCAACTCGCGCTCGGCGGCATTGACGCTGACTTCCCCCTCGATCTCGTTGGCGATCACCAGCACCCGGTGACGGGCGTGATCGAAGACCACCACGGCGTCGAAGCGGGCCAAGATCGCAAGCGGCAGGGCCAGCGGATCGGGCGGCCGCTCGGGCAGGCGCGCGATCAGCCGCACCAGGTCGTAGCCGAAAAAGCCGACGAAGCCGCCGGTCAGGGGAATCGGACTGGGATCGCTGCGGATGCCGGTCAGCACTCGCCGCAGGGCCTGGAGCGGCGCGCCGGCGAGCACTTTGCGCCGGCCGCTGCGCTGGCGCTCCACCCGATCCGCGTACACGCGGTAGATCTCACGCGGCTTCGCCCCCAGGAAGCTGAAACGCGACGGCTCGCCGCCGGCGCTCTCGAGCAGAAAACGCACCGGCGAGATCTGATCGAGGCGGTGGTAGACGGCGAGCGGCGTCAGCGTATCGGCCAGGAAGTGGCGGACGTGCACCACCGCACGACGCGGCCGGGCGCGCGCCGCCGAAGCCGTCATCCGATCTCCTCCGGCAATCCCAGGAGCTTGCGGGCCAGCGATTCCCCGAGCTCGCGGCCGGTCATCAGCAGGAACTGCCTGAGGGTCTGATAGACCAGCACTTCCTGCCCCCCCAGGCAGCGGATCCCGCACTCGCGTGCGGCGCGGGCGAGCGGCGTCGGCGCGTCCCCGTACACCAGCTCGACCACCGTGGCTTGCGGGCGCATCCGCTCGGGGCGAAAAGGCAGGCCGTCGCCGTCGCGGCGTCCGAGCGTGGTGGCGTGGATGATGACGTCGAAGGGCTCGGGATCGAACTCCGCCAGGGGCCGGAAGGGCAGCCGCAGCTCGATCGAAGCCTTGCGGCCGCGACTCTCGCTGCGGTTGACCAGGGTGACCGCGGCCCCGGCGAGCTCGAGGCCGAAGGCCACCGCCTTGCCGGCTCCCCCGCACCCGACCACCGCGGCCCGCTGACCCCGAATCCCGATGCCGGCGCGCTCCAGCAGGCCGACGATGCCTTCCGGATCGGTGATCTCGGCTTCCCAGACGTCGTCGGCGTCGCGGACCAGCGTGTTGGCACCGCCGACGTGCTGGGCCCGCGGACTGCTGACCCCGGAGACCGCCAGGGCCACCTCTTTGAAGGGCGCGGTGACGCTCAATCCCTTGAGCGGCATGCCGAGCACGTCGAGACTTCCGGCCTCGACCACGTCGAGCCAGAAGTCGCCGAAGGACTCGACGTGGAAGGGGACGTAAAGCGCCGCAATTCCCAAGGTCCGGTAGGCTCCGTTGTGCAGCCGCGGCGACAGCGAATGCATCACCGGTCGCCCGACGAGGCCGAAAAGCTGCCTGACTTCCCGCATCTGGGGGAGCCCATAGTCTTCCGCAAGGCGCACGAGCGTAGGCTGGCCCGGTGCCGCCGGCGTCTCGCCGAGAGAACCGAAGACCAGGGGGGAACCCAGATGCGGTGCCAGAAACCGCGTCCAGGTGCCCACCTCGCCGGAGGCAAAGGCGACGACGTCGTCGCGGTCCAGGGCGTCGAGCAGCGCCAGGGGGCGGATGCCGTCGTCGGCATGGACCGCTTTCGGGATCAGCTTGTAGAACCGGGCCGGGGTCGCGGAGATCTCCTCGAAGCGCGCCTGGAGTCCGGTCAGGTGGGTGGCCGTTCCGTGCCAGGAGATCAGCCGCTTGGCGGGCGGCACCTCATCGAGGAGCTCCGGGAAAAGATCCCGCTCGCCCTCGAGGTCCACCAGATCGTACGCCGGTGCGGCAGCGCTCAGCCGCCGCCGCCGGCTTTGCCGGCCGGCTTCGGATTCTCCGCCTTCGGCGCGGCTGCGCAGGGTGTAGATCAGCTTGCCGGGGAAGTGCTGGCGCAGCCAGTCGGGATCGATCGTACCGATCAGATCGGCCCGCACCTCGAGGTACCCTACCCCCGGCGGGAGCTTCGCAAGCTCGGCCCCGTCCTCAGACGGAGGGTGGGTCATGGTGGCGACCAGCGTCGTCTCTCTCACAGCTTACACCTCCCCGCTCCTTGCGCAAGCAAGGCAAAATCAGCGCTGGTCCGCGGTTGCACAGGGGTGAGGATCGCAAAGCGCATCGCCCGGAGGAAATCCTCGCGGCCAACCGGTCAGTTCCGGCTCTGACTGGCGGGAGGATTAGAGCAGCTACGGCGGATCTCGTCAACCTCGACGGCGTCGCCGAGGTGCGCGGGCATTGCACGATCCGTCCGGCGTGCATAGGATGTCCGTGCATAGGATGTCCGGCCATGACGAATCGCGTCCACCTGATCCATTGGCATGCCGCGGAGGCAAAGCAGCGCGCCAAAATGCTGCGCCATGCAGGCTTCCAGGTCGACGTCCACACCGACGCGGCACCCTTGCGCGCCATCCGCGAGAATCCGCCGGACGCCTTCGTGATCGATCTCAGCCGTCGCCCCTCCGGCGGGCGCGATGTGGCGATCTGGCTGCGCCAACGCAAGGCGACCCGCGGTGTGCCGATCGTGTTCGCCGGGGGCGATCCGGAGAAGGTCGCCCAGGTGCGGGAGCTGCTGCCGGACGCGGGGTATGCCGAGTGGCGCCGGATCCGCGGGGTGCTCCGGCGGGCGATCGGGAACCCGCCCGCGGATCCCGTCGTCGCCGGGGCCATGGATGGCTACTCGCGGACACCGCTGCCGAAGAAGCTGGGAATCCGGGCCGGTTCGGTCGTGGCTCTGCTCGGCGCGCCGGCGGATTTCGCGCGCAAGTTGGGCCCGGTGCCTGACGACGTGCAATTCCGAACGCAAGCCCGGGGCGGCCCTGCCGACGTGATTCTCCTCTTCGCCAAGTCGCACGCGGGTCTGGAACGGCGGTTCCCGGCGGCAGCCCGCGCCCTGGCCGAGGGCGGCGGGCTATGGATCGTCTGGCCGAAGAAGGCTTCCGGAGTGGCCACCGATCTCACCCAGCCGGCGGTTCGCGCATTCGGCCTTGGTCGCGGCTTCGTCGACTACAAGATCTGTTCGGTCGACGAGACATTCTCGGGCCTGCTCTTTGCGCGCCGCCGGCCGCGGCTATGGTAGCCGGCGGGTAGATCTCCGACCTTCGACGCAGGCTGGGAAGGATGCACTCGGCGGTCGACCGTCGGATCGGGTCGCGTTTCGCGGGTCAATATCCCGGTCCCAGCATCCGGCGGTAGTCATCCTTCAGGGCGACGTAGCGGTCGCGGGAGTCGAGGATGTTCTGTTTCTCTTCGTGGGTCAGGGGCCGCGCGATCCGGGCCGGGACGCCCAGGACGAGGTACCCCGACGGCACCCGGGTGCCGGGCGTCACCACCGCGCCGGCGCCGATCTGGGCGAAGCTCTCGACCACCGCCCCGTCGAGGACATGGGCGCCGATGCCGACCAGGACGTGATCCTCGATCGTGCAGCCGTGAACCACGGCGCTGTGCCCCACGACCACGCCGGCGCCGATGCGAAGCGGATGCGTCTCGGGGGTGACGTGAAGCACGGCGCCGTCCTGGATGTTGGTCCCGGCGCCGATGCGGATCCAGTGCATGTCGCCCCGGGCCACAGTGTGGAACCAGAAGGAGACGTCGTCACCCACCTCGACGTCGCCGGTCACCACGGCGGACGGGGCGAGAAAGACGCGGGCGCCGAGGCGGGGCTGCGTGTCCTGGAAGGCGTAAATCGGCATGATGGCTCTCCTCGCGTGGTTCAGCCGGAGCCCCGGGGGATACCCCTTGAGAGCCTCGCATACGATCTCACAGGTGCACCTCGAACCGGCATTCCTGGGCGCCGCGCTTGATCGACGACTTGAGGTCGACTTCGACCGGTGAACCGAGGGCGGTCTCGAAGATCTCCTTGATCCAGCCACAGGAACAGCGACAGTAGGTCGCCGCCAGGCTCTCGGGGACGTCTGCCTGGAGGTGACAGTAACACTTGCCGTAGCGAAGGTCGACGACGTTGCCTTCCCTGCGAACGTTGGCCTTTCCCAGCCACTTGCCGAGCGTGGCCTGGAGCTGGTCGTAATCCCCTCCGCAGTCCTCAACCGCCTGAGCGGCCTGCGCCCGGGCGCACGCACGTCCACAGGATTCCATGAGTTGAACCCTGGTCGCCTCGGGGACATGGGCATCGATGCTACCCAGGATGTTGACCACCCATCTTTGAGTGAACTCGGCTCGTTTCATCGCTTCCACCTCCGTGGGCCCACCGCGCCATGACCACGTCTCGGCAAGGACCGCTCTGGAATTCAAGCCGGCGACCCTCAACGGCAAACCGGTTGACGTGTACTTTACCTTGACGGTGCATTTCTTTCTCAACTGATTTCTCAACATTCCCCCTTCATCCCGCCGCGTAGGGGCGGCCTCTGTGGTCCCCCTGTACTTTGCATCCCGAAGGTCAACCCCTTTTGTGGCCTCGGGGATCTCAGAGATCGGGTTTTTTGGGCTCTCAGAGGTCCGGTTCACCATCCGTTCTCGCGTTTATCTGGTAGGGGTGGTAGGCCTGCGAGTCCCGGGCCAGGCTCCTGCTGCCTCCCGTTCGCGACCGAACTGGAAAGAGAGCCGTGAGTTCCGTCTTTACCGAGTACGTTCGCTCCCTGGAGCCCGGGGGTGCCCCGCCGGACCCCGAGAGCTTCGCGGAACTCTGGGAGGCGCTCCGAGCGGTACTGGTCAGCGAAATGAAGAAGCGGGGGATCGGGAGCAGTCCTCCCAGCTACCTCGGCGTCTATGGCTGGATCAGCTGGCAGGAAGCCGAGGAGCCGGCTGCGCAGCAGCGAGGGCGCGCCGACCCCGGTCGCGGTCGACCCTGCCCGGGCCTGCGGCCCGACGACGCCCTCGACGAGCTGACCGCCGAGTGCTATGCGTTCATCTTCCTCCGGCGCCTGCGGTGTCTCAAGGCGCAGCTCAAGGTCAAGGCCAACGTCGACGGCCTGATCTACCTCAACGTCCGCCACTTCCTCCACGACACCCAGAAGAAGTACGACCCCCTGGGCTTCCGGGTCTTCGAGGTCGTTCAATCCGCGGTGCGACGGCTGGTCGCCGTGGGTTCGTTGCACCTCATCCAGGGGCCGCCGAAGATCAGGAACGAGACCGTGCTCGGCTTCGGTCCGGACTGCGATCCGGCGACGGCCGAGGGCGTCGACCTCGACGAGCAGGTCAGGACGTGGAACGACGAGCTGCTCCCGGATCTGGTCACTGCAAGAGGACCGGCTCCCGAGGACGTCGTGGCCAAGCTGGAGAGCCACATCTCCGGGCTGCCCGCCCACGGCATCCGGGCCTTCCGATTCCGAGACCTGATCGATCCCCTCAAGGCCGACGTCCGGGTCCGATGGGGGGAGCTCTTCCGGCAGTCCCAGGGGGAGATCGCCTTCGACGAGGACGACGCTGACGTCGAAGGCGACGAGGCCTTCATCTCGCTCGTCGGTCTGGTAGAGCCGGATACCGGCGTCGAGGAGCGGGATCGTTTCGAGAAGCTCATCGCCTGCGTCAGCGAGACGCTGGATGATCTCGACGAGACGGAGAAGACCAGGGGCTATCTGTCGAGGCTCTGGGGATTCCTGGGCACCTACGCCGCCGAACCGGGAGAGCGGGAGCTGATGGGCACCGGCACGGAGGATCCCCGCGGGCACGATCTGCCTTCGCGCCGGAAGCTCGCCGAGCTCCTGCGGATTCCCCGGGATCGTCTCCCGGGTCTTTATGCCACCTTGGGTCGTCTGGTTCGCAGCTGCCAGGCGGTCAATTCCGGTAGAGTAAGCACCATGCGACGGA
>Ga0180431_10009490_pt1 | contig 10982 bp, 7 predicted proteins | sample SS_ome_11_FD_132459 | JGI IMG/M metagenome (GOLD analysis project Ga0180431, IMG submission 132459) | Hypersaline lake sediment archaeal communities from the Salton Sea, California, USA - SS_1_MS_1 metaG | ecosystem: Environmental > Aquatic > Non-marine Saline and Alkaline > Hypersaline >...
CTTGTTAAAGATAAAAAAATCGAGGGCATTTCTGATTTAAGAGATGAAAGTGATCGTAAAGGGATGCGTATTGTAATTGAATTAAAACGTGATGCTATTGAGGATGTTGTATTAAATCATTTATTTCAACATACAGATCTGCAGTCAACATTTGGAATTTTAAATCTAGCTATCGTAAAAGGCGAGCCAAAAGTTCTTACTATTAAAGAAATAATGCACCATTTTATAGAGTACAGAATTGAGATTATCACTCGACGTACTGAATTTTTGCTTTCTAAGGCAAAAGATAAAATGCACATTCTTGAAGGTTTTATGATTGCTCTAAAAAATATAGATGAGGTTATTAAAATTATTAGAGCAAGCAAAGATGTTGAAGAGGCGAAAAATCGTTTGATGGATAGGTTTTCTTTATCTGAAAAACAAACAAAAGCTATCCTTGAAATGCGACTGCAAAAGCTCACGGGTATGGAAATTGAGGGCGTAGAAAAGGACTATAATGAGACGCAAAAACTTATTGAAAGTCTTGAGACACTTCTTGGAGATAAACAAAATATTCTTAACGAAATAAAGCGTGAATTGATTGAAATTAAAGAAAAATTTGGTGATGAGAGAAGGACAGAGATTGTTGAAGGCGAAATTGATATTGATATGGAAGATCTTATTCCTGAACATGAGGTTGTTATAACAATTACTGAAACAGGCTATATCAAACGTATTCCAACAGAAACTTATCGAACTCAACGACGTGGAGGTAAAGGACTTATAGGTATGAGAACCAAAGATGAAGATGTCCTAGTTGATTCGTTTATTACCTCAACTCATGATTATATTATGTTTTTTACAAATCTTGGAAAGACTTTTTGGCTGAAGGGATATAAGATCCCTGAGGGCGATAGGTATGCAAAGGGTAAAGCAATCATTAATCTTTTACCAAGACTTGAGGATGGAGAATATGTTGAAGCAGCCATTCCAATTCATGAATTTGATGATGAGCATTATTTAGTTTTTTCAACCAAGAAAGGAATAGTTAAAAAAACTGTTCTCTCAGCCTATAGCAACATTAGAGTTAATGGCATTAAAGCAATAAAATTAGATGAAGATGATGAGCTAGTTGGAATAAAACTTTCTGATGGTAACCAAACTATTATGATTTCATCTTCAAATGGTCAGGCATGTAGGTTTTCTGAAAAGGAGATTAGGCCTATGGGTCGTGTTACAAGAGGAGTTATTGGAATTAGATTGAAGAGCAAGGACGATGCTGTTGTTTCTATGGCTGTTGTTTCTGAAGAGGGTTCTCTTCTTACTATCACAGAAAATGGGTATGGCAAGCGCTCTCCTATTCAGGATTATCGTCAAACTCACCGTGGAAGTAAAGGTGTTAGAACTATTGTCACAAATGAGAGGAATGGTAAAGTGATTTTTGTAAATGAAGTTACTGATGATCAGGAGATAATATTAACAACAAAGCAAGGAATGAATGTTCGTATACCTGTTAAAGATATCCGAAGTCAAGGTCGAAATACAATGGGTGTCCGGATAATGAGACTTAATGACGGAGACCGAGTTGTTTCAGTTACACGTGTAATGGCAGAAAATGGGGAAGATGATCAAAATGATAATGATGAATGTATCCAAATTAAAGCAGATGAAGAAGCTATAGATAACAATACAATAGATAAAGAAGATGGTGACAATATCTAATTAGATTTATTTTTAATAATCTTATTATATTTTCTTTTATATAACGATATATTTATATTTTAATAAACATTTCATGTTTGGGATTTCTGCCTATTTAAAATAGGTTGGAGGAAGAAAAAATTCAATAGCCCGGGGGAAACAGTTTGAAAAGCAAATCAATTTTCATTATCTATGGATTAATAATACTAGGAATTGTATTTTTAATATCTGGAACAGTATGTGCTAAATCTTTATACACAATCTCGGCAATAAATGCCAATCCAACACCAATAGAAGCATATAACATTGAATTCAATGGATCAATAACATTTCAAGCAGCTTATCAAGCTCCATTTCATGGAGGAGGTGCAGTAGGGATTGATATTGATTCAGATTCAGAAACTCTTTTTATTACTTATGAATATACGAATTTAATACAAGTTTTAGATGCCAACTCCATAGTTGATTTAGGTACAACTACAGTATCAGGAGCAAATAGTCTTGCAGGAATTGCTTTTGATAATGAAAAACAACTTTTGTATGCAGTTGACAGATGGACAAACAATCTTTATGTTTATTATTGGAATTCATTAACAAAAAATTTGGCTATTAAAGAGAGTCGGTCTTTAGATGGAAATCCCTCATCTTTTGGTATCGCACTTGATGAAATAAATGATGTGTTATATATTGCAGATTTCTACACAAGTGTCATGTACTATAGTACTGATAGTTGGGAAAAACTTGGGGAATTTGGTTTAAGTCATTATCCTCAAAGTATAGCAGTTGATGCAAAAAATCAATTTATTTATACCGGTAGTGGTTGGGATGGTACAACACTTTTATCAAAATATGATCTGAAAACAGGTGTTGAAATAACAACTAATGTAGGCGAAGGTGTTATGGGAATGGCAGTTGACCCAACTACCGATTTACTATATGCAAATATTGGTATGTATATAGGATGGTTCAGCACAATAAGAGTCTTTAATTCAGATCTTAATGAATTGTATTCAACAACCCTAAATTATCCATATCCAAGCCCTACAGGTCTGTGTATACCAGCTAAAGACGTTGGTTATAATCCTTGTAATCTTTGTAAAGAAGACGGCGTCAAAACAAATGAGAACCCGAATCCGGGCGATTTCATTAACTATACAATATGTTTTGAGAATGTAAATGATTATGATCTTCATAATGTAGTACTTACAGAAAATTTACCAGAAAATATAACATATATTTCTTCATCTGAAGGATTGGATATCTGTGATAATGTTTTATATTGGAATTTTTCAACAATATCATCTGAAGAGAATTGTTGTATGTGGTTATTAGTGCAGATAGATTCATCTGTTAAACCAGGCAGGACAATAAGAAACCATGTTACAATATATAGCGATGAAATCCCCCATACTACAAGATATGAGGAAACAAAAATATTTGAATCATTTCAACCTCTATATCCTCCAGATCAAGAAGAATATTCGTGTGCATGGGAGGATATAGATTGCGCGGGACCCATAAACACCACTGTTACAATGAGTAATAGTGGTTCATCTAGCGATCCACCAATAATCAAATGTAAATGGGAATACGATTTGGATGTTATGATCGATCTAGATGAATGTCCACCTTGTAATGTCCCTGAAGGATGCTATACTGAAGGCATTTGGAAAAATGATTCTTGTCCATGTTTACCCGGTCTTCAGGTAAAACCAATTCTTGGTGGAGATGTTATGGTTGGATACTATGCTGTTGTCACAGATCCACAAGGAGTTACAACTATTGATTCAGTTTATGCAGATATTTGGCATCCTGATGGAGAGTTTAAATATCAGATTGAACTAGAAGCAATAGGTTTTGACGAATATGGCGATTATGATAAAACAGCAGCATTAGAAGCATGGCATCATGTAATAAGTTGCCATCCGGATTTGGTAGAATATTTTGACATTCGGTTATATAACGAAACCGATATTTTTGAGGAGCTTGATCAGGAACAAGCATACATATATTACGGTGAAGCTCCAATAAATTACTGTCAGCCTGGCGGATGGTATAAAGTCGGAGTTATTGCAAATGATAATTATGACTCATGGAGTAATTATTTAATAAATTATTTTTGGTATATACCAACATCTGGAATTGAAATCGACTTTGATTTAGTAGACTATGGAACAGTAGCTGAAGGATATGAAAAACAGGCTGGTGGAGATTACAACATGTATACGTCAGAGTTACCAACAGTTCGTAATACCGGAAACACCCCTGTTGAACTATGGGTCAGTCAAGATGACATGGGATTCGGAGAAACCGGTGTTCCACCAGAATGGAACGTCGAATTTGCTGCACGTCTCTCATCTGATGGCGACAAAGTATATTACGATCCAATGGAACCTCTTGTCCGAATACCTGGGGTTATAAATCTATGTACTATTGAAAAACTTGATTTCTTCATAAATGTTAATAAAGGTTGGCAAGGTGAAACATACAATGGAACAATTGATCTATGTTCATTTATAAATATGAGTTCTTATGTATTTAATACACCAGAACAATTCATAGGTTTTTATTCTGGGCCTCTAACTCAATAAGATTATTTATAAAATCATTAATTAAAAATTATCTATCATTTGTTTTTCCTTGTTGGACAATCGGCATTTAAACATATTGAGATTTTTTCACCTTTATTTTGTATTTTTATAATTGGCGCTTTACATTCAGCACATAATTTGTTTGTTGTAACAATATCACCAACTTTTGGCAAAGAGTATGTATTTTTACATCTAGGAAAATTTGTGCAACCAACAAATTTAGTTCCAGACCGAGAAGTACGAACAACTAGATCACTTCCACATTTTGGGCATTTTCCTACAATATTTTTAGATACATCGGGCAATTTAGGACATCGTGGATTCAAACATATCTCTTTTTTCTTATTTCCTTTTAATACGATTTGAATTACAGGCGTTTTACATGCATCACATGTTTTACTTGTCTTTGTAATTTTACCTTTTTGGGGCAATGGATATGCATTTTTACATACGGGGAAATTTGTACAACCTACAAACCTTTCTCCTTTTCTTGAAGATCGGATAATCATATCCTTTCCACATTTTGGACATTTACCGATATAATTCTCCTTCATATGTGCACTAGTGATATTTTTTTTAATTTTTTCTTTCTCTTTCTCTAATGAGCTCATAACACCTTTTAGCATCTTTCTTGATTGATTTACAGTTTGATCAAGGCTTTTATTACCATCTGCGATTAAACTCATATCTTCTTCTAAAACAGCAGTCATCTTTGGTTTTACTACATCACAATCTTCAAGTGCATCAATAACAGCAATTGCAATTGAAGTTGGAATCAGAGATGATCCTGAGATATATTTTCTATTGTATAATTTGTTAATTATTTCATGACGCGTAGATTTTGTACCAAGAGAAAGTTGTTCCATTTTAGCAATTAATGAACCTTGAGTGTATCTTTTTGGAGGTTTTGTTTCATCCTCTTTTAAGGTTATTTTTAAAACAGTAATTATTTCCTTATTCTCTAAAGGAGGAAGTGGTTTTCGTTTTTCTTTAATATATGTATATATATCCTTCCAATTTGCCTCAATTATCCGATAGCCGCTGGTTTTAAATTTTTCACCATTTATGTCAATAAAAGCTTCAACTGTTTCTGATACCGCATCCTTTGCAAGAGTTGCAAGAAATCTTCTACAAATAAGCTCATATACTTTATGTTGTTCAGGCGTTAATTTCTTACCAGAAGGAATCCCAACTGGATGTATTGGTGGATGATCTGTTGTCTGTTTTTTACCTCTTGTTGGATACTTTCTACCATTGTTGATTACTTCTTTTGTCTCTTTTGAAAAATTTGAATTTTTAAGTTTATCTAAAATTCCTTTTATGTTTAGAGAAGAAGGATAAACTGTATTATCTGTTCTTGGATAAGATGTCAAACCAGACATATAGAGTTCTTCTGCAACACTCATTGCTTTTGCTGCAGAAAGTTTAAGATATGACGCTGCCTGCAAAAATGTTGTTGTGCTAAATGGTGGTGGTGGCTTTTCTTTATCAGTTTTCTTCTTAAGTTCTGTAATCTTTGCATCTCTGCTGTCTTTTACTTTATCATAGATTCCTTCTGCTTGTTTTTTATCCCAAATTTGTCCTTCGATATGAACAGCTTCAAAAGTTATTTCTTTTTTCAATTTAGCAATTATCTTCCAAAATGTTTTAGGATTAAAATTTTGAATTTCTTTTTCTCGTTTCACAAGAATGGCTAGTGTTGGTGATTGAACTCGACCTATGGATAGAAAATCTTTTCCTAGTCTATTTGATGTAAGTGAGATAAAACGTGTTAAAACAACACCCCAGACAAGATCAATTACCTGACGTGCCTCTCCTGCATTTGAAAGATTATAATCAACCTCTGCTAAATCATTAAAAGCTTTTGAGATTTCATATGGAGTTATTGCACTAAATTTTGCTCTTTTGATCTGAAGAATTTTTTTATTATAATTTTTTATGAGGTTTAAAGCTTCAACACCAATCAGCTCTCCCTCCCTATCAAAATCTGTTGCAATTATTAAATAGGGATTCTTATCAACAAGTGATTTGAGTGTTATTGCAATATCTTTTTCACTTACTTTCTTAGTAGGTTTAATCTCGATTAGATCACTTGGAGGCAGCCTTGACCATTGATTATATTCTTTTGGATAATCAAGATTTATTATGTGCCCTCGAAGACCTATTATTTTCCATGTTTCGTTGTCTTTTGAAAATTCATAAACAGGTGTTTTACCTATTCTGATACTTTTTGATTTTCCATTTGATAGAATATATGCAATTCTATTTGCAGCAATGTTTTTCTCACAAATAACAAGTTTCATTTATATTCCTAGTTTCTGAGAGTTCAACATAAGAATTTGATATAATTAGTTTACGATAGAAAAATTCAAAGTTATAATTATTTATATATCTATAGTATTCCCTAGTTTTGTTACAATGAAAATTCAGATTATAATGGGTTCAAAATCAGATATGCAGGTCGCTGAAAAAGCCAAAAAAATAATTGAAGAATTCGACGTTGAACATGATATTACTGTTGCATCAGCTCATAGAACGCCTGATGTTCTTAAGGAGATTGTGGAAAAATGTGATGCAGATGTTTTTATAGGTATAGCTGGACTTGCTGCAGCCCTACCAGGCAGTATTGCAGCCCATACAACTAAACCTGTTATTGGTGTCCCAGTTAGTGGAAAAGTGAATCTTGATGCGATACTCTCAATTATTCAGATGCCGCCAGGCATACCAGTAGCAGCAGTAGGGCTTGACCGTGGAGATAATGCTGCATTGTTAGCTATTGAGATACTATCGATTAGAGATAAAAACCTAGCTAAACAGATGAAATCATATAGAGCTAAGATGAGAAAAAAGGCTCTTTCAAGATAGGATGAATACATGTTTAATGTTGAAAAATTCATAGATAAAACAATTCAAAAATTACGTGTTGATATAAAGGGCAAGGCACTAATTGCATTTTCAGGTGGGGTAGATAGCACTGTTTGTTCCAGTCTTGTTAATAAGGCAATTGGTGATAATTTAATTGCCGTTCATGTGGATACTGGATATATGAGGAAAGGAGAATCTGAAAAGGTAAAAAAAATGATGAATGACATGGGGCTAAATTTCCGTTTCGTAGATGCCAGCGATGGTTTTTATGAAGTTTTAAAAGATGTTATAGACCCTGAAAAGAAAAGAAAAATTATTGGTGAAAAATTTATACATATCTTTGAACATGTTGCAAAGGAGGAAAAAATAAAATATCTTGTTCAAGGAACTATTGCTCCTGACTGGATTGAGTCTGGTGGCGAATTACGTGATACAATAAAATCTCATCATAATGTTGGTGGACTTCCTGAAAATATGAATTTGAAGCTTGTAGAACCCCTAAGAGATTTATATAAAGATGAGGTAAGAAAGTTAGCAAGGTTTTTGGATTTATCCGTATCAGAACGTCAACCATTTCCAGGCCCCGGTCTTGCAATCCGTATTATTGGTGAAGCAACTGAAGAAAGAGTTAAAATTATTAGAGAAGCATGTGACATTGTTGAAAAGGAGCTTGAGAGTGCTGTTGATAAAAATATTTTAGAAAAACCTTGGCAATATTTTGCTGTTCTAATTCCCATAAAAACAGTTGGTGTTCAAGGCGATAAAAGAGCGTATGGTTATACCATAGCTATACGTGCAGTTCAAAGTGTTGATGCTATGACATGCAAATATAGTGATATTCCTCATGAAGTTCTTGACAAAATTTCCACAATAATTACCAATAAACTAGGGGACAAAATTAATCGCATTGTCTATGACATAACTAATAAACCCCCCGGAACAGTTGAATGGGAATAAATATGGTCAAAATATATGTTGTAGATAATGGAGGTCAATGGACTCATAGAGAATGGCGAACTTTAAGAGATCTTGACGTTGATACGAAGATTGTTCCAAATACCGTATCTTTTAATGATCTTAAAAATGAAAATATAGACGGATTGGTTCTTTCTGGTGGCGCTCCAAGAATAGGTTTGGAAGGTAGTTTAGGTAAATGCTCTGATTATTTTAAAAATGCAGATTTTCCAATACTTGGTATTTGTGCTGGCCATCAGTTTATGGCAAGGTTTTTTGGTGGTGAAGTAAAACCTTCAAAGGTTCCAGAATTTGGAAAGATAGAACTTAGTTTATTGAAAGAAAACAGTCCTCTGTTTAAAGGGGTTACAAAAAAATCAGTTGTCTGGGAATCACATAATGATGAGGTGACAATTCTTCCTAAAGATTTTATATTACTAGCTGAAAGTGAAAGTTGTAAAATACAAGCAATGCAGCATACAAAAAAACCATTTTATGGGCTACAGTTTCATCCAGAGGTAGAGCATACTGAGTTTGGTGAGGCGATATTTAAAAATTTTGTTATATTGTGTGATAGTTAATTCTTTTGGTTTATTTAAATTTAAGTTATAGAAAGGAAAAAGTTAATTTAATTGAAGGCATATAACAAAATATCAACATATTGAAAAACATGTTATAAGAAAGGATGTATTTAGAAAATAAAATGGTGAGGTGAGATCAAAAAATGAAGAAAGATATTTTAAATGATATATCTAAATGGCATAATGAATTTAATGATTTAAATAAAAGATTGGAAAAAAGCATTCTTTCTTTTGAAAATGATATTCAAAATAAAAACGAAAAAATCAGTTCTCTTCAGAAACAAATTAATGATTATAAAGATCAGGAGCTATTTAAAGATAAATTTTATGAAGTATCAAAACAGTTAGAAAAGGAAAAAGAACGTCTTAAAAAATTATATCATCAATTTTCAAAAAAAGAAGTTGAATGTAATAATCTTAAATCTGAGATTGAAAAATGGGAAAATTGGTTAGAGTCAAAAAAAGAAATATTTGGAAATATGTTTTCTGCTGCACCTGTGCGAAATAATAAAGATAATTCAAATAAATCTTAGATTTTTCGTGAGAAAAAGAATAAGTTTTTATGATATTTAAGTAAATAAATTCAGTTATTTTGTTATTATTGTATTATTATATATTTATTTCATATTAATTAATTTAAAGAGATGATATATTTGTATTATTTTCTTATATATATTTAATATATATAGTTATATTTTTGTTCATTTTTATTTATATAATAGATAACTATATAAATGATTTAATTATTATCGATTTTAGCGTGCTAGGATTATTGGCACTATCAAGGCAGGAGGTATTGACATCGTCAATATACAGATTAAACATCACATTAATGTAATAACACGAGGAAAGGAATTGGGTCTACAGGGCCAATGCAATAAATAAGATATTTGGAGGTAATTAATATGAAAAAAATAATAGCATTATTAGTTATCATGGCAATGGTAATACCTTTCACTCCAGCCGTATTGGCAGTTGATCCGCCATATCCTGAACCGCTTTCTGGTGATTGCGCTTGGGATGATGCAAATTGCGCAGGGCCAATAAACACCACTGTAACAATGACTGAAAGTGGTTCATCTAGCGATCCACCAATAATCAAATGTAAATGGGAATACGATTTGGATGTTATGATCGATCTAGATGAATGCCCACCTTGCGAAGTCCCTGCAGGATGTTATGCCGAAGGCATTTGGGAAAATGACGCATGTCCATGTTTACCAGGTCTTCAAGTAAAACCAATTCTTGGTGGAGATGTAATGGTTGGATACTATGCAGTTGTCACAGATCGGCAAGGCGTAACAACCATTGATTCAGTTTATGCAGATATTTGGCATCCTGATGGAGAGTTTAAATATCAGATTGAACTAGAAGCAATAGGTTTTGACGAATATGGCGATTACGATAAAACAGTTGCACTTGACGTCTGGGATCACGTAACATTTTGTCATCCTGATTTAATAACTTACCTAGATTATCAAACTTATAATGAGTCTGAAATCTTGGAAGAGCTTGATCAGGAACAAGCATACATATATTACGGTGAAGCTCCAATAAATTACTGTCAGCCTGGCGGATGGTATAAAGTCGGAGTTATTGCAAACGACAACTATGACTCATGGTGTGACCATCTATTCAATTTCTTTTGGTATATACCAACATCTGGAATTGAAATCGACTTTAATTTAGTAGACTATGGAACAGTTGCCGAAGATTATGAACAACAAGCTGGTGGAGATAAAAATATGCTTACACCAGGCCTACCAACAGTTCGTAATATCGGAAATACTCCTGTTGAACTATGGGTTGGTCAAGATCACATGGGATTTGGTAAAACTGGCGTTCCTCCTAATGATGAATGGAATGTTGAATTTGCAGCACGTCTCTCAGCTAATGGACAAAAAGTATATTACGATCCAGAGGAATCTCTTGTCCGAATACCTGGAATACTAGAATTATGTACATTAGAGAAACTTGATTTCTTCATAACTGTATATAAAGGTTGGGAAGGTCAAACATACAATGGTACAATGGATCTTTGCGCATACATAAACATGAGTTCTTATGTATTTGGAACACCAGAGCAATTCATAGGCTTCTATCCAGGCCCTCCAATACCATAAACATGGTAAAAGAGAGCAGATAATAAACCTAAAATAGATTTGGGGGAAGAACTATCTTCTCTCAAACAATATTTTTTAAAAAAAGTTATACTTTTATTGTTAATAATCTTTTTAATTTATAAAAAATTATATATATAGGTACTATATTAATAGGTTTAAAATATAAAATTAAAAAGAAGATGTATCTC
>Ga0180431_10009491_pt1 | contig 10981 bp, 19 predicted proteins | sample SS_ome_11_FD_132459 | JGI IMG/M metagenome (GOLD analysis project Ga0180431, IMG submission 132459) | Hypersaline lake sediment archaeal communities from the Salton Sea, California, USA - SS_1_MS_1 metaG | ecosystem: Environmental > Aquatic > Non-marine Saline and Alkaline > Hypersaline >...
CGATCACCGACCGTTGTGCAAACATTGGGCAGGTACTCGCCGGCGATGACGTGTTCCTCGGCGCCGAGTTCGACGTGAGAGTGATGGTGCAACCATGAAATACAAAGTGACTAGCGACAGGCTGCGATGGGAACGCGGCACGATCGTCGATGCCGACGACCTAACGGGTAGTAACATCGGAGTGTTGATCAACGCCGGCCACCTGGTCGAAGTTGATAACACACCGGAACCGGAACCAACAGAAGAAACCCTCGAGGAGCAATAGAAATGGCTCAGATCGTCCTAACGGATGTCGACGTGGAAGTGAACAGCGTCGACCTGTCCGACCATGTCACATCGGTGACCATCAATTTCGACGTGGACGCGGTCGAAGTGACCGCAATGTCCGACACGGCGCACAAGTTCACCGGCGGCCTTCAGAACGCCAGCGCCACGATCGAATTTCAACAGGATTTTGGGTCGTCGAGCGTTGACGACACAATCAATGGGTTGGTGGGGACTACGACCACCGTTGTGATCCTGCCGACCTCGGACGCGATTAGCGCGACCAACCCGTCGTACACGCTGACCGACACGTTTGTGGCGTCGTTTCAGCCGATCAACGGCAGCGTTGGCGAGTTGTCAATGACCAGCGTCGAGTTTCAGGGCGGCACCCTGACGCGAGCGACCACCTGATCGCATGTTTGGCTTCAAGGTGACCGTCACCAAACGTGACGGAACGGAGGGCACCTACGACCTCGACCTCGACTCGCTATGCGAGTTTGAGGAAATCGCAAAGGTCGGTGTGCCAGTCGCATTTTCAGAACAAAACCTAAAATTGCAGCACCTGGCGCTGCTCGGTTGGATCGCAGAAAAGAACGCCGGCAACACGGTGAAGCCGGTCGCTACATGGCGTAAGGATGTTGTCAAGGTCGACATTGACCAAAGTGACCACCCTACGTCCGCGGTGGAATAGCAGCCCAGATCGCTTCGCTAGCGATCGCTACAGGCATTTCACCGCGAGAACTGCTCAACACACCGCCAGTCGTCATCACGGCGATGCTGCGACAACTGAAAGAACAGGCCAAGCAGCATGAGCGGAGTGTTCGGGTTCCGTCTAGAAAATAGGCAAGGCAAACAGCAGATCGAAGGTTTGCGCGAATTGCAACGTGCGTTACGCCAGTTAGGTGATGACACCAAAACGGCGATGAAACCAACGCACCAAGAAGCCGCCGACATCGTTGCAGAAGCTGCTCGAGGTAAAACTCCGGTGCGTACCGGCCGGCTGCGTCGATCCGTCAAAGGCACCGCCGTCATGACAGGCGGGCGTGTCCGTATCGGTTACGGCGGTGGCGAACCATCGTTGTATGCCGGCCCGATCCATTTCGGTTGGCCTGCACGTCGTATACGTCCGCAACCGTTTGTGTATGACGCGCTCGACCCGAAACGACCTGAAGTGCTCAGACTGTACGAACGTCGTATCGACGAACTGACGAAGAAGTACGATCTAAGGTAGTCATGGCTAAGTCGATCAGTATTCCCATTACCGGCAACGCGGCACCGCTGCGTAAAACGCTGGACAACACGTCCCGGACAATGTCGAAGTTCGGATCGGGTGTCAGCAAGTCGTTTGCGAAGATCGGCAAGGCAGCAGCGATCGGTGGCGCGGCCGCGGCGGCGGGTGCCCTAGCACTAGGCAAAGCGGCGTTTAGCGCGGCAGAGGCGGCCTCAACGTCGAATGCGCGCATTGAGCAGGTCGCAACGTCTATGGGGCTGTTCGGTGACCAGGTCGGTGCGGTATCGGACCGGCTCATCGGGTTAGCCGAGGAACAGGCACGCCTAACTGGTGTTAATCAAAACACCATCAAAGAATCACAAGCGTTGCTGTTGACGTTTGGCCGGGTCGCTGAATCAGCCGACGAGGTTGGCGGCGCGTTTGACCGGGCTACACAACTAACGCTGGACATGGCCGCGGCCGGGTTCGGTTCCGCTACCGATAATGCGAAGCAGCTTGGTAAAGCACTCAACGACCCGATTAAAGGCATTAGCGCGCTAGCGCGTTCCGGTGTGACGTTCACCGAACAACAAAAAGAGTTGATCGAAACGCTGGTCGAGTCGGGCGACATGCTCGCGGCGCAGGATCTGATCCTCACCGAAATTGAGAACCAGGTCGGCGGCACCGCCGAAGCAACCGCAAACGCTAGCGACCGCATCAAAGTGGCGTTTTCGCAGATCACCGAACAAATCGGCATGGCACTACTGCCAATCTTTGAAAAGTTGACCGGTTTTGTGCTCGACACCGTGGTGCCAACGATCCAGCACCTAGTTGACGTGTTTGAGGAGGACGGTCTGCTCGGTGTGTTGAAAGTGCTCGGCGGCTGGATCGTTGATGGCGCACAACTCGCTATTGAGGAACTCGGCAAATGGGCCGGCAAGGTTGTGGATTGGATTACTGGCGACGGCTACAACATCCTTAAAGAGAATTTCGGCAAGTGGACGCAACTCACGTGGGATTGGATTACTGAAGATGCGATTCCGAAACTGTCCGAATGGATAGACAAACTTGCCAACTGGATTCGTGACACCGGCCGACCGGCCATGAACAATGCGTTTGCCGGTTTGACTGATTCGCTCACTAACTGGATTCTCGGTGCTGAGGCTGACGAAGAAACCAAAGCCGCTGCCGGCGGTTTCGTTGCATCATTCGGCCGGCTGCTAAAAGAGGCGTTTCTCACAAACCTCGATTTCAACAAGAACGTCGCGCAAGGATTCCTCGACACGATGGTTGCCATTGGTAGTCGTGTCGCAATCGAACTTGGTTTAGACGCTGACCTAGCAGCAGCATTTGCACGCAATTGGTTTGAAATCATCAAAAAATCGTTGTCTGACGGTTTCGACAAAGCAGTTAACGCATTTGAAATTATCCAAACGTATATCACAAACTTTTTTGACAAGGGCAAAGCGTTAGGCGCGGCCCTTGTTGACGGCATTGTGCAAGGCATCAAAGACGGTGCCAGCGCGGTCGGCAGCGCAATATTAGACCTGCCCAAAAACGTGTTTGGTGGCGGTGTCATCAACCCGTTCAACCCGTTACGTATAGATTTGCCGGGTCGCGCAGCTGGCGGCCCAGTTACACGTTCCAAACCGTACATTGTCGGTGAGAACGGCCCGGAACTATTCATGCCGCACACCGCAGGCAACATCGTGCCAAACCATCGGCTAGGTGCCGGCGGCGCGGTCAATGTGACTGTGAACGCTGGCATGGGTACCGACGGTATGCAGGTCGGCCGTGACATTGTCGAAGTGTTGAACGCATATGCAGCTGGTGGCGGCGCACGCCTCACACCGTCGCTTGTGGGTAACTGATGGCAACCGTGTTTGACAGCATCGACGTAACAGTTGAGGCCGCGTTCGGTGACGACCCATTAGATACGTCACCGACATGGACAGACATCAGCGCATATGTGCGTGACGTGTCGATTACTCGAGGTCGATACAGCGAGTTCACACCGTACGCGCCAGGTGTCGCGACGATCCGTTTAGATAACCGCGACCGCCGGTTCGATCCTGAGCACACGTCAGGCCCGTATTACGGGGACCTAGTGCCAATGGTGCCGGTACGGATTACATCCAATTACAACGGTGGTACTGACTACATCCTGTTCTACGGCTTTGCGCAAGGCTGGCCGACGGCCTACAACACCGCGAACACCGACGCGGTCGCGACGATCAACTGTGTTGACGGTAACCGTCTATTAGGTAACACATCATTAGCAACAAGCGCAATCGCGCAACAGATTTTGGACAGCGACCCGTCGTTTTACTGGCCGTTTCAAGAACAAATCACATACACCGACGGACGGTTACGCACGTTTGATGTTGTGACCGGCGAGTACATGTTTGGTGGTTTCGTTGAACAACGCGACATTGAAGGGGGGTTTCCGACTGGCGCATCGATTGCTAACACATCACCTACAAGTTGGACGTACTACCCAGGTGATACCTACAGTTCACCATCAGAAGCCGACATGCCGTCGATCCTGTCAGGCGAGTTTTTCTTTGACGCACGCGTCACCGGCACTTCAAGCCGAAGCGTTGCCCTCGGAATTGACCGTGACAAAACATCACCCGGCGATTACCGCATTGACGTTGAGTTAGCGTGGGACACCACAAATGGCTGGTACGTGACGCTTATCAACTTTCAATCAAACGAACTCAACTTGCACGGCACCGACAGTACAAACGTGACGTTTACACCGTTCGACGGCATGTCACATTGCGTGTTCTCCGTACAAAGCAGCACGTTCAAGGTGTGGATCGACGGAACATTTGTCACATCGGTAGCGCTCACCAGCGGATCAACATTCGCAACTGCAAGCCAGATCGTGTTTTCGGGTGCGTCCATCGCTGGCGACCAAATCGGCAAATCGCATCTAGCGTTGTATACCACCGAACTATCCAACACCGACGTAGCAAACCATTTTGACGCTAAAGACGGACACGCCGGCGAACTATCATCAGCACGACTCGCACGCACACTCGATGATGCTGACTGGCCGACCGCTTGGCGTGATATTGAAACGGGTGTGCAAACAGTTGGTGCATACCGTCCCGAACGATTAGCGGTACGCAACTACAACGAACAAATACCAGTCGCCGAACAAGGCGACCTGTTTATTAACCGTGAGGGCGAGGTCGCGTTCGTCAACAGGACAACGACTGACAGCGCGAACATTGCAGCATTGTTTGACGACAGCGGTACCGATTATCCGTTTGTGCGTGTCGAGGTTGACGCGAACACGGTTGACGCGATTCGTAACAGCATCGCGGTGAGTTATGCGACCGATACTGTCATTGTCGAGGATTCAACATCGGTGACCGCTTACGGTCGGGCACAACAAATTTTGGATGCCAGGCTAATTGACGATCCGATCACAGCTGACGCGATCGGTGATGTTGTGTTAGCGAAATCTAAAGACCCTCGGACACGGATACGTCGACTCGAGGTGGCGGTGCGTGCTGACCCGACGATGGTGCCAACGATCGCGCAACTGGATTTGTCTAACGATGTTGTGGTGGCGTTCACACCGACCGATGTTGGTGACGAATTGTGGCGTGCGGTGCGTGTTCAAGGTGTGTCACATCGAATTACTGCTAGCGAATGGATATGCAACCTGTATCTAGCAGCCGGCCCGTTTACCGCTAACGGCCCGTTGCTGATACTTGATGATGACACTTACGGCAAGTTGTCGTCGGGTAACAAACTTGGGTGACGTGTCGACGAACTATCGAAAGGTAACCTGACACTATGACCGCACTAGGCGCCTTCTCCAGCGGCGACGTACTCACCGCAGCCGACCTAAACGCGATCGGCACATGGACGACGTACGCGCCAGTATTGGAGCAGGTCGTAACGTTTGGTCTAACCGTGTCAAGCACACGTTACGCACGGTTGAACGAGATTGTGTTTTATCAAGGACACATTAGGGTGTCGTCGGGCACCGGTTCGGCAGGTAATGCCCTTGAGTTATCGCTGCCGTTATCGTACGGTGCCCCAGGAAATGGTGTAATCGGCAACGCGTGGATATTTGATTCGGGTTCAAGTACGGCATATCACGCTGCCGCTTTTTACATAGGTTCTGACAAGGTAAGTTTCATTGGCGACTGGTCAGGCGGTAATTCGTTTGGCGCCCAACCGTCAATAGCCGTCGGTTTCAATGACCAAGTGCGTTTCTCAATTGTCTACCAGACGGACGCGTGACAATGAACCTTGACAGCATTTTTGATAGCACAACACCCGACGATGACACATATGCGTCACGGATGCGTTATCAACGTAACCTGTTGCTGGCCGAGTCGGATTGGACACAAATACTTGATGCGCCGTTCACCGACGAGCAACGTGCCGCGTGGGCAGAATATCGTCAGGCGTTGCGTGACGCACCAGCGAACTGGACGCCGGGGCCAACGTGGGACGCGCCCGAACCGCCTAACTAACCATGTTTGACCACGCTCGCGCCGAGTGGGAACAGGCCGGCTACACAATCCGTGAACACACGGACAGTCCGACCGTGTCACCACGCCTACTCGACGCGATCGTCATTCACTACCCCGGCACAACACGGGTCGCACCGTCAACGTGGGAACAGTTGCGAAACATGCAACGCTATTACGTCGACCAGCGCGGCTACAGCCTTGGCTACAACGCTGCGGTAGATCAGAACGGTGAACTGTGGCAGATACGCGGCCTCAACTACCAAAACGCTGCGAACCGGAACTACAACTCGAGCACCGTGTCGGTGCAAATCATCGCGCCGAACAATGAACCAGCGACGCCGGCAGCTGCGGAACGGGTACGCCAGTTTGTGCGTGACATGCGCCGATGGGCTAACCGACAGTTACAAGTTGTCGGTCACCGCGACCTCGCCGCGACAGCATGCCCCGGTGATGACATATACGAACAACTATTATCGGGATTGTTCACCCCGTCACACGATCCGGAGTACGACGTGAAACTCGTTGACCCACCACAACGCATTTACGACAGTCGCAAACAAGGCGGCGCATGGGCTGACGGTGAAACACGCAAAATTGCGACCGGTCGACGCGGCGGCGTGTTCGTCAACGTCACCGTAGTAAACGCACAACGCGCAGGTTTCTGCACCGCATGGGGCGCCGGCCCAATGCCTGACGTGTCAATCATCAACTATGCGCACGGTGACACGATTTGTAACAGCGCATGGGTGCCGGTCGCGGGTGACGGCACTATTCATGTGTACACCTACAGCGCATGTGACATTCTGGTCGATTTGCAGGCGTACGGGTCGTGACATGGACTGGTGGCTCGAGTTACTGCTGGCAATCCTTGCACCTGGTGGGCTAATCACCGTGTTTGTCGCTGTTGAACGGACTCGACGCGAAAACAACCGTGATCACCAACGCAACTCGGATCTATTGCACCAGATTGACCGCAAAGTTGACCACGTCAGCGACAGAGTCGACGACCACATCGAATGGCACCTAGACAAGGATCGACGATGAACGCGCTCAAATCGTACGCAAAAGTATTCGCAGCCACCGTGCTCGCATTGTTCCTCGCTGACGGCGCAGACGTGTTCGCAGTCAACCTTGCCGACCTACGCACCTACCTCGCCGCTGGTGCCGCATCAGTTCTGCCGCTCATCATCACATGGCTAGATCCGACCGATAACCGTTTCGGCCGGTAACCCACGACCCGTGGAGGGGGACACATGGGCATATCAGACCAACTACACCGCAACCTGAAACGACGCTGCATCGTCGGACAACTACTCGACGACCTCGACGCGGACGACCGCGACGCGATCGAAACCTACATCGGCAACGCAAAGCTAGACAAAGAACGCCGGCCGCACGCCACCAGGTACCCGATTAAACATTTGGAACAGGTGCTCGAGGCCGAAGGTCACCACATTTCGTACAAATCGTTGTGTCAACACGCATTCGGTGCATGTATCTGCCAGGTAATAGCGTCATGACGAAAATCAGCGAGGGTCTAGACACCGCACAAAACGGTGACAAAGAACTGATTAAAGAACTACGGCACGCGCTCAAACTCGCTGACGACCGCACCGCACGCCTAGAACGCGAACTCGGCGTACTGTCGAAAATCGGGTCACGCTCGACACCGCCACGCTGGCTCCAATCACCGTCCAAACGCGGCCGGCATAACGCAACACCGTTCCTCATGCTGTCCGATCTGCACCTCGACGAGGTCGTCGACCCTGACGAGGTCGGCGGCGTCAACAAATACGACCGCGAAATCGCACGCCTACGACTCGGTGAAACCGCACGCAAATTCGTGAAGGTGTGCCGCGACTACTGGACAGGCATTGACTACGACGGCGCGGTGGTGTGTCTCGGTGGTGACATTTTCTCGGGTGACATTCACGACGAACTAACCCAAACCAACGAGGACACCATGCTCGGCAGCCTCGATTACTGGATTGACGAGGTCGCCGCCGCGTTACAGCTGATCGTTGACGAGTTCGGCAAAGTTCATGTGCCAGTTGTGGTCGGTAACCACGGCCGCACGACACGGAAACCGCGCAGCAAACTACGCGCACGCGACAATTTCGACTGGTTCCTCGGTCGAGCGTTAGCACGCATGTTCCGTGACGACGACCGGATCACGTTTGACGTGTCCGACTCGGCCGACTGCCCTATCGACGTGTACGGGCACACCGTCATGTTGACGCACGGTGACCAGGCATCGGGCGGTGCCGGCATTGGCGGTATCTGGCCGCCGATCATGCGACTAGACGCACGGAAACGGCAACGCTACGAAGCGGTAGGGCAGGGCTACGACCTGTTGATCATGGGGCATTGGCACCAACTGGTGTACGGCAAGAACTTTATTGTGAACGGGTCGCTCAAAGGTATGGACGAGTACGCCGCGATCAACAACTTTGGCTATGAACCGCCAGCGCAGGCCGCGTGGCTGATGACACCCGAACACGGCCGAACCTGGACTGCACCGATACTGCCGACGAACCGTAACGCTGAGGGCTGGTAACGCACCCTATTGACACAACGCGAGTTGTCCTTCAGACTGTGACGCGGAGGGATACAACATGCGATACCAATTCACAGCCTTGTTTGTGCTGTCCACCGCCGCAGCCGTTTGGACATTCGGACTAGACGACACACCCGAACCAACCACGATCGTCACGGTGGATGAGGCGATCGAACGCAACACGACGACGACCTCAACCACGACGCTGCCACCAGTCAAAATCACGGCACGCTCCGTGTACGTCAAGCAGACAACAAGCACCACAACCAGCACCACGGTGCCAGCCGACGCGAAATGCCCTGACCTGTGGCCGTTCATCACCGCATGGTGGCCGACCGAGCAGGCGCACACCGTTGACAGGATCGCCTACGCCGAATCACGGTGCATACCTGACATTGTCAACCCGAACGGTGCCGACATTGGTGTCATGCAAGTGAACTGGCCGACCTGGTCGCAGTTCGTCACCGACCTTGGGTATACACGCGACGACCTCGCTAACCCGGCGGTCAACTTGCTGATAGCGAAACTGATATCTGAACAAGCCGAAGCAATCGGGTGGCGGTGGTGTCAACCGTGGGACAACAGCGGCCGGTGGTGCTCGTGATCCTCGACGTGCCATTCGACGACCACGGCTGGCGCAAAACGTACATGCAAGGCTGCCGATGCATACTGTGCAAACACGCGAACGCTAAATACATGCGCGACCTACGCGCACGCCGCCAAGAATACTCCAGCACCATTCCCGACTGGCAACGCACCAACAGCCTGACATGGTTCGATCATGCAGCGTGTCAAGGACACGAAACCCGACTGTGGTTCGCTGGCGACGGCCGGAACGCCGAGTCGAAAACAACACGGCAAGCAATCGCAATATGCCTGGAATGCCCCGTGATCGAGGAATGTCTCACCTATGCCCTAGAAATGCCTACACCGTGGCATGGCATATACGGCGGTCTCACACCGTCACAACGAATAGCCGAATACAAACGCCGGTACAACCGCCGGCCGCACTAATGGAGGAAACATGACAGACCACAAACGACACTTACACGGCCTCGCGTCGGCGTTCCAGCCGACTGAACAGGCAATCACGACACCGTCAGAGTACGACGAACTCCGCGCACAAATCCGACGGCACACAACACGACTGCTCGCGCAACTGATTGACGCACAACTCGACCTGGCAATACCCGACTGCGACCTCGAGGCCGCGTTAGCCGACTACGGCCTAGAAGGTGACGCGAACGCGCACGACCTGTACAACGAGGTCAGGTACACATGTTGGGCGGTTATCCGATCGTTAGAAGCACTTACTAAAGCGTTGCATTCCAGCGACGAAGGCTGGTGGTGACATGACATGGCGTGACTGTCCAAAATGCGCAGAAAGCATGAAGAACTTACCCGACGCGGTGTGGAGGGAAAGCAGCGTGACCTACACCCTGCTTGGTGTCTCATTTGAGAAACATATGCACACCATCGAACACGGCAACGATGTTGTCGGAATACATCACGTCAGGTGGGAACCACCGATGCCCGAAGCAATGGCTCGCGAATTCGGAATATTGGAGTACTGACATGCTGCCAGGCATTATTGAGGTGCGCACACCACGGTGCTGCGTATGCAACAAATCAAGCGTGATCAAGGTCGACGGCGACCGGTACGCCGAGTGGCAACGCGGCACCTATGTGCAGACCGCGTTCCCGGAAATGCCCGACGATCAGCGCGAACTACTGGTGTCGGGCACGCACCCTGAGTGCTGGGCGTTACTGGAGGACTGATGGGCTGGAACCTCAACGACTACGAACCCGTAGCAACCCGGCTCGCACGCTGGCTCGACGACTGCCGAACACGCGGTGTCCGAGGCCGAGTGATCACCGAACTAATGCACCGCACCGACGACGTGGCCGTGTTCCGAGCAGAAATCTACGAGGACGACCTGCTGATCGCGGTCGGTCACGCCGAGGACTACCGGGCAGCTAAAGGTGTGAACGCAACGAACTGGTTTGAGAACGCCGAAACCGGGTCAATCGGCCGTGCCCTGTCAAACATGGGTGTCAGCGGTAGCGATCCGACACGCCGGCCGTCACGCGAAGAAATGCAGAAAGCGTCCAGAGGCACCCAGAACGCGCCACAATCGACGCAACGCGCCGAGCCGGGCAGTCGCGCCAGTCGACCCGATAGGGAACCGTCAGCAGCCCAGTTGAAGTTTCTCAACAACTTGGTGCAGAAAACAGGTGAAATTGTCGATGAACGCGCCGCGACCGACCGTCAGGTGTGTTCACAAGAAATAGAAAGGCTCCAGAACCTATGAACATGACCGTGCAGGATCGTTTGCGTACATGGTCACATAACCAGCGTGTGAGTCTGTCTCACACCGGTTTCAAGTTGTTGAACGACACCGCCGACCGGCTCGACATGCTTGAGGCCGAGGTCGTCAACTTGCGTGC
>Ga0180431_10009492_pt1 | contig 10981 bp, 18 predicted proteins | sample SS_ome_11_FD_132459 | JGI IMG/M metagenome (GOLD analysis project Ga0180431, IMG submission 132459) | Hypersaline lake sediment archaeal communities from the Salton Sea, California, USA - SS_1_MS_1 metaG | ecosystem: Environmental > Aquatic > Non-marine Saline and Alkaline > Hypersaline >...
CATGACGGCAGATTAAAGGTTGTTTTTTATCCCGACATCGTTGAAATTGTCCATGGCCGAAAGGTCGGATGGAAAGTTCGGCAGATTAAATTACCAGATGAAATTGAGAAAATCAGCGCAACCGAAAAACGGGAAAAAGGAGAGGGCTGATGAATATCCATGTCATACCGAACGGTCTTGATTTAAGTAAATGGGAATTCAAGGACAGAAAGCACGGCCCGAATATTTTATACGTCGGAGAAATCAGCCACAAAAAGGGGCCTATGCTTTTGATGAACGCTTTCCATCATTTACTTGTCTGTCAGTATCAAAAAAGATGGAAGGGTGCGAAGGATCCTTATCATTTATGGATCGCCGGCCAGTTCAAAGATCCACGGTTTGAGTTTTATGTCAAACATTATATTATGCAGACGAAGATGGAGGAATATGTACATTTACAAGGGTATGTAAAAGATTTGCCTGCTTTGCACGACACGATGAATTATGCGATTTTAACAAGCCCGTGGGAATCACAGAATCTTGGTATTATGGAAGCAATGGCTTCTGGTATTAAACCGCTGATTCACTGGTTTCCGGGTGCTGAAACAATTTATCCCAAAACATATTTATGGAATGATTTCACGCAGTTGAAATTTCTGGTATCCGAATCTCCGTATAATTCAAAAGAGTATCGGAATTATATTGAAGATCGGTATTCCATGAAAAACATGATTAAGAAAATCGGTGAAGTGATGGAGGTTAAAAAATGAATCTTGCCGTCAAGTATCGAGCATGGCAAATCAAGCGAGCCGCAAAATTATTGATCCGAATTGATGATTACCTCCAAAGCAAAAATATTTCAAGACATGAAAGGAGGCAATTCTGGCGTGATGTCTGTTATCATGCAGGTGCCAGAAAAAAACTATTGAAAAAGGTGATGGAATGATAAGCCTGTTCGTAAAATATCGGAGAGAACATCCAACCCGTGCCAATAGATTTTATTTTGCAAAATGGATTATAGACCGGGCGCAATGTAGTAAATATTTCTATATCGACCGGGAGGATAAGATTCAATTTTGTTTTGAGGGATTGAAAAATAAAAAAGAATTAGAGGAAATGCTTTCCGAGTATGAACTGGAATGGAAGGAATATAAGCGGAATCATATTCTTGAATTATTTTATCCTGTTTGTGAAATGTCTGTCAATCTTGGACATTATATCGGAGAACCTTCATCACTGTTGTATATGGTGCATATTTTATTAAATAATTATTTCTTTGATTGGGAAGAACAGCTTAAAATATTTGAGTATTTTGTTGATGAAGCGAGAGAGAATATCGAATACTATAAAAAGAAAGAGAAGGAAAAAACCGATGGAAAAATATTATAAAGATGCAGAAGACCCGTTTGATTTTTATACAAATAATTTTATAATTACCGGGATTCCGAGATCCGGCACTTCTTTGATGAGTTCACTTTTGAATACTGTCGATAATGTGATCGTATTCAATGAAGTGATCTGTAAAGAAGTTAATTTCTATGATGTTCCCACGCTTCCCGGAACATTTTCAAAAATACGGAAATTGCTCTGGAATCATCAACCTGTACCGAACCGTTATGATCGAGACGGAAAGTTGACAACGAACACGATGAAAGACGGTGAAAATCTGGAATGGAAAAAGGCAGAGAAACCGATACGGCGAGATGTACGAATCGGGTCAAAGATCAATGCCCCCTATCTTGGTCATATTGGAACGATCATTGAAAACGGATTCAAAGTAATTGCCATTATCCGGCATCCTGTTTATGTGATCGGTTCGTATCAAATGCCTCATACGGCCACGCTGAACATTGCGAATCCACTTACAGACCCACGTTATGCAGGATTCGGATTCCAAAATGAATATGCTCAATTATACCGGGATGCAAAGAGCCGAAGTGATGTTGTCTGTGATGAAGATATGCTCCTTGCGAACATTCACTGTCAAGCCGAATTGTGGAATCATTTTGCCGGACTTTTTGCCACATTGTCAGAGCGGAAAAATTTCGGATTGATAAAATATGAAGCAATGGTTGACAATCCTAAAAAAATTACCGAGTATATCATGCAGTTCTTAGGATTCGATGAAACACCGAAAACAAGGGATAAGATAAAAATCAAAAACCGAAATGATGTGAAGAACTATCTGAATATTTCATTTATCCGGGAAGCTGTTAAAATGTGGTGTAGTAATGCTACGCTGTTCGGATATGACGTGTGAAAGTTCATCTGCCAATGGAGGCAGAAGGAGATCGGGGGGCACTTTTTAAAAAGGTGTTCCCTGAATATTAAATTATTTTATTATTACCTATTGACAAAACAGAACCATTTCGTACATTGTGATTGATAATCGGAGGGTAAACTGATGGCACGTAAGAAAAAATCAACCGAGAATCCTTCCAGTGGCAATGAATTATATACTAAAATATACAATGCTGTAAAAAATGAAAAGCTGAAAATTATCATTGCCGAAATTGATCAGTGTACCAAAAACATTCAATCTGAACTTACCGCACTTGAAACCATATTAAAAAAATATCATATTAATATCAGTCGGAATTTCATAGAAAGCAAGCAGGATGAAAACGGGATGCCGTATCTTCACGTACAATTTTCATTCAAAGCGAGTGAAAAGGAAATTGACCGGTTAGTTTCCAAGAAAATCATTGATGAAACCGTCAAGAATATGAGTCAATAAATGCCGGTACAGTCATGCAGAAAAAACGAGAAACCCGGGTTCAGATGGGGAAAACGTGGATACTGCTATACATACGAACCGGGAGATATGAATTCTAAGAAGCGTGCCAAAGAACAGGCCGCAAAACAGGGACGGGCAATCAAAGCGAATCAAGGGGATTAATATGGACTTTGAAAAAGAGATCAAGGCCGCACTCAAAAAGAGGGGACTTGACGAAAATCTTTACAAGCGGATCAGAGTAACATCCGAAGATCAGATCGATGAAGCCGTTTACGATTTGGCCGTTGATCTGAAGGTCGACGAAGAAGTAAAAAAAGAAATCGACCAGAAAATCCAAAAGGCGTTGCAGACCCGGAAGGACAATCTTCGTGAAGAAGTCAAAGCTGAACTGATGAAAGATGAAGATTTCCAGAAGGAAGTCGCAAAAACTTTAAAACAAGAACCAAAAGACGAAAACGGGAAACCCGAAGGAAATGGCGAATTGACAACCGAGACAGTCAAAAAAATGATCTCTGATGTTCTTTCTGAAACGTTGAAGCCGATTCAGGAAACAATGACTCAGCTATCCGACAAAAAGAAGGAAGAAGATCGGCGATCTAAAGTTATCGCCGCCCTGAAAGACAAGGAACTGTCCGAAGAACTTGCCAAGTTTATCAGTGGGGAGACCGAAGACGAAATCAGTGAGCAGATCGAGGCGATTGAACAAATCTCCAATGAACGACTGCAGAAAGATTTCGACAAACGAATCAAAGAAATGGGAATCCCTCCCCACATGATTTCAGGTAAAAAGAAAGATGCCGGAGAGGAAGTTGTTGAGGATGTTATAAAACAACGGAATGATGGTATTCGGTCGCCTGAGTCGAAGCAGTTTAAGGGGAAGGAAATCCTGAAAACTGAAACCGATTAAAGGCGAGGTCTATCATGGGCTTAGATGTAACCAAAACCACCGGTACAGAATATAGCCCTGTATTCCATCAGATTCTTGAGACAATGATTGCAGGGGGAACCCTTGCAACCAACAGAGTCCCTTCCAATATCAAGGAATTAAAGGAAGGGCTTCTGCTTGTAGAATCAGCGAATACGAGCGGGCTGTATCAATTCATCAAAGCCGCAAAATCGGTAAAAACCCAAGCCGCCGCCACAAAGATGTTTTTCGATAACACCTTTGAACAGCTTTACAATGTTGGTGATTTTGTAATCGTCAACGGCAAAACCACAGCGGCAACGATCACTCGTATTGATTCAACCAGTTCTGTCAATACGCTGATTGTTGCGACTGCCAGAGCATTGGGTACACTGGCAACCGCTTCCGTTCTGGTCGAAGCTGCAGCGGCAGGTGCAACCGCACTGAAATATGATCCTTCCTGTATTTTGAAAAAGACTGTGAAGGTAAGAGAAGATGATCTTACCACGATCAATAACGTACTCGGTGCGATTGTGCTTCGTGCAAATATCAACGAGAGTATTCTTCCACAGCCAGTAACCACGAGAATGAAAACCAAGATGACCGTCAGGTATATTTGGGATTAATCCTGAACGGTTTTGATGGAGGTTTATCATGGAAAACAGTATCCTTTTAAATTACATTTCCAAGAAAGCTCTGGAGGTGTATGCGAAGGGTCGAGTTTTTGACGATCTCTACTGGCCGAATTTCTTCCCGTGGAAGTACACTCCTACGCTGACCGTTGATACATTAATCGGAGCAAAGGGAAACCGGGTTGCGGCCGATGTCGTAACATTCGACTCTCCTGCACCACAGAAAAAGAGAAAAGCACTCGATTCGTTACATATCGAAATCCCCCCGATCAGAGTCAAAAGGAAAATGTCGGAAAGTGATCTAAATACATTTTTCCAGTTGATGAGTATGGCTTCTGATGAGGCACAGAGACAGGCGATCAATATGGTATTTGACGACATGGATTTTGTTGTGGATGCCGTAAACGCTCGCCTCGAATGGCTCTCACTTCAGCTTTTGGCCCACGGCACAATTACGCTTGGGTCTGATGTGAATGTTGGGCCAATCACCGGGGAAATCGATTACAAACTTCCTGATGCGAACAAAGAATATATCGGATCCGCAGGTGGAACTGCCGCCGCTACTCATTATTGGACAGCGGCCGTTTATAATACCAATGATCCGATCACTGACATGCGTTCCATTGTCAGGGAAGCGAAAGGTTATGGAGTCAATCTTCGTTATCTCCTGATGAACGAATCGAAGTGGGCTGATTTACAGCTTTCCGATGCTATGCAGAATTTTTGCCGTGCTTTTGTCATTGATGGAACTGCTTATCGTACCGTTCCAAGTTTGAGTGTGGCAAATTCCGCATTGAAGGCTGAAGGTCTGCCGCAGATCGTTGTTGTCGATACCCGTGTAACTATTGAGAACGAGGATCATACGCAGACCAGTACAGATCCATGGCTCCACACGAACGATGCATACGTAACGTTTCTTGAAGATTTGCAGGTTGGAGATATGCTTTGGACTCCGACCGCAGAAGAACAGGCTCCACCCAAACAAGCGATCCATAATAAAATTGGGCCGATCCTGACTTCCAAATTTTCAGAGACAGACCCCGTTGCGGAATTCACGCTTGGACTGGTCAACGCATTTCCGAGTTGGCCTACGATTGATCGGGCTTGGATTCTGAACACTGAAAGTCATACCACCTTCTAAGGGTGAAACGATGACTGTATTAGAAGCTCTAAAAGGTTTAATTGAATTCGAGTATAGCAACAATGATCTGTTCAATTTAAAATTGATGGATCAGGGATTGCGATCGAATGCGACCTTTCGAACTTATACAGTAATACAGCGAGGTGTGGATCTTGCCCTTGCGGATGTGTATCTGCATCTCGCTGTTCATCCTAAAGCCTCTGAAGGTGATAGGAGTATCAGTTTTGACGGGAAAGAATTAAGGGCGGCGAGACGAAGGTTGTTTAATAAGTGGGGGATGGAACCACCGGAATCCCCGACAAGAACCTTGTCTATTGATGGCCTATTCGGAGAGAATCGAAAGTGGTAAACAGGGAACCGCATCTTGCGACCCTTTTATATACAATGCCCGGAACATACGGGACAAATCGGATTTATCACGAAGGGGTTGAAACATCAATCGTCTATCATTGTCTGGTCAGTCCGGCAGGACACCGGCTGATTAGAAATGATGATGGCGACGTTATCAACGCCAAGTGGCAAATCATTATTCACCAACCTCTTTCGCTTCCAAAAACGGCCACGAAAAAAATACAATTTGCCGGGACTGAATATCGCATCTTATCTCTGGTAACTTATTCCAAGCATACGGAGATATACACTTGAACGGTTTAGCACTGATCGGACTGAATCAGGTCTATCAGAAAATCAATCAATTTGCGGAACAGAAGAAAGCTCATGTTGTAATGATGCTCTCTTATCCCGGTGAAGTGTTTGTAAACAGCGCAAGGAATACCCGGACGTACCGGGATCATACCCGGAATTTAAGGGGATCGATTGCGTACGCAATTGTTTTTAATGGCGACATACAAAAGAAAAATTTATCTGGAACCGCAGAGGGTACAGAGAAAGCGATGGAGTTGATCGGAGAAGTCAAAAGTAATGAAAAAGAAGTCGCTGAATTAATTGGAGTCGCCGGGATGGAGTATGCGACTTGCGTTGAAAGCCGAGGTTATGACGTGATTACCGGCAGTATTCCCGTTGCCAACAAAGAACTGAAAAAAATCAAGGAGGCGTTAACATGAAAACGCCCTTTGATCCGGTTGATACAATGATTTCCATCATTAACGTCGCCGCAGTAACGGGGACGATCGATGGAAATATTTATCGCAACCGGAAACCCGTTGGTGATAAGAAAAGGAATGTTGCCGTACTTAATTTAACGATGGACGGCGGAGCAGATGAAATCATTCAAAGCGGAACGCTCATCATCAATTGCTTTGCCGAGGATCTCGATCACGGCATGATCGATGAAATTCATCTGAAAGCAACAGTCGAAGCTATAATTACACGGATTGAGGCGTATAATGCCGGAAGCACTTATTTTCATCCTGAGGTACAGAACATTAATACGTTCGCCAGTGAAGATGAAAACGATATGAGTTATATGTCCATTCGTGTCAATTATTGGATTGAAAAATAAAAGGAGTACATCATGGCCTCTGATTGGCGACAAATTGGACTTGACAGCATCGCAATCGGAACGGCAAGATCAGGATCAGGAATGCCAGCGACTATGGTAACTGTCGGTGCGATCGTTCCTGATTCCTGTGTGTTGGCTCTTGAAACTCCGAGCAAAAATGAAATGATGGTTGAAGATTCGGATTTCCCCGATATTATTACCTTCAATCAAGGCGCAAAGGTTTTTTCCTTTTCCACCCGTGATATTGATCCAGACAATTTTGCATTGGGTCTCGGTGGAAATGTATCAACCGGCGGCACAATTTGGAGAGCTCCCAATGATGCCGTGATCGTCAACGAGGTAGCGGTACGAGCGATCAGTAAAACCTATAACGGTAAAAAGGTAAAGATCGAAGTCGTACACGCAAACTTACGGCAGGGAGGAGACCTCCGGTTTGCAAAGGCAGAATCCGGCGTGCTTAATTTTGAAGCGGATGTTTTAAGGCCAGCCGCGGCCAATACCGATCATCCGATCGTGGTGCATATTGCATCATAAGACTGACAAACGGCGGCCTCTACGGAGGCCGTCTTGTCAATACTACGAGGTTTTCTTGAAAAAGGCATATCAAACCATCAGGATGCAAATAAAACCGTTTAAACACGCATTTAGGTGGCAAATCTGCGATTTTACAGGGTATCCAAAACCGGAAAAGGGGTAATATGGAACAGGGGAATATCAAAAGAGAGATCGAGTCATTTTTACAATCCGGGAAACAGATTGAGGTTGCTGTCAGGCGACCGAACATTTTACACAAAATCGGAATCTTACGCCGGGTGAGGGAATTTACTATTTATCCGATAACGCTCGGCACATTACTCCGGATCTCTGAACTGTTGTCTGATGTCGATCCTGAAGATTTTAAGGGAATGCTTGAAATCGTTGAAAAGGGGAAAGACGAGAGAGCTTTCCGAATCGGGATTGAATCTATCAAAAAATACGTTTGGATCATTGCCCGTGTAATTGCCTATGCGGTTACAAATTCAAAGAATCAGCCTGATAAAAAAATTGTCCGGTTCCTTGAAAAGAATCTTGATGTGATAGAAGCGTTAAAGATTCTTAATGTGATCGTACAGCAAATGCAGGTAAAGGATTTTTTGGCACTCATGGTCTCCGTCAGCGGATTGAATCTGATGGGGGCCGGGTCAATCTCTGGGGAATCACCGGAGGAATCATCAAATATTACCGATTCTCAAGAGAGGAAATCCTCTGGTGCATCAGTTGGACAAACTTAATCATGATGCTTGCATCTATACCGAAATATGAAAGCGATAAAGATGATGATAAAAATGGCGGAGAAACAACAAACGGTGTTCAGGAAGTCGGGGGGATTGACGAATTTTTCGGTATAGTGGGGAAAGATCCAGACGTTGAAATCAGAAAGAGTCCGGGGGTGGGCGATGAAAAAGAAAAAGAATAAAATACTATTATCAATATGTATTATTACAAAAGACGAATCCAAGAATTTGAAACGATGCCTGGATTCCCTTTTACCGCTTATCGTAGAAGACTGGTGTGAACTTATTGTTGTGGACACCGGTTCTTCGGATGACAGTATTGATGTAGCGAAAAAAAGATACGCACAGGTTTATGAAAAAACATTCGACCCGTGGAGCTTTTCCGATGCCCGGAATTATGCTATTTCAAAAGCAGTCGGGAAACGGGTCTTTATTGTAGACTCCGATGAAGAACTTGGAAGGGAATGCGTTGACCCTTTAAAAAAGATTCTTCTCGGTGGCCGTTATAATCAGCCTACCTTTTTCTTCCAGATCCGAAATATTTACAGCAAAGATAACCGGCGATATACAAAATTTCAACAGCCGAGGATTTTCCTTCGTAAGGGCTTTCGCTATGAAGGTGATGTGCATAATAAACCTAAAGCGAAAACACCCTACTTATTTTTTGAAGACCTGTATCTGAATCATTACGGTTATAAATGGGTTGATGATAAAAATCTTGCTGAAAAGAAAAAGAACCGCAGTTTACCGATGCTGTTAAAAGAACATAAGAAGGATTCACATGATACACATATTCTGACCCATATCGTTAAAACATATAAAACCGTCAAGGAATATGACAAGGTTTTGGAATACGGTTATTTATGGATTGATGAGATGCAAAAAATCCGGGAAAATGGTGAATTCCATGAAGGTTGGTTTTCTTACATGGAAGTGTTTCTTGATATTATCGAAGTTTATCTCACGAAAGATGATGTTGAGAAAGCCTTTGAAATTGTAAGAACCGCTGAACAGTTTTCCAAACAGATACCCGAAATTTATATTATGATCGGGAATCATCATGCAGAGATCGATGCTGAAATAACGGCCTATTATTACGAAAGGGCAATCCGGGTGATTCGGGAAAATCAAAATTCCGCTTACAAGGAATTATTAACCACCAATGTTGAGATGATTTTACCGAGGATATTCCTGTATCTGGCCGTTTATTATTATCAAAAGGGGGAACGATTACGATCCGGTCAATATTTGAATGATGGAATCCTGTTGAATGTTTATGGTGATAATCTTCGATGGGATATTTATAATATGGATAGATTAAAGGGGATTTAATGATGAAAGAAGAAATCAAAGAAAAATATGCCGATGTGCTCGAGGTGGCTGAAAAATTTCTGGAAGAATGGAGTGCAGGCCACCATGGAAGGATGGGACGGTACATTCAAAAAAGTTGGTTACACGGTCAGGGTATGAAATGGAAGAAAATTCTGAAAACAATCACCGCAAGAGGGGATATTGAAAAATATTCCATTAAAAAAATCCATCGTGTAGGCGATTGCTGTGTGGATGTAATTTTTACTGCTGAGCTGAAAACGCTCACCGGTAAATCCAAAATGTTTGGATTTATGCGGATGTTGCAAGAAGATGCAATGGGGCGGCCAAATAAAAAAGGCAGTTGGGGTGTGAACCCTCACAGCCTGCTCCGTTCTGATTTCAAGGAAGGATAAATAATGCCAGTCAATACAGGTGGCGGACTTTTTTTTAAATCCGGTATCAATCTTGCCGGATTACGTTCCGGTGTCAGCAGTGCCAAAGGGATCATTGCCGGATTCGCAAAAAATATATCCAAAATGGATGTATTTGCCGGGATTGGTATTTCTGCCGCCATTGTATTTAACAAACTAAGAAAAGCCGCTTATAACTTCTCACGGGATCTCGATCATTCCATGCGAGAGGTTGCCACAATTTCTGATGCTGTCAAAATGGATTTTCAGGGAATGACAGATCAGATTGTGGAGATGTCCACCCGGGGGCCTGATTCTGCTCTCAATCTATCGAAAGCCTTATATCAAATCGTTTCCGCAGGAAATGACGGCGCAAAAGCGATGAGCATTCTCAACGAATCGATGAAACTGGCCGTTGCTACTGTTACTGAAACCGAGGTTGCCGCAGATGCTTTGACTTCTATCTTAAACGCCTATGGTGATGCCGCAGGAAGCGTTACTCATGTCTCCGATGCGTTAATGTCTACAATCAAAAACGCCAAAACCACCATGGAAGAATTAGGGCCGTCGATTACGACCGTTACGGGTCTTGCGGCGCAGGCCGGGCTTGCGTTTGATGATTTGATGGCAATCATTTCAACCGGTGCAAAAACTTTAAAAACACCTATTATGATGACCGGTATACGGGGAATGTTGACTGCTATTATTAAACCTACCAAAGATGCGGCAGATATGGCAAAAGAGCTTGGAATACAATTCGATACAGCCGCATTGAGAGGAAAAGGATTTGTCGGATTCTTGAAAGATGTATGGCAGGCGACCGACGGAAGTGTTGAAAAACTCGCTGAACTGTTTCCGAATGTCAGGGGATTAACCGGTCTGTTATCTGTGGCCGTTAAGGAGGGTGAAGAATTTAACCGGCAGTTACGAAATATACAGCAAAGCAGTGGAATGGTTACTGAAGCCTTTGAAGTGATGATGGAGAGCCCTGTCAATCAATTCAAAATTCTGTCCAATAATATGATGAAGATCGTAAAACCTGTCGGTGATGCGCTATTGAGTGTAGCTTCCGGTGCGGCGAAAGCAATCAATTGGCTGTTCAAGGAAACAAAATCCGAAACGGAAAAATGG
>Ga0180431_10009493_pt1 | contig 10980 bp, 10 predicted proteins | sample SS_ome_11_FD_132459 | JGI IMG/M metagenome (GOLD analysis project Ga0180431, IMG submission 132459) | Hypersaline lake sediment archaeal communities from the Salton Sea, California, USA - SS_1_MS_1 metaG | ecosystem: Environmental > Aquatic > Non-marine Saline and Alkaline > Hypersaline >...
CCCGCGGCCGGCCTCATCCGTCCCTCCGGGACTTTGGTTTTCTTTCGGGCAGTCGACCCAGCGATGAATCGCTGGGCTACTTCCAATCTGCCCCTCCGGGGCAGCAGGCGGAGTGTCGCAGGGACCTTTGCAGGTCGCCAGCCTCGCGACCCGGAGCCAGCAGGATATCCAGGAGACAAGAAACGGTCCGGGCTGCATTACATCGACCTTCTCGCCGGAGCCGGTATCCAGAGGATACGCGACTCCGGAAACCCGGAATGGGGATCGCCCCTGCGGGCGGCCCAGATGCTGGCGCCGTTTGACGCGTTGCACCTCTCCGAACTCAACCACGACAACTGCGAGGCACTGCGCGCCCGGGTGCGCCGATTCAGCGCCTCCGCCTGGATCATCGAAGGGGACGCGAACGAGGCAGTCCACGAGATCGTCGCCGCGATTCCCGGGCGTTCTCTTTCGCTGGCTTTCCTGGACCCGCACGGCCTGCACCTGCACTACGACACGCTCAAGACACTCGCCACCAGGCGAGCGGATCTCGGCAGGCAAGCGATTCCTCTACCGGCTCATCTTCTGCAGCCATCACCCCGTGGGAGCGGGCATCTGGCGGAGGACGGCGCAGAAGAAGCCCAACGGTCAATACACGATGGATTTCGATGCCTCGCCGTGACTGCTGGCAATGGCCATGACCCTCCCCCGTGACCGACTCCGTGAGTCCCGGCGCCGGGCGCCGGCACACCGAGGTATTCAGCGGCGCCCTGGCCGCGGTGGAGGCCCAGCGACATGGCTGGCTGGAGAATGCTCGGCCAGCAGCGGCCGCCGGCGGCGGGTCGACGCCGCCACCGGCGACGGCGTCCCATAACCCCGTGAATCTCCGGGCGTGATTCGGTACAATGGTGCAAGTCGCTGCGCGGTTCCTGCCGCGATGGGCTCGGCATGACGCAGCGTACGGAAGGGGTTGTCAGAATGGACCGATCGGCATTTGCCCGCGTACTGAGGATGTCGCTGCCGGCCGTCGCCCTGCTGGCCTGGCTGGCACCGGCCGCTTTCGCCCAGGAGTATCGCGAGCCGGAGGGCGCGCCGCTGCCCGATTACGCCCGCGTGCTGCCCGTCACCCCGGGGGCGGAGAAGGGCTTCGTCCCCCCGGACAACGGCCTGCCCTCCATCATGCTCACCGGCTACTGGCCCCCCACCAACGAAATGCTCCGCCGCTTCAGCACCAGCCCCACCCAGAACCCCGAGGGCTGGATCGGCGAGAACTGGGAGGGCCGCGGCTACAACGTCTACGCCTTCTTCCCCGAGTTCCCCGGCGGGCTGGGCAAGGGCGAGGGCGATTTCGAGGTGGACTACCAGGACACCTCCGCCGACTTCTGGCCCCTCGCCGAGCAGGTCAGCCCCCTGGCCATCATCACCTTCGGCCGGGCCGCCTTCGACACCAAGTGGGAAATGGAGTGGCGCACCCGCAACCTCTCCTCCTGGGTCAACGATTACCAGGCCCCCACCCAGCCGACCCCCAGCCCACCCGACGGCAGCGTCCCCCCGGGCACCATCCGCTACTCGACTCTGCCCATGGCCGAGATCGCCAAGGCGGTCGGCACCGCCGGGCTGGGCATCGTCCCCTACGTCGACACCACCGGTGACGCCGGGGCCTTCCTCTGCGAGTACATCGGCTACCACGCCTGCTGGTACCACGACCTGCACACCGAGCCCTACCACCCGGACCACGTCGTGGCCGCCGGACACATCCACGTCGGCTACAAGAGCAGCCTGGACAACTGCATCGCCGCCACCGAGATCACCGTGCGAACGCTCATCGATTACCTGTACGAGCAGCTCCTGCCCGACTGCGACTACGACGGCGACGGCGACGTCGACCTGGACGACTACGCCGAGTTCGCCGACTGCCTCAGCGGCCCGTCGCAGGCCGCCGGCTTCGTCGCCCCCTCGACCGACTGCCTGGAGGCCTTCGACTTCTACCAGGACGGCGACATCGACGAGCGCGACTTCTTGGGCTTCCAGGAACTCTTCACCGGCGGCCGGTAGCCCGGCCCCCCAAACCGCCGGGCGGTGGGACTGCCCCCGGATCGATCGAAAACGGCCGATCCGCAGGCCAGACAATCCCTGGCAGCCCGTTGAAAACGGGGCCTGGCTCCGAGCGGAGGCCCCTCACGGCATCGCAACAGCCCCATTGCAGGGTGCCTGTCCCCTTCTTCAACAGAGAGCCAGCTCCTGGAGGGCGGCAGATCGACGGGGACACGCGGGCGATAGAAACGCCGGGCAGCGCCAGCCGGCGGGCGTTGCTGCGGAAACCACGGCAGCGAAACGGACTGTCAAAGGAACGTCCCCGGCAGACGAGATTCGCCAACCGGAGCCAACAAGCCACCCAGCACAGCACGTTGCGCCGCTGAACCTGCCTGGCTCGATCAGGTGATGGATAGCAGCCGTGGGGCTTCAGACTCGGGGCAACCGGGGGGCGAGCGGACGAACTCAGCTCACCCCGTCGGTGAACTCCAGGACGGCCTCCCGGGCGTCGGCGTACCGCAGCCCGAGGTTCTTCAGTGCCTGGTGGGCGACGCTGCCGTTCTCGCGGCACAGGGCCAGCAGCAGGTGTTCGGTGCCGATCTCCGCCATCTTGAGCTGCCGAGCCTGCTCGATGGCCGTGGCCACCACGTTCTTGAAGTGCGGCGTGCCCGGCAGACGACCGAACACCCAGGTCTCCTCCATGCTCTTGGCGATCAGCCGGTCCACCTCCACCCGGAGACGCGGCTCGCTGATCTCCCGGCTGGCAAGCACCTTCGCCCCCACGCCGGTGCCCTCCCGCAGGATGGCCAGCAGCACGTGCTCGGTACCCACGTACTCGCTGTCATACTCGCGGGCAATCTCATTGGCGAGCTTCACCACCTTGTCGACCCGAGGACTGAAACGCTCGTACATGGCCCTGATCGTCATCTGCTGTCCGCGAAGCGGACATCGTGGCGTTCGTTTCGTGCCCGCCGCTCCCCCTTGGCATGCTGCTTTCCTGGAGCGCCCCAGCGGCCGGCGGCCCGGGGAGCAACCGGGCCGTAACCACATCATACCCCAGGGAGATCAGGGCCACAAGTACGGACACCAGCAGCGTGATCTTCAGGATTCTGAGCCGGTTGCTCAGCTCCCGATCCCGCCACTCCCCCATCCGCTGGTCGATCTCGTCCAGCTTGCGATCGATCCGGCGCTCGATCTCGTCCAGCTTTTCCCGGACGTAGTCGTCGGCCACTCCCTTGAGCCGGTGGGCGATTCCCCCGACCACACCCTCGTTCTCAATACTGCGGCGCAGGGATCCCCGCTCCTCCTCGGGCAGAAAGCGGTATTCGCCGGACTCCTGCCGCTCGACCGTGCGGGCGATCAGCCCGGCCAGCATCCGCCGGCGGGCCCGCCGCAGGCTCGCCCAGAGCCCGATGGCCTTGGCCAGCCGGCGCTCCAGATCCTCGCGGGCCTCCCCGGATCTCGGCATGACCCCCCGCAGGCGGGCGTAGGTCTTCAGCCCCCGATCACTCAACAGCTCCAGGTCCGTCCGCTGAACCAGGGTGATCTGCCGCGCCAGGGCCTCCTTGCTCGCCGACCGGCGCACCGGCCGGCGGCCCCAGACCACCACGTCCAGCATCGCCTCCCGATCGAGTTCCAGCAGCAACTCCTGCCGCTCCCGGACCAGGCGCAGCAACTCGCCTCGCGGCGTGCCCTCCCGCAGGTCCAGCCCCAGTTCCCGGCCGTAACCCAGCAGCTCGTCGTCAGGAAGCTCCGAGATCGAGGTCGGCTTCGGATCGCTCACCTTGCGCACCATCCCGGGATGGCCTGGCCGGCAGCCACAGTATGGTTGTTGCCCCCCGCTGCACACCGGGCGCCTCCCCCCGGCGCCGGCCGGGCCCCGGGCAGGATACCACGCCGACCGGGCAGGCCACTACCACCGCCCGTGCAGGCAAATCAGCCAGCCGAGCAGACCCAGCAACACCACGATCTCGATCAGGTCCAGGAGAAACCGGCTCACCCGCAGACGCAGAATCTGCACCACGACATAGCGGCGGGCGAGCAACTCACCCCGGGAAGCCGCCCGTCCGGAAAGCTGCCACCGCCACAGGAAGCGCACCAGACGCACCGCCCCGTACGTACCCACCACGATGGCCAACAACTCGCGATAGAAGTCGAAGAGATCCGCGCCCGTCATCCCGCCATCCCGCGCCGCCCTGGCCGGGTGATCTTACCACCGACCGCCGGCGGCGGGCCAACCGGTCGTCACCGGTTCACGGATCGCGGTGCCAGGTCTCCCCGCCAGGCGGCGGGGCACGCCCCGGCTCTGCGGGACGGGAGCTGCCCCACCCCGAGCCAGGGAACCCGGCACCCCAGCGCCGAGCCGCCCCGGAAACGTGACCTCGCCGCCCTGCCTTAGTCCCTAGCGGCTGCCGGCCGCCGGCCCCGGCCGCTTCACCGGGTACCTCACCTCCTCGGTGTCGTGACACTCCTCGCACGAGGGCCGGTGCACGAAACGCCCGTCCGTGTGGCAACCCTCGCATTCGATCTCCGCGTGGGTCTCGTCCAGCGGCTGACCGGTGACCGCGTGATCGAACGTGTCCGGGCCCCAGTTCTTGTGGCAGGAGGTGCAGTCGTTCTCCAGCTTCCGCAGAAACAGCAGGCGCGTGTGACAGGCCTGGCAGGTCAGCTTGTCGTGATACCGCTTCAAGGAGAACCCTGTCGCATCGTGGTTGAAACGCCGCGGCGCAGCGTGCGGTTCCTCCGAGTGGCAGCGCTCGCAGGCGTCCTCCGCGTGACAGTCGAAGCAGGCCCCGTGGGTTTCCTCCTTGACCACGCTGAGCCGCTCCTTCGGCTTCTCGGCGTGCTCGTGGCACCCGGCGCAGCTCTCGCCCAGGTGGCAGCGCTCACACTTGTACCCGTAGAGCTCGACGTGTTCCCGGTGGCGGAACATCACGTGCGGCCCGTCCTCGTAATCGGTCTTGTGGTGGATGTGCTCGGGGTTCTCGATCGGACGGTGACCGGCCGGATCGGCCGGGTGCAGCAGGTCCTTCACCGCCGGCAGATCGCCCTCCTGGCGGTCGCCCTTGGGCAGATGACAGAGCGAGCACTTGGTGTTGTGGCTCCAGTCGCGGTGGCAGCCCATGCACTGGCGGTGATACGCCCCCTTGAGGCTGGGCATGCGCATCTCCTGCCGGGCGTTCCTGGCGTAGGCGGCCTTGTGACAGGTCTTGCAGGCCGGGTGGAGCTTGCCCGGGGCGGTGTGGTGGTGGCAGACCTCGCACCCGCCGGCCATGCCCGCCATGTCCGCGTGCAGCCTGTGGTTGAAGGGCACGGGCATGAAGCTGCGGTCCTCCCACTCGAAGGCGTGCAGGAGGATCACATCCTCGGGCAGGGTCTCGTGGGCGGCCTCGGCGATCACCTCCGCAACGCTCCGCGGACACTCCCGCAGGCAGCGGTTCTCGGGGGTGGCCGGCTCGCAGGTGTGGCAGCCCCCGCAGTCCAGCTTGGAGATGTCCATGCTGTGGACCGGCGGGACGGCCGTGGCGGTCGGCGGTTTCGCCGGCCGCCGGCCGGCAGCCGGCCAGCCCGCCGGCTTCGCCTGCCCCGGCTGGGCACTCTCCGGACCCTGACGCGGGTCGGCACCGCCCAGCATCAACAGCAGCACCACCACCGCCAGCCCGCCGCCGCCGACCAGCCGCAGCGCCGCAGCCCCTCGCATCTCATGCTTCCTCATGATGTCGCCCTCCCCGTCGGAACGTGGGTGATGACCGGGAAATACGTCACCAGCACGCGGTAGAGAATCATCAACGCCGACACCAGGCCCACCGTGACGGCGAACTCGCCCACCGAGGGGAAGTAGCTCTTGACCGGATACAACGGCTGCCAGGCCACCAGGAACACGTTGATCCGGTTCAAAGCCACGCCCAGCACCACCAGCAATGAGGCAACCAACAGCCAGCGCGGGCTGTTTCGCACCCGGGCCGACAGCAGCATCACCAACGGAACGACCACCCCGCCGACCATCTCGATGACGAACATCACGCTCTGCACCGAACCCTCGGTCAGGTGCACGTACGAGCCCCGGATGGCCATGTCCCCGATCTTGAACGCCAGGTAGAGACCCAGCAGAAACGGGATGTATCGGGCCAGCGCACCCAGCACCTCCATCTCCGGCTCGAGCCTCAGCGCCCAGGCGGCATACAGCCCCTCGAAGATCACTATCGTAAAGCCCACCGCGACCGCCGAGAGCAGGAACAGAATCGTCATGATCGGCGTCCACCACAGCGGGTGGGTCTTCGCCGGAGCAATCACCAGCAGGTCACCCAGCGACGACTGGTGCAGGCACGAAAGCACCACGCCGGCGATGATCAGCAGCGGCATGACCTTCCCGAGCGCCCGGTGGAGCTTGCGGGCCAGCCCGCCGAGGGCCGGCCACCGCCGGTCGTCGATGAACCGCTCGCACACGATCGGCGCGAACTCCAGGTAGAGCACGGTGAGGTAACACATCACGCACATGCCCACCTCGAAGAGCACCGAGTCGGGGCTCCACATGCTCGGCAACACCGGGTGCCAGATGTTGTAGTACCGCCCCAGGTCGGCCATCAGCCCCAGGCCGACGAAGGTGTAGCCCAGCATGGCGGTCAGCAGCGCCGGCCGCACCACCGCGTGGAAGTGCTCCCGGTGGAAGATGTGCACCAGCGCCGCCGTGGTGAACCCGCCCGCCGCCAGGGCCACCCCCGTGGCCACGTCGAAGGCGATCCACAGCCCCCAGGGATGCTGCTGGTCCAGGTTGGTGATCGAGCTGAGCCCGAAGAGGAACCGCCAGGCGGCGACCCCCGCCCCGATCAGCGCCAGCAGGGCCAGCAGGCCCATCCCCGGGGTCAGCAGTGTGCGCCCCACCGGCTGCGGTGTGTGCTGCTCATTCACCCCTGTCGCTCCCTGCTCCCGGCAGCCCGCCGGCTCGCCCGGCGGCCCGCCGCCCTATGCCGTGTCCTCCTGCCCGCCGGCCACCTTCCGCTCCGGCCGGGTCATCAGCATGGCCACCCCCAGCAGCCCGTACCACATCACCGGCGGCAGGAAGTGCTTGAACTGCCCGTGCTGGATCGCCTCGGTCAGCCGCGATGGAGCCTGCTGGTCGAAGTAGCGGAAACCCACTTCCTCCAGCGGAACACTCGACAGGTACAGCCAGGAGGTGCCGCCCGCCTCGCGCTCGCCGTAGATGTGGTCCACGTAGACGTCCGGCTCCCGGCGGATCCTCTCCCGGGCCACCGCCAGGAGGTCCTCCCGCCGGCCGTAGGTCAGCACCTCCTGCGGGCAACGCTTCACGCAGTTGGGCACCGCCTGCCGGCCCGGAACCAGCTCGGCGCACAGGTTGCACTTGCGGACCTGTGGTGTCAGAGCGTTGTCATAGTCGTAGGTGGGGATCTCGAACGGGCAGGCCACCATGCAGTAGCGGCAGCCCATGCACCGCCCCGGGTCGTAGACCACCGGCCCGTCCGGACGCTTGCTGAAGGCACTCACGATGCACGCCGAGACGCACGCCGGCTCCAGGCAGTGCATGCAGTTGAACTTGTTGTACAGCGGCTGCCCCTCGTCGCCCGGGTTGGGATAGCGGTTCACCACCGTGAAGGAGCCGGGGTGCGGCCGGCGCTGCTCCTCGAAAACCGATTTGTCCTCGAACTCGGCCTCCGGCGGAGGGTCGAAACCCGCCGCCTCCTGGCAGGCGTGCTCGCACCGCCGGCAGCCGATGCACTTGGGGATGTCAACCAATACCCCCATCAGCCTGTCGTGATCCACGTGGTCGCCGGAAGCGCGCACCGGCGACGCGGCGGCGCCCAGCGCCCCCCCTCCCAGACCGGCCAGTCCCACGGTCTTGAGAAAACCGCGTCGGCTGACGCTCATGTTTGTCCCTCCCCGGGCGGACCCGAAGCGCCCGTAACACCAGAATCGGTTGGCTGCGGCCCTGACTCAGCCCACGGAGGGGTCTGCAATCCGCGTACCAGCGGCGAGCGCCCGGTTCGCGGACCCGCCGATCCGTTGGGACTGCCCGCCGGCGGGCCCAGAAGACCAAAACGTCCATTGGCACGGATCGTGCTGATCTTCCCGCGGGCGCTACGCCGTGGCGGTCACGGGCCGGACCCCGAACGGCGGCGTCAGCACCTCTCTCTCGCCAGAAAGCACGCCTCCCGCAACACACCGCACGGGTCGTGACTCGGGCGGGGACGGTGGATTTGCGTCATTTTCCATGCCCAACTGCGCATCTTCACGCAGCAGTGAAACCGCCCTGGGTATGTAATCCACTTTCTTATAGGATCTTGTGCCGTCACCCCCCGACCGGCCGCCAGCCCCGCGAGGCGGGGAGGTTTCTCGGACCTGGACACGCCCTACAATCAGGGGGCGATCGCACCTCCGCCCGGCGTGGGGCCGGCAGCGCGCCCGGCACGAGCCGTTCGGCCGTCAGGGAAAACGACCATGTCCAGAACCCGGTCCAGCCTGCTGGAGCGCATCCGCAACCTCGAGGACGGCCCCTCCTGGGAGGAGTTCGACCGTCTCTACCGCCCCCTCCTGCTCCGCTATGCCCTCGACCGCGGCCTGCACCGCGACGAGGCCGACGAGATCGCCCAGCAGTGCATGGCCGCCATCGCCGGCGGCATCCAGGGCTTCCAGCGCCGCGTCAGCCTCCGCGGCTGGCTCCGCGGCATGGTGGACCACAAGGTCGACGATCAGCTCCGCCGCCGCCGCCACGAGGCCCCCGCCCGCACCGCCGACTTCCAGACCGAGCAGGCCCGCGAGGACAACCCCGCCCAGCTCTGGGAACGCCAGTGGAACCGCACCCACCTGCTCTACTGCCTCAACCTGGTCCGCGACGAGATCTCCCCCCTCACCTACGAGGCCTTCGAACGCCACGTCATCCGCGAGCAGCCCGTCGGCGAGATCACCGAACGGCTGGGCATGACCGCCAACCAGGTCTACGTCGCCAAGCACCGCGTCATCGAGCGGCTCAAGAAACGCTGGACCGAACTCGCCGAGGGGCTGATCTGACATGCCCTCCTGCCCCGACCCGGACCAGCTTCGCGCCTACGAGTCCGGCCAGCTCGCCGATGACTCGGCCGACCGCCTCTCCCGACACGTCCACAACTGCCCCGCCTGCGCCCAGCGGCTCGAACGCTTCCGCGGCGAGAACCTCGACGCCCGCGTCATCCGCGCCGCCGTCCGCGTCGCCCGGCCCGAGACCCCCGCCGAGAACGCCGCCCCCTCGGCCGTCGACTTCCAGGCCGGGCACGTCTGGGACATCCCCGACTACAAGCGGTCCGCCTCTGCGGCGAGGGCGCCTTCGGTACCGTCTGGGCCGTCCAGGACCGCGTGGGAGTCTTCCGAGCCCTCAAGACCATCGACCTGGCCCACCTCCGTTCCGCCAACGCCCAGTGCCGCGAGTCCACCGCCCTGGAAGCCTACTGCCGCCACGTCGAACGCCACCCCAACCTCATCCAGGTCTTCCACGTGGGCATGCGGGGCAGCATGCTCTACTACACCATGGAACTGGCCGACAACGCCGCCACCCGCAAACCCGTCCGCGACGCCCTGCCGGACAACTACCGCCCCCTGACGCTCAACGAGGTATTGACCACCGGCCAGATCAACGCCGAGACCGCCATCGAGGTCGTGCTTCGCCTGCTTCGCGGGCTGGCCCACCTCCACGCCCTGGGCCTGGCCCACCGCGACCTCAAGCCCGCCAACATCGTCTTCGTGGATCGCCGGCCCAAGCTGGCCGACATCGGCATGATCACCAGCGACACCACCACCCCCAGCCACGTCGGCACGCCCGACTACATGCCCCCCGACGGCCGCATGGACCTCACCGCCGACACCTACGCCATGAGCCGCATCCTTTACGAACTCGTGGTCGGGCCCAAGTGGGACGACTTCCCCGAACTCCCCTGGGCCGTCGAGCGGGCCACCGACGCCTGGGACCTGACCGCCCTGGCCGAAGTCCTGGCCACCGCCGCCCAGCCCCGGGCCGACGACCGCTACCCCCACGCCGCCCGCATGCTCGAAGCCCTGGAGGCCTGCCGTTGCGACCCCTTCGAGTCCCTGCTCGCAGAACTCGACACCTCCGCCACACGCCCCCCGCGCCCCCGCCGGCTCACCCCCATCATCGTGGCCGCCATCCGCGCCCTGCCCTGGATCCTCCTCCTGATCCTGGCCATCATCCTCGCCACCAGGCTCCCGTAGCCGCCGACCTCCGAGTCGGCCGTCCCGACCAACACCGAACAGGCCGCCAGCTATTTCCCCCGCCGCCTCGCCCCCGCCAGCACCGCTTCGTAATGCTCGATGTACTGCTTCACCGGCACCCGCCGGATCGCCTCCGCCACCACGTCCAGGGCGACGTCCTCGATCCGTTTGAACCGCACACAGCACTTGCCCATGTCGAGCTTCCTGCCCGTCGCGGCCCACGCCTCCCGGAACCACTGCCAGTGCTCGCCCTCGCCGTAGACCGACATCAGGTACAGCGAGAGGTAGTTCTTCTGCGAGGCCAGGCCCGCGAACGGCAACGGCTGCTGCGGGTCACAGTGGTACCCCGCCGGGTACACCCGGTGCGGCACGTAGTACCCGATCATCCCGTACTGCATGCCCTCCTCGTAATCCGCATCCAGGTTCGCCAGAATCACTTCCCGCACCGCCTGAATCGCCGCCCGCCGCTCCCCGGGCAGCTCGGCCAGGTAGTCCGCCACGGTCGTCGCTTTGCTTTGCATGCCACCAGTGTACCCGCCCGCAACGCCCTCCCGGAAGCCGAACCCGCGCCCCAAACACCAGGCGCCCCGCCCCACAGCCCCGACCCCGGCCAGCCGCGATCCGAAGGCTCCGCCTCGGGTAGGAGGGGGCCTTGCGGCCCCCGTCCTCCCACACCACCGTGCGTACGGTTCCGTACACGGCGGTTCAGCTCGAACACGCCATTCGACGTGACTCTTGGAGCAAGCTCACGAG
>Ga0180431_10009494_pt1 | contig 10980 bp, 14 predicted proteins | sample SS_ome_11_FD_132459 | JGI IMG/M metagenome (GOLD analysis project Ga0180431, IMG submission 132459) | Hypersaline lake sediment archaeal communities from the Salton Sea, California, USA - SS_1_MS_1 metaG | ecosystem: Environmental > Aquatic > Non-marine Saline and Alkaline > Hypersaline >...
TGTCACCAGGTAGGGGGTTATGTCTGTCATCATCTGGGAAGAGATTCCGGATGCGACCCGCTGGCCGTTCACGTAGCATGTGGCTGACTGATGGGCAGACACCATCAGGCTGGTCTGGGCCAATTCGTTCATGGTGAAGGTCTTGGTGTAAGTGCCCTGCCGGCCAACCGGGGGCGTTACAGAATCGCTGCCTATCTGCCAGACATTGTCCTCCGGCCCTGAGCCGGATATTCTGAACCTGGCCGTTTCTATCGCGTCGCTTCTCCATTTCACTTCATTGCAGATGTAATACCTGCACTCATAAGGGGAATCTATGACAATCTCGTATTCCCCTGCGGGCCAGTCCTCTCCTGTCTGGACTGAGCCTTCAAAGGCGTATCCCACGTCTATGACAGGGGCACCCGGAAACATTATGCCGTTTTTTGTTGTGCAGTTCGCTCCCCCTGGCTCCTGGTTGGTGTACTTCTGGTTGGAGAAGGACACTGCATCAGAGATGAAATATCCCCCGCCAGGCTTCTTCAGGAGGACCCTGAAGCCTGCATTCGTGCCCGAGCAGCTCATTGAATGTATGGAGCCCGAGAAAGTTATGGTGTCTCCTGCTTGCGCTTCCGTTGAGGAGAGGGCGAGCTGGGCAGAGGCGGTTGGCAGGAGGAGAATGAGGAAACCCAGGGCTGGAAGGACTGGCCCAATGGCCTTAAGAATGGGAAGAGGTGGCATCCATTTTGATTGTTGGAGGAGGCGATTTTTAAGCTTTTCCGGTTTGTTTAAACGTTTGCCAGTCCCCCCTTTCACCCTGCGGGTGCATGATTGCCAGCCTAGTTTCTGGGAACAGCTCCTGCTTACAGAAACAGGCGAATGGTGGGAGGGATTGCAACGTCTAGTCAGGCTGGCAACCATAATGAGGCTTTGGGGAATGGCAGGATATAGGTATGGTTTAGGGAAAAGCAACCCGCAGGTTAAATGTTGCTGCTTATGATGGCCTCTTCCTTTGAGACCTCTATGCCCTTGCCGGTTATGCTGTAGGTGTGCAGCTTGTTGGAGTGGGGCGAGCCCCTCAGCTTCCAGACCTGTATGGCCCTGTTGAAGGCCGCCAGGTTCCTGGCGCGCTCATAGTAGAGCACCAGGACGGAATCTGCCACGAACTCCTCCACGCCGTACCTGGATATGCCCGGGTTCCCGTGCACTATCTCGGACGTGAGGAACGTGGTGCAGTCAAGCTTCCTGAGGGTCAGGGCTATGTCGAATATCATCCTCCTGAGCTCGGCGTCGTTCCTGACATAAAGGCCCAGTGCTGATATGGAGTCTATCACCACCCTCGTGGCGTGCGCCCCCCTTATCTCTGACTCGAGTATGTCGAGCACGTCTGATATCCTGTAAGGGTCGTACCTGAGGAATGAGAAGAGGCCCTTCTTCTCCAGGGCGGGTATGTTCCAGCCGAAGACCGATGCGCTCCTCCTGAGGTAGTCTTCCGGCTCCTCGAAGGAGAGGTATATCCCCTTCTCCCCGTTCTTCGCGCCGTTGTAGAGGAACTGGGTGCTCATGACGGTCTTTCCCGTCCCGGTGGTCCCTGTGAGGAGCACAAGCTCGTTCTTGGGGATGCCTCCCATCGTTATTTCGTCCAGGCCCTGTATCCCTGTCTTTATCTTTTCAATATCAGCCATAACACTCCCGAAAAGGCGCTATATAAATATACTCGCTTCCATCATATAAAAATTAGCCAGAGGTGAAGTCATGTTGGACGCCAAGAACCAGAAATTGAAGGCCTTGATAGCCGAGCTGGAAAATATCAGGGGCAGGCATACCGAACTTGTGACAGTCCTGGTGCCGGCAGGATACAACCTGAATAACGTGGTGAACCAGCTCAGGCAGGAGCAGGGGACAGCCCAGAACATCAAGTCCAAGACAGTCAAGAAGAACGTGAGCTCTGCCCTGGAGAAGGTGCTCCAGCACCTGAGGCTGTACAAGCAGACCCCGGAGAACGGGCTGGCGGTCTTCTGCGGGAACGTGTCACAGCAGGAGGGTGTGTCTGACATAGAACTCTGGGCAATAGAGCCGCCGGAGCCCCTTAAGACCAGGATATACAGGTGCGACCAGGTGTTCCTGCTTGACGCCCTTAAGGACATGGTCAGGGAGAGGGAGGTGTACGGGCTCCTGATGGTGGACAAGTCAGAGGCAGACATAGGCATCCTGAAGGGAAAGAAGGTCAAGCTCCTGAAGCACATGGAGTCCATGGTCCCGGGAAAGACGAAGGCTGGGGGGCAATCGGCTGCACGCTTCGCCAGGGTCAGGGAGGGCCTGCTGAACGACTTCATGAAGAAGGTGGGCGAGGTGGCTTCTGCGCAGTTCAAGGACATGAGGGACCTGAAGGGCATAATCATAGGAGGCTCCGGGCCGATAAAGGAGATGTTCGCTGAAGGTGACTTCCTGGCGCATGACCTGAAGGGCATAGTGCTGGGCATAGTCCCGACAGCCTACATGGGGGAGCACGGCCTGCACGAGCTGGTGGAGAGGTCGGAGGACGTCATAAAGGAGGCCTCTGTCGTGAGGGAAGGCAAGATACTCGAGAGGTTCTTCGACCATTTTGCCAAGGACACCGGACTGGCCACCTACGGCCTGAAAGAATCAGTCGAGGCCCTCAAGGCAGGGAACATGGAGCTCCTGCTGATATCCGAGGACTTCAACATGATAAATGCCCACTACAAGTGCTCCTGCGGCCATGAGGAGGACGTTGTGCTGCACAGGGAAGAGCTCAAGGGCAAGGAATGCCCCAAGTGCAAGGGCAACATGGAGCCTGTGGCGGAGAAGGACCTCATGGATGAGGTGGTCAAGATGGCGGAGCAGATGGGCACCGAGGTTGAAGTGATATCCTCGGACACAAGGAAAGGCCAGCAACTGAAGGAAATGGGCGGCATCGCCGGTATACTCAGATTCAAGCAGTGATTGCTCCAGCCTCGCCTGCAAGATTACTTACATCTATCTTCTGTGTCTTGGCTGACTGCAGCATTTCCCTGTCCTTTGCGATGTATATGTCCTCTATTTCTGCCATCTCCTGGTCAAAATACCCCCTGGAGACTCCTCCCCTCACTGCTGTCTCGTATATTGCGTCAAATCTCTTGTAGGGTGACTGTCCCCGGCCAGCTTCCATCCTGGCCAAATTCAAAATAGAACCTATCAGCGCTTTTGCAGTGCCTTCAGGTATGTCCCTTACCAATGGCCCGTTCATCGTGACTCACTGTATATAATATGTTCGAGAAAGGATTTATAGGTTTAAACATGATTGGTTTACTGGGTAAACCTCTTTACCTGCATCTGAAGCTGGTTGGTAAACTCCTCTGACTTGTCCTCCTTCGAGAAGAAGTCCGTCCTGGCCGCGAGGGACAGCTTGGCTGAGATAAGGCGAGCGACCTTCCCCCTCTTCTCCCTGGGCGCCTGCTGTATCAGGGGATGGGCGAACAGGGCACCGTACTTGGGGGCCTTTGTCTTGTCCTTCAGGTGCCTGAAGAGGGCCTTCTCTGCCCCCAGGAGCTGTATGGTGCTGGAGGGCATCTTGGCCATCTTCTCCAGCCCCCCTGCCAGGTTGAGCAGCCTGCACGCTATCACAGCGCCTGCCACGGCTGACATGTTGGGTATCGCCCCCTTGGCAGAGGCCTCTATGTACTCTGTCAGCTGCCTCTTCCTCTGGAACAGGTCGTGTATGGATCCTGCGAAGGAGGAGACGGCATTCAGGTCGTCCTCCGAGAACTCCATCCCAGATGTGCTTCCGGCAAGCCCTGCTATCTCCTTGTCAGGGAGCTTCTCCCGTTTCCCGTGGGACAGCAGCTCTGAAAGCTTCTCGTTGGACTTTACCGACCTGACAGCCTCCGGGAAGTAGAGGCCGTACCATTCCCTCAGGAGCTCTGAGAGGGTGTTCAGCTCCCTGTCCAGCTCGTCCAGGGCGCTGACAGCACGCATGAGTATCCTGTCCTTCTTCTCTTCCTTCAACTTGGTCCTGGTGAGGGCTATATTGACCTTCGTGAGCATCTCGTTCAGCTCTGCCTGCGTGGTTGACCATTTGAACTGCATTGCCAGGCCCCTGAACTGGTCCTGCAGGGCCTTCTCCCCAAGGTTGTCAGGCTCGTATATCGTGGTTATGAGGGCTGACTTGGCCCTCTTGCCCCAGGCCACCTCCATTATGCCCCTTGCCTTGAGGGCCCTCAGGATGTCCTGCTCCTCCTTCAGTATCTCGCCTGACCTGGACTTGGCCAGCCTCTCGGCTATCTTCTCGGCGCTCTTGGGGAACAGTATCTTCTCCAAGAGGTTCCCCTTCTCATCGAAGGCGAACACGCCCAACATGTTGGTGGCTACGTACGCTCGCATAGATTAGAATTTCCCATGAAGATATAAATAACATCATCTTGGCCCGAACAGGGCCAGGGTATGCTGCCTTATCAGGTCTGCAACTAACCTGTTCCTGTTCACCAGGACGGTTATCTTGGATTCCTTGCTAAAAAGGCTTCTCACCATATCAGGGACATGGAGCTCCTCAAGGCTCTTCACCTTACCGAACTCGTTCTCCATCGCATCGTACAGCTCCTTGCCGTAGTGTATGGATATGACAAGATCCTGATAAACATTCAGGTCAAACGGGTACTGGCTCTTTATCGCCATGGTATTGAAGCCCCTGGTCTTGCTTATTTCCATGCCGTGCCTGTCAATCAGGGTGTTCCCAGAACACAGCATGTAGAATTTCCTGTTGGATTCCAGGTCAGGGTATCCTTTCTGGGGGTACAGCAAATGCCACCACTGGTGCCTGTAGTACATGCACACGAAATCCTTCTGCAGCCTAGGATAGAAATGATCATGGAGCTTCTTGTTGAACTCGTCCAACTCCAGCAGAGTCCTGAACTCAAAGGCCACATGAGACCTGTTGGACAGGAGTTGGAGCATGCCCAGTTCCACCCCGTTTTCCATGTTCCTGTTCTTTATCACCTGGCCGAACTCATGCATCCTGTCGGCCCAATCAGAGCTTATCATGTATTCCCTTCCTGTCCTTACAAGGACCCCCTTCCCGAGGAGGTCCCTAAGTGCCTTGTGGACCGCCTGGTAGCTGACGGCATGCCCACGCTTCCTTATTCCTGAGTATATCCTCTTGGCAGAACTGGAATTCTCCCCTATGAGCACGTTTATTATGCTGTTCTTGACTGTCGGGGACTCGCCAAAAACAGGGAACTGGATTTCCATTCAATTTGTTATTGGCCTACTGATTTTAATTGTTTCCTTCCAATCCAATTTATGGAGGTTGTCCTTCTCGGCCCGTCAGACATCTCCAAAACATTGAGATACGGGAAGGTGAAAAATGAGCTTGAGGAATATATAGACCGGATGGGCGCTGCCCTAGCGCGCTGCTTCAGTGGGGTCGTGTTGATACCTGATGGTGGGATGCCGCTTGAAGTCGGGAAGGCATACACAAAGCACTGCGGCAGGAAGCCCGTCGGCGTGTACCCCGACAGAGACACAGAGGACCTGGAACCCAATTTCAGGCATGTAGAGCCTGTTCATCTCCCAGGCAGCTGGGCTGACCTCAACCGGAATATCACTAGACAGGGAAACCCTGTCGTGTGCCTCGGGTATTCTCCTGGCGTGTTTGTCGAGATCGGCTTCCTGAAATACAACCAGAAGAGGGGAGAGAAAGAGGGGTCATGGGAGAGAAACATACACCTCTTCATAGACAAGATGGCATCAGGTAGCAGGCTGCCTCCACAACTGGAGGAGGAGCTAAAAAACGTGTTTTATTTTGACGGGCCAGGGGGTCTCGAGGTGCTCACAGAGGAAAGGAGACTTTCACTGGAACACTAGACTTTTTCTTTCAGGAGGCTTTGTATCTCTTTATATAGCTTCAGGACCTTCCTGGCACAGGCCTTGTCCACGCCTTTCTCGAACTCCTTAAGCGACCATTTGACAGACTTCCTCTCGGCTCCACAGAACAGGTTGTCTGCGCACGCGACTATCTTCTCCTCTATGGTCTTGGGGACGTAATCCTTCATCGGAAGGGGGAGCCCCTGCTTCTTTATGTCAGACTTGCTTATGCCTGCGCCTATGTGCCTCTCGGTCAGCCTGGCGTGCCTTGGGTAGCCTTCCTTCCTGAGTATCTTGCCTCCCTCTATGCCGTGCAATATCTTGTGCCTGGTGTGAGGGGGGTAGGCGAACCTGCCTATGTCGTGGAGGAGGGCGGCTGTTTTGACAAAATCTACGTCCACCCTGTGGCCGTTGGCTTTTATCTTCCTGGCCCATTCTACAGAAAGCCTCTGGACCGCCTTTGAGTGCTTCAGCACATGGGAATATCCCGGCTTTCCCTGGCCGTACTTCTTGAGCAGCCTCAGCGCTTCCTTCTCGTCCATATGCGGGGGGTGAGATTCGAACTCACGAAGGCACTAAGCCACCGGGTCCTAAGCTTAGCCTTACGGTTTTTATTAAACCGTAATCCGGCTCCATTGACCGCTAGGAAACCCCCGCCTATCCTATCTTTATAGTTGGCTCCTTTAAAAGAAAAACAGCTACTGGAAGAGCCTCTGGTACCCGAACTTCCTGAGCTGGCCCTCTATCTCCCCGTAGGACTTGCCGCAGAGCATCCCGCCTGCTATGAACTTCTCTTTCGTCACGTCAGCCAGGCAGAACCCGGGCGGCTGGAAGGCGTCCTTCTTCTCCTCTGTCCCGAACTCAAAATCAACCAATACAAGGCCCAATAGCGGCCCCTGGAAGACGTCTATCTCGGCCGTCCTCTCCCCCACGTTCAGGAAGTGCCTTACCTTCTCCACCCTCTTTCCCTCTGTCTTGGAGAGGGCCTCGAACTCCTCCTGGTTCAGCTCTATCGTGCTCTCATTCTGCTTTGAGGAATCTCCGTCTATCGGCTCCTTCTTGGTTATGAACATCCTTTCCCCGTCCTTCCTTATCCTGAGGGTGGGATGGTCCTTGGTGGGAGGGACGTAGATGTCTATTATCTGCTTCTTCCTGCACCCTGACAGGTCGGGTATGCTTTTGGCCAAGAAAGTGCGCTCCAGCTCTATCATGTTGTCTCCTAAGGTGGTTTCTGCCCCACCGCTCTTTGCAGAAGGCGGAAGCCTCTAAAGAGCGGTGAATGCGGGATATGAGATTCGAACTCATGAAGGCACTAAGCCACCGGGCTCTGAACCCGGCCCCATTGACCGCTAGGGAAATCCCGCTTATAGTAATACTCTTCCCGCTGGATTTAAAAAATTTATTTCCCATAATAGTAATGGCAAAGATGCGGGTTTACCTCAACACCAACAACGTGTCAAGGAAGCACAAGAGAAAGGTATACATGTGCCCTGTTTCTAAATTGCAGGTTAACGAGCCGCAGCAGCACCATGAACGCGAAAGGCATTACAAATGGAACAAGTGATTTATGGGCCGCAAGAAGTACCCCGTCAGGGAAGATGGCCATGACGGAAGGTATGTGGAGGCCGAGTTCAGGATTGTGAAGAACAGGATAGGCCACAGGTGGATTGGCAACCTGGCCAGGGTCCATGTGACCGACGCCCCCATAGGGTACAGACCCCTTGATTTTGATGTGGTCCTCAACGGTCCGGGTGCGAACAAGGCAGAGAATAAAGTGAGGAAAGAGCTTCGCAGCAAGTACCAGCTCTAGAAAAAGGAAGAAGTGCCCCCGCCGGGATTTTCAGCGCAGCTGAAAGCGCCTGTTCCAGCAGCGCGTTTGAACCCGGGTCGTCGGGTATTTTCGCTCATCGCTGACAAATGCCAGCTAGCAGTTTTCAAGCAGAGCCCGAAAACCCGAAATGCTTAACCGGACTACACCACAGGGGCACTAATGAAATTAGATGTCTTTTTGTTATTTAAAAGGAATTTGAGGCCGCATTATTGCAATATTATAGTGTAATATCTGACCGGTGAAACTGAATGGGCCGGAGGAGATTTGAACTCCTGATCTTCGCCATGTCAAGGCGACGTCCTTTTTGGAATCACTTCTTCCGAACATGACCTAACCAACTAGACCACCGGCCCGATATTGTATGATTGTTGTTCTCCCTTTTAAAGGATGGGCCCGCCCGGATTTGAACCGGGGATCTCAACCGTGTGAGGGTTGCGTCCTAACCAGCTAGACCACAGGCCCCTGATGGTATATTTTTGCGTATGGGTTTAAAAAGCGCCAGGGACAGGAGTCGAACCTGCATGTCCAAAGGACGCTCGTTCTCTCGGAAGCGTTAGCTCCTTTTTGGGTTGAGCCTTTTTCTAAAAGGCTCATTCGAGACGAGTGCGTTAGCCGTTCCGCCACCCTGGCACGATTATTATATAAATCATTTTCTTTAAAAGAAGTTTTATGGCCGTGACTGTTTTGTACGAGGGCAGGAGAAGGAAGGGGAAGGGCCCCACGGTGGCAGATGCCCTTAGGAGCGCGGGAATAAACCCGCAGAACGTGCTGGTGAGGTCCGGGGAGACCATACTGGCGGACGACCAGAAGGTGAGGGACGGCCAGAAGCTTGAGGCATTCAAGGTGGTTTCAGGTGGGTAAGATAAAGGGCCTGGTCTTCGACAGCGACGGGACCCTTTTCGAGATAGACAGGTTCATACCCATGTTCGCCCAGATAATGAGGAAGGCCCTGTACCAGTGCACGGGCAAGTACAACAGCATGACCATAAAGGAGATGTACCCCATGCTCAGCCTTCCCCTGGCGAAGTCCATAAGGATGCTGAGGGGGATGGGCATAGACCCGGCGGACTACTGGGGCGCGGTCTACATACTCGACCTGGAGACCAGGCAGAAGACCTGGGGGGACAAGATAAGGCCATTCGGTGACACTTCAGTCCTGGGGCACCTGAAGGGCAGGTACAAGCTCGGCATACTCTCCAACACCCCTCCGCAGATAATAGACTTCCAGTTGGACCAGGCAGGCCTGAACGGAATATGGAGCGCCAAGGTGTGCGGGTTCTACAAGTCAGCCATGTGCAAGCCTGAGCCCTTCGGGTTCTACAGCTGCCTCAAGCAGATGAAGCTGGGGTCGAGGGACGTGGTCATGATAGGCGACTCTGACGTGGACGTCGAGGCTGGGAAGAAGATAGGCGCCAGGACCATAAGGATAGACAGGGGACATTACGACTACGGGGGGCCTGAGCCCGATTTTGTCATAAAGACCCTTGGCGAGCTGGAGGATGCCCTATGCAGGCTGGAAAAGTGAGGTGCAGGTGCGGCAAGCCTGCGGTCTACTTCAAGAAGCATGAGGGCAGGCATTTTTGCGAGCAGCACTTTATTGAGTACATAGAGAAGAAGGTCAGGAGGACCGTCTCCAGGGCGGGGATGGTAAAGAGGGGGGATAGGATAGCAGTTGCCGTTTCTGGCGGCAAGGACTCTTCGGCCGCCCTTTACCTGATGCACAGCATATTAAAGAAGAGGCCTGATGTGGGGCTGGTCGCCGTATCCGTCGACGAGGGGATAGGAGGATATAGGCTGAAGTCCATCAGGGCCGCGAAGGCCCTGTCAAATGGGCTGGGCATAGAGCACCATGTGTACTCTTTCAAGAAGGAGTTCGGCAAGACTATGGACCAGAAGGCCAGGGAGCTGAAAAAAGGCAACCCCCAGCTGAAGGAGCCCTGCACGTACTGCGGGGTGGGCAGGAGGTACCTGCTCAACAAGGCCGCCAGGGAGCTGAAGTCCACCAAGCTCTGCACCGGACATAACCTGGATGACGAGGTGCAGTCCATCATGATGAACTACATGAGGGGCGATCTGTTCCGGGCGGCCAGGATGGGCCCTGTGACAGACTGGTCACTCACCAAGGAGAAGGGAAGGCACTTCATAGCCAGGATAAAGCCCCTGAGGCTGGTGCTGGAGAGGGAGGCGGCCCTCTTTTCCATGATCAAGGGCATGGGAGCGGGTTTCTCGCTCTGCCCCCACCGGAGCGGGATAAGGTTCGATGTCAGGGAATTCATAAACGACATGGAAGACAGGTATTCAGGGACGAAATACGGCATACTGGAAACCTTCGAGAAGCTGCTTCCCTCCATAAGGAAGCTCGCAGAAAGGGGGGAGGGAAAGATAAGGCTGTGCAGGAAATGCAGGGAACCCGGTTCCGAGGATGTCTGCAAGACGTGCAAGCTCTGGCGCTAAGCGCCGCTGACTTCCTTTATCAGCACCCTCTCGCCTATTTTCCAATAGAGAATTTCAGCGCCCGCCTCCACCTTGCCCTGGAACTCCTCGGGTATGATGGCCTCGAAGTTCGTGTACTCCGCCATGTCCATCAGCTGTGCTATGTTGCCATCCACCGAAAGGACCTGGGCCTTCTTCTTCTCTATTATGGGGACCTCCACTGTGGTCGAGGCTGGCTTCAGCATCTCCCTCTTCTTGCCGTCAAATATCCCGACAGCTTCCACCCTTGCCTTGGTGGCACCGTGCTTGCCCGGCTTGGACTTGGTCATGTTCGTGACCCGGCACGGCTCGCCATCAATCACAACGTAGCTGCCCGGTTTCAGCTTTCCGGCTTCTGTTGCCATAACTAACATATGGGTGCAGGCAATATAAGTGTTAGCCTGCAGCAAACAATTTAAAGCAATCACATCAACCTTCACTATGAAGAAGACTCTAGAGGACGCCAAGAGGAGCATCCTGAAGAAATCCGAGGACCCGGAGGGCCTGGAGGTGAAGGGATACGACTTCAACAAGGGGCTTGACCTGAAGAAGATGCTGGAGACCTACAAGAGCTCTGCCTTCCAGGCGCACAACCTGGGAAAGGCGATAGAGATAATCAGGAAGATGAGGGAGGAGGGCGTCAGGATATTCTTGGGATACACCTCCAACATGGTCAGCTCCGGGAACAGGGAGGTGATAAGGTACCTGGTCCAGCACAAGATGGTGGACGTGCTTGTCACCACTGCCGGAGGCATAGAGGAGGACTTCATCAAGGCAAAGAAGCCCTTCATAATGGGCAGGTTCGACATGGATGGGGCTGAGATGAGGAAGAAGGGCATAAA
>Ga0180431_10009496_pt1 | contig 10976 bp, 10 predicted proteins | sample SS_ome_11_FD_132459 | JGI IMG/M metagenome (GOLD analysis project Ga0180431, IMG submission 132459) | Hypersaline lake sediment archaeal communities from the Salton Sea, California, USA - SS_1_MS_1 metaG | ecosystem: Environmental > Aquatic > Non-marine Saline and Alkaline > Hypersaline >...
GGATGGCCTGCTCGGCGCGGTCCAACACGGCTTCCAGGGCGGCGACGCATCTGGTCCCCTCGTCGGCGACTATGACCACGGCGTCGGCTTCCCCGGCGCCCATCCTCTCCCGGAGTGTCTGCACCTCCTCCTCCGTTATGCTGTAGCCGGGCAGCTCGTCCGTATGGAAGATGCCCTTGACGCCGCCGCCGAACCTGGCGTGGTCGCTCAGCTCGGTGCCCAGCCTCCTGTCGGGGCAGAGCTCCCGGCCGGTGAGGCCGCCGAACCCGGGGAGCCTGACGGCCATCACCCTGTCGCCTCTCCTCAGGGCGGAGCCGAGTATCCTAGAGCCGGTGTCCTTGAAGATTTCGGAGACGTCCACCGTCTCCTGTCTGAGGGACTCCGGCGTGACGCCTCTGCGCTTCAGCTCCCCGGCTACCTCGATGAGGGCGGCCTGGCGCCGCGCCTCGTACTCGACTATGGTGGGCATCAGGTTCAGGTCCTGGACACCCTTGATCTCTATGATGGCGCCGCCGCTTATGCTCACGTTGACGTCCTGCCTAATGGTGCCCAGCCCCCTGCGCACCATACCGGTGGCCCTGAGGATCGACCCTATCCGGGCGGCCACCCTGTAAGCCTCCTCCGGGGTATGCATCTCGGGGGCCGTCGTTATCTCTATGAGGGGTATGCCCAGCCTGTCTAGGCGGTAGGTTATGGTGTCCCCCTCCTCGGATATCTTCCTGGCGGCGTCCTCCTCCACCGCCACCTGCTCTAGGCGGTACCGTTTGCCCTCGACCTCTATGGCTCCCCCGAGGCTGACGACGCTGGTTCTCTGGAACCCGCCGGTGTTGCTGCCGTCGACGACGGTCTTCCTCATCACCTGGACCTCGTCCACGGGCGCGCCGCCGGTCATGAGGGCGAAGGTGAGGGAGACATCCAGGGCCTCCCCGTCGAGGGGTCCCGGAGGCTCCTCGTCCATCTCCACGAGGCAGTTGGTCTCGTGGCTCCCCTGGTATACTATGGTCTTGCCCTTGAGGAACTCGAAAAGCGCCGCGGGGTCCACCTCGCCCAGCTCGCTCTGGCTGGGCCTGAGCCTACGCGTGAAAGTGTAGTCGGGGTCCCCGTCGCTGAGCCGAGGCGGGCAAGCGCAGAAAAGCTTGTGCCGGGTGGCCAGCTCCTGGTGGATCTCGATACCCACGGTGAGCCCCAGCCTCAAGTAGTCCATCAGCGGTCCCCCTCCAAGTAGGGCGTCCGGGGGTTGAACTCCCCCCCGAGGTCTGTGAGGAGCAGTCGCCGCGCCTCCGCGGCGTCGTCGGTCTGGCCGAGGCACCACTTGAGCTTCACGTACGCCGTCTCGGGGTGCATGTCCTCCAGGGGCACGGCGCCCCTGTCCACCAGCTCGCGGCCGTGGCTGTAGACGTTGAGGTTGACCCGCCCCCAGATGCACTGGCTCGTTACCCCCACGATGACGCCCTCCCTCCGTGCCCTGTCTATGGCGGGCCACAGGTCCTTGCAGACCTGGCCGAGACCCGTCGCCTCGATGACTATGCCCCGGGCCCCGGTGTCTATGAGCCAGTCGAGGAGCGTGGGGTCGAAGTCGGGGTGAAACTTGACGAGGCTCACCTTGTCGCTGAACCTGTTGAGCAGCCTGGGCTCGCATGACTGCCGGGGCCTGTGCCTGTCGTTGATCATCTCCAGCCTGCCGTCGACGTAGCGGGCGATGGGCCAGTCGTTCACGGGCTTGAACGCGTACCTGGCGCTGGTGTGGCACTTCCTGACCTTTGTGCCCCTGATGTAGACAATGCTGTCGTCCGAGGTGGTCTCGTGGAGCCCCACCGCTACCTCGGCGAAGGGGGCGTACGCCGCCGTGTAGACGCCGGCTATGAGGTTGGTGGCGTTGTCGCTGCTGGGCCTGTCGCTGCTGCGCTGGCTGCCCACGAAGATGACGGGCACCGGGAGGTCCTGGAGTGCGAAGCTGAGGGCCGCGGCGCTGTAGCCCATGGTGTCGGTGCCGTGGGTGATTATGACGCCGTCGGCGCCATCCATGATCTTCTGGTAGACGCGCTCGGCCATGCCCCCCCACTCCATGCTGGTGAGGTCCTCGCTGAACACGCTGTAGAGGATGTCCGCGTCCACGTCGGCCACCTCCACCAGCTCGGGCACTATACCCAGCAGATCGCGGCTGGTCATCGCCGAGACCACGCCGCCGGTGACGTAGTCCACCCTGCTGGCGATGGTGCCGCCGGTGCTGACGATGCTCACCCGGGGCAGACCCGGCTCGGCCTCGGGGAGGGGCGGGGGCCTGAACTCGGGCTTTTCCGCCACGCCCACCTTCCTTATCTCCATGTCCTCGCCGTGGGCGAGGCCGATGTTGTATCCGGACCGGAGCTTGATGACGAGGTGCCAGTCGTCGTAGCTCTCGACGCGGGGCATCAGGCTACCCGTGTACCGCTGGTTCTTCACGGCTACCTCCAGCCTGTCCCCTATCTCGGCGTCCACCCGCTCGAGGGCTGAACGCAGTTCTCCGCGGTACCCGGGAAGCTTGTCCTCGCTCATGTAAACCAGAAAACGTATCCCCTCGTCGGCTTAAAAATTGGCGTGGTCACGCCGCCGCCATGACGCAACCCTCGGCACAGGTGAAACACGGTGCAGGAACCGGTCTAGATCATGTGGAAGTACTCTTTCTTCTCGGGCTCATACTCCGCGTCGCCCAGCAGCTCCTGGAACTCCCTGAACAGCTGGCTTATCCTCGGGTCGTCGTCGAGGGTGGAGGCCACCCGCACGTAGTGCTCCCGGTCCATGAACCTGTTGATCTCCATCCAGCTCCGGGGGTCCTCGGCGTCCCGGTATATCTCCACCTTCACGCAGCCGTTCTCGATGTACGCCTCTATGGCCTTCTTCTCCAGCTTGAAGTACTCTATGGTCTTGTCGAGGGGTATCTTGTAGTGGTAGACGACTATGTACAAGTCGGCGATCAACAGTATTGGGTGCCTCGCGGATAAAAACGGTTCTCATAGAAGCTTGGAGACGTAGGGGCCTTCTCTCGTGTAGCCGAGCCCACGGTAGTACTCCTTGGTGCCGAGGGCGCTCATGACCACCATGCGGGTCACCCCGTACGCCTCCGCGGCGACGCGCTCGGCCTCCTCCATGAGCGCCTCGCCCCACCCCATGTGCTGCCAGTCGTGGCCTTCGAGCCCCACGGGAGTCATCCTCCCGTAGACGTGGAGCTCCCGGACGAGGCCCGTGGACGGGGTTATCTCCGGGCGGTGGGCGCGGTCGGACGGTATCCGCAGCCGGACGAAGCCCACGAGGATCTCGTTCCCGGTGTCCTCGACGCCTATGAAGGTTTCCTCGCCTCCGGACGCCTCGTAGGTGCGGCGCACGAGCTCCAGGCGCTCAGGCTCCACGCCCTCCCTGGAGCGGTGCCCCGCCTCCCTGCACCTTATGCAGCGGCACCTAGAGCCGCGTATCCGCAGCCTCGCCTGGGCCAGCTGCCTGAGGTTGCTCTTTTCGACGCCCGCCTCGATCTGGTGGAGGGGGATGTCCCGCTGCACCCTCATTATGCGGACCCACGGCGGCACCAGCTCCTTGACCTGGGCGACAAGCTCCACCGCCTGCTCGGTGGTGAGGGGCATGTAGTCGCCGGTTCTCCACCATTCGTAGAGCTTGGTGCCCTTGACCACCAGCGTGGGATATATCTTCAGCATGTCGGGCATGAAACGGGGGTCGGTGAATATCCGCCGGAAGCCTTCGAGGTCCCGCTGCACGCTGGAGCCGGGGAGGCCGGGCATCATGTGGTAGCACACCTTGAGAGCCGAGTCCTTGAGCCGCTGGGTGCCCTCCGCCACGTCCCGGACGGTGTGGCCCCTCTCGACGAGGCTGTAGATGTCGTCGTAGACGTTCTGGACGCCCACCTCGACGCGGGTGACGCCCAGGCCCAGCATGCCGTCCACGTCGCCCCCGGTGAGGCAGTCTGGGCGAGTCTCCACGGTCACCCCGACGTTCCTGATGGCGGCTGTCTCGGCGAGCCTCTTGGCCTCCCCCAGCGAACGGGACTCCACCCCATTCATGGCGTCAAGGCAGCCCTTCACGAACCACTCCTGGTAGCCCCTGGGGGCGGCGGGGAAGGTGCCGCCCATGACTATGAGGTCCACCTTGTCCACGGTGTGGCCGATGGCCTCAAGCTGCTCCACCCTGCTCCTCACCTGGCCATAAGGGTCGTAGTCGTTCTGGATGCCCCTCATGGCGGCGGGCTCGTGGCCCGTGTAGCTCTGGGGGCTCCCAGCCTCAGGGCCGCCGGGGCAGTAGGCGCACCTTCCGTGGGGGCAAGCCATGGGTCTGGTCATCACCGCGACGACGTTGACGCCGCTGAGGGCTCTGGTAGGCTTTCGCCTCAGCACGGGTATGAGTTTCTCCCGCTCATCCGCGGTGAGCAGCTTTATGAGCTCCGAGTTGCCCGGAATCCTGCCTAGGTTATGCTTCCGGGTTACCTGGAATTTCGCGGCCTCCACGTCGCCCCTGGTGGGCTCCTCCATCTTCAGCAACAGGCAGATGATCTCTCGGAGCGGCTGCAAGTCGAGTCAAAGGGAAACCGGTTTGTTAAAAAGATTATCGCGGCCCGCCCTTCGGCGACGGTAAGCGTCATATCCCCACGGATCGTGATCAGTATCATGTTGAACGAGGTGGAGAAGAGGGTCATAGGGGAGGCGTACACCAGCACGCGGCCCCTCGAGAACCTGACGAAGCTATGCGACGAGTACGGCGGCAGGTTCGCCGGCACCGAGATGAACCGGGGGGCCGCCGAGTACATACTAGGCGTCTACGAGGAGTACGGCCTAGACGACCCGCATCTCGAGTCTTTCACGTTCCAGGGCTGCGAGGTGGGAGAGTCAAGCCTCAAGATACGGGGGCCGACCCCGAAGACCGTGCCGACGCTGACGCTGCCCATGACCCCCAGCGGCTCGGCCGAGGGGGAGCTGGTGGCAGTGGAGACGGCCTCGGACCTTGAGCACCTGGACGTGGAGGGCAAGATAGTGCTGGGCACCAATAGGCCCCCCCTGGGTGCCTGCGCGGAGGCGGGGGCGGTGGGCTTCGTGTGGATGCACCCCTTCCCCATGATGGGGCCGCCCACCGGCGTCGTCCCCCGGCTGGTACCCGCCATCTCGGTGAAGCACGAGGAAGGCCTGATGCTCAGACGGCTCATCGAAAGGAGGGGGAGCCTGGAGGTGGAGCTCACCGCCAGCTGTGAGGTGTTCGAACGGGATTCGTGGAACGTCTGCGGCGAGGTGAAGGGCGATGGAGACGGCGGCTATGTCCTCCTGGGCGGCCACTACGACGGCCACGAGATAGCGCAGGCCGCGTTCGACTGCGGCGCCGCCTGCATGGCGGTGACCGAGATGGGCAGGATACTGGGCACCGTGGCCGATAGGCTCGCCGGAGACGTGCGGGTGGTCTGCTTCTCGGCCGAGGAGTTCGGCTACTGGGGGAGCAGGGACTACGCCAGGCGCCACGCCGACGAGATGGAGGGCATGCGGTTCACCTACCAGCTGGACTGCAACGGCGGCCCCCAGCCCCAGATGGTCACCGTCGACCACTGGCCCCAGTTGATACCCTTCTACGCCAGGCTGAGAGAAGACATGGGCCTCCCCATGTCCCTCGACCAGAGGATGGGCCCCGGCGACAGCAGGGCCTTCCACGAGTTAGGCATCCCCACAGGCAGCATCCTCGACCACAGAGAGCCGGGGCGTCTGCCCCTCTTGAAGACGGTGAGGCACACGGTGTACGACACCGTGGACAAGATCAGCCTCCGCCACCTCCAGGACGACGTGGCCATCGGCGCCGTCTCCACCATGCGGATACTCGCGTCGGAGGACTGGCCGGGTCACCGAGGCGGAGCCGAAGTGGCCGAGCTGAAGAAAAGGCTCGCTGCCTGATAACTATAGGATGGTGAGGCTCTCAAGGTCCCTAGGGTAGTAGGTGACCCACTCGCAGCCGTCCTCGGTGACCACCAGGGTGTCGCTGTGCCTGAACCCGGCGTAGCCCAGCTCGTAGATGCCCGGCTCGATGCTCACCACCATCCCTGGCTCCAACTGTTGCGGGTTCCCCTGATCCAGGTACGGCGGCTCATGGCCCTCCAAGCCGATGCCGTGGCCCGTGTGGTGCCGCACCAGCCCCCAGAGACCGGCGTCCCTGAACACCTCGTTGGCGGCCTTGTCCACGTCGGCGCAGGTGTTCCCCGGCTTCAGCGCCTCGGCGGCGGCCTCCTGGGCCCTGCACATGACCCTGAACATCTTCTCCTGCTTCGCCGTTGGCCTGCCCACGATCATGGTGCGCTCCAGCTCGCTGCCGTAGCCGCCCACGTCGGCGCCGGCCCCCGTGACCAGCACGTCGCCCTCCGAGATGGGCTTGTTCAGGTCTATGCTGTGGGGCATGGCCGACTTCCAGCCCACCTGGCCCCTGAACCCCGCGGACACGAACCTGCCTTTGACGCTCTCGTACTCGCCCCCATACGTCTTCTTCAAGGCGCTGGTGGCCTCCAGCGACGCCATGAGACGTATCTCGACGTCGTAGAGGCCCGGCCGGGTGTACTCCTGGAGGTACGAGTGGGCGAGGTTGCCCCACTTCGCGGACTCCCTGATTAGCTCCAGCTCTTCCTCTGTTTTGATGAGCCTCATGCCCCAGACGAACTGCCCGTCCTTGACGATCTCGGCGTCGGGGAGCATCTCGTCGAGAGGCTTCCCTACATAGCCCATTGTGCCGCCAGCGCCCGCGGGGTTGTCGGTGCCTATCCTAGCCTTACCGAGGCCCTTCTCTATGATCCACTCCGCGAATCGCTCCATGGTATGCCTCTCGCCGGGGTAGTCAAGGTAGGTGAGGCACTCACCGACGAGGGGCGTCTGGTGGCGGAGGTGGTCGGCCTCTAGGAGAGGCCCCATGAACGTAGGCTTACCATCCGGCTCCACGAGGAGCGCGGTGGGGCGCTCCGTGACCATGTGGTAGAAGTGGCTGAAGTAGAAGATGCTCACCCCGCTGGTGACGAGGTAGGCGTCGAAGCCTTCCTCCGCCATGTGCTCCCGGAGGGCGTCTAGTCGCCTGCTGTACTCAGCCCAGCTGATCCTTAGCTTAGGCATCTTGATCACTTTGGATTGAGGTTTGGAGGATAAAACATAATCGAGGTGATAGGTTTACTACCCACTTATGGGTAGTGGGTTGTGGGAAGTGGGAATGGAGGAGGTCATAGTAGACAAAAGGGGGAGAATACTCATCCCCAAAAAGCTACGTGAGAAGGTGGGCTTGAAGCCGGGGGCAGGAGCCAGGCTTGAGGCGAAGAACGGCCAGATAATAATCACGCCGCCCCTATCCCCACAGGACTTCATCGACGAGATGGAGGGCTTCATTTCCGAGGGGGAGCCCAAGGACGACCCCCTGAAGGTTAAACACATCTGGGAGAAATGATGCTCTTCATCGACGCCAACATCTGGTGCTACTACTTCGACGCCAGGCACCCAGAGCACGAGCCGGTGAAGAGGTTCATGCGGCAAGCCCTCCTCGAAGAGTCCCTTGCCGTCAACACCCTTATCGTCGTGGAGGCAACCCACTACCTGAACAGAAACCTTAGCAGAGAGGAAGCCCGGAGAAAAACCGACAACCTCCTGACTCTTGAGAACCTTCGTGTACTTGATTTCGATAGGGAACAGCTTGTGAAATCGTTGGACATTATGAACAAGTATTCAGGCAGTCACGGCTTAGGCGGCAGAGACGCTACCATTATTTCAACAGTGAAGAGCTACGGCATAGAAAGTTTGGTGACACGCGATAAATCCCTAGCGGAGGTTGCCAAGCTAGAATCGGTGAATGTTCTCGACCCTATAAATTAAAAAAAAAAGTTAAAGCCGTCTAGTGGCTCTGCTTCTTCAGCTGGTCCAGCGGCGGCTTAAGGTCCGGTGATAACGGGCTCTTGTATACCCGGCCCTGCATCTGCCTCGCCCACTCGTCCTTGGCGGACTGGAGCAGCTTTCCGTCGGTGAGCAGGTCTATCACCGTGGCGGCCATCACCTTGGACGCGAACACGGTGCCCTTGCTACCGATGCTGTTGCCGTTGCTGGCTACGTTCTGCCAGCTGTGCCCCGGGGCGCCCACGATGGTGTAGACGGTCCGGAACTGGACCGTGGGCATGTTCCAGGCCACGTCGGCTACGTCGCTGCTTCCGCCGCCCTTCTGGCCCTCGCCCACGGGGTCGTAGATCCGTGTGTCCAGGTTCACGTCCATCAGCCCCATGGCGTCGGGGAGAAGGCTCCCCATGAGCCCCATCTTCTTCTTCTCAGGCGGGATGCTCTCGGCAAGCTCCGCGGCGAACGCCTCCTCCTCCTCGGTGTATGTGGGGGCGCCGATGAGCCTCATGTTGGCGACGGCCGCCTCGGCTAGCACCCTGTTCTCCATGCCGTTGTGGACGCCGCTGAGGAACGTCACCTTGTGGGTGGTGCCCACCATCTTGTCGGCGCCGTCGGCGATGTCCAGGAGCTTCTGGTAGTACATGTCCACCAGCTCCCGCTCGGGTGCGCGGACGTAGTACCAGCTCCGCGCATAGGGCGGCACCACGTTGGGCTCGTGGCCGCCGTCCTCCACCACGTAGTGGATCCGGGTCTCCTGGACCACGTGCTCCCGCATGTAGTTGACGCCTATGTTCATGAGTTCGACGGCGTCCATAGCGCTGACCCCCATCTCAGGGCTCCCCGCGGCGTGGCTGGCCGTGCCGTAGAACTCGAACTTGACGCTGTTCATGGCGTTGCCGCTCTTCAGCCTGGCGCCGTTGAAGCTGCTCGGGTGATGGCCGACGCAGGCGTCGACGCCGTCGAAGACCCCGTCCCGCACCATGAAGACCTTGCCGACGAGGGTCTCCTCGGCGGGGCACCCGAACACCTTGATGGTGCCCTCGACTAGGCCCTCGTCCATCGCGGTTTTGACGGCGAGGCCGCCTCCGAGGGCGGTGGTGGCGTAGCCGTTGTGGCCGCAGCCGTGGCCAGGCCCGCCCTCTACCAGGGGCTCCCTGTAAGGCACCGCCTTGTTGCTTATACCGGGGAGGGCGTCCAGCTCACCCATGATGCCTATGGTTGGGCCGCCGGTGCCGTAGGTGGCAACGAAAGCGCTGGGCATCCCGGCGACGCCCCGCTCCACCTTGAAGCCCTCCTTCTCCAGGATGCCGGTGAGTAGCTTCGCGGTCTCGTCTTCCTGGAGGCCAACCTCGGCCAGTCTCCATATCTTGTGGTGGACGTCCACCAGCTTCTTCTCGTTTTCGTCGACCCAGTCCAGGGCGACGCGTTTACCCTCAATCAAGTTATGCACGGGGTAGTATGCAGTCTAGGTACGTTAAACTGTTGCGAGGCCCCGCCCTCCGTTAGCTGACCCTCACGTAGTTGAGCTGGAGGTCGCTCACCAAGGAACGGTACCGCTTGACGGCCTCCTCGGAGACCAGGGGCTCCAGCTGATCGACGAGGCAGCTCATGCTGTTGATGGCTGCGCTCGCCCGTCCCAGGTCCTTCTCCGGCTCCTCCCCCTCCTCTACGGGGAGGCCCATGTACTCAATTGCTTTGCCGGACAGCACGCCGATGAATAGGGCTAGTAGGTCCTCTACGTCGAGGCTGGCCAGGTCCAGTCTCTGCTCCTCAGACATGGGTATAATCTACATCGTTTAGAGGAATTAGGGTTTTCCCAGGAGCTTACCGCTTCCTCTGTAGGCCGCTCACCTCGGCTATATGTTCTCCCTGCGCTTGATCTCGGCGAGGGCCCTCTCGATGTGCTCCACGGGCACCTCGATGCTGAACTTCTCCCGCATGGCCCTCTTGATCTCCTCCGGCGAGGAGCCGTCCTCACACGCCTTGGGGACCAGGTTCACCATGTCCTCGACGTAGTTCCACGGGAAGATCACCCACCGCCACGATATCACGTCGCCATAGTAGTCGGGAGTGAACTTGCTGCCCTCTATGTGCCTGAGGGCGGCGGTCCTCACGTCGAGGGGGTTCTTCCCCTTGACGTAGTCCACGGCCACCATCATGCTCTCCCCGGTGTCGGTGATGTCGTCGACGACGAGGACCCGGCGGCCCGTCAGGTCCACGTCGAAGGCGTATTTGATCCTGGCCTTGCCGTCGGGCGTCGCTGTGACCCCCCAGTGCTCCACCTTGACGCTGACGATGTCCTTGACGCCCAGGTAGTCGCAGAGAACCCGGCTGAGGACCCAGCCGCCCCGGGCCAGCCCCACCATGAAGTCAGGCTGCCATCCCGACGCCACGATCTTCTCCGCGACCCTCTCGCTGAGCTCGGCGAAGAGCCGCCAGTCCATGACCTCGCATAAGAAGCTGTCCCCTGACATAACGTGAATCTATGGTAGCAGGTTGTATTTATCTTCACTTCGGCTGAAAGGGGGAGGCGGCTAGGTGAGCCCCAGGAGCTTCATGGGGTTAGTCTTCACCATGGTGGATATGTCCCCGTCTGACATCCCCATGTCCATGAGGCACGCTATGAACTCCCTGAGCCCCTCCACTGGCGTCGGCAGCGTGTAGACGCCGAAGTCGGTGCAAATGACGCAGCTCTCCCACCCGACGCGCTCCATCTGCTCCGCCGCCGCCTTCACCCCGCCGCTCGCCTCGCCGCTCATGCCCTCGTCGATGGACGCGTACTCGCGCTCCACGTAGTAGTGGGTCTTGGGTATGCTGGTGGTGTGGGTGTAAGCCGCCAACGTGTATTCTATGAGGGCGCCCCTCTCCCCCATGTACCCTAGCTCCTCGAGGCGCGCCTCCTTCACAACGGCGCTGGACACCACGAGGCGCTCAATGCCGTACTCCCCGGCGTAGTCCACCAGCCGCGTCGCCTCGGGTACGCTGACGTGGCCCGTGACCATGTAGACGTCTGGGTGGGACGCTATTAGCCTGAGTATCTCGTCCAGCTCGGGGGTGGGAGGGGCCTCGGGGACGCTTATGCAGTTCTCCAGCTCCCGCTTGAAC
>Ga0180431_10009497_pt1 | contig 10975 bp, 12 predicted proteins | sample SS_ome_11_FD_132459 | JGI IMG/M metagenome (GOLD analysis project Ga0180431, IMG submission 132459) | Hypersaline lake sediment archaeal communities from the Salton Sea, California, USA - SS_1_MS_1 metaG | ecosystem: Environmental > Aquatic > Non-marine Saline and Alkaline > Hypersaline >...
ATGAACTGGGACGACATGTTCGCATCTGAGATCGAGATCATCAGTTTCGATGCCTCACAATTCGACTTAACCAAGTATCCCGGCTACAGGAGCGGCAAACGAATCGCCTGGGGGGCGCAAGAAAGCCAAGACGTGAAGGATTTCCATGAAGGTGATCTAATAACCCTGCCCTGTGGAATGGGACCGAAATTCTTCTCGCCCGATGATTGCGATACCGCCCTGAACAGGCTGTCGTCGATATCGGAAGACTGCGTGCCTTAATCCTCGGGCAGTTCGCTGTCGATGATCGCCTCGGCGATCTCGTTGATTGTGGAGCGGTGAAGGCTATAAGCGTTGTTGGCAAGGATTGAAAATATATAGTCCCCCTCTGCCGTCTCAGCCACACCTGAGAGTGCCCTGACGCCGCTTATGTATCCGGTCTTGCCACGGATCTTGCCGCTGTATTTCTCATCCTCGAAGTACTTTTCAATCGTGCCTTCCTGGCCCCCCACTGCCAGTGTGCCTCTGTAAAACTGCCAGTTCTCACCGTGGTAGATGTCTGATAGCACCGTTGTGATGGCGTAGGCAGTAAGCTCATTCTGCCTGCTGAGGCCGGTGCCGTCATCGAGATAGTACTGGCTCTTGTCTATGCCCAGCTCGGTCAGATATTCAGAGATTCGCTCTCTGCCCCTTTCCCAGCCGCCGTTCTTGCCGTCCGGGTTGGCTTCAGCGGCAACGGTCTTGAGCAGCGCCTCGGCAGCCAAAGCAAGACTGTTCTTGTTACACCGGGCCAGGCAATCCTCGATTTTCGTATGAAACTCAATGAGCGGGACAAAATCGTTCTCCTCGTCAAACGTCCGCTCGACAAGCTGTCCCCTGGCGTCTATGCCCGCCCCGGCAAGCCGCTCGGCTAAGAGAAACCCAAAAAACGCCGCCGGTCGCTCGATCGCCACGTCAATCGGCCCGGCTCTGTCTTTGCACCTGCCATATACGGTCAGCTTGTTTGGAGTGCGATTGCGATTGCTTCCGAGCGTGTTTGTTCCGGTTGTCACAGGTTTGACATCATTGATCAGCGTCAGGAAGGATGTCGGAGGATCGACTGTCAGGTTGATTCTTCCCAAAATGTTCCTTGCCGAAAGCGCCACGCAATTATCATTGTAGTTCAGCCCGCTGATTTCGCAGGCATACCACTTGTTCAGATCATTATCGGGCCAGCTTGGATGCACTCGCTCGTTGTCGAATATACTTGTGTCGATGATAATATCTTCGATGGTCTCGATCCCCTTGTGGTCGAGGGCGTGAATTATATCCTTGAATATCCAGCCCGGCTCGCGGCCGTATTTGGCGTCGGTTCTCTCGTCGCCCAGCAGCGGATCGCCGCTTCCTATCACAACCAGGGCTTTGCCGCTAAGGCCCACCTTTGTAGTGTAGACGTAATCGGGCCCGAGGTATCTCAGCGCAGTGGCCGAGACCATCAGTTTCATGTTGGAGGCCGGTATCATGAGTTCTCTGGAGTTGTGATCGTACACCGCTGCCCCGGAATCAGCCTTTATTATCCGAATGGAGAACTTTACCTTCCGCTCCACAGGTTTGCTGATAATCTCATCGACCTGGTTTGCCAGATTCGCCGCCGCAAGTCCTGCGATCCAAAGAAGCAAAGACGTTGCGATTAATATTCTCCTGATTTGAGCCTGCATAATGTGCGGCATTATTTCAAAACACGGCGTCCGTATCAACTCTTTTTTCGACTTATTCCAATTCCGGGTGACAGCCTCAACCGTAGCGCTCCCCTGAGCGAAGTCGAACGGATTGGGCGTGGCAGAGACGGAAATGCCGCTCTTAAAGGCAAGATTCATGTTGCAGTAAAGCAAAATTGAGGGTACATTTATTTGGGAAGGTAGAGAAAAAATTGTAAAAAGGTACAGATTTGACAGAACAGAAGGCCGATTTGGCGTATCTTAAGACTAAACAAGGTGATTCCGGCAAATATGAGATACAACCGGACCAACAGCGGCATTCGCTGGTTGCCCGATTGAGAGCCGGAGACCGCAGTGCAGCGGCCGAGCTTGTTGATGAATACTATCAACGAATTTATCTGTTTATGAGAAGGCTGGGCCATGACCGGCAGATCAGCGAAGATCTGACACAAGAGAGCTTTTTTAATGCCTGGCACCATATAGGACAGTTAAGAGACGGCAAAGCTCTGGATAGCTGGCTGTATCGTATCGCGGCTAACGTCTCGAAGCTGTATTGGCGCAGGCATAAGCACAAAGAGATCGTCGGCATCGATATTGTCGAGATGGCAAACAGCACCGAGGATGGGCGTGATAAAATCGGCCGCTATGAACAGCTTGATGAGTTGAAAACCGCAGTTGAAAGGCTGCCGTTAAAATTGAAAGAGACCATTGTTTTGCACTATATGCAGCAGTTGACAATCGCCAGGGCTGCTAAAGCGCTCGACATAAAGGAGGGTACTTTTAAAAGCAGGCTCAATAAGGCGTTAAGAACCTTGAGAAAGGAAGTTACCTGAGTGGATTTCGGTTACAGGACGGCACGCACCGGACCGGCGAGAAAGCGAGAAACGGCATGAAACCGGACAACATCGAGCAGCTCATTAACGAATTAGGGCCTCGGACGGCCGAACCGGTCCGCCCCGGGCTGAATGAGGAGATCAAACAGCGTATTCCGCATAGGTTAACCCGGCACAAGATCGGCTGGGATACCGTCAATATTATAATCGATCTTCGGCTGAACAAATCGGTTGCCGCGGCTGTAATTATCATCTCAGTCCTGCTCCTGCTGAATCTGTACGGAAGCCGGGACGCTACCGGCGGCGGGATCGTTCAGGACAGTAAGCTGCTGATTAAGTACCTCGGAACAGGCGGCAAAGCCGACATAAAAGCTGTTAAGGACAAATATGAGCTTCTGCTCGGCAGAGGCGAGGATGTAACCTGGTATGGCGATTGGATCGATCCGGCCGACAGCAATGCCGTGCTCATACAGCAAAATCTGCCCACCGGCAAGTACATGATAACCTTTGTGGATGGGCGCGAAGTAGAGGTTGATTCAAGGCAGCTTGTTGAACTTTTAAGCCGCACAATGGGAAAGAAATCACGATAGCAGATCTTATGGAGGAGCAGAGGAGCGAAATGTTCTACCTCCCGCTTGATTCTAAGGCGACAATATGGTAGAATAGATAAAATTACGTAGGAATACTCAAGAAGACAAACTTTAGGTGGAGTTATAAATGCAAAAGAGTAGAGGATTTACATTGATAGAGCTTTTAGTGGTGATTGCTATCATCGCCCTGCTGCTGTCGATAATGATGCCGGCACTGCAGCGAGTCAAAGGCCAGGCCCAGAAGGTCATGTGCCAGGCAAGGCTCAAAGAATGGGGCCTGATGTTCAAGCTGTATACCGACGAAAATGACGGCTACTTCAACGAAGGCTGGGGAACCGGCGAGAGAACTCTGTGGATGAATGCTCTCAGGCCTTACTACAAGGATAATTGGGATATGCTGCTGTGCCCCACCGCCACCCGCGAGATGGTCAACAGCAACGACTGGGGCACATTCAAGGCCGCCACTCGCACCGTATCAACTCCGGAGGGTGGATCACAGCGTTATGTTTTCAGTTACAGCATCAATTCCTGGACAAATTATATGCATGGCGACCGTGGGGACCGGTTGGAGGAATGGTTCTGGAAAAACGTGAATAACACCGCGGCAGTCGCCCCCGGTACGAGGACAACATCGGGCAGGCAGGCAAGCAGGAACAATATACCTGTTTTCGGCGATGCCACCTGGCACGACGCCTGGCCCCGGCACACTGACCAACCGTCGCCTACTATGGATGCTTTCGGGATAGGAAACAAAGGCGTTAGCGGCGAAATGAACCATTTCTGCATCGACCGGCACAAGGGATTCGTCGGCATGCTTTTCATGGACTGGTCCGTCAGGTCCATCGGTCTCAAAGAACTGTGGGCCTTGAAGTGGCATCGTGCGTTTGACACAACCGGTCCGTGGACGAGGGCCGGCGGCGTCACAGCGGAAGATTGGCCCGTCTGGTTGCGAAGCTATAGAGATTATTGAAAAACGAGTATTTAGGTAAATGAAACATCTGCGTTCCTGCAAAAAAAGAGGCTTTACACTGATAGAGCTTCTGGTGGTGATCGCCATTATCGCCCTTCTGTTGGCAATAATGATGCCTGCACTGAATAGAGTTAAGGGTCAGGCCCAGAGGATTAGCTGCCAGGCGAGACTGAAACAGTGGGGTCTTGTGATCAAGCTGTATACAGACGACCACGATGGCTACTTCAACGACAGGAATACAGGCGCATCGGGTCTGTGGATGTCTGCGATGGAACAGTACTACAAAAATGATGCCAGGATGCTTGTATGCCCGGCGGCCACAAAACTTATGCAAAGCTCTGCCGACTGGGGTACGTTTAAGGCAGCAACGCTCAACGATTACATCTTCAGCTATGGGATCAATTCCTGGACCAACTCCGTCAAGGTAGACCGTGGCTCTCGGTTGGTCGAGTGGTTCTGGAGAAACACCACCGACATGAAAACCATAAGATACGATACCAGAGAAGCTGACGGCAAAAAGGCCAGTCCCAATGAAATACCGGTGTTCGGCGATTCCACGTGGTACGATGCCTGGCCTCGTCATAACGATAGACCGGCCGAGACTATGGATGCTTTTGGCATAGGCGACAGGGGCACGTCGGGCGAAATGAATCATTTCTGCATCGATAGGCACGACGGATTCGTAAACCTTCTCTTTATGGACTGGTCCGCGAGAGATGTGGGCCTCAAAGAGCTCTGGACGCTAAAGTGGCACCGGGCATTTGTCACAAACGGCCCGTGGACCAGAGCGGGCGGCGTCCGCCAGGAGGACTGGCCCGTCTGGATGAGAAGTTATAAAGATTACTGAGAAATCCGCCTCTTTTCACACACTTTTTATCCATCAAACGCCCAAAATAGGCGAGATTTGAAAGAAGTCCAAAAAAGATTTCTCTAAAAGTGTTACTTTCTGCTTTCGGGCGGCACTCTATTGTAGTTTAGCGTTGTCCGATAAACACAATTAAACTGGGCGATAAAAGAAGACAATAAGTGCCGAAAACGCATAATAAGTTCACATCCCCCTCCTAAGAAGCTGAGTTGGCCGGTCACGCACACGTGTGGCCGGCAGGCTTGGCTAATTCCACAATATCCGTTACGAATCGTTCAGCCCCCCTACCTTCGTAGATCAAGCCCTTTTAAGTGCTGCATTTGCGCCCGGAGAAGCCCAAAAAACGCGACGATCCGGTTTCGCGGGAAGTTCATTGCTAATCCATATATTCCATATAGACAATATATACAAAATAATCGTTACAATCGGAACGTTGGCGGGCACTTATTCGTAGATATATATATAGACATGGTTTTCCATGGAAGGAGGTTGATAGTGTGCTGGAAGGTACACTATCACATAGGCCCCTGCTTAACAACTCCAATCCTCCGTCAAGCAGGGGCTATTTATTTGAATTCAATTGTGCAAAAGTCCAGTACTTAACTCAAACTGACCAATTCGCGCTGTCATCCCTGCGAAAGCAGGTGCGGCCGATGACAAATAGTCTTATGCTCTTGTCATTGAAGCACTTGTGGCATTGTGCGACCGCAAAGCGGTCGGTTTGAGTAAATAAACCCTTCATCTTACTTCATGTGACCTGAGATAGTCCTCAAGCGGGAGGGCCCCTGTTAAGACTCGATCGGCTCGAACTGCTCGCAGTAGTTGTCTGCCCATGTGAAGCTAACGGTCGAATCCGGACTTTCCGCTCTCCAGGAGTGTTCTTTTGTCCTGAGGCAGTCTCCCCAGACGTACTCCTTCCTTGTTGGCCCTACGCTGCCCTTTCTAAAATGCTTACAGTTAAAACACTTCTTTTCCACAGACTACTCCTAACTACTTATACAGCGTTTGAGAAGGGCAAATGTAGACGGTAAAAATCTCAAGAAAACACTTTTTTCTAGGAAATTTTGCGACCTTCAGAAGAGACCTGAAAAACACGTTCTGGCCGGGATCAAGCGTCTCACCACAGGGCGGACGGTATTTCCTGCCGGATGTTGAATAGAATCTCAAATGTGGAAAAAACGCTAAATTCAGAAAAAGCGTTACATTTAACACCGCTCTCGGCACTTTATAAACAGATTCTGGGCAATTTTGGCTATGAAAAGCCGCAAAATGAATTGCGAATAGTAAAAAAGTACTCGACAAAGCCCCTGCTTTGGGCTCTCTCCCTCTCCTCCAGGCAGGGGCTTTTCAATTGACTATCGCAATGCTCTGTCCACAGGGTTTCTCAGTTACCACCCGTCCTGCTTTTCGACCTTTCTTCAACTGCACTGAGCCCGCAAGCAGGGCAACGATCGTCAAAATCTCCCGGTTTGGTGCCACCGGTTCCCTTGATAAATACTTTCCCACAGTCAGGATTTGAACACTTCTCGGCGGCGAACAGACTCTTCTTGCCACACTCTTTGCAAGTCAGCGGAATAGGCCCGGTCGCCATCGGGTTCATGTTGGGATTTTCCTCCAGGAACTTGTAATACTCTCTCTTGCTCATCTGGTACTCTGCGTTACACGCCGGATTATTACATTTCACCCACTGCATGTCGCCTGCGGGAATGCTACTGTAGCCGCCTTCATTTCCGCCGCCCTTGAAAGTCACCCAGGCGGCTATTGCCAGGCATCCAACTATCACAACAATCATGATCGGTTTCTTTTTACTATCTTCCATGCCAGTGTCTCCAAAAAACACCAAAATTTGATTCAACCATTTAACTCAACAGACTATTGCCTGGCGGATCATTTGTCAAACTTTTTTGTTGTAATTTGACACCCACTTACTCTTCGGTTACTTGCTCTGCAGGCGGAGCGGACATTTGCAGAATCCTGCCGGGCTCCTCGGGGAAACCAGTCCGGCCCGACAGATAAGCCGATTCAATAACGGCCATGTCTTGCAGATTCTCTCTGGCGCTGCTGCATAGCTTATTCGTCTCGGGTGATCGTACGCTCATGGCGAAATCTTCGAGCAATTCGATCATTCGGGCCAGTTCGTCATCGTCGCTTTGTACAGTCTCTCGCTCGGACTTATCCCCAAAGACAAGCCGTTCATCATTCACCGTCAGGATTCGGTTCTTTTCGTACAGCTTTATGAACTCTTCCGCCGGCCCGATGCCCGCTCGCCGGGACGTTACGAGGTTGCCGATGCAGCCGCCGCCGAATTTCATCGTAACAACCGCAGTATCTTCGGCCAGGTAAAGCCTCTGCTGCTTGTCCGGGGCCTTGTTCGTGCTCAGCGAATACACCTGCTCCGGCATCCCGAAGTTGGCGACTATCTGATCGATGATTTTGTAGCAGTTGTGCAGGAGCACCCCCCCGCCGGACAGCTTGGGATCGCCCTGCCAGCCGGGCGGCTCCCGATCGCCTGGATTGCAGAAGGCGCTGATCAAGAATACGTTCTCGATCCGCCCTTCCTGAAGGTGCTGCCGCAACGTACGGAAACTCCGAGCGAAACGGCTGGTGTTGGCAATACCGAATCTTATGTCCTGTTCCTCGGCCAGACGCACGAACTCCGCCGCCTCCTCGAAGTCCCTCGCGCCCGGCGGCAGCTTGAGCACGTGGAATTTCTTCTTCATCGCCATCCGCACGTACTCTTCGCAGCGGTGCATCGCTTCGGCTACCAGCAGGCAGTCAAGATCGTTTTGCATCACCAGCTGCCGGTAGTCATCGAATCCGGCACATCCGTACTCATCGGCGAGTTTCTCAACCAGATTCTGGTCTTTATCCGCCACGGCATGAATATGAAGGCCATCCACACGCCCCGCCGCTTTCAGCAGGAGCCGGCCGCCCTCGTTGAGACCAAGTATCGCCGTATTCAGTTTGCCGTTATCCATATCAGAATAGTAGACTGTAAGTACTAAGGTGTCCGGATCAGCGCTAATGTCCGCGCAATTCTACATCCGTTGAGGGAAAAAGCAAAACAATAAAACTCCGGCATGGTTCAATCCCGGGTGGCAGCTTGCCCTGTGGGCCTCATCCCGATGGTCGTTTGTCTGCCTAAGTCACACCCAAGGCGTCAGTCTGACATAACTCTTGGGTCGGCAGCCGTTTTTATGTTGTGGTTCCGTGCAGAATACGCTATAATAATGCAGAATCACATAGAAGGGTTTTTATGTCGCTTTCAGGAGGTCAAGCTGGGGTCGCTCGCAAAAGCAATGGCTTTACGCTGATAGAACTGCTGGTAGTCATTGCTATTATCGCCCTGCTGCTGGCGATTCTCATGCCCGCTCTGAACCGTGTGCGGAAACAGGCGCGGCAAGTCTCGTGCATGTCCAACCTCAAGCAGTGGGGCCTGATATTCAAGATGTACACCGACGACAACGACCACGAGTTCTACGGCGCCTGGTCCACGAGCCAGCAGGGCCACGTCTGGATCGGCGCGCTGCGGCCGTACTACAAGGACAAGAACATCAACTTCTGCCCCTCGGCCACGAAGCCCAACTTCGACAACGGGCCGCGAGGAGCCGCGTTCGAGGCATACGGCGTCTTCCCGGAGAACGATTCGCGCTACGGCTACGCCGGATTAGCGGGCAGCTACGGCATAAACGACTACGTCGGCAACCCGGCCAAAGCAAGAAATCCCGGCGGCGTGCTCGGCGAGAATTCCTGGTACTGGGTCGCCCCCGACGTCGCAGGCGCTAACCGAATCCCCCTGTTCCTCGACGCCACCTGGCTCGGCGGAATGCCACAGCACGCGAACACTCCGCCAAGCGAGGCGAACGGTACCGGCGGCAACGGCATGATGCAGCGATACTGCATCGACCGCCACGAAGGCACAAACAATGCCGTCATGGTCGATTTCTCCGTCCGCAAAGTCGGCCTAAAGGAGCTATGGACCCTGAAATGGCACCGCCAATTCGACACGACCGGCCCCTGGACCCTCGCCGGAGGAGCAATGCCGGACGCCTGGCCGGAATGGATGAAAAACCACAAAGCATATTAGCGGATAGCGGATAGACTTGTAGGGTGGCGGCTTGCCCCACCAACTTTGCTTAGCCACCAATCAACACAAATGAGCACAAATTTACTTTGCTTCAATATTCAATATTGAGTGATTGCGCCTTTGACCTCTCTTTGAAATTATTAAACTGCCCCCGGATATCCTCCGCTTATTGACAAATCTGCCATCTGATGGGATAATTGTTTAGTTGTCCAATGGTGTAACAAATGAAACATAGATTATACATCGAGAGTAGCGTCATCAGCTACTATACATCCCGGCCCAGCCGCGATCTGATTGTCGCAGGGCACCAGCAAATCACACAGCAATGGTGGGACCAACAGCTATCAGGTTATGATCCCTATATTTCCGAAGTCGTGCGAGAAGAGATATCGCGGGGCGATCCTGCCGCCGTGGCGTTGCGCATCCAGGCTGTCAAGAATTTTGCCCTCTTAGTCGTCACGCCTGACGTTACCAGACTCGCCAGGAAATACTATGCCGCTCTTGACCTGCCGGACAAAGCGAGGCTCGACGCCTTCCACCTGGCCTTAGCTGTGCAACACGGAATGGACTACCTGGTTAGCTGGAACTTCACTCATATCGTGGGAGCTCGGCCCAGAGGCATTATTCAGAGAATCAACTACCGTATGCAAATGGAGACACCGATAATATGCACACCCGAAGAACTCATCGACGAACGCCTATAAACTCTGATCCTATCATCGAGGAGGTGCGCCGCGTGCGAAAAGAGATCGAGGCCGAGCATGGCAACGATTGGAAGGCCCTCGAACGATACTTCATGGATAAACAAAACAGCGCTACGGAGAAAATGGCTGCCTACAAACCCAAGAAACTACCCGAGCGAAAAGCGATGTAAACACCTCCTGGCCCCGGACCCGCGCCGGAGGAGCAATGCCGGACGCCTGGCCGGAATGGATGAAAAACCACAAAGCATATTAGCGGGTAGCGTTTGGCGGATAGCCTTGTAGGGTGGCGGCTTGCCCCACCAACTTGCGTGTACCCAGTACTATAAACCTCTAATTATTTCGAGCTATCGGATTGTTACTGGCATCAAGAGAACAAGCCGGGACTATCCAAGGTGCCGCGATCATCCTCGTCCTTCCATCTCTTGGGCAATCTCCACCCACGAATCGGCCAGATAATATCCTCAATCTGGTCGAGGTATTTCCTCAGCACACAGTTGCGTCGTGATAGCTCCTTGATTTCAAAGTATTCCTTCCAGGTTTTCGGAGGATTTGTGACGAGTTGTTCTATAGTCTTGCGCCACAAAACTGCTTGATATGGTCGGTGTTCCAAACCGCAGATGCTGCCCCTGAGCTTCCACAAGTCAACTCTTGCAATTTCCTGCTCATCTCGCTTAATTTCTTCTTCGGAAAAAGAACGCCCAGAAACTTTATAAGGCCAGGAACGACCACTTCTTGCTAAGCGTATCAGCTTTTCTGACAATCCTTTTGCGTCAAGTCGCGTGTTAATCTCATCGGTATCTCGAAACGACAGTGAATTGAGTGATCCCCAGTAATTAATACTATTGTCGATCACAATGAGCTTTCCGTGTGTGTCTGGCGAAACAACGACTCTCACTCCAAGTTGTGAGAGTTCATCGAGGACCTTTTTGATCGAGGCACCTTTGGTTGGATCAGTATTTGACCTTTTGTACATCCTCTCGGGACTGCGCGTTATCAATTCAAGAGAGACGCTTCCCTCACTGCGTGCGAGAACAGCTTGCAACAAGGGCTTCAATGTTTCCACGCGCCTTCGTGTCACAAACGGCGATACGATCAGCACGCTCTCTCGACATTCCCGGAGATCATATTCTAAGGCTTTGTAGTATTCGACTGATCGCAACACAAGTATACTTTGCTTCTGCTTCTCAGTCAATTCCACTACTGCATCGCTCAGCAACTCATCTATGCGGATTTCCTTGAAGACTTTATCA
>Ga0180431_10009499_pt1 | contig 10975 bp, 9 predicted proteins | sample SS_ome_11_FD_132459 | JGI IMG/M metagenome (GOLD analysis project Ga0180431, IMG submission 132459) | Hypersaline lake sediment archaeal communities from the Salton Sea, California, USA - SS_1_MS_1 metaG | ecosystem: Environmental > Aquatic > Non-marine Saline and Alkaline > Hypersaline >...
GCATTCCCTCGCCACGCGGCGATTGTACGTTGCCGCGGGCCGCGGATCAAGACGAGCCCCTGCCGGCGCCTAAGCGGCCTGGATCTTTGCCCAGGCCATGGTCAGGTCGTCGAGCAGCGCGGCGCCGGCGGCGAAGGTGGTGATCGCATCCTGCATCGCGGCGATCGCGTGGTCGGGTTCGGCATCCGAGTGGCTCGCCGCGAGCGAGGCGAGCCGCTCGACGCCCACGGCTTCGCCCTCGGGACTGCGCGCGTCAACCGCGCCGTCGGTATACATGAAGAGCGCATGCTGGGCCGAGACGAGGTGCCTCTGCGAGACGATCGGCGCGGCCGCATCAACGCCGAGCATCATGCCGGTCGCGTCGAGGCTTGCCACGACCCGCCCGTGGCGCAAGAGCAGCGCGGGGCAGTGGCCGGCCGAGGCGTAGTGGAACGATTGCCGGTCGGCGTCAATGACAGCGTAGCACACCGTGGCCATCCGCAGCGACCGCGACGTCTTTTTGCAGATGAGGCGGTTGGCCATCTCGAGCACCTTGGCGGGGTCGCGCTCGCTGAGCGCGCACGAGTGCAGGATGCTGCGCATCTCCATCATGAAGAGCGCCGCCGGCAGCCCCTTGCCCATGACGTCGCCGACGCAGATGCCGAGCGCGCCGTCGTGATGCTCAACGAAGTCCACGAAGTCGCCGCCCACCTCGTGGGCCGGCACGCAGAGCGAGGCGCAGCCGAGGCCGTCCAGGTGGGCGGGCGCCGGCGGCAGCGCGTCGCGCTGGATGGCGGCGCTGATCTCGAGCTCGCGCTTGAGGCGCTCGCGCTCGGCCGTGCTGGTCCGGATCGCCTCGACGAGCCTGGCGTTCTCGAGGTGGACGGCGATCTGCTTGGCGAGGCCCGAGAGCAGAATGAGGTCGCCGCGCGAGAACTCGGGCCGCTCCGGCGACGAGTGGAGCGCCATGACCCCGAGCAGCTCGTCCTCGAAGATAAGCGGGATCATCATCGTCGAGAGCCGTGGCCGTTCGGCGCCGCCGTTGCCGTTGCCTGCGCCGGGCGGCTCGCGAAAGATCAAGCCCACGCGCTGGTCGATGACCCGGCGCAAGAGCCGCTTGCTGCAGCGCGCCTTGGTGAGCGCGTGCGCCCGGCCGCTGCGCCAGTAGAGTTTCGCCTGCATCGTCTCGCCCCGGCGCAGGAAAACGATGCCCGAGTCGGCCGGGATGAGCTTCATCGCGTTGGCCATCACGAAGCGCAGCGCCTCATCGGGATCGAAGAGGCCGGCGACCGCGTTGCCGAAATCGTTGAGGAACTTGAGGCGTTGCGACAGGTCGTTGAGCCGGTGGAAGCTCTCCTCCGAAAAGCCTTCGGGCGTCGGCACGAGGCTCGCCGCGTCGTGAAACAGCGACAGGCCGTCCACCTCCTGCTCCTCGGCCAGGAGCGGGAGCTGGACCGGGCCCGGGCCGGAGGTGGATGGCCCCTCGGGCTGCTGCACCGTGAGCACCGTGTCCCCGACGCGGATCTCGTCGCCGCCCGAGAGCACGACGCCCCCTAGTGCCGGCAGGCGCCGGCCATTGAGGTAGGTGCCGGTGGCGCTCGCGAGGTCCACGAGCTGCGCCCCGTCGTTGCGCACCTGGATAAGGCAATGGTGACGCGAGATGCCCGGCTCGTGCAGCGGGATGGTGCACGGCGCGTCATGGCCGGCCAGGTGATAGCCCCGGCTCAGGTTCACTGCCTCGCCTGAGGGAAGCACAATCGTCAGAGACATCGGTCGCCCTGCCTGAACCGCCTCGCAGGCGGCCCTTCCTGTCCTCTGCCTCCGCCGGATGCTACTCTGCGAAGTGCCTACTCCGCCGTAGTAGCCTGCGGCTACGCTCGTGCTACGTAGCGAAGCTACTTCGCAGAGTAGCAAAGGCCGGAAGCTTCGCTACGTAGCACGAGAGGCCATTCCCGGGCGACGCCGCTTCGTCGCCCGCTGCTACTCTGCGTAGTACGCTACGAAGCACGAGCCCTCGGAATCCCGGCCTAACGCACCCCCTGTGAACGCGCGCACCCAGGCCACAGCGCTGCCGGTACAGTGAAAAGGGAGTATGATGGAAGACGAAATGTCCCCGGCACGCTCAGCGCGAACCACCCATCCCGGGCGTATTGGTCGCTACCGGCCATCGGGCACGCATCCTGCCGCGGGCACGGCGCCGCGGCACGTGGGGTGCAACACAAAAGGTATTGCATCGGAGCAGGTTCCCGTCAACCCCTTTTTCTCGTTCGCGCAACGCGGGTTCGGGACATGAGAACCGTGCGCCGAAAAGCTCCCCGTTGACGCGGTAGGGCAACGGCGGTAGGATCGCCACCGCCACGGGAGCACAAACGGCAACGAAAGGAGTCTTTGGGGATGATTCGGGAAGCGGCGGTCGCTGGGCGGTTCTACCCGGGCACACGGGACGCCCTGCTCGAAGAAATACGCCGGTGCGTCGTCGAGGCTGAGCGCGCGCCGGCGGTGGCCGTCGTCTGCCCGCACGCAGGCTACCAGTTCTCGGGGCCCGTGGCGGGGGCGGTCTACTCGAGGGTCGCGGTGCCGGAGGCGGTCGTCATTCTCGGCGTCAACCACCGACCGGGCGGGGCGGACTTCGCGATCATGGCCGGCGGCGCCTGGCGCACGCCGCTCGGTGACGTCCCGATCGAGTCGAAGCTCGCCAAGGCCATCCTCAAAGCGAGCCAGATCGTCAAGGACGACGCGCGCGCCCACCGCTACGAGCACTCGCTCGAGGTCCAGGTCCCGTTTCTCCAGGCGTTCAACCCGAACGTGCACATCGTGCCCATCGCCGTCGGCTCGGCGAGCGAGAAGGCGGTCCTCGCCGTCGGCGAGGCGATCGCCGCGGCCGTCAAGAAGTTCGGCGGCGACGTGCTCATCGTGGCGAGCACCGACATGTCGCACACGACCGACTCGAGCCCCGAGCGCCAGGAGCAGATCCGCGCCCTCGACATGATGGCGATTGACGCGGTGCGCGCGCTCGATGCGCGCGAGCTCATGCGCGTCGTGCATCGCGAAGGGATCACCATGTGCGGCTACGCGCCGACGGCGGCCGCGTGCGCCGCGGCCAAGAAGCTCGGCGCCACCGCCGGCGAGCTCGTGGAGTACCGCACAAGCACCGACGTGACCGGCGACTACTCCTACGTCGTCGGTTACGCGGGCGTCATCATCCGAAAATAGGGACAGTCACCTATTTTCCATTGTGCTACGCCTGATCTCGATTGTGGCGAGGGCCTTGGTGTCCAACCTGCCGCTGCTCGCAAGGCTTGAGAAAAATAGGTGACTGTCCCTATTTTCGCGGGCCGTGGTATGATCATTCGTTGGAGGGTGCAGGCAACGATGCTCAACCGGTCTCTCACGTTCGTGATGGTCGCCATGCTGGCGGCCGCCGCCCACGCGGCCGAGGAGAGCCCCGCCACGCTCTACGTCCGCGGTCTGACGGCATTCGACCAGGGGCTCTACGACGTCGCGGCCGCGAACTTCGCCGATTACGTTGCCGCCTACCCCACGCGAAGGCAGGCCGCCGAGGTCGGGCTCCTGCTGGCGGAATCGAACGCGCGCCTCGGACGCTACGCCGAGGCGGCCAAGACGCTCGACTGGCTCGAGCAGAGCCGCTGGTCGAGGCGCACGCGGGCCGAGGTCAGCTACTGGCGCGCCGAGCTCGCGCGGCGCACCGGCCGGACCGACGAGGCGCTCGCGGCCTTCGCTGCCTTCCTCGACGAGTACCCGGAGCATGAGCGCGCCCCGTACGCGCGGCTCGGCCTCGGGCAGGCCCGGCTGACCAAGGGCGATCTCGACGAGGCGCTCGCGGCGTTCGACTCGATCCTCGCCGCCGCACCGGAGCCGGACAAGGCCGATCAGGCCGAGGCCCGCTTCCTCGCCGCGCTCGGCAAGGCACGCTGCCTCATCCGTCAGGACAAGGTGGACGCGGCGCGCACGCTCGTGCTCGAGGCCGTCGGGACGCTCACGGCGCGCGAGTTCTTGCGGGCTGAGGCGTTCCTCGTGCTCGGCGAGGCCGCTTCCCGACTCGGCGAGCACGCCGACGCGCTCGACGCCTACAAGAAAGCCTTCGTCGAGGACCGGATTTACTCATGGTACCCGGAGGCGTTGTACGGCATCGCCTGGTGCCACATCGAGCTCGGCGAGTACGAGGCGGCGCGCGAGGTGCTCGCCGCGCTCGCGGCGGATTACCCCGACGACGCCGTGGCGCCCCGGGTGGCGCTCACGACTGCAAAGCTCGACATGCTCGAGGGCCGTCACAACGAGGCGATTGAGCAGCTTCGCGCCTTCCTTGACGGGCGGGTGCCGGCGCCGCTCGCCGAGGAGGCGTCGTACCTCATCGCCGACGCGCTGCTCGCGACGAACAAGCTCGACGAGGCGATGACGCGCTACGAGGCCTTTCTCGCCGACCACCCGGACAGCGCTTTTGCCCACAAAGCCACGTACGGCCTCGGCGTGGCCCGCCTGCGCACGGGCAAGACGGCCGAGGCCATCACACTGCTCAAGACGGTGGCCGACTCGGCCGACGCGCCGCTCGCGGAACAGGCGCTCCGGCGGCTCGGCGAGCACCTCTTCGCCGCCGCGGACTATGAGCACGCCGCCGGGCACTACCGCGCTTTGCTCGAGCCCGAGCGATTCCCGGCACTCAAAGACGCCGACCGCCTGCTGTTCCGGCTCGCGTGGTGCGACTACAAGCTGGGCGACTATGACGGCGCCATCGCGCTCCTGCAGAAGCTCCTCAAAGAGCACCCGAAAAGCGATCTCGCCGACAACGCCCAGTACCGCCTCGGCGGCGCGCTCTACCGCCAGGGCAAGTACGCCGAGGCGATCGAAGCTTACGAGGCGTTCGCCAAGCAGTTTCCCGAGAGCGAGCTCGCCGACCGCGTCGCTTACCAGACGGGCGTGTGCCACTACAACCTCGGCGACTACTACCCGGCGCTGCTCGCCTACCACGCGCTGGTGGAGCAGCACCCCGAGAGCCCGCTCGTGCACCGGGCCGCCTACGAGATCGGCTGGTGCCACTACATGCTCGGCAAGAGCGAAGAGGCGTTCCAGCACTTCAAGGACTACATCACGACGTACCCCGACTCGCCGCTCACGCCGGAGGTCATGTTCTGGCTCGGCGAGTACGGCTACAACCGGGCCGACTACGAGACGGCGCTCGGGCACTTCGGGCAGATCGTCGAGCAGTACACGGCGCACGACCTCGCCGACGCCGCGCTCTACTGGGCGGGCCGCTCGTGCCTCAACCTCGAGCAGTACGACACGGCGCAAGCGCACTTCGCCCGGGTGCTTGCCGACTACGCCGAGAGCGACTTCGCGCCGGACGCGCGCTACCAGATGGCGGTCTGCCTCATCAAGCAGGGCCAACACGCCGAGGCGCTCAAGACGCTCGAGCCGCTCGCGCGCGAGGGCGCCGCTCCCTACCTCGCCGAGAAGGTGGATTGGCGCGTGGCCGATTGCCACCTCGAGCTCGATCACCTCGACGAGGCGCGGCCGCTCTACGAAACACTCTCGCAGGAAGCGCGCGACGACGCGGTCCGCGCATGGGCGCAGTACGGCCTCGGCCGATGTCACCAGGCCGAGAAGGCCTTCGGCCAGGCCATCAGGGAGTTCATGGGCGTCGCTTCGGACTACCCGATCGAGCGCGAGGTCGTGGGTCGCGCCATGGTCGAAGCCGGGCGGTGCTACGAGGCGCTCGGCAAGCGCAACGAGGCGCTCATCGTCTATGCGAGCGTCGTGCGCAAGAGCCTGCCGGGCAAGGCCGAGGCCGAGGAGCGCATAAAAAGCCTTCGGAAACGATCATTCCTATTCTTCAAGCAAGACTAACCGCGTGAGGAGGCGCGTGAATCCATGATAGCTCTGATCGAGGTCTTCGAAAACGGCGGGCCGGTCATGTATCCGATCCTGCTCTGCTCGATCCTGTTTGTGGCGATCCTGATCGAGCGGCTGTTCCACCTGCACCGGGCGCAGATCAACACGAACGAGTTCGTCGCGGGCATCCGCAACATCCTCAAGAAGCGCAACATCGCCGAGGCGATCTCGATCTGCGAGGAGACGCCGGGGCCGGTGGCACACGTGATCAAGACCGGCCTCATCAAGCACGACCGCGGCAAAGCCGAAATCCGCGAGGCCATTGACGACGCGGCGCTCCACGAGGTGCCACGGCTCGAGAAGAACCTCGTGGTGCTCGCCACGATCGCGCACATCTCGCCGCTGCTCGGCCTGTTCGGCACCGTGCTCGGCATGATCCAGGTGTTCGACAAAATCCGGGAGCTCGGCGGGCGAACGGACCCGGCCCAGCTCGCGGGGGGCATCGGCCAGGCGCTGCTCACCACGGCGGCGGGCCTCGCGGTAGCCATCCCAGTGTTTGTCGCCTACAACTACCTCGTGAGCCGCGTCGGCACGCTCGTCTGGGACATGGAGCGCAGCGCCACCGAGGTCGTGGACCTGCTCACCGAGACGGAGCGGGACCATGAAGTTTAAGCGGCGCGTCGCCATCTTCAGCGGGCAGCTCGAGCTCACGCCGCTCGTGGACGTGGTGCTCCTGCTCCTCATCTTTTTCGTGCTCTCGTCGAGCCTCATCTTCAGCCCCGGGATCAAGGTCGAGCTGCCCGAGAGCGCGGCGAGCACCGCCGTGCAGACGACCGACCTCGTCATCATCATCACGGAGAAGAACGAGGTCTATTTCCGCGACAGGCTCATCTCGCCGCTCGAGGGCTACGAGCAGCTCCACACCGAGCTGCGCAAGGTCAAGCTCGCCCACGGCGACGAGACCCCGCGCCTCATCATCAACGCCGACGAGAAAATCCCCTGGGGCCGGGTCATCCACATCATGGGCATCGCCTGGGAGGAGGGGTTCCTCACGCAATTCGCGGGCGTTTGCCCCAAGGAGGGCCCGTGAGGCAGGAGCGGCGCATCTTTTTCGAGGCGCTCATCGTCGCCGTGCTCGGCCACGCCATCTTCTTCAGCGTCTTCACCGTCAAGGAGACCAAGGCGGGCCAGGGGCCGCGGCGCGCGCCGGAGGTGCTCACCATCGCGCCGTTCCACGGCGTGGACGTCCTCGGGAGCCGCGCCACGCCAAACCCCACGCTCACCGACGCGGATCTGCTCGCCCAGGTCGAGCTCGAACGCCGCACCACCGCGCCGAAGCTCGACCTCGACCGCACGACCCTCGTCTGGGAGGACGAGCCGCAGCTCGCCGCTCCCGCGCCGCCGACGGTCGGGCCCGCAACCTGGGGCTTCGCCAAGGAGCCCGCGCGGCTCAGCGACGAGTTCCCCGCCGACTACGACGCCGCCCCCTCGCTCGCCGCGGTGCGCGATGCCCTGCGCGGCGCCGGCGGCGAGGGCTTCCAGCCGAAGATCCCCTTTACCGTCGCGTTGAAAAAACTCCCCGGCGCCGGCGCGCGGATGGTCCGGCCCGAGGAGGCCGTCGGCGAGGACGTGCAGTTCGTCACAGGAGAGATCCGCATTGACGGCACAAGCGGCAAGATCCGTCTCATGCTCAAGCCCTCGGGCGACCCGGAGATTGACGCGGCACTCATGAGCCGGATGCGCCGCTGGCAGTTCGACCTCCAGCGCACCGACGAGGGCTACCAGCTGCGCGGCCGGCTCCCCGTGCCGGTCTCGATGCGCACAGGCGGGCCCGGCCGGCGGCCGCCCTCGGCGGATGAAGTGCTCGACGAACAACCCGAAGGGAGTGGTGGCACGTCATGATCCCGCTCAGCGTCGGCGAGATTTTCTTCCTCTACCTCTTCCTTTTTCTGGCGGTGCTCTTCGTCGTCTGGATGAGCTTCGAGCACGTCCACCGCTCCAAACACTACGAGCCCCCCGTGAGGAAGGGCTTCCGCTGCCCCATCTGCACCTACACCTACACCGCCGACCGCGACGAGCCGGTCCACCGCTGCCCGCGCTGCGGCAGCCTCCAGGACTAGCCCGGACTTCTCACAAGCCGAGCACGCGACGGCGCACAGCGCGAGGGGAATGCGTCTCCAAGAAGCTGTTGTGCCGCTGACTGTAGGTGGTCTCATCGAAACACGGTGCCACATAAGGCCTTAGGGATTCCGGCCTTCGCGCAAGCACCCGAGTCGGCTTGAGTTGAGGCCGATGCATGAGTCCAAGCCCCGTCAGGGGCGTTTGAGGGTAGCCACGGGCGCACGCCCTGCGCAGCCTCAGCGAAGCAGGGCCAGCCCGTGGGAAGCGAAGCCGAAAAACACCCCGAGCCCCGTCAGGGGCGATTGAGAACGCATGCGGTCCAAGTTCAATCGCCCCTGACGGGGCTCGGGTCTTGTTGGGCGCCCTGAGTCCACGGGCTGGCCCGCCTCTGGCGGGCTGGCGCCCGTGGCTACTCCCAATCGCCGCAAGGCGGCTCCTTGGGGAAGACCACGGGTCGCATTGGCTGTGAGAAATGCAGACTAGCCGCGCCGTTTTCTCGCGCGCATTGTGCTTGACGCCGCCCGGCCGGGCCGTTACGCTGCCGCAAGCGCAGTTCTGCGTGACCTGAGGCGAAACGGTTTCCTGCCATTGTCTCAAGGAGGAACGACTCTATGGGCATGTGGGTCGGACGGGGCCGCAAGGCCCGCCGCTGCTACGGCTTCGACGAGATCGCGCTCGTGCCGGGCGACGTGACGATCAACCCGGACGAGGTGGACTGCTCCTGGACGATTAAAGACCTCACCTTCCAGGTGCCGATCCTGGCCGCGGCGATGGACGGGGTGGTGGACGTCACGTTCGCCGTCGAGATGGGCCGCCTCGGCGGCATCGCGGTCTTGAACCTCGAGGGGGTGCAAACCCGCTACAAGGACCCCGAGGCCGTGCTCGAGCGGATCGCCAAGGCCTCGCCCCAGAAGGCGACCGAGCTCGTCCAGGGCATCTACCGCGAGCCGATCGACGAGTCGCTCATCGCCACGCGCGTCGAGCAAATCAAGAAGGGAGGCGCGCCGGCGATCGTCTCAGCCATCCCGCAGCGGGCCGAGCACTTCGGCAAGATCGCCGAGGCGGCCGGAGCCGACATGTTCGTCGTGCAGTCCACGGTCACCACCGTCAAGCACGTCTCGAACGCGTATAAGACGCTCGACTTCGAAAAATTCTGCAAGGCGATGAAGATCCCCGTCATCGTCGGCAACACCTGCAGCTACTCGACCGCGCTCCAGCTTATGGAGACCGGCATTGACGGCCTGCTCGTCGGCATCGGCCCGGGCGCCGCCTGCACGACACGCGGCGTGCTCGGCATCGGCGTGCCGCAGGTGACCGCGACGTGCGACTGCGCCGCCGCGCGTGACGCCTACTTCCTCAGGACCCGCCGCTACGTGCCGATCATCACCGACGGCGGCATGAGCGCCGGCGGCGACGTGTGCAAGGCCTTTGCCTGCGGCGCCGACGCCGTCATGGTCGGCTCGGCCTTCGCCGCCGCCAAAGAGGCGCCCGGCGGCGGCTACCACTGGGGCATGGCGACGCCGCACCAGAACCTGCCGCGCGGCACGCGCATCCACGTCGGCACCACCGGCACGCTCGAGCAGATCCTCTTCGGGCCCGCGATCCTCGACGACGGCTCGCAGAACCTCATGGGCGCGCTCAAGACCTCGATGGGCAACCTCGGCGCGGCGACCATCCGCGACATGCACGGCGTCGAGCTTATCATCGCCCCGGCAATCAAGACCGAGGGGAAGGTCTTCCAAAAGGCACAGCACGTCGGCATGGGCAAGTGAGAACTTGTGTCCGTGCCACTGGGAGGTACGACGAATGCGTAGGACCATCGTTCGTCCAGAAAGAAAACTCTATTTCAAGCCGTGGTGTTCGTGGCTCGCTCTGCTCGGATTGGCACTCCTTGTCGGCGGGTGCAGAGATGGGGAAAGCGGCCCGGGCACTTCGGATGATGCCGATGCGGCAACGCCCCAAGAGACGCGTCAGGAAGAGGCGGCTAATCTGTTGAGCGCCGACGACGCACGAGCTGCGCTCGTTCGGCTGGTTGCCTCTCTCGACGACAGTCCTCCTCTGAGCGCGAAAGCTACTTCGCCCGATGCCGAGGAGACACTTATGGTAGGCGACGAGGTTGCCGCCTTCGGGTTCTGGTTGTCCGACCTCAAACAGGGCACGTTCTACTCGCCGCTCGTGACCGACGACTCGGGCAAGCGCTACTACGAGGGCACGTTTCGCCAAATGGACGACGGCACATGGGAGGCCGTCCTCGGCGATACACCAGGGAAAGAGGACCGCGACTCGACGGCTCACCTCGACTTGCCGGCTGACATCCGTCTCACTCCCAGCGAGGCACGGATGGCGCTGATCGAGATGTCCGAAACCGAGGGGCTTTTCTGGTTTGTAAGGCAGGACATGCTCTGGGCGCTTCTGAACTTGAAGAGACTCCAGGCCAGGCCCTGGGACCCGGACCCGGAGAACAAGTACGAGATCAACATCGGGTGGTGGTGGTGCAACTTGAAGGACCCCGCCTTCAATATGACCATCGACCGTTCCTACGCAGTCCACGAGTACTACGGCCGCTTCGTGCAAACCGAGGCGGGCGAATGGAAGGCTGAGGAACCGGACTGGACGGAACTCCTGGAGGCCGACTAGCCCCGCGACAGGAGCCCTGTCGCCGACGTCGCCCCATGCAAAACGGGCGACACGACCTGCCCTGACGTAACTGGCCGATACCGGCGGGCCGAGGGCGACCCGCCCTACATCTGGCCCAGCGACGTCTTTAATCAAACCAGATATGTATCGGTTCCGTTGCTTCGCCAATAAAAGCGTGGAGAAATTGTAGGGCGGGTCGCCCTCGGCCCGCCGTCCTTTCCTTTGCGGCTTTGCGTGAGGTCCGTTCTTTGGTATCGTGTAGGCACATCCCAACCCGACAAACTGAACCATGGCGGACGAGCGGACATTTGAGATTCAGACCGAGGGCGTTGACGTGGACGAGGTCATGCGCCTCGTGCGCGAGCGCGTCGAGAAGAAGCGCGCCGCCGGC
>Ga0180431_10009500_pt1 | contig 10974 bp, 15 predicted proteins | sample SS_ome_11_FD_132459 | JGI IMG/M metagenome (GOLD analysis project Ga0180431, IMG submission 132459) | Hypersaline lake sediment archaeal communities from the Salton Sea, California, USA - SS_1_MS_1 metaG | ecosystem: Environmental > Aquatic > Non-marine Saline and Alkaline > Hypersaline >...
ACAAAATAAAATGCCGGGCACGACGTGGCCTTACCGTTTAATTGTTTTTGGTTTGTATGATGGTAAGCGCGGTTACGTGTTAGACACGGATTTAATGCGGCGTACTTACGATGATAGGGGGAACCCCGTTTTTATTTGTAAGAACACGGATGAAAAGTTTATTCCACCGAAAGAAGGTTTTGAGGATAAGAATGGTTTTATTTGCATAGTGAAAACTGGTGACGAGGATTATAAGTTCACGAAGCAAATCGAGTTCGACAGGGAAGGCGAGTCGCTTATCGCGTCGCTTCACGACGACGAGCAAATGAAGTTTTTGTTCGCGCAGAATATTCGAAAGATTGCCGAGCGTTACAAGGAACCCGCGCCTTGGTGGAATTCAACCGTAGTCGCGTTGTTAATTATTGCCGCCGTAGTTATTTTAAGCGTGTTAATCGTGACGGGGCAATTAAACGGGCTCACCGAGCAAATAGCGCACTTGTCTACCGTGGTTGATAAGGTTGGTGGCAACCTAGGGAACACTGCGAGTGGAATTGGCGCGGCGAGGCCGCCCGTGTGAAACCGTTTGGTAACTCGTTGTATGGCGGCGAGGAAACCGAGTGGCACGACCAACTCGACGAAATTCGCAGTATTCACGCGATAGTCGATGATTTAAGTAAGTACTTGTACCACGCGGCTTTCGACGTTCACTTCGCGGCGCGGGCTTACCGCGCTTGCGAGTTGTTGCGGTTGCGTTTAAACCCAGTGCTTGACTCGAACCAACAGCGAACAATGCTCGCCGAGCGAATGCGTAAGACGGACGCTTTAATGGTGGAGGTGCGGCCCTTGTTAGAGAAAGAGTTGGCTGCTGCTAGGCGCGAGCAAGAAATAAATTTTCGTGTTCCCGGGGCGAGTGGCGAGTTACTCGCTAAGTTAGACGACTTGTTTAACCGATTGAATATTTTAAAGAAACGCGTGGGCTTGGGCCTGCGAACGAGGCCAGTGTTTAGTGGAGCTGACAGAATCAGAGAGGCACTCGATTGAAGCGCTTGGGGCGTCACCCGAAGTTAAAAGTTTACTCGACCGTTTTCGGGTTAGGTTGAGGAAGAATAAGGATGTTAGCGTTGTTATAACTGGGTTTCCGGGTAGTGGGAAGTCAACGCTTTCGATGCAGTTAGCGATGCTTTTGGACCCTAATTTTACTTTTGAGAAGAACGTGTTGTTTGACCCTACGGTTGAGGACATGCATAACGCGATTTACAAGTTGCCCGAAGGCAGTGTTATCGTGGTTGACGAGGCGATTCGCGTTGGCAACCGTAAGAATTGGAATACGCGGAGGAATAAGGTTTTAAATGAAATGCTCGCTTTGTGCCGGTTCAAGAATAAAATTATTTTCTTTAACATACCTTTTTTCAAGACGATTGACTCGGACTTGCAGTTGCGGTTGTTAACGTGGATTCACGTTCCACGCACGGGCTTCGCCGTTGTTTTCGTGAAGTCACAGAACCCTTTCACGGGTGACCCGTGGGCTTTAAACTTGAATGATAAATTGTATGGTAAGGCGATTAAGAACGCGGCGTCTTATAGTTTTAAGAGGTTAATGCGCGTGGTTCCGCGTTTGCCGTCGTTCCTCACGGCGTTTGATTTTAAGAAGTTGCCGGCGCGGATTGAACGCGAGTACGATAAACACAAGCCGAAGGAGTTCGAGTTAGGTTTAGAGGAAAAAGAGAATAAGACGGAGGTGCGCCTTCGTAAAAGCGTTTCGGTTTTGTTGGCTGAGTTGTGTGCGCAAGGGCGTTCGTTAAAGGACATTTCGCGTTTAACTGGTTTTTCTTATTCAACGGTTAGGAAGTACGCTGAGGCGGCTGGCGTGAATATACGAGAGTTGAAAGCGAAGCAGAGGCGTAAAAAGGAGGAGGGGAAGTTGCGGGTTGAGCGCGAGGCGAGTTTAATTCCTAGTTTCGAGGTGAGGGAAGAGTGAAAGTGTGGCCCGTCGTGTTAATTGGTTTTGGTTTAGTTCTTGGTTTGTTTATGCTTGGTATTGACTTATTTGGCGTGGTTAGTTTTGTTTGGAATGGTGTTGCGGGGGTGCTTAAATTTTTAGTTTACGATTTAGCGCCGTTATGGTTTATTTTACTTTTTGTTTTCGCGGTGTCCCGGCGTCACGTGCTTCAAAGTAACTACCGAGACACGTTTTAAAGTGGTTTACCATTGTTTTTTAAATGGTTTAGCGTGCGGTGTGCGGGTAACCCTTTTGGGTTGCATAAGAACGAAGAGTAGGTGAATGCCTTGAAAACGATTGAAACCGGGAAGAAGCGGGGACAAATCGGAGGCCTTACTTCGACGGTAATGGTAGTAATAAGCGTTGTTTTAGCGCTTGTTATTGGAGCCGTCATGCTCGGTCAGTTGTACTCCATCAACGCGAATTCGTTGGGGAACAACTCGAATGCGACCGCGCAAATTAGTTTGGGCTTTGACTTGTTAGACACCACGCAAGGAATAATCGTGCTCGTTATCGTCGTCGCGTTGTTGGCGCTGGCTTTGTTCAGCTTCATCGGCGCGTTCGGTCGTGGCGGGAAACGGTGAGGTGTGTTAAGTATGTCTAAGAAACGAGGACAAGTAGGTAACTTGACGGGGACAGTGTTGGTCGTTGTTGCGACTATTCTCGCGCTAGTAATTGGCGCGGTTATGCTAGCGCAACTCGCAACGATTAACACGAACTCGTTGGGTAACAACGCGAACGCTACGGGTCAAATCAATTTAGGGTTTGACTTGTTGAGTACGACGCAGGGCATTATAGTGCTCGTTATCGTCGTGGCTCTCTTGGCACTCGCGCTCATGGGCTTCATGGGTGCGTTTGGTGCTGGTGGCGAGACGCGTGGTAAGCGCGGTAAGCGCTGAGTTTCTTTGAGGGGGGTTTTCCCCCTCAACCCCTTTTTTTTGGTCCTCCGAAACGTTTTTATATTCGAGCTCGTAATGAGCTTATGCTGAGCTCGCTCGCTCGTTACACGCGGAACTTGCTTGAATTAATAAGGGTGGGCTCGTAAGTTGGCTTGGTCGTATTCTAGTACTTACTCGGGCGGCTCGGGTTACGGCGGGGGTTACAGCTCGGGCGGTGGTTCGAGCGGTAGCGGTTCGAGTGGTTCGTCGAGTGGCGGCGGCGTAACACGCAAAGTTCAAGAAGAAGCCCCGCAAATACAAGAAGCCGCGCGGCAACTCGGCGTGCGCCCAAACCAAATTCAAAGCGTTACGCACAAGGGTTTTGACGGCAACCAATCTTTTTCACAACAATACGCGTCGGCTAGCACGTGGCAAGAGAAGCAAGCCGTTATTAACCGCTTTGACATGGCGGCGCGTCAACAAGGTTACGTTAGTTCCGGGCCCGTGAGCGCGCGTGGTTTAACCACGGGCGAGTCGGATGTGGTTCAACCCGCCGCGCAAGCAGTTACTTACGAGAAGGTAGCGCGGGTTGGCGCGACGCGGCCAACGCGAGCCGAGGGAGTAATGGAGGAACGCGCGCTTGGCTTGGCGAGTGGTGGTTATTACGTTGAACCCGAGGAAGTGGTTATAACGCGCGCGCCGGGTGGCGCGCGTGAAACGTTAGCGAGTAACATGCAAGGTTTTATTTCAGTGGCGCGTGGAAAGGGGCGCTTCGCGCCTTCGGTTAAGGGGGAAACAATTCAACCCGGCGCCAGTGGTTTCACTCCCGTTGGCTCGCCAATGACGCGAGAGGAAGTTTACACTGGTGAAGATTTTGTGCGCACGCAAAGAGGCGCGCAAGATTTCACGCCCCCCACTACGCGCGTTACCATGCGCGACTTCGCGGTTTCACCTATTACACTTTCACAAACTAGCTCGGAACTACAAAAGCGACGCGCGCCAACCACCGATATTTTTAGTGGACAATTCTTACAAGAACAATTTCGCGCGGCTGCGGGGCGACCCGTGGGTGAGCGAGTTGAAGGGTTACGCTTAAAACCAAGCGCGCGCAAAGCAGCTGGCCCGCTAGCCGTTGATTTAGAGTCGAGCGCGGAAATAGCAGTGGGTTTCGCGGAAACGGTTACCGCCGTCCCCGATTTTATTCTCGGTATTCCAAAAGACCCGTTGCGAGTCGTCCCCGTCTTAGCTGCTGGTGTTGCAGTAGCGGCGACGGGAGGCGCGGCTGCGGTTCCCCTCGCGGTGGGGTTCGGTGGGGTTTACGCTGGTTCAAGCGTGTTAAGACGCGCGGGAAAAGGACAAACGCCAAGGCAAATCCTCGCGGGTTCGGCGGGTGAAGTCACGGGCTTGGGTGCGTCAACCATCTTAATTTCAAAGGGCGCGTCCGTCGCGGCGAGAAGCGTTAAGAGTGCTTTGCGTGGGCCAACGCGAGTGGGGACGCTTGGGCGCGCGGACGTGGTTTACGCGGAGGAATTACAATCAGGTTACTCGAAGGTTGGTGGCGCGTTTAAAGTGCGAGGGATTACACAACGCGGTGAACTCGTCACGCTTAAAGGTAAGTTCAAGCAGTTGACGAGTCCCGAAGCGCCGGCTTACACGGTTAGTTATGGCAAGGCGACGGTTCAAGTTCCGAGGTTCGGCGGGGGCTTCGCAAAGGTTAAGAGTCCCATTTTGCAGAAGGGAGTTAGTCAAACCATTAACTACGAAGTGGTTAGCGCGGCGGACCCCGTTAGCGTGCCCGTAACGGTTAGCAAAGGTTTGACTATGGCAGGTAAGCCGCTTGGTTTTGAAGGTGTGAGCGCGCCCGTTTCAACCCCCGTGTTTCGTAGCGCGCCGGATTACACGATTACGCTTGGAAAAGCGCAGGTTTTGCCTGCGGGCACGGAGCAATTATTCACGGGGCGCACTCGCGTTTACTCTTCGACGCGGCAAGCGTTTGATGTTTCGGGTTTAACTCGCGTTTTCGTTCGCCCCGGCGTTCGCTTGCCGAGTAGCGCGCCGGCTAGTCCCGTTGGCGGACCCGTTATTGGTGTTAAGGGTGCGTCGGTTCAGTTAACGAAGGGTTTGGGTGTGACGCAAGCGCAGGTTTTGCGTGCGCCGTCGGTTAGTTTGCCGTCGTTCACGGGTTTAGTGGAGCAAGCCGCTTCTAAGGCGAGCGCGCAAGTTTTCGGGCAGCAAGCGCAGGCAATGGTTTTCGCGGCTGCGCCTGCCGCGAGCGTGGTTACTCCCCGGTTTAAACCGTCCTCGCAGGTTCAAGCGCCGCGCGTGGGGCGCGCGACGGGTTTGGTTACGCAAGTTCAATTGTCCGAGCCGCGTGTTGAAGTCGCGTTGGGGGTGCCGGTGGTGGCGCCGCGTGTTACCACGCAGGTTTTGAAGCCGCGTGAGGTTGTTTTGCCTCGCACGAGTTTTGAGGTTTCAACGCGCGTGGTTCAACCCGTGGCGGTTAGCTCGGTTAGCGCGCAAGTGTTGCGCGCGCCGACGCTTCCTCGAACATCGCAGTTACCGCGTGTTATGGAGGTGCCGGCGGTGGCGCGCGTTGCCCTGCCACAAGCACTAACAGCTCCTCGTTCGCCTTTGGTTTTGGAGCCTCGTGTTGGTTTGGTTCAAAAGCAGTTGACGAGGCCCGCGCCGTTGGTTGCGCCTCCGGGGTTGCCGTTGGGTGTGTCGTCGCCGATTACGCCGCCGGTGGCGGCGCCGTTCGTGTTGCCTACTACGGGTTTCTTTGGTTTGCCGTTTAAAAAACCGTTAAAGCGCGGTAAGCGTCGTTTTGGTTACCAACCCGATATAACGAGCGTGATATTCAAGCGTAAGTCGCGTCGCGCGCCGGAGGGCTTGTTTGGTGGTGGCTTGTTCTCGGGTTTAGAGTTGAGGCCAATAATATAGGAGGTAAATGAAGTATGAAGAAAAAAAAGAAAAGAATTGTAAGGTTTCCTACGGACACTTTAAGCAAACGAGTGTATGGAAAAAGATATTTATACTTAAATGAAAGCCAACGAAGGCGCATTGACTCGTTGTTTTACCACCAAACCTTTGCTAAAAGATATCCATCAGGGGAAGACGCAAAAATATACAAAAAAATGTTAGCAACAGCATTAAAAAACAAGAAAAAGAGGAGGTGAAAAAGGAATGGCTAAACAAAAAAAACGAATTTATATTGGTAAAAGTTATGGCCGAAACGTAGCCGTTGCTAAACGAAAGCCAAAAATGGCTATAAGGGATAATCCATACTCGCGTAGTAAATATTTTAATAAGTATTTTTACGGGACAAAAACGATTTTTGTCCCTAAACGTGGTTATATCCTAGTTTTACCAAAGCGTAAGGCGAAGCGGAGTAAGAAGAAGAGGAGGTGAAAAATAAATGGCAAAAGTTGTGTTGTACACTCCCGGAAGGCAAACGCTTTCCGGTAAATACCAAGTAAGCGTGAACTCCAGTAAAAACTTAAACCGAACATACGGCAAAGTTAAGGAGTTTAAAAAAGTAGCACGAGCGAAGGCGTATGCAAGAAGGTTAGCGAGGAAAAACAAAATAACTATTCTTGACAGTGGACGCGGCTTCAAAAAAATGAGTTTGAAGAAGCGTGCGAGGAAGCCGAGGCGAAGAACGAGTTATGGTTTTAACCCGTTCTTTTAAAGCAAACAAGAAAAAGAGGAGGTGAAAAAGTATTGGCTAAAAAAGTGAGGGTGAAAGGACACTACCGCGGAAAACCCGGGCGACGCAAAGGCAGAGTCCACGTCAAAGGATACCTCCGCAAAAAGTGACGCTCCCTAAACAAAATCAGTGTTACAGTAAGGGCAAGGGAAGCGCGCTGGGGAAACCACGCGCGCTCGCCCTAACACTGACAAACAAAGAAGGTAAAAACAAAGTTGGCTTTTGAAGACTTATTCGTGGTGGGCGCAACCATATTCGGTTTAGCGCTAGTAGCACTAATTGGTTGGAGCATACTCAACACGCTCGGCACTAACACGGATTACATTAACCACACTTACTCGGACCCAACCGGGTTAACTACAACGACGATTAACCCGTGGCAAAGCGGCGTTAACGCGTTCAGCGCGCTCGACTGGGGCGTCTTACTAATCGTCACGGGTTTAACCATTGGAATGATTTTCCTTGGCTTCGCGTTACCCTCCCACCCGATTTACGCGTTCGTAGGCGTTATAATCATGATTTTATGGTTACTCGTGAGCCCCGCTTTATCCAACGTGTATTATAACGCGGTGATGAACACGATGCTCGGCGACGTAATAACTCACTTGCCTTTAACGTGGACTTTAATGCAAAACTTACCGTTGTTCGGTTTGGTTTTAGGCGCGGTAGCGAGTATTTTCACGTATGGTAAGCGAACGCAGGTGAGGGGCCTTTGAGTAAGCGTTCGGTTTTGTTCGCGTTACTACTCCTCGCCGCGTTCGCGCAAGCCACGGTAATCGCTGATATTGATTACGGCGCGGACCCAGGGCAACAATCATTGGGACGACTCGTGGGCAATCAAGGTGCGCAGGGCTTCAATTATACAACTAACTTTTCCGTAACTGAAATTCAAGTGTGGGTTAGAGAGAGAGGTAGCGGAGCAACGGGTTGCGGTGGGTTGTGCGTTAGTATTGAAGAAGATGTTAATCCTGCTGACGAAGACGAACCGAGTATGAACCCCATTGCGAAGGGTTGCATACCTAACGCGAGCATTACAGAGTACGCGTTCAACAATTTCACGATGAACCATACGCCCACATTAACGGGGGGAGAACATTATGTTTACCGCGTTTGGACTTATAACGGCGTGTGTGCTGCTGCTGAGGATTATTACGGAATTGGACTTTACACAAACGGCACGGTTTACGATGGCGGGAACATGAATACGAGTGGTAGTAACGGCACGAATTGGAATTTAGGTTTACCCTACGAAATTAGGTCAATGATTTTAGGTTCAGTAAATTTATCGCTTGTTACTATTAACGAGCCGTTGAACCAAACGTATTACTCCGCTTCGGTGGATTACAACTTTTCTTACCAAAACAACATACTCGGCGAAGCCCCGGGGTTCGGCGAGAACGAGTCGTGTGGTTACTGGCTCAACGGCTCGCTCACGTGGCTCGGCAACCAATCGAACGGCACCGCCATCACCGGGACGCTCGCCGCGCCACTCGGCCACCACAACTTCACCGCTTTCTGCGGCAACGCAACCGGCGGGAACACAACGGAAACCGTTTGGTTCACCGTCGCCGAGGACCCAATGAACTTCACTTCGGCGAACGCCACTTGCCCCGCCGGTTACTACACGGGCGCGAACTTCTCGTTTTACACTAGCGAAAGCCCTAATACAACGGTTTACAGTGACATGAGCGCCACGTTCACCGTTTACAACGCCACACGCGACTTAAACGCGAACATAACCGTTAACGCGACGAGCGCTTACAGCGCACTATTATGCGTTAACACGACGATTGGCTCTACTTACTACTTGGACTCCTTCCAAGAATACGACGCGCCCAGTTACAACCAAAGAAACTGGTTCGTCCGCAACGGTTCCTTCTCGCAAACACACACGCTTAACATTAGTTTATTCAACGCGAACGAGTCAACAACAAAACACACGAAGTTCGTCGTGAAAGACGAGAATGGTTTAGCAGTTTCAAACGCTTACGTAACCGCCCAACGCTATTACCCCAGCGATAACAGTTACTTAGGAGTGGCAATGATTAAAACCGAAGAGAACGGCGAGGCCACGAGTTACCTAGTCCCAAACGAAGTGTATTATAAGTTTAACATTATCGAGGGTTGGGAAGTCACCGCGTCGTTTAACTCGCGCCAAGTTATTTGCGACCCCGGCGACACAGAGTGCGTCGTGAACCTACAAAAAGGCGGGGGCGAGTTAACGGGTTACTGGCAGTACGCGGATAAGATTAGTTCAAGTTGTGGTTTCAACGCGAGTACGAACATTAGTTACTGCTCGTTCGAGGACGCGAGCGGCGCGTTCAACTACTACGAATACACGGTCCTCAAACTCGGCATTAAAAACCATGAAACCGTTTGCGAAACGAACACGACGGCGTCAAGCGCGACGTTAACTTGCAACGTCACGGGCTACGGTGACGGCGAGTACACGGGGAGCGTCACGGGCTTCGGTTCAATTAACTTAATTAACGGGCACGACTTCAACGTCGGCGACTTAACTAGTTTATTCGGCACGGACGCCGCCATGCTCGGCGCACTCGTCGGCATAACCATAACCTTCGCCGCCGCCGGGAGCGCCGCCGCCTCACTCGTGTTCGGCGCGTTAGGTTTACTCGTCGGCGCGTTACTCGGCTTCTTCGTCGTTGACGCGATGACGATTGCAGCCGCGCTCGTGCTAGCAATTATAATCGCTTGGAAGGTGAAAGATTGAAACGCGGGTTAGGTGAAATTGGTTCACTCGCCCTCATCGCGGTAATTGGAATTATAGTTTTAACTTCGGGAACCTTGTTTTACGGGGGAATGTTTGACACTTACGGCGTAGGCGATTACGAGGACGCGAACACCACGCAAATAACGAACGCTTACGCTAGCATTAACGAGTCGTCAACTACGATAGCCGAAAACATTTTATCGAGTGAAAGCGCGGGCGAAGCGAGTTACATAATGCTATTCCAAGGCGGTTTTGAAGCGTTAAAACAAGTCCCAAACATTTTAAGTGGTTTGGCGAACATGCTCGGGGGAGTAAGCGAGTTCTTGACTACGGTAACCGGGATTAACGTGGCGTGGCTCTTCGCTTTATTACTCGGTGGCCTCGCAATCTTTATAGCGTTTAGGTTCCTCGAAATAGTGATTGGGAGGGAAGTTTGAAATGCCTTGGAACGTGAGCGCACCGTACGAACTCTTAACTAATTCAACTAAAACGAGTACTATAAGCGGGGTTATTGAATACGCGGACAGTGTTTCCAACGGTTTACTCGGTTTCATCTTGTTATTCATGTTATTCGGAATAACGTTCCTTAGTTTCGCGGGTTTACCCTTCGACCGCCGGATTCTCGCTTCGCTTGGCGTGGCGAGCGTGTTCAGCGTGTTCTTAACGATTATGGGTTTGCTGGGGAGTTATTACGCGCCTACGCTAATAATAATAACTTTCCTCGCGTGGGTTTTGGTGAAAGATAAATGATTACGATAACCGCGACTTTACTCGTCCTCGGACTCGTCTTGTTAATCCTCGGGATAACGAGGAACACGGGTTTCAAAGACGATTTCAGGGAGGGCATGGGCATGTTCTTCTTTATCCTCGGCATACTACACTTAGCCGGCGCGTTATTCACTTTCTTCGCTCCCGTGCCACTCGGCGCCGTGATTAACGCGACGAGTAATTACTCCACGGATTACAGTGAAGTGATGAACGCCGTGCCTTACTGCGTTAACACAACGTGGTTTAACGCTAGCGACCCAACGAACGCGACTTGGGCTTGCGCCGCGAATTACACTACTAACATTACCGGCGTGGTTACAACGGAGTACGCTTACGCCACGGAAGCAAATCAAGGCATAGGCGGTTTATTCTTTTACGTTTGGTTATTCGGTTTAACGTTTTACTCGATGATTTACGGTTTGAGTTACTTAAAGAGGGCTTACGAGGGTAAGATTAGTTGAACTTAAAACGCGCTTGGGGGAAACGACGTAACCACTCCACGATTATTCGCGTGGACAACGACTTTAAGGATTACTTAGGGGATTTAACTCTTAAAATTAGGCGTGGCGGCCGTGATTGCACTCAACTGGAAACCACGCGGTTACTCGCGCACTCGTTACGCAGGAGGGACGTGAAGTTAAAACGCGCGTTGCGTGATTTAGAGGACGCGTTGGAATGAGTGAAGAAAAACAATTTTTATATATAATCGCGGGTTCGTTGATAATAACAAATTTAGCGTTCTTGTTGGAGTTGATTGAATGAAGGGAAAGAGAATGGTTGTCCTCGCGTTCTTGTTGTTCGCGAGCGCGGCAGTGGGTTACTCTTACTTCGTGAGTAGCGGCGAGATTTACCGCTCGGACTCAACGGGTTGGACTCAAAGCGAAGCGAACGCGGAAATAATGCGGTTTGAAAG
>Ga0180431_10009502_pt1 | contig 10973 bp, 7 predicted proteins | sample SS_ome_11_FD_132459 | JGI IMG/M metagenome (GOLD analysis project Ga0180431, IMG submission 132459) | Hypersaline lake sediment archaeal communities from the Salton Sea, California, USA - SS_1_MS_1 metaG | ecosystem: Environmental > Aquatic > Non-marine Saline and Alkaline > Hypersaline >...
CGGCGCACCTCGTCGCGGTAGTTGAGCGCGGTCTCGTACCGGTGGTGGCCGTCGGCGATATAGACCTTCTCCGGGCCGGCCGCGCGGCACAGGTCCGCAGCGGTCTGCTCCTCGGTGAGCATCCACATCCGGGTGCGGCCCGCCGCCTCGTCCGCCACGTCGACCGTGGGCGGGGTTTCGGCGATTCGTTCGAGCTGGTCGCGCACCGTGTTCCGGGTATCCGTGAGCAATCCGAACACGGGCGACAGGTTGCCCCGGCAGACGCGCATGAGCTCCAGCCGGTCCTGCTTGGGCCCGGACAGGGTGCGCTCGTGCGGGAACACGGACCCCGCGCCGAACGGCTCCAGCCGCACCCGGGCGAAGAGGCCCCGGCGGCGGTGCTCGCGGCCCTGGAAGCTGAACGTCTGCTCGCACGCGTACAGGGCCGGCGGGTCCTGGACAAGCACGCCCTGCTGCTGCCACGCGGCCAGGTGCCCCGCGGCGCGGACGTACCGGTTGTCGGCCTCGTTGTCCTCCGCGTACTGGAGCCCGAGCACAAGGCGGACCACGTTGTGCGGGTCGCGCGCGTACAGCGCGGCCTGCTCCTCGGGGTCGATCACGTCGTACGGGGGCGCGAGGACCCGGTCGAGGTCTTCCTTGTCCGGGTCGTAGCGCCACCCGCGGAAGGGCGCGAGCGTGGGCATGGGAGCTCCGTGGTTAGCGAGCGATCACGTCCCCAGGTCCCAGCGGCTGAGGTAGTCCTTCTGGGCCGGGGTGAGCCGGTCGATCTTCACGTGCATGCTGGCGAGCTTGAGCCGGGCGACTTCTTCCTCAACCTTCTGGCTCACCGGGTAGACGCGTGGCTCCAGGGTGTGGGCGTGCTGGGTGGCCCACTGGGTGCACAGCGCCTGGGTGGCGAAGGACATGTCCATCACGCTCGCGGGATGGCCCTCGGCCGCGGCCAGGTTCACGAGCCGCCCCTCGGCGAGCAGGAAGACGCTCTTGCGGCTGTTGATCACGTACTCGTCCACGCAGTGGCGCACGTTCTTGCGCACACGGCGGGCCAGTCTGCGCAGGCCCTTGAGGTCGATCTCCACGTCGAAGTGACCGCTGTTGCAGATGATCGCCCCGTGCTTCATGCGCCGCACGTGCTCGGGGCGGATCACGTCGCGGTTGCCCGCGAGCGTGCAGAACAGGTCGCCCTCGGGCGCGGCCTCGCGCATGGGCATGACCCGGAACCCGTCGAGCTTGGCCTCCAGGGCCTTCAAGGGGTCGATCTCGGTGACGATCACGTTTGCGCCCATGCCGCGCGCGCGCATGGCGAACCCGCGCCCGCACCAGCCGTATCCGGCCACCACCACGGCCTTGCCCGCGAGCAGAAAGTCCGTGGCGCGGATGATGCCGTCCACCGTGCTCTGGCCCGTGCCGTACCGGTTGTCGAACAGGTACTTGGTGAGCGCATCGTTCACCGCGATGACCGGGAACCGCAGCGCGCCGTCCTTGTCCATGGCCCGCAGCCGGATGACCCCGGTGGTGGTCTCCTCCATGCTGGCGATGATTTGGTCGTGCAGGTCCGGGTGGCGGGCGTGGATTTCGCTCACCAGGTCCGCGCCGTCGTCCATGGTGATGGCCGGCTTGTGCTTGATGGCGCTGGTGAGGTGCTGGTAGTAGACCTTGTTGCTCTCGCCCTTGATCGCGAACACGCCGATGCGGTGATTGCGCACCAAGGACGCGGCCACGTCGTCCTGCGTGGACAGGGGGTTCGAGGCGCACAGCACCAGGTCCGCGCCGCCCGCCTTGAGCGTGCGCGCCAGGTTGGCGGTCTCCGCGGTGATGTGCAGGCACGCGGCCATGCGCAGGCCCTTGAGCGGCTTTTCCTTGGCGAACCGGTCGCGGATCTGGGCGAGCACCGGCATGTCGTTGTCCGCCCAGTCGATGCGTTTGGCGCCCTCCTTGGCGAGGCCGAGGTCCTTTACGTCGTGCTTGATCTGCTTGGCCATGGGACATCCTCTCCTGTCGGGTTCTGGGGTCCTGGAAGCGCTCCGGGCCGAAGCGGCGCGCCCCCGTGGGGCCTCGTCCGGAGCCGAGAGCCCTGTAGCCTAGCGGCGACGGCGCGGGAGTGCAAGCCTTTTGTGCGCCCATGCGGTCGAGAGGTACGCCTGCGCGGGGTTTTCGCCTCCGGAGACTTCGCGCGTCGGCGGTCTTGCGGTTCGGGTCACACGCCCTTGCGCTCGATCGTGCGCTGCACGGCCCAGGCCTCGTCTTCGCTCTTGCACCCGAAGACCCACAGGAACACGTTCCTGCGGTCGATCTTGTCGAGAAGCGGGGCCACTCGCTCGGGCGGAGTGAGGACGATGACCTTCTTGCCCGCCTCCTGGATGCGGGCAAACAGGTCGGTCCAGGGCAGGGGATCGCGGACCACCTTGTCGCTGGGCTTGGTGATAGGCACCCACTGCACCGCGCGGACCGAGTCGATGGCCAGGATCTGGTCGAGGTGCTTGAGCTCTCCCTCACCGTCGAGGTGGTAGATGCCTTGGTCCACGTGGTCGGTGAGGCCCCGGATGTCCTGCACCGCGAAGTCGCGGAACATGTCCGGCGAGATCATGACGCACATGTCCACTTGCGTGACCCGGCTGCGGTCCGGCGCCCACATGAACATGCCGGTGAACGTGCCTTGCTGGTGCGGGGCAATGATCCCGTCCAACGTATCGTAGGTCTCCCGTCCCCACTCGACCATCCGGTCGCGCATCCGCTTGACCGCATCGGGCCGCTCGATCATGGCGATCATGGTCTCTTCGCTTCCGAAGAGCTCGCACATGAGGTCGAGCGCCGCGCCGATCGCGGGCCCGATGGCCACGAGGTAGCGCCCGCCGCTTTCGGCCACGGCGCGGCGGGTGAGTTCCTGCACGAGCCGCCACCACCGGTTGTCCGGGTCGAAGGAGAGCTCGTCGGCGCGGTCCCAGGTCAGGCCTTCGGGCCGTTCGTACCAGGTGGTGTTCGTCTGGAACTTGGGCGTGCACCCCAGGAACGCGGCGCTGAACATGGGGCCCAGGTACGGCCAGTACCACGGAAAGGCCTCGCCGCCCCAGTACCAGCGCTCCAGGTCCACCTCCAGGTTGTGGAAAATCGTGTCAGGGTCGATCCACCGATCGGGCAGGGACGTGATCCGCTTGCGCTCAGGCGGCGTACTGCTGGGCGCCCGCAGCAGCGCGGGTACACGGTCGATGAGCTTGCCCGCCCACCAGTCGGCCATGCGGTCGCGCGCCTCGCGCCAGTCGGGCTTGTACGGAGTCATGGCGTCGTTCACGGGGTGCTCTCCTGCGTACGTGCGCGCGTTGGCGCGAGCCGATCCTCGAGGTCGCCGGCCTCGCGAGGGGGCGCGATGCGCCCCCCAGCATCACCCGCTGCGCGGGCGCCGCACCCTAGCGGCGACGGCGCGGGAGTGCAAGTCCTTTGTGCGACAAGACGGTCGATACCGCCCGGCGCGCGCGGTTTTCGCTCGCGTACGCATGCGGGGCGGATACAATGCAGCCCGGACCGCGGACACCGATACCACACAGCGGCCGCGCGAGGGCCCTGCCCATGGAACGGCGCACCAAGATCGTGGCCACGCTCGGGCCCGCGTCGAGCGGCGAGGGCCCGTTGCGCGCACTCCTGCGCGCCGGGGTGGACGTGTTCCGCCTCAACTACTCCCACGGCACGGCAGAGGGCCACCGGGCCACGCTCGCGCGGCTGCGCGCGCTTGCCCGCGAGGAGGGACGCGAGCCCGCGGTGCTCCAGGATCTGTGCGGGCCCAAGCTGCGCACCGGTCCCATGGCCGGCGGGGCCATGGTCCTGCAAGAGGACACGGAGGTGCGCATCACCCCGGACCTCGCGCCCGGAGCGGATGGGCGGTTCGGCACCACCTATCCGCAGCTTGCCGAGGCTGCCGAGGTGAATGGGCGCCTGCTGCTGGACGACGGGCGCCTGCGCCTGCGCGTCGTGGCCGTGGAGGGCGACGAGGTGCGCTGCCGCGTGGAGCGCGGCGGGGTGCTCCACAGCCATAAGGGCATGAACCTCCCCGACTTTCCAATGCACCGGCCCGCGCTTACCGACAAGGACCGCGCGGACCTGCGCGACGGGCTCGCGCAGGGGGTCGACTTCGTGGCCCTGTCGTTCGTGCGTCGGGCCGAGGACCTTGCGGCCGCACGCGCGGTGATGGAGGATGCGGGCCGGTCCGCGCGGCTCATCGCCAAGATCGAGAAGCCGGAGGCCGTGGACCACATCGACGCGATCCTGTCCGAGGCCGACGGCATCATGGTCGCGCGCGGTGACCTGGGCGTGGAGATGGACCTCGCGCGCGTGCCCCTGGTGCAGAAGGAGCTTATCCGCCGGACCAACCAGGCCGACCGGTATGTGATTACGGCCACCCAGATGCTCGAGAGCATGATCCGCGAGCCCGGGCCCACGCGGGCCGAGGTCTCGGACCTCGCCAACGCGATCCTGGACGGCACGGACGCGCTCATGCTCTCGGGCGAGACCGCGGTCGGCGCCTATCCCCTCCAGGCCGTGGCGGTCGTGGACGAGGTCGCGCGCGAGACCGAGGGGTACCTGGCCGCGCACGCGCCGCCCCGGGACTGGGGGGCGGTCAATCCGGACAACCCGGTCGAGGACGCGCTGGGCCATGCCGTGCACCAGGTGTGCGAGGACTTGCAGGTGCGGGCGATCCTCGCGTATTCGGCCACCGGGGGTACGGCGCTCTTTCTGTCCAAGGGCCGGCCGTGCGCGCCGATCGTGGTGTTCACCGACTCCGAGCGCGCCCTGCGGCAGATGCGCCTGTTCTGGGGGGTGCGCCCGGTGCTCGCCGCACAGCTGGCCGACCGCGACGCGTTCCGCGACCATGCGCTCGCCTTCGCCCGCGATCAGGGCCTGGCCGGGCCGGGAGAGCACGTGCTCCTGGTCGCGGGCCGCCGGTTCGGGACCGCGGGCGCCTCGGACAGCCTGGAGGTCGCGCGCCTCGAACAGGGCTGAACCCGCGGCGCAGGGGCCGCCTGCCCCCTTACCAGCCCTCGGGTGCGCGGGCTGTGGAATTTCTCTCTTGGTCTCTCGCCTTCGGTCTCTCCAATCTATTGGCAATGCCCGGCTTGCGGACCGATGGTCGCACCGATCCGGTGCTCGTTGGCCGGTTGTCCGGATCCGGGGTTGACCTCGGCCCCCGAAGCGTGTAGGGTGCCGGATGCGGGAAGGCGCCGCCGCAGGAGCGACCGCGGTTGCGGTGGCTGCGCCCGCCTGGGGCCGCGGCAACGTACCGCGGCAGGGGGAAGCCGGAAGCGCTGCCCCCCTGGGGCCCCCTCCCGGGGGAAGGCGTGGACCGGGCGGCCCTCAAGGAAAGGAGGTGGTCCATGTGTAGTAGCCGCAGGGGGTGGCTGGGACTCTAAGCCACCGACGGGGGCCTACGGGACCCAGTCACAGGGCGGTCCGACGAGCTCGGACCGCCCGTTTTTTGGGGCGGCTGTGGCGTGCGGATTGCCGCTGCCTGCGGGGTTCGAGCCGGGGGCGGCGCGCGCAGGGCGGGCAGGACCTTTTTTCCTTGCCAAGGCCGGGGGCGGTTTTACAATCCCGGACGATGCGGGCGCGCGGCAGCCGGGCCGCGCCGACACAGGGAGGCACGCCATGGCGGGCGTGTTCAAGGCCTACGATATTCGCGGCCGGGTGCCCGACGACCTGGACGCGGCCATGGTGCGCAAGATCGGCGCCGCGACGGTGCGGGTCCTGGAGGCCCAAACCATGGTCGCGGGCCGTGATATGCGCGAGTCGAGCCCGCGGCTCGCCGAGGCGTTCGTGCAGGGGGTCACCGAGGCCGGCGCGCAGGTGATCAACATCGGCCTGTGCTCCACGCCCATGCTCTACTTCGCGGTCGGCCACTGGAAGGCCGGCGGCGGCGCCATGATCACGGCGAGTCATAACCCATCCGAGTTCAACGGCTTAAAGTTCTGCCGCGCCGGTGCGGTGCCTGTGGCCTACGACACCGGGCTCGCGCAGATCGAGCGGCTGGTGCAGACCGACCTGACCGAGGCGCCCGGGCGACACGCCGAGATCGAGGACCGCGACGTGGGGCCCGCGTACCGGGCGCAGCTTCTCAAGTTCGCGGACAAGATCAAGCCCCTGACCGTGGTCGTCGACGCGGGCAACGGGGTGATGGGCGCGTTCCTGCCCGCGCTCTTCGACAAGCTGCCCTGCGAGCTCATCCGGCTCTACTTCGAGCCGGACGGCGCCTTCCCCAACCACGAGGCCAATCCCCTCAAGCCCGAGAACACCGCGGACCTCGTGGCCAAGGTGCGGGAGACGAGCGCGGAGCTGGGGATCGCGTTCGACGGAGACGGCGACCGGGCCATGTTCTGCGACGAGCGCGGCGAGATGGTCCCCTGCGACTTCATCACCGCGCTGCTCGCGCGCGAGATGCTGCGCCGCGAGCCGGGCGCGACCATTGTCTACGACCTGCGAAGCTCGTGGGTGGTGCGCGAGGAGATCGAGCGCCTGGGCGGCGTGCCCCTGGAGAGCCGGGTGGGACACAGCTACATCAAGGCCACCATGCGCGAGAAGGACAGCATCTTCGCGGGCGAGCTGTCCGGGCACTTCTATTTCCGCGACATCTACACCACGGACAACGCGGAGATGGCGGCCCTCCAGCTCTTGAGCATCATGAGCCGCGAAGAGAAGCCCCTATCCGAGCTCGTGGCCCCGTTGCGCCGGTACCACGGCTCCGGAGAGATCAACTTCCACGTCGACGACAAGGCGGCCAAGATCGAGCTCCTCAAAGAGACCTACACCGACGCCGACCAGTCCGAGCTCGACGGGCTCACCCTGCGCTACGCGGACTGGTGGGCCAACGTGCGCCCATCGAACACCGAGCCCGTGCTGCGCCTCAACCTCGAGGCCAAGACCGCGAAGCTGCGTGACGAGAAGACCGCCGAGCTTCGCCGCCTGCTCGAATCCTGATCCTGTCCAACCTGCGCGTAGGTCCGTGACACGCGCCGACACGGAGCGGCCCCCTTGCCCGTGGGCCGAGCGCGCGGGATAATGGATGCCGGTGGGCCGTGCGGGCCTACGCTTCTGGATAAGAAGGGCCGCGGTGGACTACGAGGAGCTGCCACTCATCGACCGCATGGGCGGCGGGATTGCGCGCAAGGGATTGGCGGGCGTGCGGCGGATCACCGGCCGGCTGGTGCGCAGGCGCACGACGCGCGTGGTGCGCGCGCGGGGGGCCGGGGGCCTGCCCGCGCATCCGCGCAACGTGCTGGTGGTCAAGCTGTGGGGCCTGGGGCACATGGCGCACGCGGGCCGGGCGCTTACGAGCCTGCGCCGCGGGCATCCGAACGCGCGCATTGCGCTTTTGAGCACGCCGGAGTGCCTGGGCGTGTATGGGGCCAACGACCTGTACGACGAGGCCATCCCTTTCGATCCGGTCGACGCGCGCGGCGTGAGCGCGGCCGTGGCGGCGCTGCGCCCGCGTCTGCGCGAGCGCCCGGTGGACCTGGCGGTCAACCTCGACGGCCTGAGCGAACTGGCCGCGCTCCTGGCCGCGGAGTCCCAGCCCCAGGCCGCGGTCGGGTTCGTCAGCCGCGAGCGCAGCCGCGGGGCGTACACCCGGGCGATCCGCTGGCGCCGCGAGGCCCACGTGGCCGACCTGTTGTACGAGGCCGCGCGCGCGGCCGGGGGCGCCCGCGTGGAGCCCGGGCCCGTGCGGCCCGTGGTCCGCGGACAGGAGCGCGCCTGGGCCGCGCAGGTCTTGCGCGACGCGCAGGTGGACCCGCACACGTATCTCGTGGGCCTGCACGTGGGCGCGGGCGCCTTTTACCTGGGCCGGGCCTGGCCGCCGGAGAAGTTCGCCCTGCTCGCGCAGTGGATCGAGGAGCAGGCCGAGTACCGCGCGGCGTTCCTCGGCGGCGACGAGGACGTGCGCGCCACGGACCGGGCCCTCGCGCACATGAGCCAGCCCGCCCTGCACCTGACCGGCGGCGTGGACGTGCGGGGGACGTTGGCCCTCCTGGAGCGGATGCATCTGTTCGTGGGCAGCGACGCAGGCCCCCTGCACCTGGCCGAGGTCCTGGACGTGCCCACTGTGGGCCTGTACGGTCCGGAGAGCCCCGCGCGCGTGGGCCGCCGCGACAACGAGGAGCGCCACGCGGCCGTGTACCGCATCTGCGACCGCAGCCCGTGCGTGAGCCTGCTCGCCGTGGAGCGTCCGGTGTGCGAACTCGGCAACCGATGCGTGCTGGACCTGTCCGTGGAGGCGGTGCGCGCAGTGGTCTCGGACATGCTCGACCACCTCTCCGACCCGGAGAACCCGCCCTGGCTGGCGCGCGAGAGCGGGTGAACCGTGCGCGCGCCGTGGGCAGGGCGATCGGGGAATTCGCTTGCCGCGCCGGGGCGGGCGTCTGTAGGATAAGAGCCATGAAGCGCCGAACACGCCAGCGTGGTAGCCGCCGTGGACTTGGGGGCTTTGTACGCTTGGTCCTGATCGTCGCGGGCCTGGCCGGGCCGGGCGCGGCCCGGGCGGACACGGTGTACTTCCAGTCCGGCAACGAGCTCTCGTGCAAGGTGATCCCGCCCGCCGAGGGGGACGAGTACGTGCGCGTGCTCGTGGGTCCGGAGGAGCAGGGCAGCATGCTCCTGCGGCGCGAGAGCATTGAACGCATCGAGTACGACTACGATTCCCGGCTGGCCGCCCTGGCCGACGACGACTATCCGGGCCACTACGAGCTCGGGCTGTGGTGCCTGGAGCGCGACCTGGTGGACAAGGCCCTGGAGCGGCTGCGCCACGCGCACGGGCACGAGGGCGTGCCGCCCGAGTCGGCCTTCCACATCGCCCGCGCGTACGAGAAGCAGGGTCCGCCCGGGCTGTTGAACGCGCGCAAGTACTACGAGGCCTACCTGGAGGCCGCCCCCCAGGGCGACCGGGCCGAGGCCGCCCGCCAGGGCCTGGAGCGCGTCAACGAGCGCATCCGCGCCCAGGGACTGGACCCGCAGCCGACCCCCGCGCCGTCCGAGCCGCAGGGCCTGGAGACCGGCGACTGGTCCCCGCCGGGCTGGGGGTACGACGCCGAGGTCCAGCGCGCCCAGGTGCAGGGCCGCGAGGGCCAGGTGGTGCTCAAGATCGCGTACAAGCACCGCGACGCGCGCGGCCGGCTGCCCCGGCCCGACCAGCGCAAGACCCCGGTGCAGCTAAGCGTCGAAGAGGACCTCACCGGCACCCCCGTGCTCCAGTTCGACGTGTACAACCCGGAAAAGGCGGCCCTGCCCCTGTCCGTGGCCGTGGCCACCGGGCCGTCGTTCGAGTGGTTCGAGAGCGAGGTGTTCACGGTCCCGCCCGAGCAGTGGCGCACGGACCTGCGCATGGACCTGAGCCGCAAGACCTGGAAGTCCGCGGCCGCCGGCTGGCAGCACACCACCGCCGTGCAGAACCTGGACCGGGTGCGCAACCTGATCCTGATTCTCCACAACGAAGACCGCACCGGCGAGGCGTACGTGGACGCGGTGCGGTTCTCCGAGGAGTGAGTCCTTCCGCCCCATGCCGCATGCGCCCGACGAGACCATTGAGCTGATGCCCGACAAGGAACGCCATGTGCTCATCGGGGTGGTCGCGCCGGACATGCTCGGCCCCGGCGAGGAGCCCCTCGACGAGCTCGCGGACCTCGTGGAGGCCGCGGGCGCGGAGGTGGTCGGCCGCCTGCCCCAGCGCCGAGCCCGGCCCCATCCGCGCACCTACCTGGGCAAGGGCAAGCTGGAGGAGCTCGTCGCCGAGGTCGCGCGCCTGCGGCCGGACACCGTGGTCGCGGACACGGACCTGAGCCCCGCGCAGCTGCAGACCCTCGAGGCCGCGGTGCGCACCAAGGTCATCGACCGCAGCGAGGTGATCCTGGACATCTTCGCCAGCCGCGCCCGCACGCACCAGGCCCGACTGGAGGTCATGCTCGCCCAGGCCCAGTACGAGCTGCCCCGGCTGGGCCGCAAGTGGACGCACCTGGAGCGCCTGGGCGGGGGCATCGGGACGCGGGGCCCGGGCGAGAGCCAGATCGAGACCGACCGGCGGCTGCTGCGCGGGCGCATCCAGCGGCTGCGCCGCGAGCTCGCGGGCATCGAGGCGCGCAAGGAGCAGGAGGTCGCCGCCCGCGCGCGCGAGTACACGGTGAGCCTCGTGGGCTACACGAACGCGGGCAAGACCACGCTCTTGAACGCCCTTACCGGCGCCGAGGCCCGGGTGGCGGACATGCTCTTCGCCACGCTGGACACGCTCACGCGGCCCGTGGACCTGGGCGGCGGGGTGCAGGCGCTCGCCTCGGACACGGTGGGCTTTATCCGGCGGCTGCCGCACCACCTGGTGGCGAGCTTCCACGCCACGCTCGAGGAGGCCGTGCAGGCCAAACTCCTGTTGCACGTGGTCGACGCCTCCAGCCCGGTGGCCGCCGAAGAGGTCCGCGCCGTGGACCAGACGCTCGCCAGCCTCGAGCTGCGCGGCCGGGACGAGGTGTACGTGCTCAACAAGATCGACCGCGTCGGCGACCCGGCCCTGGTCGACGCGCTGCGCGAGCGATACGCCCCGGCCGTGGCCGTGAGCGCGCGCACCGGGCAGGGGATCGACCGGCTGCGCGAACTGCTGCGCGAGCGCGCCTGCCGCACCCTGGGCCGGCGCACGGTGGTGGTGCGGTTCCCCGGCGGCGACGGCCGGCGGCTGGCTGCGCTCAGCGCCCACGGCGAGGTCTTTGACCTGCGCTACGAGGGCTCGGAGGCGGTCGCGCGCGTGGAGCTCTCGGAGGCGGACCTCGAACGCCTGCGCCGCCTGCCCGGACCCATGCAGGTCCAGGAGGCGCAGGCCGCGCAGGACCGGGACCGCGGGTAGGCCGCCGCGCGCGGCGCTCAGCCCGGCGCGACCTCGTCCACGCCCGTGAGCTTGACCACCGGCCCGTGCGGCCAGTCCCACCGGTTGCCCAGCCGTTGGGCGCTCATCACCGTGA
>Ga0180431_10009503_pt1 | contig 10969 bp, 5 predicted proteins | sample SS_ome_11_FD_132459 | JGI IMG/M metagenome (GOLD analysis project Ga0180431, IMG submission 132459) | Hypersaline lake sediment archaeal communities from the Salton Sea, California, USA - SS_1_MS_1 metaG | ecosystem: Environmental > Aquatic > Non-marine Saline and Alkaline > Hypersaline >...
CCGAGCTTCCAGTACGACATCACGTCAGTCAACATGTTGCGATAGCATTGCAGATGCTGCCACAACATGTTGTGGTGTGCTAGCACTGCTTCCACACTTCTGGTGAATAAATTCACAGCCTAGCAGGGAAAATGGGACTGTCCCCCTTGGGAATTCGGGAAGTGGTCTCTGAACGACTTCTCAACGAAATGAACCCCCGCGACTCCCGGCGGCGAACGTGAGCACCGAACTGCTGAACGCCGAAACACGACCCCCGGACCCGACGCCGGAGCCGACGCTGGCCCCGGCCGTCCGATCCGCGCTGGCCGCACTGCGCCGCCGGGTCCGCCGGTACGTCGGGCTCCAGGGGCTCGCCACGGGGGTTGCCTGGTTGGGGGGCGCGTTCTGGGTGAGCTTGGCGATCGACCGGCTCCTCGAGCCGCCGGTGCCCGCGCGCATCGCGATCCTGGTGGTCGCCGGGGTGGGGCTGGCCTGGATCCTCTTCCGGCTGGTCCTCCGCCGCGCTTTCGCCCGACTGACGAATCGCCACATGGCCATGCTCCTGGAGCGTCGTTTCCCGCAGTTCGACGAGGGCCTGCTCACGGCCGTCGAGCTGACCGAGACCGGCCGCAGGCCGTACGACGCCGGCGTGCACGGCCGCCGCATGCTGGTGCAGACGTGCCGTCAGTCGGCCGCGTCGATCGGCGACGTGCGTCTGGGCGAGGTGTTCAACCCGGTGCCGCTGCGGCGAAGCGCGCTGGCCGCCCTGCTGGTCGGGGCGAGCGTGTGGGCGTTTGGATGGCTGGCGCCGGAGGCGTTGGGTATCTGGGCCGAGCGGAGCCTGCTGCTGGAAGACCGGCTCTGGCCGCGCCGGACGCGGCTGACCGTGGAAGGTTTCGAGGACGGCGTGGCCAAGGTCGCCCGGGGCGACGACCTGGAGGTGATCGCCAGGGCCGACCTGGGCAAGCCCTGGGTGCCCAAGGTGGTCGAGGTCCGCTATCGCACGGAGGGCGGCGCCCGGCTGCGGGGCACGATGAGCCGCGAAGGCACGGTCGATCCGGCCCGCGATCGGCACCAGGAGTACGCCTACACGTTCCGCGGCGTGCTGACGCCGATCCGGTTCGACGTGGTCGGCGGCGACGACGCCGTGCGCGACCTGCGCATCGACGTGGTCCCCAGCCCCTCGATCGTCGACGTGGCCCTGGACTGCCAATACCCCGACTACATGGATCGCCCCCCAAGGACGCTCCCCGTCGCGGGCGTGATGCAGATTCCGGTGGGGACGCGGATCACCATGCGGGCGACGGCGAACAAGGACCTGGTCAAGGTCGAGATCGACGACGGGGAGCGGATCGCCACGATCGTGCGGGGCGACGACGATCCGGCGCAGGTGGAGACGTTCGACGCGGCCGCGGCGCCGGCGGAGGACGCCGAGCCCCGCGCCGGCCCCCCCTTCCGCACGTTCGCGGTGCGTCTTCCCCCGCTGGCCGACGACCGGGCGCTCCTGCTGACGCTCTTCGACCACGACGGCATCAAGAGCCGCCAGCCCGTGCGGCTCGCCCTGGCCACGGTTCCCGACGTGCCGCCGCAGCTTTCGGTCGAGCTTCGCGGGATCGGCTCGGCGATTACGGCCGAGGCCCGGCTCCCGGCGAGCGGTCGGATCGACGACGATTACGGGATTGCCCGGGTGTGGTTCGATTACACGATCGACCAGGGAGAGCCGGTGGCGCAGGCGATCGAGTCGCCCGCGGGGAACGTGACCGACTTCCCGCTCGACCACGCCCTGGAGGTCGGCCCCATGCAGCTTCAGGCCGGCCAGAAGGTGCTGGTGTGCGTCAAGGCGGCGGACCGGTGCGACCTGGGCGCGGCGCCGAACGTGGGCACGAGCCAGCGGTGGCTGTTGGACGTCGTCACGCCCGAGCAGTTGCGCACCATGCTCCAGGCCCGGGAGCTGATGCTCCGTCAGCGATTCGAGCGGGTCATCCAGGAGGTGACCGAGACGGGCGAGTCGCTCCGCCGGATGCAGTTCGGTGATGCTGACCCGGCCGGCACCGACGACGAGGGGAGCGACCAGCCGGCAGCCGACAAGCCGGCGAGCGGCGCGACGGCAGACGACGACGAGACAAGCGACGAGGGGAACGTGGCCGGTGGCGAGCCCGCCGACGAGGCCCCTGCGTCGGACGAGCAGGAAGAGGTCTCCCCGCAGCGGGTGCTCGCCCGGCGCACGCTGCGGGTGCAACGGGCGACGCAGAACGGCCGGAAGAACGCCCACGAGACACTGGGCGTGGCCGAGGCGTTCCTGGGCATCCGCGACGAGCTGGTCAACAACCGTATCGACACCGCGGAGCTGTGCACCCGGCTTCAACAGGGGATCGCCGAGCCGCTTGCGCAGATCGGCGACGCGATGTTCCCCGAGCTGGAGCGCCGCCTCGACCGGCTCAGAGCGAGCCTGGCCGACGACCAAGCCGCCCCGCGCGATCGGGACCGGGCCGTGGCGCAGGTCGACGTCCTGCTGGACGCCATGCAGGCGGTGCTCGATCGCATGCTGGAGCTGGAGGATTTCAACAAGGCCGTCGAGCTGCTCCAAGAGATCATCCACGCCCAGGAGCGACTGGGCGAAAGGACCCGCACGCGGCACAGGGAACGGCTCCGCGAGCTGTTGGAGGACTAAATGGCACTGCGTGATTCCGGGAATAGTGCGGTGTGCCACTGCTTCGCAGAAGCAGTGCCAGGCGGGGCCGAACAACCTATGCACGGTCGCGCCAGCATGCCACGGGCATCTTGTCCGTGCACTGGCGAGACGCCAGTGGCACCCGGCCGTGCAACCTCTTCCCGGCTTCGCCTGGCAATGCCTTTGGCCGGCCGTTCGACGGGGCACTGCTCGCAAGCGAGCAGTGGCACACCCCCTGCAATTCCTGCAATCCTGCGACGCTGTGTAGACATGGTTCCCGCCCACGTGCTCGCTGGTTGCCTGGCGATGCTGCTCGCGCTGGTGGCACGCGACGTCGCCGGGGCCGAAGCGGCGAAGCCGATTTCGGCCGAACCGGACGCCGCGGCGGCGGGCGAGAAGGCCGACGAGCCCCGGCCGGCCGACAAGCTCAGCGTCCAACAGCAAGGGGTCGCCGACAGCTTCCAGCACCTCCAGGACCTGCTGCTCCGCATGGCCGAGCTGAGCGAGCTGGCCGATCCGCGCCGGGCGGCCCTGCTGAAGAAGGCCGTCCGAGAGAGCGAAGAGCGGCTGATCGGCGTGCAGTTCGAGTCGCTCGTCGAGCTGCTCGAAGAGGACCGGCTCTCCCGGGCGATCGAGAACCAGGACCGACTTCGCGAAGACCTCGAGGCCCTGCTGGAGCTGCTCCTGAGCGAGAACCGGTCCCTGCGAGTCGAATCGCAGAAGGCACGCATCCGGGCGTATCTGAAACGCCTCAATCAGATCATCAAGCAGCAGAAGGACGTGCAAGGCCGAACGGCCGGAACCGGGCGCCCGGGACCGCTGGCCGATCAGCAAGAGAAGCTGGCCGACAAGACGGGCGTTCTGGCCGAAGACATCCAGAAGAACGAAGAGCCGGCCGGCCGGCCGGCGAACGACGCGGATCGCGACTCAGGCCAGGACGAGCCGTCCAAGCCCGAGGAGTCGGAGGGCAAGGAGGCACCCGAACCTGAGGACGGCGCGAAAGAGGACGAGCAGGCCGAGGGACCGGAAAAGGGAGCGGCCGAAGGGCAGAATCAGCAGGGAGCCGAGGACGGCGGCAAGCCGGGGGACTCGCCGGCGGAGCCATCTCAGGGCGAACCGCAGCAGGACTCACCGAGAGGCCAAGGACAGGGCCCGGGCCCACCGCCGAGCCAGGAGCAGCCGCAGAACCCGGCCCGACCGCGCATCGAGGCGGCCGAACGCCGCATGCGCGAGGCCGAAGAGAAGCTCCAACGGGCCGAGCGGGAGGGGGCGGTCGAGAAGCAGGAGGAGGCCATTCGCGAGCTGGAGCAGGCCAAGGCCGACCTGGAGCGAATCCTCCGCCAGCTCCGCGAGGAGGAGATGGAGCGGACGCTCACGCTCCTGGAAGCCCGGTTCCAAAAGATGCTCCAAATGCAGCGGGCGGTTCACGAGGGAACCCAGCGGCTGGACAAGGTCGCCGAGCCCGACCGGACGCACAACCACGAGATCGAGGCCAGCCGGCTGGGGCGCAAGGAGGCGGAGATCGTGGTGGAGGCCGACAAGGCGCTGACCCTGCTGCACGACGACGGCACGGCCGTGGCCTTTCCCGAAGCGCTCGAACAGGCCCGGGACGACATGGAGCAGGTCGTCCGGCGTCTGGACCGGGCGGAGGTCGGCCCGCTCACCCAGTCGATCGAAGAGGAGATCATCGCCGCGTTGGAGGAGATGATCGAGGCGCTGAGCAAGGCGAAGCAGGACGCCGAGGAGCGGAAGCTGCAACCCGTGCCACCGGGCCCGCCGCAGGATCAGCCATTGGTCGATCTGCTGGCCGAGATTAAGATGATTCGAGCGATGCAGATGCGCGTGAACCGGCGGACCGAGCGATACGCCAAGCTGATCGAAGGCGAGCAGGCCGAGCGCCCCGACCTGCTCGAAGCCCTCGACCGCCTGGCCGAGCGCCAAGCCCGGATTCACCAAATCACGCGCGACTTGGAGATGGGGAAGAACCGATGAGCGAGCGGGGGAGGTTGAGGGATGAGGGTTGAGTGTTGAGGGTTGAGGGTTGAGGGTTGAGTGTTGAGGTTTGAGGGATGACAGATCGGGGATCGAGGAGAAGGGACGAGGGGTCGGAGATGAGGGATCGGGGATTGGGGATCGGACGCGAGGGCTCGGGCACGACGCGGGGGCGCGAATCGCGCCGCCGTTGCTCGTGGCTGGGCACGCGTTCGTCCTCCCTCATCACTCAGTCTTCACCCACCTCAAATCGAAAGTCGACGAGCGGTGTGCCACTGCTTGCCTGTGGGGAACGCCGTAGCTGGCGGTGGCGCTGCACTGCTTGCCGGCTTGCCGAAGCATTGTGGTCTCTGGCAAGCAGTGCCTTCGCGCACGTCGAGCGTCTTCAGGCACTTCCGCAAGCAGTGGCACACGCGCCGCGATTATCCGCTTACCGTTTGAGGCCCACCGAGGATCGGCCGAAGGACCACTCCACGGCTTGTCGCCCTGTTTCCCCCTCACCCCGACCCTCTCCCGCCAGGGGAGAGGGAGATTGCCTCCGGCTCGACCCCGCCGCACATCCACGAACCCCTACCACCCAACCCTCATCTCTCAACCCTCAACCCCCATCTCTCAACCCTCAACCCTCAGCCCTCAACCCTCGACCCTCAACCCTCGTCCCCCTCCTCGCCCTCCTCCTAAGCCTCGGACTCGCCGCCGCCGCCAGCGCGCAAACGCTCGGCGAAAAGCCGCAGGCCGCCGCCTGGCGGCCGTGCGACCCGGCGGAGGCGCGCCAACGGGTCTTCGCCTGGCTGGACGAACGGGGCGTCGACGAAGCCACGCGAGCCAAGGCCGCCGAGCGCTGGCCGGCCGATTCGGCCCCGTCGGACGGCGCGGAGCTTCTCGCGCGGCTGGTCGAAACCGTTGCCCTGGTCGACGAGGACGCCCGACGGCTGGTCGACCTCTGCTCGCAGCCGGCGGCCGGCGGCCTGCTTCGCAGCGAGGCGTGGCTGGCCGATCCCAAGACGCCGCCGCTGGTGGCCGACAACCTGCGTCTGTGGTACGGCCGGTGGCTGGCCCAGGGGGCCATGTTCGACGAGTCGCGCGAGCGGCTCGCCGACCTCGAGCCGGGAGACGTGGTCGACCCGGCCACGCTGCTGTTCTACCAGGCCGTCGTGCATCACGGGCTGATGGACCGAGAGGCCGGCATGAAGGCGTTGGAGCGCCTGCTGGCCGGCGTCGACCAGAGCCCGCGACGCTACGCCGCGGTCGCCCGGCTGATGCGGGCCGACCTGAAGGACCTCGAGCCGGACTCGCTGGACCACATCGCCCGGCGCATGGACGACGTGCGGCGCCGGCTCGACCTGGGGCACGCCGGGCCGAAGGTCCGCAAGATCGAGGACGGCGTGATCGAGTCGCTCGACAAGCTGATCGAGAAGCTCGAATCGCAGCGACAGCAAGCCGCCGCCGCCGGCAGCGGCAACCTTCAGCCCGCACGCCCGGCCGAGGAGAGCCGCCCCATGGGAGGCAAGGGGCGCGGGGAAGTGACCAAGCGGAAGATCGGAACGAAGAGCGGCTGGGGCGACCTGCCGCCGAAACAGCGCGAGGAGGCCCTGCAGCAGATCGGGCGCGAGTTCCCCTCGCACTACCGCGACGCGATCGAGCAGTATTTTCGCAAGCTGGCCAACGAGGGCGGCCCGTAGTGCCTTGTCCAGTTTCGTTTGACAGGCTTGTAGTGACCGCATTCATGCGGTCCAAACGGAAACGGGGACCCGATGAATCGGGTCACTACGAACGGCCAAACCTGCCATTCGAGAATTGACGAAGCAGTAGAAAGGGAATGGGTGCAGTCGCATGTGGAGTCTCCTGCTGATTGGCGTGCTGGGCGTCGCCCCGCCGGAGTTCGAGGTCCGTGTTCTCGGGGGCGATCCCCGGGTGGGCCCGATCACCGAATGGGGCGCCGATCGGATGACCGTCCGGACGGCGGACGGCCCGGTCTCGTTGGACACCAAGGAGATCACCGACATCTCGCGGCGCGGCGCGGGCCCTTCCGACGTGCCGTCGAACGTCTGGGTCGAGCTCGTCGACGGCTCGCGCCTCGCCGGCGCCGAGTACACGGTCCGCGAGGGCCGGGCCGCGATCACGCGCCCCAGCGGCGAGGTGACCGACGTCTCGGCCCGCGACGTCGCCGCGGTCCGGCTCCAGGCGCCCACCGAGGCCATGGCGGCCGAGTGGTCGCGCCTGGTCGAATCGGAGCCCGACGCCGACCTGCTCGTCGTGTCCAAGGGCGACTCGATCGACTACCACCGGGGCACGTTGGGCGACGTCTCCGGCCAAACCGTCGCGTTCCATCTCGAAGGCGACGTGGTGTCGGTCAAGCGATCGAAGGTGTTCGGGCTGGTCTACTACCGGTCGGCGGGCCGCCGTCTGCCCGAGGTGGCCTGCTGGCTGACCGACGCCGACGGCTCCCGTTGGGCGGCCTGCTCCGTTCGGCTCGAAGGCGACGAGTTCCGGTGGACTACGCCGCTGGGCCTGGAGGTCGCGCGCCCGGCCGCCGACGTGGCGCGGATCGATTTCTCGCCGGGCAAGATCGTGTACCTGAGCGACCTGGAGCCGGAGTCGATCGTGTGGACGCCCTATTTCGGCCCGGCGCGGGACCTGCCGGCGATGGCCCGACTCTTCGGGCCGCGCGAGGATCGCGGGCTCGACCCGGGGCCGCTCGCGCTCGATGGAAAGCAGTATGAGAGGGGGCTGGCCCTGCACAGCCGGACCCGCCTCGTGTATCGTCTGCCCGGCCGGTTCCGCCGATTCAAGGCCGTGGTGGGCATCGACGACCGCGTGCGTCCGCAGGGCAACGTCCGCCTGCTCATCCGCGGCGACGATCGCCCCCTGTTCGACGCGACCGTCGCCGGGACCGACCCGCCCTTGTCCGTCGATCTCGATCTGTCGGGCGTGCGCCGGCTGGCCGTCCTCGTCGACTACGGGGCCGACCTCGACGTGGCCGACCACCTCGACCTGTGCAACGCGAGGATCGTCAAATGACCCGAGCGCTGCCCCTCACCATAGCGATTCTCTGCTGCGCCGCCGCGGAAACGTGGTGCGGGGAGCCTTCTGCGCCGGCGGACGCGCTCAGCGGGACCGAACGACCGTTGCACGGACGCGCGAGCGTGCCACGGGCATCTTGCCCGTGCACTGGCGAGACGCCAGTGGCACCCGGCCGTGCGACCTCTTCCCGGTCCCACTTCGAGGTTCCCGACGCCATCGCTCGCGTGCTCGACGCCGAGGCGGAGCGGATCGGCGTGATCCGGCGGGCGAAGGACTCGGCGGTGGCCATCTTCGCGTCGAGCGGGGCCGGGGGCGGCTCGGGCGTGGTCATCTCGGCCGACGGGTACGCCCTGACCAACTTCCACGTGGTCAAGCCCTGCGGCCACGCGATGAAGTGCGGCATGCCCGACGGAAAGCTCTACGACGCCGTGATCGTCGGCGTCGATCCGACCGGCGACGTCGCCCTCGTCAAGCTCTTCGGCCGCGACGACTTCCCCGCTGCCGAGCTGGGCGACAGCGACGCGGTGCGGCCGGGCGACTGGGTCTTCGCCGTGGGGAACCCTTTCCTCCTGGCCACCGATTTCCAGCCCACCGTCACGCAGGGAATCGTCTCCGGCGTGCATCGCTACCAGTATCCTTCCGGCACGCTGCTGGAATACACCGACTGTCTGCAGACCGACGCCTCGATCAACCCGGGGAACTCCGGCGGGCCGCTGTTCGACGCCGGGGGCCGGCTCGTGGGCATCAACGGGCGGGCCTCGTTCGACAAGCGGGGGCGCGTCAACGTGGGCGTGGCTTACGCCGTCTCGATCAACCAGATCAAGAACTTCCTCGGCCACCTGAAGAGCGGTCGGATCGTCGACCACGCCACGCTCGGGGCCACCGTCGCCTTCGACGAGGACGGCCGCGTCGTGGTGAGCAACCTGCTCGACGACTCCGACGCCTATCGCCGCGGGCTGCGGTACGACGACGAGATCGTCGGCTTCGGCGGGCGCCCGATCTCTACGCCGAACGGGTTCAAGAACGTGCTGGGCATCTTCCCCAAGGGATGGCGCGTGCCGCTGAGCTTCCGGCGTGGGGCCGAGCGGCGCGACGTGCTGGTTCGGCTGGCCGGTGTCCACTCCCAGGCCGACCTGCTGGAGAAGGCGAGCGGTCGCCGGATGATTTACCCGATGCCGATCCCCGAGCCGGGCGATGATCCCGAGGGCGATCGGCCTGGAAGGGAGGGTCCCGAATCGAAAAGGCCCCGCTCGAAGCAGCGAGGGCCCGACGGCACGCCCGACCCCGGCGCGCCGAAGCGGATCGAGTTGCCGATTCCTCGGCCGGCCGGGCCGCACCCGGCGCTTCGGCCGTCCGAGGAGGAGCCGATCCCCCAGATCGTCGAAAGGCACTACGAGGCCCGGCGGGGGTACGCCAACTACTACTTCAACGAACTGAACCGCGACCGGGTGTTCGGCGCGTGGAAGGCGTTGGGCGATTTCGCCGACCGGAAGGGCACCTGGGAGATGGCCGGACGGCTGCCCGACGGCGGCGAGTTCCGCTTCGAGCTGACCGGCGCCGGGGCGTCGCTCGGGCTGCCGCTCGTCGAGCACCGTTGGGCGGCGACCGACCAGACCGCCACGGCCCCGCCCGGTAGCGGCGGCTTGCTGCCCGCCCTCTATCTCTGGCGCCGGCTCGCCGTAGAGGGGCCGGACAACTTCGGCCAGGTCTACTACCTGGGGACGGCGCCGCTGGCGGGGCACGAAGGGCTGGTCGACGTGCTCGTGGGGATTCACGGCGGCGCCGAGTGCCGGTTCGTCTTCGACCCGGCCGACGGTCGTCTGCTGGCCATGGAGATGTTCGCCGAAGAGCACGTCGACCCGTGCGAGGTCTGTTTCCGCGACTATCGCCAGGTCGACGGCCGCCAAGTGCCCGGGCGCATCGAGGCTCGCCACGGTGACGACCCGTATGCGACGTTTGCGATCGAACAACTGGACGTGAAGGAGGAGCCCGGCTCATGACCGGACGTAGCGGCACGTCAAGTCTTACCGTGTGCGTTGGGTGGCACTGGCGTCTCGCCAGTGCGCCTGCCAAAGCACGGGCAAGATGCCCGTGCCACCCACGAGACGATGATTGACAGACGACGGTTGTGTCGCCGTCTCCGTACAGGTTGTGTCGCGGTCTCCCGACCGCGACACGTGATCGATGATGTGAGACCGAATAAGAAACACGTGACCGATGATGTGAGACCGATTAAGAAACCGTCCGTGCGAAAGGAGTACGACGAATGACGACTTGGAGGAGGATCGCGGGTTGGCTGCTCGGGGCGGTTGGGCTGCTGTCGATCATCTCGCTTTGCCCGGCGATTCGTGCGGCGGAGGTCGAGGAGCGCCAATACTTGCTGGAGCGGGTCGACGACGTGGCCGTCGTGCAGCTCTACGTCGACGGGTTCGAGGAGCTGCCGCTCGACGAGAAGATCTTGATCTATCACCTCGCGCAAGCCGCAATCGCCGGACGCGACGTCTTCATCGACCAGAAGTACGAGCACTCGCTCGCGATCCGCGACCTGATCGAGGAGGTGTTGACGCACGACGAGGGCATCGACCCGGAAACCCTCGCCGAGGTGCGCCGCTACGCGAAGCTTTTCTGGATCAACAACGGTCCTCACAACCCGATCACCGGGCGCAAGAACGTGCTCGAGGGCCGGTTCGGCGACTTCGCCGAGGCGGTGCGCAAGGCCGAAGCCAACGGCGCCGTGCTCCCCAAGCGCGAGGGCGAGAAGACGGGCGACCTACTCCAGCGGATGAAGCCGATCCTCTGCGACCCGGAGGTCGACGCCCAGGTGACGAACAAGACGCCCGGCGAGGGGCAGGACGTGCTGCTGGCCAGCGCCAACAACTTCTACGACGGCGTGTCGACGAAGGACCTGGAGGGGTTCGAGGAACGGAACCCCTTGAACTCGAAGCTGGTGAAGCGGCCCGACGGCACGCTGGAGGAGATCGTCTGGCGCGCCGGATTCGACCGGAACGTCCCGGCCGGCATGTACGCCGAGCGGATCGAGGCGGTCATCGGGCATCTCGAAGCGGCGCTGCCCCACGCCACGCCGAAGATGGCCCGGGCGTTCGGGCTCCTCATCCATTACTACCGCACGGGCGACCCCATCGACTTCCGCGCGTACAACGTCGCCTGGGTGGCCGACGGCGACTCGCCGGTCGACACGATCAACGGGTTCATCGAGGTGTACGTCGACGCGCGCGGGCAGAAGGGGGCCTGGGAAGGGCTCGTCTACTTCAACGACCCGAAGAAGATGGAGATGATCCGCAA
>Ga0180431_10009506_pt1 | contig 10967 bp, 11 predicted proteins | sample SS_ome_11_FD_132459 | JGI IMG/M metagenome (GOLD analysis project Ga0180431, IMG submission 132459) | Hypersaline lake sediment archaeal communities from the Salton Sea, California, USA - SS_1_MS_1 metaG | ecosystem: Environmental > Aquatic > Non-marine Saline and Alkaline > Hypersaline >...
ATTCCAGCGTGCATCGCAGGTGCGCTGCTCTTCTCTTCCGGAAGCTCAGCGACGATCGCTTCTGTTGTCAGAAGCATCCCCGCGACAGAGGCCGCATTCTCAAGAGCAAGTCGTGTGACTTTCGTCGGGTCGAGGATACCGGCAGTCAACATATCGACAAATTCACCGGTCAGGGCGTTGTACCCCTCAGATCCTTTCCCTTTTTCCACTTGCTGCAAGATGATCGATCCCTCTTGACCGGCGTTTGCAGCGATTTGACGCATTGGAGCGCTCAATGCTCTTGCAATGAGGCGCGCGCCTGTCTGCTGGTCGCCTTTCAGGGTATCAGCCTTCTTGTTGACAGCGCCGATGCAGCGTACATAAGCGACACCGCCTCCAGGAAGGATCCCTTCCTCAACAGCCGCTTTCGTAGCATGCTGGGCATCGTCCACGCGGTCTTTCTTCTCTTTCATTTCGATCTCGGTCGCAGCACCTACGCGGATCACTCCAACGCCGCCAGCCATTTTAGCCAGACGCTCCTGGAGCTTTTCGCGATCGTAGTCTGAATCCGATTCTTCGATCTGACGCTTGATCAGTGAGACGCGCTCTTTGATCTTCTCTTGGTCGCCTTGACCTTCGATCAATGTCGTGTCATCTTTTGTCACGACGATCTTTTTCGCTTTTCCAAGCTGCTCGATCGTTGTGTTCTCAAGTGTCATGCCTGTCTCTTCGGAGATCAACTGACCGCCAGTGAGAACGGCAATATCTTCGAGCATCGCTTTTCTGCGATCGCCAAAACCTGGAGCTTTAACCGCGCAAACTTTCAATCCGGCACGGATGCGGTTCACGACGAGTGTCGCAAGCGCTTCGCCTTCAACATCTTCAGCGATGATTAGTAAGCTCTTGCCGCTTTCCGCTACACTCTGAAGGACAGGGATCAGATCTTTGATCGAGCCGATCTTTTTCTCGAAGATCAAGATGTAGGTGTCTTCGAGCACGCATTCCTGTGTTTCAGGATTCGTCATGAAGTATGCGGAGAGGTAGCCGCGGTCGAAATTCATTCCTTCCACAACGTCCAGCGTGGTCTCGAACCCTTTCGCTTCTTCTACAGTGATCGTGCCGTCTTTACCGACGCGCTCCATCGCTTTAGCAATGATCTGGCCGATCTCTTCGTCGTTGTTGGCGGAAATAGTCGCGACTTGAGCAATCTCTTGCTGGGTCTCGACTTTTTTGCTCAACTTCTGCAGCTCTTCGATCACAACTTTGACCGCTTCTTCCATTCCGCGCTTCAGGTCCATCGGATTGGCCCCGGCTGTCACGTTCCTCAGTCCTTCGCTATAGATCGCTTCTGCGAGAACGGTAGCCGTGGTTGTTCCGTCACCGGCCTTGTCGGCAGTTTTGCTGGCCACTTCCTTGACCATTTGCGCGCCCATGTTCTCGTGCTTGTCCTCAAGCTCGATCTCTTTGGCAACAGTCACACCGTCTTTTGTGATGTGAGGAGCGCCGAACGATTTGTCAATGACGACGTTGCGTCCTTTCGGACCAAGTGTGATTTTCACAGCTTCCGCCAGCGTCTTGACCCCTTTTAGGATCTTGTGCCTGGCTTCTTCTTTGTATTTGATATCTTTTGCAGTCATCGTTTCTACAGACTCCTTATTTAGTTTACTTTTCGATTATCGCGATGAGGTCATCGGCACGTACAATCACATATTCCTGCTCGTCAAGAGTGACTTCCTGGCCGGAATACTTTTCCATCAACACGATGTCCCCTTCTTTTACAGGCATGGGAACAAGGTTCCCTTTATTGTCTTTTTTTCCGGGGCCTACAGCGATCACTTCCGCTTGCTCTTGTTTTTTCTTTGCGCTTTCAGGCAGAAGAATTCCCCCTTTCAGGGTTTCTTCAGCTTCTAAGCGGCGAAGCAATACACGATTGCCCAGAGGTTTAAGCTTTGTTTTTTGATCTGCTTGTTTTGTCTGAGTCATATGCTGTACTCCATGAATAGGTTGTTTAATTTTTTAGCGAGTTTGATTTTATCAGTTGTTATCGATATTTCGCAATATAAAGTTAGCACTTTACCAATTAAAGTGCTAACAGTTTTTCCAGCTCGTCGACACGGGCGCTGAATTTTTTGATCGCTGCCTCGACCGGAGCGGGGGTGGTCATGTCGACGCCGGCCATTTTTAACAGCTCGATAGGATAGCGGCTGCTTCCTCCTTTTAGAAATGAAAGGTAAGCCTCCCTTTCTTCCATGCTGCCGGCATTGACTCTTTCACTGAGTGCAAGAGCGGCGCTGATGCCTGTCGCATACTGATAGACGTAGAAATTGTAGTAGAAGTGGGGGATGCGCGCCCATTCAATGGCAATCTCATCGTCAACGAAGACCGATTCGCCGAAATAGCGTTTGTTCAGCTCCATATACTCTTTTTTCAACAGGGTCGGTGTTAGCGGCATACCTGCCTCGGCGAGCTCGTGGATTTTCAGCTCAAACTCAGCGAACATCGTCTGTCTGAACAGGGTTGCTCTGATATCTTCGATCTGTTGGTTGATCAGGAAGATCTTTTCCTCTTTTTTGTCCGCCCGCTGAAGCAGAAGGCGGTTGAGAAGGTCCTCGTTGAATGTAGAGGCGACCTCGGCAAGGAAAATCGGGTAGTCGCCATAGTGGTAAGGTTGGTTTTGGTGGCTGAGGAGGCTGTGCATGCTATGCCCCGCCTCGTGGGCCAGGGTAAAGACGTCTCTCAGCTTGTCCTTAAAGTTCATGAGGATGTAAGGCATGCTGTCGTAGCATCCGCTTGAATAGGCGCCTGAACGCTTATTGCGGTTTTCAAACCGGTCGCACCATCTTTCGGAGGCAAGGCCTGATCGAAGGGAGGTTTGGTACGCATCGCCCAGAGGGGATACGGATTCTGTGACGACATCGATGGCGCTGTCGAAGTCCATTGTGATTTCAACGTCTTCTGTCAGAGGAACGTACATGTCGTAGAGATGAAGCTCGCCGACCCCCATCACTTTTTTACGGAGCGCGAAGTAGCGGTGCAGGGCATCCAGGTTGTTATTCACCGCTTTGATGAGCGAGTGGTAGACCTGAACGTCGATGTTCTTCGGAAAAAGGGCGGCCTCCAGGCTGGACCCGTACTTTCTTGCCTTTGCATTGAACACGTGCGCTTCGGTTTGACCGGAGAGCAATTCTGCCAGCGTATTTTCATAAGACTGATATTTGCCGTGATAACTTCGGAAAGCATTTTCCCTCAGGACCCTGTCATGCTCGCGAATATAGAGGCCGTAGTTGGCATGCGTGATCTCTTTGTCTTCACCTTTGCCGTCTTTAACAGATCCAAAGAGGAAATCAGCGTCGTTGATTGCAGAGAATGCCTTGTGGGCCGTCTGGAGGGCTTTTCCCGATAGGGCAAGGAGCATCTCGTTTTCGGGGGACAGCGTGTGGTCTTTGATCCTAACGATTTTTTCCAGGTGAAATTTATACGGTGCAATTTCGTCTGAATTCAACAACTCGTTCAACGCGCTTTCGGGAAGAGCGAGCAGTTCCGGCTCAAACCAGGAAGCTTCCTGGGCAAACTGATGGTAAATCGCCATCATTTTCTGGTAGGCGGTCTTATAAGTGTCATTGGTAATATCTTCGTCGTGCCTTAGATGGGCATAGACGTAGAGCTTTTCGATTGTTCGCTGTGTGTTAAACAAAAACTCCAGACATTCTCTGACCACCTGGGGCCCTTTTGACAATGTTCCCTGGAACTGTTGCAGTTCCGGCCATCGGGGAGGCTTTTTATCGGGGAAGTGAGTGTTGAAGTCTTGCTCCCACTCGGAAAAATTGTTGTAAAGGGCTTCAACATTCCAGCAATCGGCCTGAGGCACCTGGTCTCTTGTCAATGTCATTGCTTAACTCCTGTGTCTTTGATTGAGGAGGAGATCATAAAACGAATAGGAATATAGTACAAATACACAGAGTTAGAACAGATCGAATGAAAAAAATATTTGCATTGAAAAGTCACCCGCGTTATACGGAGGTCGACTCAAGTATTTGTTTCTGTTTAGACACGAGATTTTTTTTAATGATTGTGGACACCAAACATCGACCTCTTAAAGCTAAAGGGGTATTTGTCGTGAAAAACGACCGGGGCCTTCATACCCGGCCTTCTACGGAAATTGTCAAATGCGCTTCGATGTTCGAAGCGGATGTCCGGCTCATTTATCAAAAAAATGAGGTAAACGCCAAGTCTCTTCTTGGGATTTTAATGCTGGCGGCGGCTAAAGGGTCGAAGATCAGAGTGCATGCATCCGGACAGGACGCCGAGGAAGCTGTCGCGAGCTTGCTGGATTTGGCGGATCATCAGTTCAATATGAGTTATTAGCCGTTATTCCTCGATAGGAACGGTTTTATTGAGGACTTCCCTTGTGCAATAGACGGGAGCGTTGCCCATCAACGCAAGGGTAATGCAGTCGCTTGGCCGGGAATCGATCTCGACGATGTTGCGGATCCCGTCCCGATGCTGTTCGAGGAAAAGACGGGCAAAGTAAATGGTATCCTGAATGTCGTTGATCACTACCTGCTTGATTCGGATGTTCATCCCTGTCAATACAGAATACATCAGGTCGTGGGTGAGGGGACGGGGCTTCTCGGTTCCCGTTAAATACAATTGCAATACCCTGCCAATGCTGGGATCGGTGTAGATGGCAAACCGTTTGTCCATAGCTGACAAGATCACCACAGTATATGACCGCGTTTGCATGATCTTATCGAAAGAGAGTTGAACAAGTTCAGACATCATAATATTTCATCCTCTAAATACGTTTATAGGGGAGTAGATTTTTTTCGTCTATGAGATTACGACATCCCCTTTATCATCTCCCATAATCACCCGACCGGCATAGCCGATAAAGAACCCTGTATCGATCACACCAGGGATTTGAGTAAGTTTCTGTTCGATCTCTTCGGGATTTGTACAAGGAAAGGGGAGGTTGATGTCAAAGATCAAGTTTTGATTGTCAGTGATAAAAGGCTTTCCCTCAGTTGTTTGACGGATAGCGCCTTCATGCCCGAGATTGCTGATATGCTTGAGCGTGGCCCGATGGGCGAACGGGGAGATCTCGACGGGCAGCGGAAACTTGCCAAGCGCGTCGACCTGTTTGGAAGGATCGATGATCACAATCATTTCACGGCTCATCCCGGCGATGATCTTTTCCCGGAAGAGGGCGCCGCCGCCTCCTTTGATCATCCGTTTTTGCGGATCGATCTCATCCGCGCCGTCGACATCGAGGTCGATCGTTTCAAGTTGGTTGATGTCGATGATCGGAATCCCTTCCTGCCTTGCCTGCTCCTCAGATGCTTGCGATGTCGCCACCGCGCTGATGTTTAACCCTTCCCTGCACCTTTCGCCGAGGGCTTGAATAAAAAAGCGGGCTGTACTCCCTGTGCCCAAGCCGACAACCATCCCGTTTTCAACTAGTTCTGCAGCTTTTTTACCTGCTGCTTCTTTCGCTTTTGTCGTCAATGTGCTAGCCTGTTCCTTTTAAAAAGATTATTTTGGAAGGGACATGATTACATTACAAGAACTTTGTGAGCACCTCGATCAATACTTAGACATCAACCAATTTAAAGACGGCTGCCCCAATGGCCTGCAAGTTGAGGGCGAGAGGGAAATTTCAAAAATTGCGACGGCTGTGTCCAGCAGTGTCAATGTGATCGATATGGCTGTAAAGACTGGTGTGCAGGCGTTGATTGTCCATCATGGAATGTTTTGGAGCAGGGACGAATTTCCTGTCGTGGGGACAAAAAAAGAGAAGTTGTCCCTGCTGTTGAAAAACGGGATATCGTTGATCGCCTACCATCTTCCCTTAGACGCCCACGGTGAGCTTGGAAATAATTGGAAAGCAGCGAAAGATCTGGGCTGGACCCATCTGGAGCCGTTCGGTGAATATGACGGCAATTTTATCGGTGTCAAAGGTAGGTTTCCCAAGGTGAGCTTGAACGATTTTCAAAAGACCATTGAAGACTACTATGGACATCAAGCTCATTCTGCTAAAGGGGGAAGGGATCAAGTGGAATCCGCAGCTCTGATCTCTGGGGGCGCTTACCGTGCAGCCGGACAGGCGGCGAAAGAGGGGGTGGACTGCTTTATCACAGGAAATTTCGATGAGCCGGTCTGGCATACCGCTTTCGAGGAAAAGGTGAATTTCTTTGCATTGGGGCACTCAGCGACAGAAAGAGTGGGCCCCATGGCCCTTCAAGAATATATTTCGGACAAATGGGGCGTGGAAACACTTTTTTTGGATGAAGAAAACCCATTTTAATCTTTGGTTTTGATTCGTCCAGCCAGAGATTTGACGTCTCTTTCTTCTTCGGGTTCGCCGCTTTTCAGAGAACTGAGCATTTCGTTGACGAACTTGCTTTTGGTTTTGGCCGGGTTTGAATTCTCGTCAAAGAGTTTGATTGGGCGGTCCTGAAGGGCGACGCGCTCTGACTGGTGCCTGTTGATCCAAATCTGGATCGCCTGTTTCATCTGATTGATCGCTTTTTCATTGATCAGTTCATTCTCTTTTTCCATCTGCTTCAGGAGTTTTTTTCGCGCCTTCTGAATCTGATAGCTCTCAGGAGCCTTGTTTTTTGTGGCCATTAGATGTTCCCCCTTTTCTATTATTATACCATATCTTAATATTTTTTTTAAAAAAACGGTCAGATAGGTTTTGCGCTTAGACTTCGTGCTAAATTTGGGCTAGATCATTGACAGAAAATCACTTAAAACCCAATATACACGCAATATCGTAAAGAAACCCGGATTTAAAAGGTACGCATTGATGTCAGATTTGTTGGATGTTCTTCAGGAAAGAGGCTTTCTTGAGGCGGTTACTCATGAACAGTTAAAAGAAGCTTTGCAAAAACCGTTGCAGGTGTATTGCGGCTTCGATCCAACAAGCGACAGCTTGCATCTGGGGAATATGGTAGCCATTATGGGACTGGCCTGGTTTCAGAAATTTGGACACACCCCTTATGTTATCCTTGGAGGCGCGACAGGAATGATCGGCGACCCGTCAGGGAAGTCTAAAGAACGCACGCTTTTAGACGAAGATCAATTGAATAGAAACGTCGAAGGGATCAGAACGAACTTTAATGGCATTTTGAATTTCGAGCATCCGACGGCAAGCCCTGTTGTGTTGAACAACTACGATTGGTTCAAAGAGTTTTCATTGATCAGGTTTTTGCGTGAGGTAGGAAAGCATTTCCGCATTGGGACAATGCTAGCAAAAGAGAGCGTCAAAGCACGCCTGGAATCGGAAGAGGGACTGAGCTATACGGAATTCAGTTATCAGCTTCTGCAAAGCTACGACTTCCTCTACTTGAGTGAAAATCACAATGTGACCGTTCAAATAGGGGGAAGCGACCAGTGGGGAAATATCACAGCGGGCATTGATCTGGTCCGGCGTGTGACGGGAAAGGAAATGTACGGATTGACGATGCCTCTATTGACAACGAGCGACGGGAAAAAATTCGGCAAGAGCGAAGAGGGGGCGATCTGGCTTTCTCCCGAGAAGCTTTCTCCCTATCAGTTTTACCAATACCTTGTCAGGGTGCAAGACGCTGACGTGATCCGTTTGATGAAAATGCTGACCTTTATGGAAATGGAGGAGATCCGACGCTATGAGTCGATGATGGGCAAAGAGGATTATATTCCAAACACTGCTCAGAAGAGGTTGGCGGAAGAAGTGACGCGAATGGTTCATGGGAAAGAGGGGCTGGACACCGCTCTGAAAGTGACAGAGGCGGCAAAGCCCGGTCGAGAAACTGCTCTCAACGCAGAAGTTCTCGAATCGATTGCTCGAGACATGCCCTCGGAAACGTTTAAGGCCGAACAGGTGGTCAATAATAAATTGATCGACATTGTTGTCCTGGCAGGTTTACAGGAAAGCAAGGGCCAGGCAAGACGGTTGATCCGCAATGGCGGTTGTTACTTGAATAATGAGAAGATAACTGATGAGAATCATATTCTCAGCACTGATGACTTTGTTGACGGACGTCTTGCTCTGCTTGCAGTTGGAAAGAAAAATAAGAAGCTCATTCGCCTGGATGAGCCAGTGAAGTAAAAAAAATCTTGAATCGAATTTTGATTGTTGTATGATGGGGGTTGACTCTTAACGTTCTCCGCCATTCGTTAGAGTAAAAAAAGACTTGCTTGAAAACAAACAAGAGAATAAGAATGGCGATTCAGTCACGACACGAATAGAAAGAGTCGATGGCACTTAACTTTAAGGAGTTTTGCATTATGTCTTCAGATGATAAGAAATCTACAGTGACAAAGAAAAAGTTGATCAACGCAATATCCCAGGACAAAGGGATTCATCCAAATGATGTGCGCCATGTGATCCAGGCTTTTCTGGATAAGATGACTGATTGCCTGACAAACGGGGAACGATTGGAGTTCCGCGATTTCGGAGTCTTTGAAGTTGTTGAAAGAAAGCAAAAGATCGGTAGAAACCCGAAAAACGCTTCAGTGCCAATCGTGATTCCCGCAAGACCGGCAGTAAAATTCACTCCCGGAAAGAAAATGCGCAAGTTGATCGAAAGCCAGACTGAAGAAGAGCTTGTCACTTCAGGTTCCAGATAGTTGCGGCGTTTCTCTTTATTTCTGCTCCATTTCTTTTTCCATCGGACATCTGTTGGATAAAGAAAGGAGCGGGAAGTCGTTTCCTGCGGATTTCCAAAAATCGCTTGGCATTTTTAGTTGGTTAATATATAATAATTACTAAATTTTTATTATATAGAGGAGAGATATGTCTTTTCCTAAGTTACTGGCTATTATCACTGTATTATTATTTGGTTCAATTGCGATCGCTGCGCTGTTTAAGAAAAAAGACGAAAGTGATCCGTTGGCGGAGACGGAAATTGTTCTCGCAGCAATTGAAGCAGACGTTGATGATGGCGGTAATAGCGGGGCAAAGACAACTGATCTTCCTTCCGAATCGGAATTTACTTTAGTCACAGAAGTTGTCGAAGAGACTGCGTACGCAGCGAAACCTGTTCCTGAAGCGGACAGGATCGATGAGTTCTTCAATACAAGAGGCGCAAAGTTCCCTGTAGTAGAAACGATCACCTATAAGAAAAAAGTTCCTTGGCTGAAAGGGCGCGCAGCCTGGATTGCCGATTATGCCTCCCACTACAAAACATCCCGCCATTTTATCGCCCGAAGCTTGAACGGCAAACCTCTCTATGACAAACAAGACGTTGCGGACGGCGACCGTTTCAACGTTTTTAAAGAGGACAAGAACCTGTCATTTTATCTCCTGGTCGACCTGCAGCGCAGCAAGCTGTGGTTCTACTATATCGACGAAGATACTAACGAGAGAGTGTTGGTCAAAACTTACGCTGTCGGACTAGGAAGGCCCGAGAAGGATTACGAGTCCGGAAGCCTGACCCCGTTGGGAAAATACTCTCTAGGGGAGAAGGTCGCTGTCTATCGGCCAAAGACCATGGGATTCTATCAAGGCGATAAAATAGAGATGATCCGTGTTTTCGGTACTCGTTGGATCCCATTCGACGAGGAAATCGATCAATGCACTGCGCCTGCCAAAGGTTACGGGATCCATGGGCTTCCCTTAGCTCCTAACTCAAGAGGGGAGTTCGTTGAAAATAGTGAGACCATTGGCAGGTATGAGAGCGATGGCTGCATTCGGTTGGCGACCAAGGATATGGAAGAGTTGTTTTCAGTTATTATCACTAAGCCTGCTGTGATTGAAATTGTGCAGGATTTCCACAGCGCGAAACTCCCGGGCAGGGAAACCAAGAGTTAAGCTTATGAAAGATAAATTGCCGCATGAAAAGCAGATCTTTGAGTATGTCAAGACAATTGAGCATCTGAAGAAGCAGAATCAAAATAATCCTCTTTTCAATTCCGAGATCATCAAACTGGAAGAAAAGCTGGAAGAGCTTAAAGAAAAAGTCTACGGAGACTTGACCCCTTGGGAAAGGATCAGCATCTGCCGCCATCCTCAAAGGCCCAAGACAGTCGATTACATAGAGAATATCTGCGATTCCTTTGTCGAACTGCATGGCGACCGTCTGTTCCGTGACGATCCATCTATTGTCGGCGGGCTGGCAACGATCAACGGGATGAAATGTGTGATCGTGGGCCAGGAGAAAGGGAATGATACGGAAAGTCGCGTGAAACGCAATTTCGGTATGCTGCACCCAGAAGGGTTTAGAAAAGCTTTTCGACTGATGAAAATGGCCGAGCGTTTCCGCTTGCCTATCGTGTCCCTTCTTGATACTCCAGGCGCTTATCCAGGATTGGAAGCTGAAGAAAGAGGGCAGGGATGGGCAATTGCCCACAATCTAAAAGAAATGTCTCTCATCAAGGTTCCGATTATTGTGATCGTCATCGGTGAAGGCTGCTCAGGAGGCGCTTTGGGAATGGGGGTCGGTGACGTCATAGGAATGCTTGAGCACTCTTATTATTCAGTTATCTCTCCTGAAGGCTGCGCATCCATTCTCTGGAAAGATCCGGGAAAAAATGTAGAAGCCTCCTCAGCCCTTAAATTAAATGCCGAGCACCTGCAAGAGCTCGGCCTGATCGACGAGGTCATTCCTGAGCCGCTGGGAGGGGCGCATCATGACCCACAAACTGTCTATCAGAACGTGATCCAATTTATCAATGAACAGAACCAAATATTGAAACGGATCCCTACTGAACTGCTTTTGGAACAACGCTATCTAAAATTCCGGAACATGGGTGAATTTCGTAAAGAGGAATTAGAGGAAGAAAAAGATGATCGAACTGACGAGCACCTCACAATTAAAGAGTTTGCTTGAGGAACATGAGGGAAAGTTGCTTTTTCTCCTTAAGCACAGTACGCGCTGTGCTGTAAGTGCAATGGCTTTTGCCGAATTTGAAAGGTTTTCCGCAAGCTATTCAGATATCTCATGTGCATTCGTTAAATTAATTCAACACAGGGATGTCAGCGATATGATTGCTGAATTGACCGG
>Ga0180431_10009508_pt1 | contig 10967 bp, 10 predicted proteins | sample SS_ome_11_FD_132459 | JGI IMG/M metagenome (GOLD analysis project Ga0180431, IMG submission 132459) | Hypersaline lake sediment archaeal communities from the Salton Sea, California, USA - SS_1_MS_1 metaG | ecosystem: Environmental > Aquatic > Non-marine Saline and Alkaline > Hypersaline >...
CAGCAGGAGACGCAACGCTGCCTGCGCTGCGATTTGAAATATGAGGTCGAGCAGTACCGTCTAAACGGCGGGCTGTGTATCTACTGCGGCTTGTGCGTCGAGTCCTGCCCCTTCGACGCCCTGCACATGGGCTACCAGTACGAGCGCTTCTCCTACCGCCTGAGGGAGCAGATGCTGGACAAAGAGGACCTGCTGACGCCGGAGAAGGTCAAGCCCAGTGCCTATTATCACCCCGAGCTGGCGGACGACCTGCCGCCGCAGACACTACTTATAGACAGGAACGGCAAGAGGTAACTATGGGACTTGAGATTGCCTTCTGGGTACTGGCGGTGATAGTGGTCGCCGCCGCTCTGGCGGTGGTGGTGCTACCCAACATCTTCCGCTCGGCGCTGGCGCTGGCGCTGTGCTTCTTCGCCGTCGCCGGTATCTTCGTTACACTCAGCGCCGACTTTCTGGCGGCGGTGCAGGTGCTGATATATGTCGGTGCCGTGGCTATCCTGATGATTCTGGCTATTATGTTAACCAGAGAGGTGCAGCGCGGCAACCTCTCCAACCGGCTGCGTATGCCGGTCTTTGTATTAGTCTCCATTTTCCTGGGGCTGACCGTCTTTGCCGTGCTGAACACCCCCTGGCCCGTCTCCGCCGAAGCACCGCAGGAGCCTACCACCTCCGCTCTGGCGAAAATCCTCTTCGGGCAGGACGGGCTGTTTATCCTGGTGGAGGTGGCGGCACTGCTGCTGCTGGCGACGATTATAGGAGCTATCACGCTGGTGAGGGATAAGTAGGATGAGCATAGGTCTGGAGCACTATCTGGTGCTGTCGGTAATCCTCTTTTCCATCGGGCTGTACGGCGCGCTGTCCAAGAGAAGCGCCGTCGTCATCCTGATGTGCATCGAGCTGATGCTCAACGCCGCCAACATCGCCCTGGTGGCTTTCTCCCGCTTTATAACGCCGCAGCTCTTAACCGGACAGGTGTTCTCCATATTCAATATCGTGGTGGCCGCTGCCGAGGTAACCGTGGGACTGGCCATTATTATAGCCATATACAGGCGCCACGAGACGATAGACGTCTCCAGGATTGACCTGATGAAGTGGTAATTATGGAAATAACGATACCGAATACAGCCGTCTGGATGATACTGCTGTTGCCGCTGGCTGCCTTCGCCCTGGTGGCGCTGGTAACCCGCTTCAGCGGCAAGCCATGGCTCAGCGCCTGGCTATCAATCGGCGCCACCCTGGCTGCCACCTGCCTGTCGCTGTGGGCGCTGCTGAGCGTCATGTCCAGCCCCCACCACCAGATTGCCATAGCCGGCTTCGACTGGCTGGTCATCAGCGGCAGCGCAGGCATACAGATGGGCATCATTTTAGACTCGCTGACGGCTGTTATGCTGGTGGTGGTTACCATCGTCAGCCTGATGGTACAGATATACTCCCAGGGCTACATGCACGGCGACCCCGGCTACCCCCGCTACTTCGCCTTTATATCCCTGTTCACCGCCTCCATGCTGGGGGCGGTGCTGGCGGACAACCTGGTGATGCTGTTTTTCTTCTGGGAGCTGGTGGGGCTGTGTTCCTATCTGCTTATCGGCTTCTGGTTCGACCGCCCGGCGGCGGCCAACGCCGCCAAGAAAGCCTTTATCGTTACCCGTATCGGCGATTTCGGCCTGCTGGCAGCCATACTGCTGCTCTTCTCCCAGACGAACACGGTGGACATAGCCCAGCTGCATAATATGGCAATCGCCGGTACGCTGAGCGGCGCCGTCCTGACCTGGGCGGCTATCGGCATCTTCGTCGGCGCCACCGGCAAGTCGGCGCAGTTCCCGCTGCACGTCTGGCTGCCGAACGCCATGGAGGGTCCCACACCGGTCAGCGCCCTGATTCACGCGGCAACGATGGTGGCCGCCGGCATCTTCCTGGTGGCGCGCATGTTTCCGCTGTTCGAAGCCTCGCCGGAGGCTTTAACCACCGTCTCCGTAATTGGCGCCTTCACCGCCATCTTCGCCGCCAGCATCGGTCTGGTGATGACCGATATAAAACGCGTGCTGGCATTCTCCACCATCAGCCAGCTGGGCTATATGATGCTGGGGCTGGGCGTCGGCGGGGTGGCTGTCGGCATATTCCACCTGTTCACCCACGCCTTCTTCAAGGCACTGCTTTTCCTCGGCGCCGGCAGTATCAACCACGCCACCGGCACCTTCGATATGCGGCGCATGGGCGGCCTGCGCAAGCTGATGCCCTGGACCTACGCCACCTTCCTCATTGCCTCGCTGAGCATCATCGGCATCTGGCCGCTGGCAGGCTTCTGGAGCAAGGACGAGATACTGGTCAGCGCCCTAGAGAGCCAGCCCGTCCTGTTCGCCCTGGCGATGATTACCGTCTTTATGACCGCCTTTTATATGTTCCGCGTGGTCTTCCTGACCTTCGGCGGCAAGTACCGCGGAGATAACCGCCCGCACGAATCACCCAAGGTTATGGTGATACCTATGGTGGTGCTGGCGGCGCTGGCAATCGGCGCCGGCTGGTTCAACGTCAACGGCGGCTTCGCCAGCTTCCTGGGGCACGGTGAGAGCTACGGCTTTATAGAGGGCTTGTTCGGTATCTTCACCCACCCGCTGACCTGGGCATCGCTGCTGATGGCGGGCATGGGAGTGCTGCTGGCTTACGCCATTTACAGCGCCGGGTGGCTTTCCGCCGAGCGCATCGGCAGGCTTTTCCGGCCATTTTACAGGCTGTTCTTCAATAAATACTGGCTGGACGAGCTGTATATAGACATCATCCTCAAAAAGATTATTATCAACGGCCTGTTTGCCAGGCTGAAATTATTTGATACCCTGGTCATCGACGGGCTGGTCAACGGCGTAGTCAGGGTGGCAATGAATGTAGTCTTCATCGGCTTCAAATCATTCGACACCCTGGTCATCGACGGGCTGGTCAACGGCGCAGGCGTCGCCGTATCAACCCTGGGCAGGGTTCTCAGAAAAGTGCAAACGGGGCAGCCGCAGCTATACGGCATGTTTATTATCTTAGGAATACTGGCTATCGGTCTTTGTCTGGTTTTTGCCGGCTAGGTATTCACAGGGGAGGTAGAATAATTGAGTGCTAATTATCTTTCGGCTCTACTCTTTCTGCCGGTAACGGGGGCAATCATCATTGTCCTGGTGCCGCGGCTTTCGGCCAGACTTACCCGCTATATCGCCGCCGTTTTTACTCTGGTCCCGTTAGTCATCGCCGTCTGTCTGTTCGCCGCCTTCGACCGCTCGGCTTCGATGGCGGGCGCGGTGCAGTTCGAGCAGTCCTTCGCCTGGATTCCGGCTATCAACGCCAACTATCACGTAGGCGTCGACGGCTTGAGCCTGCCGCTGGTACTGCTGACGAGCCTGCTCGGTTTTCTGGTGGTCTTGATATCATGGAAAGTAGAACAGAAGGTGCGGCAGTACTTCTTCTGGCTGCTGCTGCTGGAGACGAGCATCCTGGGCGTATTCTGTTCTTTAGACCTGCTGCTGTTCTACGTTTTCTGGGAGATAGAGGTTATCCCGATGTTCTTCCTTATCTCCACCTGGGGCTCCGGCAGGAAGGAATACTCATCTATAAAGTATGTTTTATACACCCTTTTCGGCAGCGCTTTTATGCTGGCCGGTATCCTCAGCCTTTACTTCGCCACCGGCAGCCTCAATATCATCGAGATTTCACAGGGCGGGCTGGCGATGCTGCAGTCGGTGATGCCCGCCGCCCCCATCTTCTTCCTGCTGCTGGTCGGCTTCGCCGTCAAGCTGCCCGTCTTCCCGCTGCACACCTGGCTGCCGGACGCCCATACCGACGCCCCCACCGCCGCCAGCGTTATGCTGGCCGGCGCACTGATTAAGATGGGCGGCTACGGCATGATTCGCGTCTGCGTCAGCATATTCCCGCAGGTGGCTCAGGATTACGCTCCCCTGATGCTGACGCTGGCTACCATCGGTATCGTCTATGGGGCAGCGGTAACGCTGAGGCAAACCGACCTTAAGCGCCTCATCGCCTACAGCAGTATCAGCCATATGGGCTACGTGCTGCTGGGTATCTTCGCCCTGGGAGAACTGAGCCTGACCGGCGCCGGTATGCAGATGTTCAGCCACGGTCTCGTCACCGGACTGCTGTTTGCCATCACCGGCGTGGTGATTCACAACACAGGCGAGCGTGACATAGGCAAGCTCGGCGGACTGGCGCAGCAGATACCAGCCATTGCCGTTATCTTTACCATCGGCGGTGTAGCCGCCATGGGAGTGCCCTCCACCTGCGGCTTCATCGCCGAGTTCAGCGTCTTCCTGGGGGCTTTCTCCAGCACCGCCGCCGACGGAGTCCGTATCTTCACCGCCATCTCGCTGACGGGCATCATCCTGGCTGCAGGGTATATATTATGGCTGCTGCAGAGGGTGTTTTTCAGCCCGGCGCTGGAGAAGTTCAATGCCGTTCATGATGCCGACAGGCTTGAAAAGGCGTATTGTGCTGTTTTTATCGTTCTTATCTTTTTTATAGGGGTCTACCCGACGATACTGACCGACGTTTTCAAACTGGGGATAGAGCCCATCGCCGCCTTTTTCGGCGGATAGGATTTTATATTGAACCTTGAATTGCTGCTACCAGAGATGATTATAGCTGGCACCGCCGTGCTGGTTATCCTGCTGGACCTCTTCGGTGGGCGGCGGGCGGTTACCATCGCCAGCCTGGCCGGACTGGCGGCGGCATTCGGCGTTACTATAAGTATGTGGGGCGGCGACCAACAGTTCATCTTCAACGGTCTGTTCGCCCTGGACGGCTACGCCCTCTTCTTCAAGCTGCTCTTTATTACCATTGCGGCGCTGGTGATTCTGGCATCGGTAGACTACTCTTCCAGATTCAAAAGCTCCGCCGGTGAATACCACGCCCTGCTGCTGATTGCCACGCTGGGTATGGTGCTGATGGCAGCCGCTGCCGATTTGATTGCCGTTTTCATATCGCTGGAGCTGGTGGCTATCAGCTGCTACATACTGGCCGGATTCCTCAAGGACAGGAAATCGACCGAAGCCTCGCTCAAGTTCGTGCTGCTGGGCGGCATCGCCTCGGCGGTGCTGGTCTACGGCATGGCGCTGGTCTTCGGTTTTACCGGCGAGACACGACTGGCTGAAATCTCCGCCGCCGTACAAGGCCTGTCTGCCGCCAGCATCGTCGGCAGCCCGGGGCTGCTGATGGGAATGGTGCTGATGGCAGCCGGCTTCGGCTTCAAGATTGCCGCCGTCCCCTTCCAGATGTGGGCACCGGATGTCTACGAAGGAGCGCCGACGCCGGTTACCCTCTTTCTTTCGGTGGGCAGCAAGGCAGCCGGTTTTGCCGTCCTGTTGCGGGTCTTTTTCTCTGCCTTCAGCCTGCCGCAGGCGTTAAGCTCGGACTGGGGGACTATATTCGCCGTGCTGAGCGCCGCCGGCATGCTGCTGGGCAATATTCTGGCTATCCAGCAGGGCAACATCAAGCGCATGCTGGCTTACTCCAGCATCGCCCACTCCGGCTATATACTGGTAGGGCTGGCTGCCGTCGGTATGTCGGCATCGGCTTCTGCCCCCGGGCAGAGCAACCTGCTTTTTTACGTGGCGGCTTTCACCCTGGCAGACCTGGCGGTCTTCACCGCCGTTATCATTATATCCAGCAAGTTGAACAGCGACCTCATCGAAGACTATGCCGGTGTCGGACGGCGCTCGCCGCTTTTGGCTTCAGCCCTCACCCTGGCGCTGGTTTCGCTTATCGGGCTGCCGCCGACCGCCGGCTTCATAGCCAAGTTCTATATCTTCACCGCCGCCGCCCGGAACAGCCTGCTGTGGCTGATAATCCTGGCCGTCATCGCCAGCGTCATATCGGCATTCTACTACCTGAGGGTGGTCAAGGTGATGTGGCTGAATCAGCCTGCCGGCGATGAGAGGATAACCGCCTCGCCGGCACCCGGCCTGGCGCTGGCTATAGCCTGCGCCGGTATCCTTCTTCTGGGGGTGGCTCCCGCCCTGCTGATGAAGCTGGTGGAAGCAGCCTCTATTCTCGGCTCTTAAACGGCTTCTCTGACAGCCGAGGGGCAGATGTCGTTCAACGGGCAAATATCGCACTTCGGCTTGCGGGCGGGGCAGACAGCGCGTCCGTGCTCTATCAGCAGGTAGGGGAAGCTGCCCCACTTCGCCCTGGGGATTATCTTCATCAGGTCTTTTTCTATCTTTACCGGGTCGGTATTATCCGTCAGCCCCAGCCGTTTGGATACACGCTTGACGTGCGTATCCACCGCTATGCCCTCGATGACGCCGAAGGCGTTGTAGAGCACGATGTTGGATGTCTTGCGGGCTACGCCGGGCAGGGTCAGCAGCTCAACCATCGTCTGCGGCACGCTGCCTCCGTACTTCTCTTTTATCTTCACGGCTGAATTTATGATGTTCTTCGCCTTGTTGCGGTAGAAGCCGGCCGATCTTATCTCCTGCTCGAACCTTTCCAGGTTGGCGCCGGCATAGTCGTCGGTGGTGGGGTACCTGGGGAACAGTCTGGCGGTTACCTTGTTCACCATCTCATCGGTACACTGCGCCGAGAGGATGGTAGCCACCAGCAGCTCAAGGGGGTTGGAATAATTAAGCGCTATCCTGGCACCGGGGTATTCTTCTTCAAGCCGCCTGATGATTTCAGCGCTTTCAGCCATCTTCACTTCATCCATTTCCGGAATCCGAACCGCAGACCCGGCTTACCGCCCTGGCAATAAAAATCCGGGCATCAGATAATGCTGTTGCCACAACCAATTATACCAACTGCTATCGCCAGCCGGCTGGTTGGACAGAGGAACAAACAAAATTAAAAGAAAGAATCAACAGATGCCGGGGGGAACCGGAGTGCAATCTGCGACGCTATTCTACTAACTGGTATCACTCGTTATAAGCGGACACAATAAGAGCTTTAATCAAACCCAAACACCTAAGAGGCATCCGGTTCTACTCTTTTTCCGGTGCCCGCTGAAATGGACTATTTATTATTCGGCTGGATTATATCCAGCCATCTTTATAATCCGTGATACCCTTACGGAACCTAGCACTTGCCTATCTTGAACATCTTGGTGCCGCAAACAGGGCAAACACCCTGCGTTGCCGGGCGCCCGTTTTTCATTGTTATCGACTTGGCGTCTTTCATTTCCCTCTTGGTACGACATTTAACACAGTATCCTTGCATAGCTGCACCTCCTTTTCGCTAGGAAGGATAAACCATTCCCATGGCAATGTCAATAGGATTAGGCTCATTTTTATAGCTAAATCGGCTATTTCAACCGCCCCGCCGCCACCTCCCAGTTGATATTGCTGAAGAACGAGTCTATGTAGTCTGCCCTCTTGAGACCGTAATCGGTCATATAGGCGTGTTCGAAGACGTCCATCACCAGGATGGGGGCGCAGCCGGCCAGGTGTCCCGTTTCGTGCTCGTTTATCCACTGGTTGAGCAGCCTACCGCTGATATTGTCCTGGTAGAGAACAGCCCAGCCGATGCCGCGCACCTTGCCGGTGGCTTTAAAGTCCTTCTCCCAGTTTTCATAGCTACCGAAGTCCTCGGTCAGCTTGGCAGCCAGTGTGCCGGACATATCCAGCGGCTTTTTGCCACCCAGGTTGCCGAAGTAGTACTCGTGCAGCCGCATGCCGTCGAACTCGAAGCCCATACGCCGCTTCAACTCATTGTATTCGGGTGTGTTCAGCTCGTCTTCTTTCATCATTGCATCCAGCGCCTCTATCAGCTTGTTGGTGCTGGTGACGTAGCCCTGATAGAGGCTGAAGTGGTTGTTGAGCAGGGCGTCGCTGAAGCCTTTCATACCCAGAAGGCCGCTGTAATCAATCGCCATATAAGCCATCTTCTTTACCTCCCCCTTGATTATTTTTTTACTGCGGTTTGAAGCCCCTCAACCGCAGCGAGTTGGAGACCACCGTCAGCGAGCTGGCAGCCATAGCCATCGCCGCCACGATGGGATTGAGAAAACCGTAGTCCCCCAGTATGAACTTCAATCCATCGGGGACGTTACCGCTGCTGAAAGCCAGGTAGAGGATACCGGCGGCTACCGGTATCAGCAGCGTATTATAGGCGAAAGCCCAGAAGAGGTTCTGCTTGATGGTGCGCATCGTCCGACGGCTGAGGGATATGGCATTGGCGATGCCGTTCAGGTCGCCGCTTATCAGCGTTATGTCGCCCGTCTCCATGGCGATGTCGGTGCCGGTGCCGATGGCAATGCCGATGTCCGCCTGTGCCAGCGCCGGGGCGTCGTTGATGCCGTCGCCCACCATCGCCACCACCCTGCCTATCTGCTGCATCTTTCTGACCTCGCCGGCTTTGTCCTCCGGCAAAACCTCTGACAGCACGCGGTCTATTCCCAGCTGCCGGGCGATGGCTTCGGCGGTACGGCGATTATCGCCGGTAACGATGACCATCTCCAGCCCCATGTCGTGCAGCCGGCGCAGCGCCTCCTTTGCCTTCGGCTTGACGGTATCCGCCAGGGCAATGATGCCCGCCACCTGCCCGTCAACCCCCAGAAACATAACCGTCTTGCCGCGCGCCCACAGCCTGCCGGCTTGCTTATCCATGCCGTTCAGACTGATAGTTCTATCTTCCATCAGCTTAAGGTTGCCCAGCAGCAGCTTTTTGCCTGCTATGCCGGCTTCGACACCTCGCCCCGGGATGACATTGAACTCGTCCGCTGTTACAAACTTCAGCTTCTTATGCCGGGCGGCTTTGACTATGGCTTCAGCCAGCGGGTGCTCCGAACCCCTCTCGGCGGAGGCTGCCAGCCTCAAGACCTCTTCCCCGGTAAAGGAATCTGTGGCGATAACGTTGGTTACCTTCGGCTGGCCACGCGTTAATGTGCCCGTCTTGTCCAGCATAATGGTATTGACCTGCTTCAGCTTCTCCAGCGCCTCGGCGCTGCGGATGAGGATGCCGTACTCGGCGCCCTTGCCGGTGCCGACGATAATTGCCGTCGGCGTCGCCAGTCCCAGCGCACAGGGGCAGGCAATAATCAGCACCGCCACGAAGTTTAAAATAGCAAAGGTGAGCGCCGGCGGCGGTCCGGCGAAGTACCAGACGACAAAGGTTACAACGGCAATGCTGATGACCGTCGGCACGAAGTAGCTGACGACCACATCCGCCAGCCTCTGGATTGGCGCCTTGCTGCCCTGCGCCTCCTCCACCAGCCTTATAATCTGCGCCAGGGTGGTGTTCTCGCCCACCCTGGCGGCTTCGAACTGGAAGCTGCCGGTCTTGTTCATCGAAGCGCCGATGACCTCATCGCCGGCGTTTTTCTCCACCGGCATGCTCTCGCCGGTTATCATTGATTCATCTACCGTGGAGTAGCCCTGCCGCACGATGCCGTCCACCGGCACCCTCTCACCGGGTCTGACCAGTATGATGTCCCCCACCTGCACATCGTCCACCGGCGTTTCTATCTCCTGCCCGCCTTTTATTACCAGCGCCGTCTTGGGCTTCAATCCGATGAGCTTCTTGATTGCCTGTGATGTTTGCCCTTTCGCCCTGGCTTCCAAGAAGCGCCCCAACAGAATCAGTGCGATTATCATTGACGAGGTATCGAAGTAGAGGTTGGGCTCGATGACGCCGCTGATGAATGCCCCAGGGAAGAGAACGGCAACCACGCTGTAAAAGTACGCCGCCGAGGTGCCGACGGCTATCAGCGTGCTCATATCAGTGGTCCTGTGCCTGAGGGCGCTCCAGGCGCCCTTGTAGAAGCCCAATCCCGCCCAGAACTGCACCGGCGTTGCCAGCGCCCACAGCAAATAGGGCCTGCCGGTAAAAGATGGCGTCATACTGAGCACCATTACGATGCCACCCAGCACCGCCGCCGTGATAAAGCGGTTTCGCAGTGCTTTCGTCCGACGGGCAGCCGCAGCGGTCACGTCCTCCGGCGCTTCTGCCGCCGAGCCGGGCTCAAAGCCGGCATCCCTGACCGCCCGATTGAGGTCGGTCAGCGCCACCCCCTGCCCATACTCCACCACTGCCTTCTCCGAAGCCAGGTTGACGTTAGCCGACACCACACCGGGCACTTCGCCCAGAGCCTTCTCGACCCTGGCGACACAGGCGGCACAGTGCATACCGGCGATGCCGATAGTCGCCTTTATATATTTACGGTTTTTAGTATCTTCCGGCACTGCTTGACGCCCTTCCAGGCTATTGCAGGTCTTTCTTTATCTGCTCGAACTCTTCTTTGGAGATTTCGCCTTTAGCGTAGCGCTCCTTGGCTATATCCAGGGCATCCTTTTTGGGCTCGCCGCCATCCCCGTCTTTACTGCTGCTTTTAGACAGCTTTACCACCGCCCACACGATGAGGGCGATTATGGCTCCCCAGAAGATAACCATAAGCACTCCTCCCAGCCCCCACCACCAGCCTGTTCCCATATCCCACCACATAGCGCACCTCCTTGTTCAGCTACTGTAATAATGTTATCCGATTTTTATTATAACACCTTTAATATTGAATTAATCATCAAAATAGAAGTGTAATGTGGAAATGAAATGGTATCCCCGGATTTCTCTAGATAAAGCAAGCCGGAGGCGGCTTACAGCTCCCAGAAGCTCTGCAATTGTTCGAAGTCTATCAGGCGACTCATCGCCATGTTGGTTACGTCTATGCCGGCTTCGACGGCGGCAGCAGCCGGATTCAGCCCGCCGATGAGCACCACCCCCACCTTGCTGCGCCCCACCGGCATCTCGCACACCGGCTTGCCGGCTTCGCCCATGGTTATCAAGCCGTCTATGCCGGCTTCTTTCAGCCTGGCGAAGACCTCCTCCGCCAGGGGGGTGCAGACCGCCGGAATCTCGCGGAAGTTAGCCAGTATCTTGCCTTCGCCTCTCTTGATGACCTCGTTGACGCTGGTCATACGGCTGGTTATGAATATCTCGGAGGGGTCCAGCGACGAGCCGGCGTATTCTATCAATTCGGTGAAGCGCCAGGG
>Ga0180431_10009509_pt1 | contig 10966 bp, 6 predicted proteins | sample SS_ome_11_FD_132459 | JGI IMG/M metagenome (GOLD analysis project Ga0180431, IMG submission 132459) | Hypersaline lake sediment archaeal communities from the Salton Sea, California, USA - SS_1_MS_1 metaG | ecosystem: Environmental > Aquatic > Non-marine Saline and Alkaline > Hypersaline >...
AGGGTGATCTGTTTATGAATGAGATCCCTGCTGGGTTCGAATTCCACACTGCTTCCTTCCCCCACGAATACGCATCTGCCCCATTGCCTGGTACCCTGCAGGGCCAGCAGGCGTCCACCGGGATGACCTGAACAATCTACCGAAACCTCTGCTCCATGTCCCTCTGTTTCCTTTATAATGTGCCCGATAGCTTCGTCCCCGGAGTGCATCGATACATCCGCCAGGCCAAGTGTTTTCGCAAGTTCTACCCTTTCCTGCATGCTGTCCACACCGATCAGCTTTGTGGCCCCCATGGCTTTGGCCAGCATCAGAACAGCCAGTCCCACGGGGCCCAATCCAACCACCAGTACCCGGTCCCTTCCTGAGACCTTCACCCTTTTCAGTGCTTCGTAAGCAGTGCCAAATCCGCATGCGCAGAGTGCCCCGTCAACATACGTCAGCGGTTCAGGCAACATGACTAGGTCTGCCTCCTCTGCAAGCAGGTATTCTGCGTGACCTCCATCCCTTTGCCAGCCATATGCGGCCCGCTTTTCGCTGCTGCAGCTGATCTGGTAGCCCATCCTGCAATCATGACACACCCCGCAACCGGAAATATGGTAGATGATCACCCGGTCTCCCGGCCTACATTTCACCACCCCCGGACCGGTTTTCATGATCTGTCCGGATGGTTCATGCCCTGCAATCACCCCGGTATATCCCTCGGGTCCCTTCCCCAGGTGCTCACGGTAAATAGCCCGTATGTCACTTCCGCAAATGCTGGATGCCTTCATTTTCACCAGCACCTGGCCCGGTCCCGGATCTGGAACAGGATATTCCCTGAATTCCACTGTACTGTTTCCGGGAAGCACTACGCCTTTCATGGTTTTCATCTTCTGATTTTTTTTTGAAGTTTATGATATATTCATCACCTAATCGTTATTGCTCCGGACATTCACTCCCTGCAGCAGAACGGCTGCGATGATAATGATGCCCTTGATCACCTGCTGGGGATATGCCGGGATATTAAGCAGGTTCATGATGTTCCCGATCATCCCCAGGATCAATACCCCCAGAAGGGTATTCAGAGCAGTACCCTTTCCCCCGTTCAGGCTGGCTCCCCCGATCACCACTGCGGCAATCACATCCAGTTCAAGTCCGATCCCGATGATCGGGGATCCCACGCCGGTCCGGGAAGTGCTGATGATCCCTGCCAGGGCTCCCAGTGCCCCTGAGATGGCATACACCATCCATTTGTAATACCGGACCCGGATGCCGGACAGCCGCACCGCTTCCTCGTTGCTGCCGATGGCAATGACCAGCCGGCCGAAAACAGTATACCTGAGAAGGACGGCCACGGAAATAAAAACCAGCAGCATGAGGATCACCGGGTTGGGAATACCGAGAAAATACCCGCTTCCCAGAGAAGTCAGTATGGCTCCTTTTCCTGCAAGTATTATCGGTGACCCTTTAGAGAAAATAAATCCCAGGCCCCTGGTGATGGTCATCAGGGCAAGGGTGGCAATAAACGGTGCGATCCGGTGGATCGAAACCAGGTAACCGGAAATGGCTCCTGCCAGCATTCCCGCCAGGATGGTGAAAAGGACGGCCAAAGGAAGGGGCAGGTTCAGGATAAAGATGCCACACAGGACGCTGGTCATGGCAACCATGGATCCCACGGACAGATCAATTCCGCCGGTAAGGATCACCAGGAGCATTCCCAGGCTGAGTATTCCGATCCCCGATACCTGCCTGAGCAGGTTGGACAGGTTCGTGGCTGTGAAAAAGGCATCCGAGATCAGGGAGGAAACGAGGATCAAGATCAGACAGATAAAAACAGTATTGTACTCGAGTAAAAAATGCAGGATACTTGTGAGATTAATTGATTTTGCTTTCATAGAGTTCATTCTTTGCAAGGGACAACCTCTTAAAATATCGCATCGGGGTTGTAGTATTCATCCACATTTCCCTGGTGAATGCAGGCTGCCGGGGTGTATATGACTGCGGGGAAATCCGTTTCCCCTGTCAGGATCCTGACTGCAATATTCACGGCCATCTCGCCGATCAACCTGGGATCATTCAGTCCGGTGGCCCCGTATTCCCCCTTCATGATCATCTCGAAAGCTTCTTTCTGTCCATCGGCCGCCGCCACGATCAATATTTCATCCTGCTTGCCGGCTTCCCTGATAGCCTGCATGGCACCCAGGGCCATGGCATCCTGCTCCGAGATCAGCACATTGATATCCGGATGCGCCACCAGGATATCCTCCATGGCTGTCAGCCCCCCTTCATAGGTCCAGTTACCCCAGCCCTGTACCGTCAGGTCAAAACGGGTATCCCCCAGGGTACGCAGTTGTTCCTCTATGATTCCCCTGAACACTCCCTGCCGCCTCTCCTTTCCGACAGGATTCCCCTGGGCACCACTGAGAAGAGCGGCCCTGATTCTTCTTCCTCTCATCTGGGTTACCAGCCACTCTCCGACCAGTTCCCCGTTCCTCAAATTATTGGATTGGATGGTCGTCACAAAATCGGCCTCCGGATCAATGGAGCTATCAATGATGATCACCGGGACACCCGCCCGTGAAGCTGATTTTGTGGCCATAACCAGTGCGTGGGGATCCAGGGGATTCAGGATCAGCAAATCAATATCGCGTGCCAGAAGATCTTCCACATTGGCCACCTGCCTGAGGATATCATCCTGAGCATCGATATAGATGAATTCCATTCCCCGTTTTTTCACCTCCTCCTCGATAACCTTTAATTGAGCCATGAAATAGGGTGCATTCAGGGTTTTATTGGACAATCCAATGGTGAATGACAGATCTTCCCCTGCAGGGATTGAGGGCGAGGTTCCTGGCTGGCGACTATCTCCTGCAGGACTATGACAGCCTGCCATCAAAAACATCATGGCAATACAGAGCCATGACCTTCCATGCTTCATCATAGCATATGATATTTGAGTGTTGGTTTGATGTTTCTACTCGACCAAAAGATGACGGGAGAGTATGTGGACCTCTCAGCGGGATGCAAAGGATCATATACAGGTCAATATTTCGTGTACTTTTCCTCCATCGTCTCGAAATAGGGATGCACCAGCACCCTGCCGGCCCATTCCCGGTATTCCTCAGCCAGCTCTTTTACCTTCCCCGGGTACCGGTCAGCGAGATTGTCCTGTTCCAGCCTGTCATCGTCGATATTGTAGAGTTCCCATTCATCCCCCCTGTATTCTTCTGAAACGATTTTCCATTCTCCCTTCAGGTATCCCCTGTTCCTTTCATGTTCGAATCCCAATACCCGGTGGTTCCAGCCCTCGCCGTTCATGACAGGTACGAGACTCATACCTTCCATGGGCAATATTTCTGTTCCCCTGTTTAATTTTGGATATTCCGCTCCGGATACTTCCACGCAGGTGGCCATGACATCCATCACGTGGGCTGGTCGATTATCGATGGTTCCCGGATTCTTAATTCCATCGGGCCAGTGTATGATAAAAGGAGTACTGATTCCCCCTTCATGGATATAATGCTTGTACAGATTCAACGGGGTGTTGCTGGTCATGGCCCAGCCGCTGCCATAGCTGATATACGATCCGGGAAGGCCCATACGATCCAATCGGTCCCCCGTGTTCAGAATGTTATCCCTGCTTTCCTTCAGGTCGAAGCCCAGGGGATTGAATTCCGCGCATGCACCGTTATCAGAGAGGAAAAATATCAGGGTATTTTCCAGCTCGCCTGATTCTTCCAGGCGCTGGATCACCCTGCCAATGTTATGATCCATCCGGTCGATCATGGCCGCATAGACCGCCATTCTCCTGGCCAGGTCCTTCTGCCGTTCCGCGGTCCAGCTGCTCCATGGCGGATTGGGTTTCCCACCGTACCCCATGTCCCTGCGTTCGATCATCACTTCAGAACGGGGTGGTAATTCCCATTGATCGTCGCCGATCCCCAGTTCCATGATCCTCTCAAAACGCTCCGCCCGGATAGTATCCCAACCTTTCTCGTAAACAGGAATATACTGATCCGTGATCTCTTTGGGAGCATGCAGGGGGAAATGAGGCGCATTATAGGAAAGGAACAGGAAGAACGGAGCCGGGCTGGATAAACCTTTATTCAAAAAATCGATGGCATAGTCGGTTATGGCATCCGTCGCATAGAATTTATCCGGATCATACTTTCTTTCTGTTCGACCCTCCGGCAACCGGAACATGGCATCAGGATCCCAGCAGCTGATGGAATGTGGAACCACGAAACCATAAAACTCATCAAATCCCTTCTCGATGGGCCCCGGAGAATCTCCCATATGCCATTTCCCCGACATGTAGGTGTTGTATCCGGCATTTTTTAACACCTCAGAAATTCCTGTGCTCCTGTCCTGAAGGAATCCGGTATACCCGGGAGCTCCTTTGTCGAAGTTGGCGAAATAACCGATACCGGCCTGGTGGGGATATAATCCGGTGAAAAGACTGGCCCGGCTGGGACAGCAACGGGCTGAATTGTATACCCGGGTCATCCGGATACCTTCGTATGCCAGCCGGTCTATGCTGGGGGTGCGGATCTCCCCTCCAAAGCATCCGGGATCGGAGAAACCCATGTCATCACAGAGGATCAGCAATATATTGGGTCTTGAAGTATCTGTATTGCAGGATCCCAGGAATACAGCAAGTATAATCAACATGAAAGTGGTGATTGCCTGATATTTTATAGCTGTCATAGGGGATAATCGTTGGTTGGGCATTAATTTATACAAATTTTCAGTTTCTATCGGGATTTTAGAAGCTTATTGAAATATCTTATACAGGATCGGAAACGGCATGCTTAAATTTACTAACTTGAAAATTATGAAAGCGCTCCTGTTCTCAACAGGACTCATCGTACTATTTTCCTGCCAGTCGCCAGACGATGCAGCAGGCGATTTCTGCCTTTTACCTTCACCGCAGCATGTGGAGATCAAGGGTGCCAGCGCTTTGAAATGTGGTGACATTCACCATTATTATGTTGTTGATGACATTGATCTTCCGGTGCGGGGCGAACTGCTGAAGGATATCCAGCCTGTTGAGAAAAGGTCCCGGGCTCAGATTATCTGCCGGATTGATTCCGCCCTGGATCTGGGACAGGAAGGGTATACGCTTGATATCCATAGAAAAAAAATCAGTATCACCGGGAAAGACAGGGCCGGGTTGTTTTATGCATTCATGACACTGGAACAGCTTCTGGAAGATGCCGGGGAGCAGGGTGTAGCGCTGCCGCTGTGCAGCATCAGGGATTATCCTTTGCTTTCTTACAGGGCCGTCCATCTCGATCTCAAGCACCACAGGGAAAAAACGGACTATTACTACAGGCTTATGGATAAGCTGGCCGGCTACAAGGTAAATGCCATCATTGCAGAAATGGAGGATAAACTGCAGTACGAACGCCAGCCTGTGGTGGGATCCCCGGATGCGTTGAGTATCAGCCAGTGGAAGAGACTCAGCAAATATGCAGCAGCGCGGAACATCGAGATAAGTCCTTTGATCCAGGGACTGGGTCATGCATCCTTTATCCTCAAGCACGAAAGGTATAAACCATTGCGGGATGATCCTGAAAGTGACTGGGCCTTCAATCCGCTTGATCCCGGGACCTACGAGGTGCAGTTCGATCTCTACCTGGATGCCCTGGAAGCCACTCCGGGCGGACACTATCTGCATGTGGGCGGTGATGAAGTGCATACCACCGGACGTGGCAGCGGTCTGTCAGCCCTGGAACTGCAATTGATCTGGCTGAACAGGGTATGTGAATTTGCCGGGGAACAGGGGCGTATCCCCATCTTCTGGGATGATATGCCCCTGAAACATGCCGGGGTTTACAGGAGTATGTTCAACACGGAGCTTGACAGGGAGGCAGTGGAAGAAGTATGGGATAAGAATGAACATAAACTGCTTGAGTTCCTGGACCGTTTTCCAGAAAATTGCATCTACATGCGCTGGAACTACCACGTACCGCATGCGGAAGGCAACATCAAAGCGATGGAGTGGTTCCGGGAGCGCGGGTTGCAGGTCATGGGTGCCACGGCCGGGCAGACCAGGTGGGTTCTGATGCCGCAGAATGAAAGCAACATGGAAAGCATCAGATCCTTTGCAACTATCTCCATCAACAAGGATATGCAGGGACTCCTGCTGACCCTCTGGGATGACGATTCCCCGCATTTCGAATTATACATGAGGGGCATCCTTGCCTTTGCCGAATATACCTGGTCCGGTGAGAGGAGGTCCAAAGAAAAGCTGAAAGCTGCTTACCGCCACAGGGAGTTCTCCGGCACCCTTGCCGGGAGCGAATACGCATTCATAGACCTGCTGGAACGGCCGGTAGCTTTCTGGAACAATGCACTCTTAAAGGATTACAGGCGCAATTACCTTACAAAGCTTGATCATCCGATTGAAGAAGCCATCATTGACCTGCCGGATAGAGAAAACAGGGGAGCATGGAGCGAAAGGTATGAGGAGCGCCTGGAGCAGGCGTCCCTGATGGCTTCCTGCTGCGACAGTGTGGCTGCAAGGATTGAAGCCATGAAATCGAAGGCCATTCGCAACATCTACAGGCTGGAGGTTTATGAACAGGTGAATGAGCTGGCCGGGTTCTCACCCCGGGCACTGCTGGCTTTGAAAGCTTATGATGTTGCGGAGACCGACCGGCAGGAAAAGGAAGCCCTGGAGCGTATCAGGCAGCTGCCGGAGGATTTCAGGAAACTCAGGGAGCGGTTTGAAACGGTCTATGGAAGAACCCGCATTCTGACCAAACCTGAGGGGTACCTGCTTGACCAGGATCACCACAATCACCTGGCAAACCAATCCATATCATTCGACTGGCAATTTATGGCCGAGATCCTGTTCCTGGAAAAAATCAATAAAGAGTAATCTTTTCCGCATATCTCCCCGAATGCACCGGGTTTGAACCTGTTGTCAGTATTTTTCATGGTTCATCTGAAAAAATATATGTATTTTTTCATTATGGATAAGTAAAAATTATATAATTTTGTTCTTATCTATAAGAAAAAATGAAGCGATTGCGTGATATTTCAGACAGGAAGATCCGGGAGACACCGGATCAATTCAACCGGTTTCTGATGGAAAAGATCGATTGGAACGCACGGCTGATCGGCATTGATGGTGCAAGGGGAGCGGGTAAGACAACCCTTTTGCTACAATATCTGAAAAAGATATACGGATTTGCGGAGGAGGCTATTTACCTTGCCCTGGATGATATCTATTTTGCTGAAACTGCACTTCTTGAATTTGCAGAAGAATTTGAGAAAGAAGGCGGCAGATTTCTTTTCCTGGATGAAGTGCATAAATACAAAGAGTGGTCCCGTGATCTGAAACTGATTTACGATCATCATCAATCTTTACAGGTAGTTTTTACCAGTTCGTCTGTACTGGAGGTTTATAAAGGATCTCATGACCTGAGCCGCCGATTGAGATTATACCATTTACCAGGATTATCTTTGAGGGAATACGCTCTGCTGAAATACAATCTCGAACTGCCCGTCCTCTCATTAGAAAATATACTCAGGAATCACAGGAAGATCTCCCTTGATCTGATTAACAGGATCAAACCGATCAAATTATGGAAGGAATACCGGGAGTCAGGATATTATCCTTTTTTCATCGAGGATCCGGCATCCTACCATGAAAGCCTCCGGAGCATCCTGAACGTAATACTCGAGAACGATATTCCCGCGATCTACCAAATTGATTTCAGATCTGTCCTGAATCTGAAGAAACTACTTTCCATCATTGCGAGGCTGGTTCCATATAAGCCTAATATCAGCAATCTATCAAGGCAGATCGGTGTCACCTGGGAGACACTTCTCAGGTATCTGTACTATCTGGAAAAGGCCCAGATCGTCAAATGGTTGGGGAAAGATACCCACGGCATCAATTATCTGAACAAACCTGAAAAAATTTACATGCATAATACAAACCTGCTCTATGCCCTTGCCGAAGGAGAAGTAAATATTGGCAACGTCAGAGAAACATTCTTCCTTAACCAGATAGATGTGGGTCATGCTGTTTCCTATTCCGAAAAGGGAGATTTCCATGTGGACGAAAAATATTTTTTCGAAGTGGGAGGAAAAGGAAAAACGACCAGACAGATCAGTGGATTGAAACATGCTTATGTGGTCCAGGATGACATTGAAACCGGTGCTGCAATAAAGATACCCCTCTGGTTGTTCGGATTGCTTTACTGATATGGTCTTACTTCAGTTCAATCTCCCCGCTAGCCCCGTAATCTTTTCCGCGGATCTCTTCAAATGCAGTGATCATTTCCTCAAGTTTTTCCGGGAGGGAATCTGCCAGGTTGTTTTGTTCACCGATATCCTCTCTGAGGTTATACAACTGGTAATCATCCGCGTTGCCCAGCTCTATGTTCACCCTTCTGTTCACAGCCGGTCCGTCGTATGGCGGGATCAGTTTAAAGTCTCCCTTTCTGAACGCGGTCCTGCCCGTTGCTTCCAGGACCAGCCGGTCCCTTCCCTGGTTGCTGTTGCCCAGCAGGACATCCATCAGATCTTTGCTGTCTTTTGCGCGGACCGGGCTCCCCACCAGGGAAGCCAGCGAAGAGAGCAGGTCAATTTGTGACACGAGGGCATCAGATTCGGAAGGCTCAATGCGCCCTTTCCAAAAGGTGATGAACGGCATACGGGTGCCGCCTTCATAGAGGCTGTATTTTCCTCCCCTGAGGGGTCCCGACGGGGTATGGTTTCCCACTCTTTCCTCCGCTTGATCTTCATATCCGTCATTCAGCACCGGGCCATTGTCGCTGGAAAGGATGACCAGTGTTTTTTCCAGGAGTCCTTCTGATTCTAGCGTTGTGAGCAGCTCCCCGATGCACCAGTCCGCTTCCACGATCACATCCCCCCTGGGCCCCAGGTCCGTTTCACCCACAAACCGGGGGTGCGGTGTGCGGGGTACGTGGGGCTGCTGGAGCGCATAGTAAAGAAAAAATGGTTCGTCCCTGTGATCGATCACAAAATCCCGGGCTTTTACCAGGAAAGTGTCGGCCATGTTCTCATCCACCCATCTCGCCTCTTCTCCTCCTTTCATAAACCCGATCCGGGAAATGCCATTCACAATGCTGCTGTGATGCCCGTGATCCCATTTCATCTTCAGAAGTTCAGGATTTTCCATGCCTGTGGGTTCTCCCGGGAAATTTTCCTGGTAATCCACCTGGATGGGATCATCGGGATCGAGCCTGCAGACCCTCCCGTTCTCGATATAGACCGTGGGCACGCGGTCCTGGGTCGCTGCCAGGATATAGGAATAATCAAAACCCACCTCATTGGGGCCGGGGGAGATGGGCTTGTTCCAGTCCACCTGGCCAGCACCCAGTCCCAGGTGCCATTTCCCCACGATACCGGTATGGTATCCCTGCTGCTTCAGCATTTTGGGGAGGGTCATCCGGGCAGTGTCGATGATCAGGGGAGCTGTTCCCGGCAGGATCTTCGCGCGCTCGGTACGCCACGGATAGATGCCGGTCAGCAGGGCATACCTGCTGGGTGTGCAGGTGGCCGAGGATGCATACCCGCTGGTAAACCGCACCCCTTCCCTGGCCAGCCTGTCGATGCTGGGTGTTTTGATGGCAGTGGCACCATAGGCACCTGCATCGCCGTAGCCCAGGTCATCGAAATAGATGATTACAATGTTGGGTTTCATAACCGTTTCCTCTGATTGCTGCGACGACCTGCATGAAGTAAATGCGGTGGTAAAAACCAGCATAAAAGCCGTGGTGTAAACTGCGATCCCTGTGATTGTTCGAATTCGTTTCATTAGTTAAAATATTTCATAAGGTGAACATCAATGGAGATTTCAGACGCATCGCTTTTATCTTTCTGGTTGTATGGCTTTCATCTTTCTGGTTGTATGGCCTCCATGGTGATCATACCCTGTTTCATTCCCTCCGGTCTGACAGTCACCCCGATGGTCCCCGGTCCCCCCGTATGCTGAATCAGGATCAGGCAAAGCCCGTGGAAGGTCTTCTTGACGGGAGCTGTGCCGACTGTCAGATCAAGCATATCCCCGTTTTCCACTCCGAGTAACCTGGCCGGTCCCTTTATTTCACAGGTGAAGGGGACGTTTGCATCCGGGACAAAATGACCTTGCTTGTCCGTGATCTCCACCCGGATATGGGCCACGCTTCTCCTGTCGGCAGGCAGGGCGGACCGGTCAGACGAGAGTTCGATGGCATGGGGTATACTTGCCGTAATGTGCTGATCGACAGCTACATCTTTCCCATCAATTCTTGCAACGGCTTTCAACGTGCCCGGCTCATAGGGGAGATACCAGAGGAGGTCCGGCTGATGACCGTCATTTTTCCGTGTGCCCAGTGGCCTGTTGTTAAGGAACAGTTCAACCTCGTCGCAATTGGAATAGACCATCACCGGAATTTCCACATTTTCCTTGCCGGGGTGTGTCCAGTGCGGAAGTAGATGTACCATGGGCTTTTTTGTCCAGACACTCTGGTAAAAATAGTAGAGATCCTTGGGAAATCCGGCCAGGTCGATAACCCCGCAGTGCCAGCCGCGGTTCGGCCAGATGTTCTCCCCCAGGTAATCGAATCCTGTCCAGCGAAATTCACCCATCAGAAATTCGAACCTGCTGGTTCTTTTCCACTGGTCCCGGGCAGATATCCTGACCGTTGCATTGTCATACGAGGAAAGATAACTGCTGTCAAAGCCGGTGAAAACCTCTTTTTCCGTTAGATCGGGGATGGGGTCATACCTGCCTTCTCCGGGTTCCTGTCCCAATACCGGGTTCCAGGGGGCAGGGAAGTTCCTTCCACGCCACCATGTCCTGGTCCGGTACACGCCCCTCGTCTGCCAGGTGTGGGGAATTTCAGTACCCACCACATTCCAGTCCGCATGTTCCCTGTGAAACTGCTCCAGCCGTCCCGGGATCTCCCCATGTCCGTTAAAACCTGCGATATCACAGATCCTGGCATCATGTCCGGCACCCATG